>Ga0307372_10001281_pt1 | contig 44186 bp, 38 predicted proteins | sample OX1MG_FD_202533 | JGI IMG/M metagenome (GOLD analysis project Ga0307372, IMG submission 202533) | Soil microbial communities from Risofladan, Vaasa, Finland - OX-1 | ecosystem: Environmental > Terrestrial > Soil > Coastal area > Acid sulfate soil | place: Finland: Risofladan, Vaasa | collected...
TACACGAAGATCTATTCGCCGCTCGACGGCCGCACCGGCGACCTGAAACTTCACGCCGGCAACCTGGTCAAAGCCAACGACGCTTCGGGTATTATGGTCGTTATCAACCAGGTCCGGCCGATCTATGTGGACTTCTCGCTGCCTGAGCAGACGCTGGGCGTGGTTCAAAGATCTATGACCGAGCATCAGCTCCAGGTCACCGCCGCGCCGCCCAACCAGAAGCAGGATCTCGTGCACGGCGTCCTGAGCTTCGTCGACAATACCGTCGACGCGAGCACCGGGATGATCGCACTCAAAGGTCTGTTCCCGAACCAGAACGAACAGCTCTGGCCGGGCGCGTTCGTCGACGTCTGGCTGACGCTCGGCGAGCATCCCGACGCCTTGGTAGTGCCCGCCCAGGCGATCCAGACCGGGCAGATCGGTCAGTATGTTTATGTCATCGACGGCCAGATGACGGCGGAGACCCGGCCGGTGGTGGTCGGCGACTCGTTCAACGGCGAAGTGATTATCGAACGGGGGCTCCACAAGGGCGAGAAGGTGGTGACCGACGGCCAGTTGCGGCTGATGCCCGGGGCCAAGGTTCGTATCAAGAGTTCGATAGAGAGTCCGCCGGCCGCGGCCTCGTGAGCCGCTCCGATCCATGAGTATCTCCGACCTCTTCATCCGCCGCCCGGTGATGACCACGCTGCTGTCGCTGGCGATCGTCGCCTTCGGGCTCATCGCCTACCGCTATCTTCCGGTCAGCGATCTACCCAACGTCGATTTCCCGGTCATCGTGGTCGAGGCACAGCTCCCCGGCGCCAGCCCGGAGACGATGGCGTCGTCGGTGGCGCTGCCGCTCGAGAAACAGTTCTCGACCATCGCCGGCATCGACTCGATGACCTCGTCGAGCATCCAGGGCTCGACCACGATCTCGCTGCAGTTCAATCTGAGCCGCGATATCGACGCCGCCGCGCAGGACGTCCAGGCCGCCATCGCGCAGGCCACCGGGCAACTGCCGCAAGGGATGCCGACGCCGCCGACCTATCAAAAGGTCAATCCGGCCGACAAGGCGATTCTCTACCTCGGCCTGTCCTCCGCCACGCTGCCGCTGTCGACCGTCGACTCATACGCCGAGACCCAGCTCGCCGAGCGCATCTCGATGGTCAACGGGGTGGCGCAGGTCCAGGTTTATGGCGCCCAGAAGTACGCCGTGCGGGTGCAGGTCGACCCGCGCGCGCTGGCCGCCCACAACATCGGCATCGACGAGGTCGCGCAGGCGGTCCAGGCCAGCAACGTCGACCTGCCGACCGGCACGCTGTACGGGATGCATCAGGCGTTCACGGTTCGCGCCAACGGACAGCTCTTTGACGCGGCCGCCTACCGGCCGCTGATCGTGGCCTATCGCAACGGCGCGCCGGTGCGGCTCGGCGACCTGGGCCGCGTGCTCGACAGCGTCGAGAACGACAAGGTCGCGGGCTGGGTGGACGGCAACCGCGGCATCGTGCTCGGCATCGAACGCCAGCCCGGCACCAACACCGTCGAGGTCATCAACAATATCCGCAAGATCCTGCCGGCCTTCCGCGCCGAGCTGCCAGCCGCGATCAGGCTCAGCACGCTGTACGATCGCTCGGAGACCATCCGCTCCTCGGTCGACGACGTTCAGTTCACCCTGGTGCTGACCGTGTTCCTGGTGGTGATGGTGATCTTCATTTTTCTGCGCAACCTCTCCGCCACCATCATCCCCAGCCTGGCGCTGCCGATGTCGTTGATCGGAACCTTCGCCGTGATGTGGCAGCTCGGCTACACGCTCGACAATCTCTCGCTGCTCGCCCTTACCTTGTCGGTCGGCTTCGTGGTCGACGACGCGATCGTGATGCTCGAGAACATCGTGCGCCACATGGAGATGGGCAAGGGGGTGCTGCAGGCCGCCTACGACGGCTCGCACGAGGTCGGCTTCACGATCCTCTCGATGACCTTTTCGCTGGCCGCGGTCTTCATCCCGGTGCTGTTCCTGGGCGGCGTGCTGGGCCGCTTGCTGCACGAGTTCGCGGTCACCATCGCCGCCGCCATCCTGGTCTCGGGTTTCGTTTCGCTGACGCTCACCCCGATGCTGTGCAGCCGCTTCCTGCGTCCGCCGCAAAGCGAGCGCCATGGCCGCGTCTACCTGGCGACCGAGCGCGCTTTCGACGCCTTGCTCGAAGCGTATCGGGTGAGCCTGAACTTCGTGATGCGCCATCGGCGCGCCACCATGGCCGGGCTGGGCATACTGGTGATCGCCACCGGCTACCTGTTCACGGCCGTCGACAAGGGTTTCATCCCGAGCGAGGACACCGGCCAGCTGCTGATCTTCACCAAGGCGGCGCAGGGAATTTCATTCGATTCGATGGTGCGGCATCAGAAAGCGATCGCCGCGATCCTCGCCAAGGAACCCGCCGTCGAAACCTACTTTTCGAGCTGCGGCGCGGAGGGCAACTTCGGCGCGCCCAACTCGGGCATCCTGTTCGCCCATCTGAAGCCCCGCTCCGAGCGCAAGCTCAGCGTCGATCAACTGATCGATAAGCTCAGGCCCGAGATCGCCTCGGTTCCGGGCATCATGGCCTTCATGCAGAACCCGCCGATCATCCAGATGACCGCGCAATTCACCAACGCGCTCTACCAGATGACCTTGCAGGGCAACAATACCGAGCAGCTCTATCACTACGCGCCGCTGCTCGAAAACAAGATGAAGGCGATGCGGGATCTGCGCGACGTCGACAGCGACCTGCAGGTCAGCAATCCGCAGGTCAATGTCACGATCGATCGTGACAAGGCGGTCGAACTCGGCGTCTCGCCCCAGGCCATCGAGGATGCGCTCTACGACGCCTACGGATCGCGCCAGATCTCGACCATCTACGCTTCCAACGAGGAGTACCGGGTAATCCTCGAGGTCGAACCGCAGTTCCAGGACCGCCCCGACACGCTCTCGATGCTCTACGTGCGATCGAAAAACGGCAACCTGGTCCCGCTCGGCGCGTTCGCCCGGCTCGAGCGCAACCTCGGCCCGCTCGCCATCAACCATACCGGCCAGATTCCCTCGGTTACGATTTCGTTCAACGTCGCGCCCGGAGTCTCGCTCGGCAAAGCGCTCGATGAAGTCAAGCAGGTCGCCGCCGATACCCTGCCCGACACCATCACCGCCAGCTACAAGGGCACCGCCGAGGCCTTCCAGTCATCGCTCGGCAATCTCGGGATGCTGCTGGTGCTGGCGATACTGGTGATCTACCTGGTGCTCGGCATCCTCTACGAAAGCTTCATCCACCCGATCACGATTCTCTCCGGCCTGCCCGCCGCCGGCTTCGGCGCGCTGCTGACGCTGATGCTGTTCGGCCTGCAGCTCGACCTGTTCTCGTTCGTCGGCATCATCATGCTGGTCGGGCTGGTCAAGAAAAACGCCATCATGATGATCGACTTCGCTATCGACGCGCAGCGCACCGAGAACGTCGATGCCGCCACGGCCATCGTCGAAGGCTGCATGATTCGTTTCCGGCCGATCATGATGACCACCATGGCGGCGCTGCTCGGCGTACTGCCGATCGCGATCGGCTCCGGGCCCGGCGCCGACGCGCGGCGCGGGCTGGGCGTGGCGGTCGTCGGCGGACTGTTCTTCTCGCAGTTCCTGACGCTCTACATCACGCCGGTGGTCTACACCTACATGGATCGGCTCCATCAATGGCTGGCGATGCGCCATCCCGAGCAGTACGAGGCCGCCGGCGCAACTCCGCTGCACACCGACGATCGGCGCGCACTCGGTGGCCGCCGCCGCGTCGCCTCCTGAAGCCGCGGCGCGTCCGTAGATTTAAGCTTTTCGATCCGGATTCAAGCTCAGCGGCGCGCCCACACCTCCGCGGCCAGGGTGCGCGGATTGCGGGTGCGCGCGTTGCGACTGGTGCGGATGATCTTTACCTTGCGGAAGCCGGCCCTGGAAAATTCCTCCAGGAAGGCAACTCCTTCCTTCGCGCCGGCGATTCATGCAAACCAGTTGGCGGCGCTCGCCAGCTCCTCGGCCGGCAGCGGCTCGCGCACAATCAACTCCGCCGCCCACAGCTCGCCGCCAGGCTTCATCACCCGCGCCAGCTCGGAGAAAATCGCTTCGCGCGCCGGATTGAGATTGAAGATGCCGTTGACCAGCGCCGCGTCGATCGATTCGCTTCTGAGCGGCAGCCGCTCGGCGTCGGCCTGGCAGAAGATCACGTTGGAAGCTCCCGCCGCGCGCGCCGCGGCTCGCGCCTGCGCCAGCATCTCGGCGCCGAAATCGATCCCCAGGACTATCCCGCGCGCACCGACCCGCTCGGCCGCGATCAACGAATCGAGACCCGCGCCGCATCCCAGGTCGAGCACCCGCGCGCCCCTCTTGAGCTTGGCTGAGATCGCGATGTTCGATACGCCGGCGAAAGAATCGACCGCGCCCGGCGGCATCCGATCGAGCGTTGCCGCGGGATAGCCGAGGCTCTCGGCAAAGGCACGTCCGACCGGAAAGGGATGCTTACCGGCAGGCACCTGCGCCGCGCCCGCATACGCCTCGCGCACCTTTTGGCGCAACTCCCGCGCGTCGTCTGCAAGCTCGCTCGCCATGGTCCTGTTCGCCCCGAGCGTAGTACCAGCGGCTGACGATTGGAAGAAATCGAGCCGAGCGGCGGCCTTCACAACTTAAAGCAAATGTTGAACTATGGCCGGATCGAGCGGCGCCTTGTGCCGCGTATGACCCAGGCAGGCGATCGTCGTCAGCCGCGCCAGCGAGTGCGGATTGGTGGCCATCGCAGGCGAGCTGCCGGGCTCGACGTCGCTGAACACATAGCCCGCGATTCGCATCGCGCGCCGCGCCGCGTAGTCGAGCGTCAGCAGCGCCACGTTGAGTGCGCCGAGACGGTTCGCGATTACCAGCACCAGCTCGAGGTCGAGCCGCAGCGCGAGGTCGGCGTAATTCTCCTCCCAGGTGATCGGGACCATCAGGCCGCCCGCCCCTTCAATGATCATCACGTCGGCGTTCGGTTCGATGCGCCGATAGGCGTCGGCGATACGCTCGAGATCGGGCGGCGGCGCGCCGTCGGCTTCAGCGGCGGCCGGTGGCGCGAGCGGCGCGCGATAGCGATACGGACAGACCAGCTCCATCGGCCAGTTGGCGAACGAGCCGGCATTGAGCGCTTCGGCGTCGGCCGCGATCAGCTCCCCGCCGCGTTCAGCGCATCCGGTCTCGACCGGTTTCATGACGCCGACCCGCAGGCCGCGATTCTGCATCGCAAAGGCGAGTCCGCTGCCGAGCGTGGTCTTGCCGACGTCGGTATCGGTGCCGCTGATCAGAAATCGCCGTCGCATCGCGCTTCCCCGGCTAGCCGGCGGTCACCTCCTCCAGCGCCTCGCGCGTCGTGGAGAGCAGCAGGTCAAGTTCGTCCGGCGTGATCGACAGCGGCGGCATCAGCACGATCACGTCACCCAGCGGCCGGATGGCGACGCCGCGACTGCGCGCCGCCCGTGCGATGCGCGCGCCGGTCAGCGCTTGCGACGGATAGGCCGTACGGCTCTTCGGATCCGCCATCACCTCGATGCCCACCATCAGCCCCGCCTGCCGCAGGTCGGCGACGCGGGGATGGGCGCCGAAACGCTGCGCCAACCCCTCGCGCATCTGCGCGATCAGCGGTTGCACGCGATCGATCACCCGTTCATCGCGGAAGATGCCGAGGTTCGCCAGCGCCGCCGCCGCGGCCAGCGGATTACCGGTGTAGGTATGGCCGTAATAGAAGGCGCGATATTCATGCGGCTCGCCGAGGAAGGCCTCGAAAATCGCCTCGCTCGCAAGCGTCGCCGCCAGCGGGAGATAGCCGCCGGTGATGCCTTTGCCGAGGCACATCAGATCGGGCGAGAGCGCCGCGTGCTGGCACGCGAACATCTTGCCGGTGCGGCCGAAGCCGACCGCGACTTCGTCGAAGATCACCAGCGCGCCGGCCTCGCGCGCCAGTTGCGTCACGGCGCGCAGGTAGTCCGCCGAATGATTCCACATGCCGGCCGCGCCCTGCATCATCGGCTCGACGATCAGCGCCGCGAGTTCGTCGCGGTTGGCTGCGATCAGATCGCGCGCCGCCGCGATCGCCGCCGCCTGCGCCGCATCCGCCTCCATCCCGCGCTGGAAGCGAAACAGATGCGGCGGCTCAGCCTTCAGCACCGGGAACAGCAGCGGCTTCACGTGGCGATGGAACATCTCGCTGTAGCCGAGGCTGACCGAGCCGACCGTGTCGCCATGATAGGACTCGGTGAGCGCGAGAAAGCGCGTGCGGCGCGGCGCGCCGCGAAGCTGCCAGTATTGCGCCGCGATCCGAAGCGCGACCTCGACCGCCTCGGCGCCCGAGTCGGAATAGAAGACCCGCGTCAGACCGGGCGGCGCGATTGCGACCAGCTCGCGCGCCAGCTCGATCGCCGGCACGTTCGCCATCCCGAGCATCGTCGAGTGTGCGACCTTCCCGAGCTGGGTTTCGAGCGCCGCGTCGAGCGCAGCCTTGCGATGGCCGTGGACGTTGCACCACAGCGACGAGACGCCGTCGAGGTAGCGCCGGCCGTTGACGTCGATTAGCCAGTTGCCCTCGCCGCGCTCGACGATCAGCGGCTCGTCGTCCGCCATCCAACTGCGCATCTGGGTGAAGGGATGCCACAGGTGGCGATGGTCCGCATCGCGCAGGCGCTTGTATCGAGAATCATCCATCGGGTTGGTCCGAAACGGCTCCCATCATAGTCGCCGCTGAACCGGGTTGGCGAGCGGGTTGCGCAATCTTGTTCACGCGGCCCGGCACGCGATAGTCTTTTGCCGTGCAGAGCAAGGCGTTGAATTGCGGGCGACGCGATGCAGCCTGAGACACAAGAATTGCTGGTTCGCACCGGAGCGGACTCGCCGATGGGCGAGTTGATGCGCCGCTATTGGGTGCCGGCGCTGCTAAGCCGTGAAATCCCCGCGCCGGACTCGCCGCCGGTCCGCGTCAAGCTGCTGGGCGAGCGGTTGCTTGGGTTTCGCGACAGCCGCGGGCGCGTCGGCCTGATCGAGGAGTTCTGCGCCCATCGCGGCACCTCGTTGTTCTTCGGACGCAACGAGGAATGCGGCATCCGCTGCGCTTATCACGGCTGGAAGTACGACGTTGACGGCAACTGCGTCGAGCTGCCGCAGCAACCGTCGTACGCAAAGGAAATCAAGCTCACCGCCTATCCCTGTCTCGAACAGGGCGGCGTCATCTGGACTTACATGGGGCCGGCGCGCGAGCGCCCCGAGCCGCCCGCGCTCGAATGGTCGACGCTGCCGGAGAGCCATTGCTACGTGTCGCGCCGCTGGCAGGAGTGCAATTATCTGCAGGCGCTGGAGGGAGCGATCGACTCGAGCCATGTCTCGTTCGTGCATCGCTTCGAAGTCGATATCGACCCGATGCATGTCGAGGCGGCGGCCAACAAATATCTCAAGGCCGATCCCAATCCGATGTTCGAGGTGCACGATTCAGCCGGCGGCCTGACCATCGTCACCCGCCGCAACGGCGAGCCCGACAGTTACTATTGGCGCATTACCCAGTTCATCATGCCGTGGTACACGTTTATCCCGCCGTTCGGCGAGCATGCGCTGGGCGCACACGCCTTCGTGCCGATGGACGACGAGAACTGCTGGACCTGGAACATCAACTATTACGTCGATCGGCCGCTCGACGAGGTCCAGCTCAAGGCGATGAAAGACGGCCGCGGAATCCACGGCCAGGTGACAGCCGGCACGCTGCGCGCGGTCGCCAACCGCGACAACGACTATTTGATCGATCGGGCGGCGCAGCGCGAGCGCCGCGCGTTCAGCGGCATCTTCGGTTTCGCCATCCAGGATTCATCGCTGCAGGAAAGCATGGGGCCGATACAGGATCGCACCAAAGAGCACCTGGTGCCGACTGACCGCGCGATCGTGGTCGCGCGCAACCGCCTGGCCGAGGCCGCGCACGCGCTGCGCGACGGCGCCGGCGAGCCGCCCGGAGTGCGGGCGGCAGGGCAACGGCTGCGGGCCGGATGCGTGCTGCTCGGACGCGATCGATCGATCGAGGCCTGGTACCGCGAGGCGCTGATCGCGCGCGCCGGGAATCCGATCTATACGGTGTGACCAGTGCCTGCGCCAATTGTCGGACGCCGCCGCGCTAATCCGGCGGCGCCCGACGGCAGCGCTTCGATCTACTTTCCTTCCTTGACTTCGTTGAAGACCCGGATGGCTTCGACCGCGAACGGGATACCCGCGTACTGCGAGAGGTGAATTATCACTTCCTTGATCTCGTCCTCGGTGACGCCGACATGCAGCGCTCCCTTCATGTGGCCCTTCAACTGCGAAAACCGGCCGAGAGCGATCAGCGACGCCATGGTCAGCATCGAGCGCGTCTTGATCGGCAGCCCCGGCCGCGACCAGACGTCGCCGAAGCAGACGTTGTTGAGGATCTTCGCAAAGCCGTCGTCGAATTTCTGGATTACGTCGAGCCGCCCGCCGCCCTCGACGCCAAACAGCTCCTCGCGTTTCTTCTGCCCTTTTTGCCACGCCTCATCGGCCATCGGTCAAACTCCTTCAGTTAGATGATACCGACCCGCTAACACAACCGGCCGGCAGTTTCAAAGTTGCGATCGCGTTGTGCGCAAGCTCGCGGGCCCTAATTGCTTTGGCCGGCCGCGGCGGCGCACAATCCCATGCTATCCGGAGCGCGCCGGCGAAAGCAGCTTGGCGCCATCCGCCGGACCACGATCGCCGATGAACGAGGCACAACGCGCAGCCGAGATGGTCGAGGGCACGCTCGACCAGGTGCTGTTCATCAACGATCAGAACGGCTACGTGGTGGCGGTTTTAAGACGCGCGGCGGAGGCCGGCGGCGACCGTCTGACGGTGGTCGGCAATCTCGGCGGAGTCGAGGTCGGGGCGGGGCTGCGCGCCCACGGCCGCTTCGAGAAGCATCCCCGCTACGGCGAACAGTTCAAGATCGAGGACTTCGAAATCCTGCGGCCGGCGGGCGTCGCCGCGCTGGAACGCTACCTGGCGTCGGAAATAAAAGGCGTCGGGCCGGCGCTCGCGCGGCGCATCGCCGAGCACTTCGGCGAGAGCCTGCCCGAGGTGCTGGATCGCGAGCCCGAGCGGCTGCATGAGGTGCGCGGGCTGGGGGCGGTGGTGGCCGAGCGTATCGCGGCCGCGTGGCGCGACTCCTCGGGGATGCGCGAGCTGACGGTATTCCTGCGCGGCCATGGAATCGCGGCGGCCCACGCCCGCCGGATTCATCAACTGTACGGCCACGAGTCGCTGGCCGTGGTGCGGCGCGACCCCTACCTGCTGGCGCGCGAAATCCATGGCATCGGCTTCCGCACCGCCGACACCATCGCCGAGCGGCTCGGGATACCGCGCAACTCGATCGAGCGCGCGCGCGGCGCGATTCTCTATCTGCTCGAGCGGATGGCCGAGGAGGGGCACGTGTTCGCGCCGCTCGGCTATATTACCCATCAGTTCGCCTCCGGACTCGAGATGGACCCGGAGCTGGCGACGGTGGCACTGGCCGAACTGGAGCAGAGCGGCGCGATCGTGGCCGAGCCGGTCGACGACGATCGCGCGGTCTATCTGAAACCCCTCTACGAGGCGGAGTGCAATGTCGCGCGCCGGCTGGTCGATCTGAGCCGCGGCCGGCCGATCGGTCCGCAGGTGGTCGAGCGCGCGATGGCGGCGGCGACTATGAAGGACGCCGACTTCACGCTCTCGCCCGAGCAGCAGGGGGCAATTCGGGCCGCGCTGAGAAGCCGCGTCACGGTGATTACCGGCGGCCCCGGCACCGGCAAGACCACGATTCTGCGCCGCCTCATCCTGGGGCTCGACGCGATCGGAATCCGGGCGACGCTGGCGGCGCCGACCGGACGGGCCGCGCGCCGGCTGGCCGATGCGTCGGGGCGCGAGGCGAAGACTATCCATCGGCTGCTCGAGTATTCACCCGACAGCGGCGAATTCATCCGCTGCCGATCGTTCCCGTTGCGGACCAATTACCTGATCGTCGACGAGGCCTCGATGATGGACATCGAGCTGGCTGCGAGCCTGCTCGACGCGCTGCCGCCGCAAAGCACGCTGCTGCTGGTGGGCGATCGCGATCAGCTTCCATCGGTCGGGCCGGGAAGCGTGCTCAAGGACGTGATCGCGTCGGGCCTGGCGCCGGTGGTGGCGCTCAGTCAGGTCTACCGGCAGGCGCGCGAAAGCCGGATCGTCGCCAATGCCCATCGCCTCAACCGCGGCTACCCGCCCGAGGTCACCAACGATCCGGAGGACGACTTCTTCTTTTTCGAGCGCGCCTCGGTCGACGAGGTGCTGGCGACGATCAAGCAGCTGGTGCAGCAGCGGCTGGTCGGCAAATTCGGCATCAGCGATGCGCGCGAAATCCAGGTGCTGACGCCGATGAATCGCGGGCCGCTTGGCACCCAGGCGCTGAATCGCGAACTGCAGGAGCTGCTGAATCCGGCTGGACGCGAGCTCAAGCTCGGCGATCGACGGCTGCGCGAAGGCGACCGCGTGATCCAGATTCGCAACAACTACGACAAGCTGGTGTTCAACGGCGCGGTCGGCAGAATCATCTCGATCGATACAACCCGTGGCGCGATCGGAGTCACTTTCGAGGACGGCTCGGCGCGTTACGAGACCTCGGAGCTCGATCAGCTGGCACTCGGCTACGCGATCTCAATTCACAAAAGCCAGGGCAGCCAGTATCCGGCGGTGGTCATACCAGTCCATCAGAGTCATTACCTGATGCTGCGGCGCAACCTGTTATATACCGCGATCACTCGCGCAGAGCGGGTCTGCGTGCTGGTCGGTACTCGCAGCGCCTTGCTGCAGGCGGTGAGAAATGAGGATGAGCGACGCCGGTTCAGCCGGCTCGCAGAGCAAATCAGGCTAAATTAGCGCGCAACCGATCGCGTCAGGCGCTGGTGACGGGCTGATTCGGAGTGCGGCAGCCCTTCAGAAAAGCCTCGATATCGCTATAACGAAAACGCTTGGCCCGGCCGATCGAATGACAGGGCAACTCTCCGCGCCTGACCATGCGATAGATGGTCATCTCGGTGACCTGGAGCATCCTCGCCAATTGGCTCACGGTGTAAAATTCGGTCTTGTTTGGACTGATGGATTCTCGTTTCATCCGAGCCGTCCTCTTATTGATTTATTTTCAGGCTATCGGGTCGACTGGTGAATTATTCCCCAGACTTTGCGTATTTTCGTCCCCAAGACGATCAATGTCAAGAGTGTACCTGATTAGCCTTAGGGCAAAGCGCCATCCCACATTTTCGGCTTTGAAAGGATGCTTGCGGCCTTTTGGTTTCACGATTGGGGATAATTTCTACAGCGCTTTCAGCGGGATCGGATTTTAGGCAGGCTAAACCGCCCTTTCCAGTTTGGTCTAATCATTGCGTGGGTTTTCAAGCATCATCCCTTTGGGGGAATCCTGATGAACAATAGTACCTGGCATACGCCTCTTACAGGCCAGTCCTGTGACTCGGATCTGTGTCCGGCCTGTTCGTTGATGGAAGTCGTCAGTGAGCGGTTCGAAAGCTTCCGGCACAAGTTCGGGCGCGATCCGCTCCCCGACGAGCCGTTGTTCTTCGATCCGGAAGCCGATTGTCCCGTGCAGGCCAGCCCACTTCAGGTTCATGCCCAGCTCGCCGACGCCTGCCAGAAAACGGGCGTCGGGCTGTCGATGCTGACGAACTTCTGGAACCTGGCGGAAGATACAATTTAACGGCACCCCGAGGCGCATCGAATATCCACCCGCGAGAGACTCGAAAGGTATCGAGAACGCGGTTGTCGAGGTTCGACCACAAAGCGCTAGGATGTGTAAATCCGCGCCAGGCCCGAATAATGCGCGCCTGGCGCAAGGGTTTCATTCGTGAAGATAGGCACGCGTCTGGCACTGGTATTACTGGCTGCGTTGACGCCGGTGCTGGTGCTTTACACCTACTTCAACGTTCAACTGTCTTCTCGCGTGTACATCGACAGCCTCAAGCGCGAGACGCGCGCGACCACCCGGGGTTTACGCGCGGCGCTGATCCCGGACATCGAGAACCAGGAGTGGGACCAGGTGCACTCGGTGCTGCGACAGATACGCGATCAGGGGACTGAGGCCGCGATCTTCAGGCCCGACTGGACGCTGTGGTTCGCGTTGCCGGGCTTCCCCACCAGGCTGTTACCGAACCGGACGGCGTTCAACGACGTTAATGCCAACGGCAGCTGGGAGAGTAATCGCGAGACCGGCACTCGCTTCTGGTTCTGTCGGCTGGTGCCACTACAGCTCTCGCCCGGACCGCTGGCTGGATATTTGATGGTGGCGGTTGATCTTACTGAAGTGCGCGAGATCAACCATCGCCGGCTCATCGCATCAATCGGCGCTGCCCTGCTGGTGCTGATCGTGGCGGCGACCTTCATCACGCTCGCCACCCGGCGCTACGTCACGCGACCGCTTTCCGAGCTGTCGCGGCGCGTCAGCCGCTTCTCATCCAATGACAACGACGCCGAGCGGAGTCTGGCGGGCGATGAGGTGGAATCTCTGACCGAGGAGTTCAGCCGCCTCGATGCGCAGCTCACGGCCTCGCGCGAGCGCCTGCTCAGGGAACATCGGCGCCAGCTCGAATTGGAACGCAACCTGCGCCATTCGGATAAACTCGCGACCATCGGCACGCTCGCTTCGGGATTGGCTCATGAGATCGGCAGCCCGATGGCGGTGATTCGCGGCCGGGCCGAATATCTCCTCAACGACTCCGAACCGGGCCGGCTGCGCGACGGCCTCGGCATCATTATCGCCCAGATCGACCGCATCTCCGGCATTGTTCATCGCCTGCTCGATTACGCGCGGCGCCGCGAGCCGCAGCGGGTGCGCAGCGACCTGCGACCGATCGTGATGCGCGCGCTCAGCCTGCTCGAGACCGAGGCCTCGCGCCGCCATGTCCGCTTGCAGCCGGATCTGGGCTCGCAGCCGCTGGTGCTCGATTGCGACTCGGACCAGTTACAGCAGGTGTTCGTCAATCTCGGGATGAACGCGCTGGACGCGATGACCGAGCAGGGCGGCGGCGTCCTCGGCGTCACCGCGAATATCCGTCGCAACGGCGCCGGCGACTGGCTAAGCATTGTCTTCGAGGATAACGGTCCGGGCGTGGCGGAGGAAAACCGCGCCCAGATCTTCGACCCGTTCTTCACCACCAAGCCGCCCGGCCGCGGCACCGGGATGGGTTTGGCGGTGAGCCAGTCCATCATACAGGACCACCACGGTGAGATTACGATGGAGCCGCGCGGCGATCGCGGCGCTCGCTTCTTTGTAACGCTCCCAATGATCGACCGGCAAAGTGAACAGAGGCAGGTCCAGGCATGACTATGGAACCAGCCACCATCCTGGTGGTCGACGATGACCGCGAGATGACCAGTATGTTGTCGGATATTCTGCGCGGCGCGGGCTATCGCACGCTCAGCGCCGGTTCCGGCACCGAGGCGCTCGAGCTGGTGCGCAAGCAGCAGCCCGACCTGCTGATCAGCGACCTGCGCATGACCGGCATGAACGGCCATCAACTGCAGCTCGAGGTCAAGAAGATCGCGCCCGCCGTGCCGACCGTGATCATCACGGCCTTCGGCTCGATTCAGACCGCGGTCGAGTCGATGAAGCTGGGCGCTTTCGATTACATCACCAAGCCCTTCAGCAACCAGGATCTCATGATCATGGTGTCGCGGGCGCTCGAGGATCGGGCGCTCCGGATGGAGGTCCTGCGGCTGCGCGGTGAGCTGGCCCGCAGCTATGGGCTCGACAACATAATCGCGGCGAGTCCCCAGATGGTCGAGCTGATGGAGCAGATCCCGCGGGTCGCGGAAAACGACGCCAGCTTGCTGATCCGCGGCGAGAGCGGCACCGGCAAGGATCTGCTGGCGCGCACTATCCACTTCATGAGCGCTAATCGCGAGGGCGCGTTTGTGCCGGTCAACTGCGCGGCAATTCCCGAAACCCTGCTCGAAAGCGAGCTGTTCGGCTACGTCCGCGGCGCCTTCACTGACGCCCGCCAGGGCAAGACCGGGCTGTTCGAATCGGCCCGCGGCGGTACGCTGTTTCTCGATGAGATCGGCGAGATGCCGCCCGCGGTGCAGGCCAAGCTGCTGCGGACGCTCGAGGACAAAAAGATTCGGCCGCTCGGCGCAACCGCCGAAATCCCGGTCAGCGTCCGCATCATCGCCGCCACCAACGCCGACCTCGAGAAGCTGATCGAGCAGGGCCGCTTCCGGACCGACCTCTATTATCGGCTGGCCGCGGTGACGCTCACCATTCCGCCGCTGCGCGAACGGCCCGAAGATATCCCGCTGCTCATCAAGCACTTCCTGGCGCGGGCCGCCTCGCAGGCCGGCCGCACCCTCCCGAAGCTCGACTCCGACGCCAATGATTGCCTGCTGCGTTACTCATGGCCCGGCAATGCGCGCGAGCTTCAGAACGCAGTTCAGCAGGCGATGATCATGAACCGCGAAGACCGCCTGCGGCGGCGCGATCTGCCGGCCAAGATCGCCGGCGACCCCGATACTCCGGCCGGCATGATCGAGCAGGCGCTGGTGCGGCGGATGACGATGGAGCAGCTCGAACGCAGCTATGTGCGCGCCGTGCTGGCCTCCGTCGGCGGCAACAAGAGCGAAGCCGCATCCATCCTGGAAATCGATCGCAAGACGCTCTACCGCAAACTGCAGGACGAGGACGAAAGCCCGGACAAGCCGTGACGGCGCGCCCGGGGGCGCCTATCTCATGATTTCGTTCAATCCGGCCGGTCCACAGTACTTGGTCAAGTTCAAGTACTCTGCCGGCGCCTGCGAATTCACGAAAGTATCCTTGCCGTCGGGCGTCGGATCCATGAAATGAGTGGCGTGCTTGCGTTTGATGTCCCAAGCTTCGGTGACCTGCGATCCGCTTCGCTTGCCGCACGACTCGCCGGGACTATACTAGGCCCGTACGCGGGTTGAGTTGCGCCGCAAAGGCGACAAGGATAGAAAACGCGGACAGAACGGGCCGTCAAAGCCGATACACCGCAGATAGGAACGGAGGCCATCCATGGCTGAATACAAGAAGAAAGAAGCCCGCGAATGGGCGCGAGCCAAGATGCACGGGATCGCTAACGTCATCATCCCGAGCTACACCCATGACCTGCAACACCTGAACGAACGCGGCATTCGCCACGACGTGCGCCGCGAGATCGAGCTGGGATTCTGGGGCACCCTGCTGGTCTCGGAGACTGCCATCACGGTCGAGGAGTACGGCGACTTCGTGCAGTGGGCCGCGGACGAGGCCAAGGGCCGCGTGCGCCTGATTCATCATGCGGCGTTCAACACGCTCGAGGAGAATATCCGCGCCGTGCAGCTTGCCGAGCGCAACGGCGCCGAGCTTATCCTGCTCGGCTATCCGTCCAACTTCTATCCCGAAAGCGGCGAAGAGATTTACGATTACACCAAGGCGTTTTGCGATGAGACCAACCTCGGTGTGATCCTCTTCCCGGTGCCGCTGTGGGGTTTCGAACGGCTTCATCCGGCCGGCATCCCACCCGCGATAATCCGCAAGCTGGTCGACGATGTCCCGAATATCGTCTGCATCAAGGCCGAAGGCGGGATGCCGACGCTGGGCGGCTTCGTCGATACCTGGCTCACGCTCTCGGACAAGGTGGTGGTGACCTTCCCGATCGAGTCCGAAGCGCTCGCCCTGGCGACCCTGGTACCGCTGCAATTCATCGGCACCAGCAACTCCGAGTATTACGGCCCGATGGTGCCGCGGCTGTTCAACATGATTCGCGACGGCCAGAAAGAAAAGGCCATGGAACTCTACTGGCAGTACCATCCGGCCCGTATGGCCAACGAGCAGATCTTCGCCTCGGTCAAAGGCGCCCATTTCCTGCATCGGATGGCGTGGAAGTACCAGGCCTGGCTGCAGGGCTTCAATGGCGGACCGCTGCGGCAGCCGACCATGCGCCTGCATGAGCCGCAAATGAAATCATTGCGCAATGCCTTGATCGCCTCGAAGCTCGACCCCACGCCGCTGCCCGATCGCGACTACTGGATCGGGCGCCAACCGGCCTGAGCGCGACAGGAAATTATGACGCTCCTCCTCGACGCTCACGACGTTGAGCAGCTTGCGCCGATGCCTCGCCTGGTCGAGGCGGTCGAGCGCGGGGTGCTGGAAGAAGCCCGCGGCACCGTGGTGCTGCCGCCGCGGATGAACCTGACGATGAGCAACGGCGGCTTCTTCCGCGTGATGCCGGCGCTGATCCACAAAAGCGGCGTGATGGGCTACAAGGTCTTCCACGGCGCCATCGAACAGGGCGTGCGCTACCTGATCGTGATCTACTCGCAACAGAGCGGCGAACTGCTCGCCATGATGGATGCGCATTACCTGACCGCCGCGCGCACCGGCGCGGCCACGGGGGTGGCCACCAAATACATGGCGCGGCGCGAGACGCCGCACGTCGCGGTGATCGGATCGGGACTCGAGGCGCGGACCAATCTGCTCGGCGTGGTCGCGGTGCGAAACGTCAAGCGCGTCACGGTCTACAGCCCCAATCCGGAGCGGCGCGCAGACTTCGCCCGGCGGATGAGCGCTGAGCTCGGCATCGAGGTGACCGCGAAAGACACGCCCGAGGCCTGCGTGCGCGATGCGGATATCGTGGTGGTCGCCACCAACACCACCGGCCGCGCCGCGTCGATCGCCTACCAGGGCAAATGGTCGCAGCCGGGGATGCATATCAACGCCATCGGCTCGACGATGCTGCGGCTGCGCGAGATCGATCCGGATACGTTTGGCAACGCCGGGCGCATCGTGGTCGACTCGCGCCATCAGGTGGAAGGCGAGTCGGGCGACGTGGTGGCGGCGATCAAGGAAAACAAGTTTCCGCCTGAGCGGGTGTTCGAGATGAAAGACGTGATCGGCGGCAGCGTTCCCGGCCGCGCGGACGATCGGGAAATCACGCTGTTCAAGTCGGTTGGCACCGCGATCCAGGATGTGATGGCGGGCTTCGCGGTTTACGAGGAGGCGGTGCGCACCGGACGCGGACGCGATGTCGGCGAACTGCTGAGCCTCAAGCAATTCGGCTCATAACCACGGGAGACCGCAAGCGAGGCAGCATGATGCGGGAACAGTTTGCCGGCAAGATCGCATTCATCACCGGCGCCGGCGCGGGTATCGGCCGCTCGATCGCGCTGGAATGGGCGCGCCGCGGCGGCACCGGCATCGTGACCGATATGAACGGGGAACAGGCGCAGGCGACCGCGGCCGAGGCGGCTCGTGAAGGCGGCCGCGCCTTTCACTTCACCATGGACGTGAAGAGCCTGCCCGCGATTCGCGCCACGTTCGCCGAGGCCATCGCCCAGGCCGGCGGCATCGACGTGCTGTTCAACGTCGCCGGCACCAACCTGATGAAAAACGTCGAAGAGATGGTGGATGAGGAATGGTACTCGATCATCGATACCAACCTCACTTCGGTCTATCGATGCTCCAATCAGGCGGTGCCCCAAATTCGCAAACGCGGCGGCGGCGCGATCGTGAACATCGCGTCGATCGCAGGAATCATGGCCGAGAATCGATGCGCCGCGTATAGCGCCAGCAAGGGCGGCGTGGTGCTGTTGACGCGCAACATGGCGATGGATTTCGCGCCTTATGGAATTCGCGTCAACGCGATTTGTCCGGGCTCGACCCGCACGCCGCGGATCGAAAACTATATGCGCAACGTCCCCGGCCAGGAGCGCGCGATCGCCGACCTGTGCCCGCTCAAGCGCTTCGCGGAGCCTGAGGAGATCGCGCGGCCGGCGGTGTTTCTCGCCTCCGACGAGGCTTCGTACATAACCGGCGCCTCGCTGGTGGTCGACGGCGGCCTCACCGCGGGATTTCGCTTGCCGCTTTTCGACCAACTGTGACCATGGTGGGTGAGCCCGATATTTTTCGCTGGCCGGCGAATCCGACCGAGCTACCCAAGGCGGCGTTTCATCGCGAGGATGTCTTCCGCCTCGAGCTTGAGCGTATCTTCCGCGGCCCGGAGTGGCATCCGCTCGCGCATCTCGCCGAACTCCCCAAGCCCGGCGATTTCAAGACCTTCCGCCTCGGCGACGCCCCGGTCCTGGCGATCCGCGGCGACGACGACCGGGTGCGCGTGGTCTTCAATTCCTGCACTCATCGCGGCACTCAGCTTCAGACCTGCTCGCGCGGTCACGCCGAAGAATTCGAGTGTCCATATCATCGTTGGCTGTTCAACAATCGCGGCGAACTGCTCGCTGCGCCCGGCAGTGATCGCTTCCCGGCGGCTTTTCGCAAGGCCGACTACCATTTGCGCGAGCTGCGTACCGCTGAATTTCACGGCCTGATCTTCGCCACCTGCAGTGACGACGCCCCCGAACTCGCGACCTATCTTGGCGAAACCGCGCCGCTGTTCGAACAGGTTCTGGGCGACGGCCGGCTGGTCCTGCTGGGCTATCAGAAAGTCACTTTTTCCTCCAACTGGAAGGAATACAACGATAACGAGGGCTACCACGCCCCGTTGCTTCATCGCGCTTTCCGCCTGCTCCGATGGCAAGGCGGCAAGGGCATCCAGTGCGCGACCGAGTACGGTCACGTCGGTCTCCAGGCCGAGCTGCAGAGCGCCGCGAACTCGGATTTTCTGAACGATCGCTCGCTGGTCGAATTCCGCGGCGCCAACGGTGCCCCGCCCAAATCGATCGTTATCGCCCTGTTTCCGCTGGCCTCGGTGATCAAGCATCTCGACGTTATCAACGTGCGCTACGTTATCCCGCACTCGGTCGACGAAACTGAAGTCCACTACGCCTACTTCTGCCATCAGGACGACGACCCCGCGATGATGCGTCATCGGTTGCGCCAGTCTTCCAACCTGCTCGGTCCCAGCGGCTTTATCTCGCTCGAAGACGGCGCAGTCTTCAACCGCCTCCATCAGGGCTCGCTGACTCCCGGCCGGGTACGATATCAAAAAGGGGTTGCGGCCATGGCTCCCCCGCCTTGCATCGTCGACCAGAACGACGAGTCGGCGAATCCGATTAAGTGGGAACACTATCGACAGGTAATGGGGTTCGAACGTGATCAGCGCTGAACTACTGGCCGCAATCGACGACTTGCAGATTCGCTACATCAGCGCGCTCGACCGGCGCGACTTCGACGCGTGGCTGGCATGTTTCGACAGCCACGGCAGCTACATCTGCACGCCGCGCGAAAACGAAGAACAGGGGCTGCCGCTGGCGCTGATGATGGACGACTGTTACGAGCGGCTGAAGGACCGCGTCAGTTACATCACTCAGGTCTGGGCGGGAACTTTCGAGGATTACTGGACGCGTCATTTCATCCAGCGCCTCGCCTGCACGCCCGGCAGCACCAATAGCTATTCGGTAATTACCAACTTTGAAGTGCTATATACTTCGGCGCGCGGCCGCTCTGAAATCCTGGTGGCGGGATGCTACCAGGACGAGGTGATAGTCAGTCCCACGGGTGCGAAGTTCAGAGCCAAGAAAGCGGTGCTCGATACCAGCACCACGCCGCGCTACCTGGTCTATCCGGTCTGATCCGCGCTACTTCGCCGCCGGCTCTTCGGGACGCCACTCGTTGTTGGTGCTGCGATCACCCTTGAGCCACGCCTTCAAATCCGCGTCAGCGCTCGCCGCCCGCTTCGCGCAAATCTTGTCCCAGTCTGGATGATCGACCGCGAACTCCAGGTTCAGGCCATTGGGATCGGTGACGTACAGCGACCAGCAGTAGCCGTGATCGATGATGCTGGTCTCGTGGCCGGCCGCCTCGAGGCGATGTTTGATCTCGTCCTGCGTGGCCGCGTCCGCCTTGAGCGCGATATGCACGAACGGCGAGTGTGGACCATATTGCGCGTACTTCTCCTGCTTGGCCGGATCGGCAAAGCGGAAAAAGGCCAGCATCCCGCCGTCGGCGATCTGGAAGAACAGATGGCAGTAGTCCAGATCGTCGTTGAAAACATGGTCGTGCTCGCACCATACCGCGACCAGCGGCCAGCCCAGCGTACCCTCGTAAAACTTGCGCGTACCTTCGAGGTCGCGGCAGACATAGGCATTATGATGCAGGCGCGCGGGGATGCTGTTGCGCTTGCTGCCGTTGCTCTTGGTCGTCTGGGTGCTGGCCATGGTCCTGCCTCCTGTGGTGGCGACGCAATTGGCGCTTTGACCAATAGCTACTTCTTAGCACGGCAGGCTTGATTGTAAAGCCGGCCGCGCGACGCGCCTCAGTGCCGAAGATCCTTTTCGATACGCGCCATCATCGCGAACACTTCGCCCATGGTCGGCGGCGGAGTCTTGCCGCCGGAGAATTCGCGATAGAGCGCGGCGACGTTCGCCGCGATGCGTTCTGCGTCGCTCCACGACGCGTAGTCGGCCAGCGAGATATCGCGCGCCGCCTCGAACATCGGCATCCCGGCGTCGTAACGTTTGCGGGCCTCGCGCGTGATGTATTCGAGATAGCCTTTGACCGCGGCCGCGCCCTGCTTGCCGGTTATCGGGCCGTGACCGGGCACCACGGTCTCGACGTCGAGATCCATGATGAGCTGGCAGGCTTTGATCCAGTTGCCCACCGGGCCGGCCCAGATCAGCGGATGGCCGTTGATGAACAGGATATCGCCGGTGAAAATTACCCGGTCCTCCGGGACGTAGACCAGAATGTCGCCGCCGGTATGCGCGGGGCCGACCTCGATGATGCGCACGGTCTTGTTGCCGACCCGGCGCTCGAGCTCGCCCTCGAAGGTGACGGTCGGCATCGCGACATCGATGCCCTCGAAATCGAAGGGCGCCAGGATGCGGGCCAGAAATTCGCCGGCCTCGCCGAATTCGGCCGGATTACGTTTGACCGAGTTGCGCAAATCCTTCCCGCCCTGATCGGCAATCAGCTCTTCGGCGCAGGCTTTCGACGCAATGATGTCGATACCGGCGACCAATTGATTGCCGAAACAGTGATCGCCGTTGGAGTGCGTGTTGACCAGCGCGCCGAAGCGCGCCGTCGCCTGCGGTTCGGCCCGCCGCATCGCGTCAAGCATCGCCCGCGTCAACTTGAGATCGAACAGCGTGTCGACCAGCAACGATTGGCCGCTGTCGACCACCAGCCCCGCATTGCTCCATCCCCATGAACCGTCGGGCTGCAGCCACGCGTAGCATCCGTTGCCGAGATCGTGGAGCCCCTTGCTGTATTGCCAATTGCTTCCGGCCATGATGCTTCTCTCCCGAAGTTAGCGCGCCTGCTTGACGAAGCGCGTGCTAAGCACGCCGAGGCCGTCGACTTCCAGCTCGATCAGGTCGCCGGGCTTCGGATACTTGCCGAGCTCGAGGCCGCACCCGGTGCCGACCGTGCCCGAGCCGATAACGTCGCCCGGGACGATGGTCTCGCCCCAGCTCACGTAGCTGACGATCTTGCCGAAGTGATGATGCATCGCGCGCGTGGTGCCGCCGCCCCATACTTCGCCATTAACCCGCGCCACCATCTTGTGGTCGTCGCGCGGGTCCCACGCGTCGGCCGTCACGATGAAGGGCCCCAGCAGATTGCCGCCGTCCATGTCCTTGCCCTTGGCCGGACCGAGCAGCGCCGCCATCTCCTTCATCTGGATGTCGCGCGCCGAGACGTCGTTGAAAATCGTGTAGCCGAAGATGTGCTTCCAGGCCTGGTCGGGCGTCAGGTCCCTGCCCTCCTTGCCGACCACCACGGCGAACTCGAGCTCGTAGTCGAGCGTTTCGGTGTAGGGCGGCCACGGCACTTCGCTGTCGGTGCCCTGCACGGTATTCGGATTGCCTTTGTAGTAGATCGGCACTTCGTACCAGACCGGCGGGATCGGATGATCGCGCAGCGCGTTCTTGTAATGCTCCTCGAAGGCCAGACAATCGCGCATCGAGCGCGGCCGTGGAAGCGGCGCCAGCAACCGCACCTCGTCGCGATTCCAGACCACGCGCCCGCCGCGGATTCCGCGCAAGCCCGGATTCTCGATCTTGGCGCCCAGGTATGCGAGCGCGCCGTCGAGCGTCTCGCGCGCGATCGTTCCATTATCGATAAACCCGAGCATGTCGGGCGGCACCAGCGCGTCGGCCAGATTCCGCGCGGACCGCGCCCCGATCTGTTCCGCAAGCTTCAACTCGCAGGCCGCGTTGAGGTCGAGAATCTTTGCGCCCGGCGTCTCCATCCCGATCCGGCTGATGGGCCCGAGCGCACTCGCAATCTCGAAGGTGCAAAGCTTCATTGGTCTCTTCCGCTAAATCTAAAGTAACCGTTTAACTACCATCTAACGCCAGACCTGGCGGGCGATTTGCGCCACCAGGCCGAGTTTAGCTTCCTGCTGCGCCGGCGTCAGCGTCGCGGCGCTCGGTTCGGGTGAAAAACCGCATTGCGCCGAGAGCGCCAGTTGCTCGCGCGGATAGAAGCGGCTCGCCTCTCCGATCCGGGCGACGATCTCCGCGCTCGGCTCCAGAGCGCTGCGCTTGGTGGAGATTAATCCCAGCACCGCGACCTTGCCCGGCGGCAACTCGCGCAGCGGCTCGAACGAACCCGCGCGCCAGTCATCGTACTCGAGCAAAAAGATGTCGTAGTTGCCCGCGCGTTTGAAGATCAGCTCCGCCAGTCGCTCCCAGGGCGCCTCGCTCAGCCAATAGCCCTGGTAATTGCCGCGGCACATATGAAGTCCGAAGGTGACGCCGGGCACGTCGCCGGCCACCGCGTTGAGCGCGTCGAGCCCCTCGTTGCGAAACCATCCCGGCAGCTTCGGATGAATCGCCGCCAGCTCCTGGAGCCTGACCTCGTCGGCGATCCAGGTCAGCTCCGGGGCGTCGATCTGGATGTACTTGCAGCCGAGGGCGGCGAGCTCGCGAATCTCGCCGCGAATCAGATCGACCGCGTCGGCGAGCAGCGCCGGCAACTCCGGATAGGCGGCCAGCGAATGCTGCGGCGACCACAGGTTCATCGCCATCGTCGGCGCCGCCAGCGTCACCTTGAGCGGCCGCGCGGTCCGCGTGCGCGCGTACTCGAACTCGTCGCGCGCGAGCCATCGCTTGCGCTTGATCTTACCGACCACGGCGAACATCGGCGGCTCGCTCTGCTGCTCCTTCCAGACCTCGCCTTCCTTGCGCCGCCAATGCAGCGTGATCCGTCCGACCGGCGCGACGCCGTCGAGCACGCCGGTCAGCGGCTGGGTGAAGATCATCCGGCGCATCTCGCCGTCGGTAACCACATCGACGCCCGCGCGCTCCTGGAGCGCCAGCGCCTCATCGACAGCGCGGTCCTCGAGCCATTTGAAATCGACCGCGCTCATCCGGCCGGCCTCGAGCGCCGCGCGGCCCTCGTTCAGATAATCCGGACGCAGCAGCGAACCGATCACTTCGGCGCGATAGATGGTTTCCATCCCAGGCCCCCATCAGAGAAACGGATCGTGGAGCTCCAGGCCGAGCGCCAGGCGGCCGTACGGGAGCGCGCCGATATCCCAGCGCAGCCCGATTTGCGCGTTGACCGCGTGCACGTCGCGAAACGCACGCTGGATGGGATTCGTCTCGAACAGCGCGTGCGCGCCGCCTATATAATGGATGAGATCGACCGCGCGCATGCACTGCTGCGCGGCGTAGGCGAGGTCGCGACGGTAACGCACGCGATTCTCGAGCGGCAGCGCGATTCCGGCGCGCGCCAGTTCATTGAGCTCGCGCGCGTTGCGCCGCAGCAGCGTCTCGGCCGCGTCGATCATCACGGCCGCCTCCGAAACCTTGAGCTGATTGGTCTCGACCTCGGCGCTCCGTGCCCCGAAAGCGTTGGGACCCTGCTTACTCACTCGCGCGGTGTAACCCTCGAGCGCGCCGCGCGCGATTCCAAGTGCCGGCGCACAGATGTTGTACGGATAGATCGAGAACATCTGCAGCCGGTAGATATGCTTGCGATTGATCGCGCCGCCGGGTCCCTGGCCTTGCGCCAGCAGGCTGTGCGTCACGATCCGATGGTCGGGGATGAACGCGCCGTCCATCGCGACGTCCTTGCTGCCCGTCCCGCGCAATCCGCCCGCGAACCAGGTATCGATGATTTCGAAATCGCGCCGCGGCACCAGCGTCCACAGCAGCTCGAAGCCGCCGTCCGCGCGCTTGCCCGGCGCTCCGATCAGGGCCCAATCCGCATGGTCGACGCCGCTCGAGAATTTCCAGCGACCCCAGAGCTTGATGCCGCCGTCGGCGCTCTCGACCCGCGCTTGTTCCGGAAAGGTCGCCGTGACCGCGACCGCGTCGGGCGTCTCGCCCCAGACCTCGTCCTGCGCGCGCTCCGGGAACATCCCGACAATCCACGAATGGCACGCCATCACGGTCAGCACCCACGCGCTCGACCCGCATCCCCGGCCGATTTCGCGCGCGATTTCGATCTGCGGAAAGCCGTAGTCGAGTTCGTAGCCGCCGTAGCGAGCGGGCTGAAAGATCCTGAAGAAGCCCGCCGCGCGGAAGTCGTGGAAGGTTTCGTCGGGCAGCCGCCGCAGCTCCTCGCATCGCGCCGCCCGCTCGCTCAGAACCGGCACGAGTTCCCGGGCGGCGGCGACCAGACGAGCGAGGATCGCGGCTTCAGCCGCGGTCGATTCGCCGCCCGTCGCCGGCGGAATTGCTGCGTGCTTCGAATCTGCTGCCATCAGAGTCGTCCGCGATCGTCGATCACTTCGCCGCCGCCGCTTCGACCGGCCGACGTTGGCGCACAGCTTTCGGCTTCGCACCGTTCGAGTCGGCCTCGGCCCGTTCCTGTTCGATCATCGCCGCGATCATCCGGCGCGTCCGGAGCGAATTCGCATCCGACTTGACGCTGAACTCCGGGCAGCGCTCGGGACCGAGCCGGTCGAACATCTGTTGGACCGCTTCCAGAGCCACTTTGTCCTGAGTCAGAACCGTCTTCATCTCCTCGAACCGATGCGGCCGCGGGTCCGGGACGGTCTGCGCCATCGCGCAGATCTGGTAAACGCTCTTCGGTCCACCCGGAGTGACCGCGATAATCAGGTTGCTGATGCGCTCGCCGGTCTCCGGGTAGTCGGGCTCGGTGAAGATGAATCGGACCACGAACAGGCTTAGCGAATAATTGTCCAGGATCAGCTGACGATCTACCCGGTCGCCCTTCATCGACAACATCTGCTTCACCATCGGCGAGACCAGTTCGTTCTTCATCTCCCGCACCATCCGCACCAGCGTCCCGCGCTGCTCGAGCCGCGCCGGCACCATCGCAACGTTGCCGGTATCGAAATTGCCGCTGTGCAGATAGGTGATATGCGTGGCATCGACCAGGTTCTCGAGCGCCAGCAGGTAGTTCGCCTCGATCGGCAGGATGAAGTAGGGCTCGGCGGTGAGCGCCGGATCCTCGAGCCCGAGATCGCGATGGTCGGGAATCAGCGCCGGGTCGGCGCGGGCCGGGTCGCCCATCCAGATCCAGAGCCACTGCCACTTCTCGATTAGCGGATAGCGATGCACGCGCATCGTGGCCGGCACCGCGTCCTGCGACGGCACCTTGATACAGGTTCCCGCACAATCGTACTCGAAACCGTGATAGCCGCATTGCAGGACGTCGCCCAGGAGCTTGCCCATCGAGAGCGGCATGCCGCGATGGGGGCAGCGGTCGAACAGCGCGACCGGTTCGCCGTCCGGGGTGCGGTAGAGCACCACCGGATCGCCGAGACAATCGCGATGGATCAACTCGCGCCCGACCTCGCGCGAAAAAGCGATCACATACCAATGATTGCGCGGGTACTCCGCCATCCCGGGCACCATGCACGCTTTTGCCGCCATAGCCGTCGCCTCCCGCCGGGCTGCGTTGCGGCCGCCAGCCGGCCGCCATTCGCCCTACCGTCGAACAATGGCCCGTCCGGGCAAGGGTCGTCAATGGTCGCTCGCTCTCGCCGTTCCGATCGTCTCGTTGTATGTTGCCAGCTATCGGGCCGGCGCGCGCAGCCGGCTAACCCGCGAGGAACCATCGATGGCGACTGATATCGAATTCAAACTGGGCACGTTCGCGAAGGGCTCCGGAGAGCCGTATGCCGGGCTGGTGCTCGACGACACTGCGCTCGACCTGGCGGCCGTGCTGGGACGGCTGGGAATGGCGAGGCCGGAGGAGCGGGTCAGCGTCCGCTCGATGCTCGAGGATTGGGAGGCGAACTTCGAGCGGCTGCGCGGCGCGGCGAATCGCGTCGCCAGCGACGGCCCGGAGAAGTGGCGCGAGGCCGGCGCGAAGCTCGATGCGCTCAGGATTCTGCCGCCGGTCTTTCCGCCCGGCGCGCTTCTGCAATCGGCCGCCAACTATCGTACTCACGTGATCCAGCTCACCGTCGCGCATCGCTTCAAGGGGCTTGGAATCACCGAGGGTATGACCGATGAGGAGGTCTACGCGAAGGCAGCCGCTATGATGGAGGAGCGGGCGCGCAGCGGCTCGCCGTTTATTTTCGCCGGTACGACGGCCGCGATCTGCGGCGCGCGCGACGACGTAATCCTGCCGCGCCGCGGCACGCAGCATGATTGGGAGCTGGAGCTGGCGGTGATCATCGGGCGCCGGACGCGCAACGTCTCGCGCGAGCGTGCGCTCGATTATGTCGCCGGCTACACCATCTCCAACGATCTCACTACTCGCGATCTGGTTGGCCGCAAGGACAACGTCGAGCTCGGCCTGGATTGGATCGGATCGAAAAATGCTCCGACCTTCTTCCCGACCGGCCCGTTCCTGGTGCCGCGCGCCTTCGTACCCGATCCGATGAATCTCCGGATCACGCTCAAACTCAACGGCCAGACGAGGCAGAACGAATCGACCGCCGACATGATCTTCGACGTCCGCCGGCTCATCGAGTACACCTCGTCGGTGACCGTGATGGAGCCGGGCGACATGCTGCTGACCGGCTCGCCGGCCGGCAACGGATCGCATTGGAAGCGCTTCCTCAAGCCGGGCGACGTGATGGAAAGTTCGATCACCGGACTCGGCGTACAGATCAACCGCTGCGTCGCGGAAGACGGCTAGGCTCGAACTCTCGCCAGCTTGCCAGGTGCGGTGCGGGCTTCTACTCTGGTAGGTAGACCTGTCTCACGATCGAAACGCCAGCCTGGCCGCGGACCGGCGTCCGCAGGTATGACACGATGGCAACGCCCCCCGCTCGTGCGACCACAACTTTCGTCATCGGCGGCGACTTAACTGTCCATCGGCTCGGCTTCGGCGCAATGCGTGTAACGGGCGCCGGAGTGTGGGGTCAGCCGAAGGATCCGGTTGAGGCCAAGCTGCTGCTGCGGCGCGTTATCTCGCTCGGCGTCGATCTGATCGATACCGCCGACTCCTACGGTCCCGAGGTCTCGGAACAGCTAATCGCCGAGGCGCTGCATCCCTATCCCGCCGACCTCGTCATCGCGACCAAAGGCGGCTTCACCCGGCCCGGGCCCGGACGATGGCATCCCGACGGGCGGCCCTCGCATCTCAAGCAAGCCTGCGAGGGGAGTCTGCGCCGCCTGCGGCTGGAACGGATCGATCTCTACCAGCTCCACACGGTCGATGACCGGGTGCCGTTCGAAGAGTCGGTCGGCGCGCTCGCTGAACTGCAGTCAGCCGGCAAGATCCGCCATGTCGGGCTCTCCAACGTCAGCGCGGCACAGCTCAAGCAGGCGCGCTCGATCGTGCCGATCGTCTCGGTGCAGAATCTCTACAATCTTTCCGACCGCTCGTCCGAAGGGGTGATCGCCGCCTGCGAACGCGATGGGCTCGGTTTCATCCCATGGTATCCGCTCGCCGCCGGCTCGCTGCTCAACCGGCGCGGCACGCTGGCGCGGATCGCGGCGCGCCATCAGGCGACCCCCTCGCAGGTCGCGCTGGCCTGGCTGCTGCAGCATTCGCCGGCGATCCTGCCGATACCCGGGACCTCGTCGATCCCGCATCTCGAAGAGAACGTCGCCGCGCTCGAGGTCACGCTCGACGCCGACGACCTCCGCTCGCTCGACACCTTTTAGGCTCTACTTCTTTTAAACTCTACTTCCCGAAAATCTTTGCACGCCCCGATCTTTTTCGTTGTCTACGTCCCGACAGCCTCGGCCCTTCCGAAGACTTACCCGGACGACCTCGAGGATGTAGACAACGAAAAAATCGCTGCACCTAAAACCGTCGGGAGGTAGACGTCAAAAAAAGACTTGCAGGTTATATTCGTGGAGGCCGTCGGCGTTTATCAGGTCGACGCGCTGCATAGCGATCTTGAAGCCGCCGCGCACCCGGCGCAGGTGATGGGTATAGGTGCCGGCATGATGGCGCAGGACGTCGCGCCGGAATTCCGCCATGGTGAAATTCGAGCGCACGACAATTTCACCGTCGCGAGCGTCGGCGCCGTCGAGCCGTACGTTGCCGACCAGATGGACCGTGCGCGTCACCGGCTGCTGTCCCCAGGCGTTGGGGTCGCGCAGGCGGCTCACGCGCGCTGTCATCAGCGCCTTGTCCTCGAAAAAGATCGAGGGATAATTTTCCGGGTCCTGCTGTTCCTCCTTGAGCGGCATCCAGTAGACGCCGTCATCGGCGAACAGCTCCATCCATTCATCCCAATTCCGGCGGTCGAGCAGCTCGGCCTGCCGAATCAGAAAATCTTCAAGCGTCCGGATTGTGGGCTGCTTCGCCGCGGTGGTCATCGCGCCGCACCCTCCTCGACCATGTAGCGCTGCCAGGCCTTGAATTGATTGCGCTGCGAGGCCTCGCTCGAACCGACCCGCGTGCGAACGGTGCCATTGTCGACCAGGTCGCGGCCCATCTGGCGGCTCAGCACCACCCACTCCGAACCCGGCCCGCGCAGTCCCTGATGGACCCGGTAGTAGGATTCGAAGTCGTCGGCGCTCACCATGTTGGACGGCGAATTCGCCCCGATCGCGTACGACAGCGCCTTTTGGAAGACGATCTTCGGCGCGCCCTTCAATCGAAACACCCAGATATCCATCTCGGTCCGGTCGACCGCCACCGGCTTGACGATCCGAAGCTGCTGGAATGAGGGCTGCAGCACCGCCCCCGGATAGATCATCGTATGATGGAAGTTGCGCGAGAGGATTTGTTCGGCGCGCTCCGCGCCGTGGCGCTCACGCAGCAGCGCTTCGTAGGCGATCGATTCGGCGTCCTGGCCGCGCGGGCTCACGAAGCCGGTCATGTTGGAATGACCCCACGGATAGTTCTCGATCTCAAGCCGCTGCATGAAGCTCTGGTCCAGCGCCAGCAGCTTGAAGGTCTCCAGGCACAGATGATTTCCGGCCCCGGCCGGGTAACGCTCCTGCGCCGCCTTGGCGCCGCGCGCGGACGATTGATGAACGATCCGCGGATGGACATTGTCGAACATGTTCTCGAGAAAGATCTTCCAGTTCGATTGCTGCACGACCCGGTAGCAATCGCCCGCCACCTCGACCCCGTCGGGCGCGCGGTCGATCATGTTGTCGAATCCCGCCAGTGCTCCGCCGGCGAAGGCGGTGAACTCGGGCCCCTCTTCCGCCAGGCTGGCGAAGACGAAGCCGCGGTAGTTGTGCACCCGGCGCACGCTGCCCAGGCCATTGCGCGGATCGCGCACGTCGAAGCCGGTGCCCTCGTAGTCTTCCGGCACCGGCACGCCCACCAGCGAGCCGTCGGTGCGAAACGTCCAGCCGTGATACATGCAGGTGAAGACGCTCTGCACCCGCCCGCAGCGGTCGCCCGCGATCATCGAGCCGTGATGGGCGCAGCGATTGTGCAGCACCCGGATGCTGCCGTCGGTGTGGCGCACCATGATGACCGGCTGGCGGGCGAGCTGGGTGGTGATGTAGTCGCCGGGCTTCGGCACCTGGCTCTCGTGGCCGACGTAGAGCCAGGCGCGGCCGAAGATACGATCGATCTCCAGCTCGAAAATCTCGGGTTCGATATAGAGACTGCGATGGACGCGGTCGGGCCGCACCAGGTCGTTCATATCGCCGGCATTTATCGACATTTAAAATTTCCTCACCGCGCGGCGCGCTCAAGCGTCGCAATCCACCTGCACCGCTTAATAACACAGCCCTAGCGAAGCGCCAATTCTTTGACGGTTTGACGAAAACCGCCGACTGCGCCTAGAGTCGCGCGATGCTCGGCGCAGAGATGCGGATGCGCCGCCAATCATAACCGCAATCGCTGGGGGTGCCGCCATGGAAAGAGAATTCATCAATCCGCCCGGCCTGTTCAAGCATCCGGCCTTCACCCGCGTAGTCACCGTCAAAGGTCCGGCCAAGCTGCTGTTCGTAGCGGGCCAGACTCCCTCGGACGAGAACTACACGCCAGTCGCGCCCGGCAACTACCGCGCGCAATATCTGAAGGTGATGGAGAACCTTGACATCCAGCTCAAGGCGGTCGGCGCGACCTGGGACGACGTCGTCTACCGGCGGATGTTCGTGCTCGATGTGGACGAATTTCTGAAGGTGCTGGCCGATCCGACGGTGCCGGCTTTCTTTGATAAGGATCGGCCGCCGCCGAGCACGCTGATCGGCGTCACGCGGCTGTCGAATGCCGCCTTCCTGGTCGAAATCGATCTGATGGCGGTCGTCAACGGCTAGTTACGCGGGCTAGTTACGAGCTAGTTACGCGGGCTAGTCGCGCGGCTGACGCTCAATCGCGCGCGCAGGCGCGCTGCTGCGAGCTGGTTCGGAGAGAACCGGCTCCGCGATTGCGATAGACACAGGCGGGCGCCCGATCAGAAGCGTAGGGAGGCCTGATCGAGCTACCCACCCGTGAGAATCGGTCTACTCGAGCCCGAAATACTTGAGCAGTGAGGCACGGTCCGACCGGGTGGCCGAAGCGGCAGCCAACAGTTGGGTCCGCATCTCGGCCGAGGCCGGCGCCACCGGCTGGTCCCGGCTCGGGTCGAAGAACAACGGCTCGTCCGGAAACGGGTCGCGCCCGAACTGAACGCGAAACGCCTCGAAACGAACCGAAGCAATCTTCAACAGCTCACTCTCGAGACTGCTTTGACGACAGGTTCCCGGACGCCGACTACTGCCGGCGACGCGACGCACATTGCGTTTTTCCTTTAGGTAAGTCTGCATGGCCCCCTTGCGACTCCTCGCCAACGATAGAGATTCCTGAAGCAAACCCCATACCGTCGTCCCAACAAGGGCTATGTAGCTGATTTTACAGAAAAAACGAAAACCGCCCGGACAATGACCGCCAAAAGTCGGGCAGCGCCAGTTGGCAGGCGTGCCAAGAAAACTTAGCGCAGCAGATAGAGCTTCATCTTCTCCTGAAGCGCCGGCCGCGAGATACCCAGGGCGCGCGCCGCGCGCGAGACGTTGCCCTGATTTTTCGCCAGCACCTCACCGATATACTCAGCCTCGAAAGCTGCCCGTGCTTCTCGCAACGGCTTCCCGGCCTCGCCCGGCGGCGTACGCTCCGGCGCGGGGCGATTTATCGCCTTGGGCGCGCCCGCCTCGCCGTTGATCGATGCCAGCCGTCCTGACTTCTCCCTCAGTGCCGGCGAGAAGTAGTCCGCCTTGATCGCTTCGCCATCGCGCGTCAGCGCCACCGCGCGTTCAATCTCGTTCCGGAGTTGCCGGATATTGCCGGGCCACTCGCATTCGATCAGCAGGTCGAGCGCGCCCTGATCGATACCGCTGATGCGCTTGTTATGGCGCCCCGAACAGAGGCTGATGAAGCGGCTCGCCAGCAGCGGGATATCCTCGCGCCGTTCACGCAGCGGCGGCAGGTTGATCGCGAAGGCGCCCAGACGGTAGTACAGATCTTCGCGAAAACCGCCCCGCTCCATCTCGGTCCGCAAATCGCGATTGGTTGCCGCCAGCACCCGCACGTCGACCTTCGACGGGAAGCTCTCGCCGACCGGAACCACCTCGCCCTCCTCGAGCACGCGCAACAGCTTGGCCTGCATCGCGGTCGGCATATCGGCGATTTCGTCGAGGAACACCACCCCGCTATCGGCGGCCCGGAACAACCCGGGATTATCGCGCACCGCGCCGGTAAAGGAGCCGCGCCGATGGCCGAACAGCTCGCTCTCGAGCAGCGACTCGGGGACGGCCGCGCAGTTCACCGCCACGAACGGCGCTTCGCTGCGTGCACTGGCGCGATAGATTCCCCGCGCCACCAGCTCCTTGCCGGTGCCGGTCTCGCCTTCGATCAGCACCGTGATCGACGAGGCCGCCGCGCTCTCCATCAGGCGGAATACCTCGGCCATCCGCGCTCCGGTGCCGACGATTTCCGTGAACAGGTCGTTGCGCGCCAGGTCGCGCCGCAGCACCCCGACCTGGGTGCGCAGCGTCTGTTCGGAATCGCGCAGCTTGGCGTAGAGCTGGGCGTTTTCGATAGCGATCGCGATACTGCCGGAAACCGCCTCGAGAAAATGCAGGTCCTGATCGACGAACGAGGCGCCGTCGCGGCGATTGACGACTTCGACCACGCCGATCGCGCCGCGTCCCGAAACCAGCGGCACCGCGACGATGCTGTGAGTGGTGATGCCGGTCTCGCGGTCGACGCCGGGATAGAAGCGCGGGTCGCTTTGAGCGTCCTTGACCAGGATCGCGCGGCCGCTTTTCAGCGCCGCGCCCGCGATCCCGGAATCGGCCGGAAAGCGCAGATGACTCAGCCGATCGCTGACCCGCGCGTCGTCGCCGGAGACGTAAGGAAAATAAAGCTGGTCGTGTTCCCGATTCAGCAGCAGCACGGAAACACCCTCGGCGTCGAGCGCCTCGCGGCACTTGGCGATCACGAACGGGATAAGTTCCGGCAGGTCGATCTTGGCCGAAAACGCGCAACCGAGATCGTACAGAAGCCTGAAGCGCGCCGCTTCCGAAGTGTCCGTCATCGATCCGATAATTCTGCTAGGCCGCCGCCGCCACTGCAATCATCCCAATCGCAACGGTAGCAGTGAACCTGAAGGTCGTGAAGTCTGAATACACCGCGCTGGCGGCGAACCTGCGTGCGCATCGCATGCGGTGGAGGGTTCGGGTCGTAGATACGTACCGGTGCGTCTTCGCTCGAAGGGCGAAAACTGCCTTGACCACGGGTCGGAGGCCGGGCTGAATTGCCTACTCGTTGCTGGCCCGCTTGCGTCTACCCCGCGATCCCCGCGACGTGCTGGCTCCCTCCCTGGTGCACCATTGATCGATAACCTCGACATTGAAGCGCCAGTCGCTGCCAATTCGGAACCCCGGCAACTGATTCGTCCTGAGCAGCCGGTAGACGGTACTCGGATGGACCCGCAGGTAATCGGCCAGCTCCCGCACCGTGAGCACGCGGGGTGTGTTTTTGGCCACGCCGCCGCTTTTGCGCGTTTCTTCCATCCACGTACCTAAGCAAATTTGCAGTGACGAAACCAGTATTTGGCGATCAATCGAGGAACAAAAACCAACAACAGACGCCTTTCGGATGGCTCAGGGCATATCGCACCAGTCCAGGCGCCGGCTGCCAACCTCTCTGACCCAGACGCGTTCCGTGCTCAGCATAGCATGATATATCTGGATAAAGCCCCGCGCGGAGCGACGATGAACAAGCTGACGCTTACCTTCGACAATGGACCCGAGCCGGAGGTCACCGGCGAGGTGCTCGCTGTCCTGCGCCGCCATCGATTGCGAAGCTGCTTCTTCGTGCTCGGCCAGAAACTCGCAGATCCCGCCCGGCGGGCGCTGGCCGAGCGGGCCCGGGCCGATGGCCACTGGATCGGCAATCATACTTACAGCCATTCGACCCCGCTCGGGATGCGCACCGAGCCGGATGCGCCGGAGCTCGAAATCGGCCGGAGCCAGGAGCTGATCGGCCCGCTCGCCCATCCCAACCGCTGGTTTCGGCCGATCGGCGGCGGCCGCCTCGACCATCGATTGCTCAGCCCCGCCGCGCTCGATTACCTGGTCCGTAATCGCTACTCGTGCGTGCTGTGGAATTGCGTGCCGCGCGATTGGGCCGAAGCCGACGGTTGGACCGACACTGCCTGGCGCGAGCTCCAGCTACGGCCGTGGACGCTGATGGTGCTGCACGACCTGCCGACCGGCGCGATGAAGCATCTCGATACGTTCCTCGCCCGGCTGCTCAAGGCGGGAGTTGAGATCGTGCAGGAATTCCCGCCCGACTGCGTGCCGATCGTCAACGGACAAATCGTGCGGCCGATGGCGCCGTTCGTCGCCGCCGCGCCCTGAGCGTGAGTCGAAGCGGCTGGGATCGACGCGACGCTAGTGTGGTGTTCCGCAATAACCTGGTCGGGACGCTCCGAAAGGATCGGGATTCTTCGCTGCGCTCAGAATGACAAAGCGAGGAGCTGGTTCGTCATTCTGAGCGCAGGCTGCCGGAGCGAAGCATGCCCTGAGTCAGCTCGAAGGGAATCCCGTGCAGTTGATGATCTATAAACTTATCAATCGCGCACAACGCTAGGACGGCTTGGCGGTGGTAAAGGTTCGCGACGAAACCGCCGCCGCCGCATCGCTCATTTTGTCGCCGATTCGAAATGTACCGTTTTGATAATCGACAACAATGGAAATTCACCGTCGTGCGGAGGCGGTAGATCGTCGTTGGAATACTCTCCGGGTACTATCGGAAAAATGTCGCATTCGCGTGGCGACAGAGTGAGGACGCTCCAATGACACGCCGCCCGTCCGCAACTACAGCTAACAATCGCTTCATAGCCATCGACCTGCATGGAACCAATGGCGCCGCCGGTCACACGGCCGGTGGCGTTTTCCTGAGGATGAGTTTTTAGAAGCGCACGGGCCTTGGCCGCCGCCATTTCGGGCGTCTTCGGGCCTTGAGCGCAGATGAAGCGCATCGGGATGATGTTGGGGTTGTTCGGCAGATCACCCATAACGTCGACGATCACATCAGGGACGCTATCGAAGTGAAACGACACCGGATCGCGCTCTTTGACCCACATAGTGGGTGGATATCGGAAGGTCAGCCCGTTCTTCGCGTTCCGATAGGTACGCCACTCAGCTGCGGCCGCATCACCTTGCAAGGCGGAAGGATCAAGATTCCTTGCGCGTATGCATCCGCTCTCCGCCAGAACAGTTCGTGAAGGAAGCCAGAAGAGGCTTACCACGCCCAAGATTAAACCGAGCAAAAGCGCCGGATGTCGTAGTCCATCCATTTGCAGCCACGCTAACTCTAACAGAGTGGCGAGGGTGAGATCGCCCTCTCGCTCCCCTGATCGAATAGCTCTTGGATGGATCAGTTTTACTCCGGCGACCTGCCCCAACGTGGGTCAACTTTCAGCCGGCGTTGACAGCGCTTTGCAAAAGCGATGAGAAGCGCCGAGCTATCGGGTCATCGGGTTTACGATCGTAGGCATACCTTCGCGACCCTGCTGCTCGCGAAAGGAGCGCCCATAACCTACGTCGCTGCCCAGCTCGGGCACGCGAAGCCGACCACTACGTTGCAGTGGTACGCGCTTTGGCTGCCGTCGACCGAGAAGAATTACGTAGAGTCGCTGGATCGCCTTGGCACCAATTTGTCACCAATTCGGAGTGACCATCCAGAAAACTACAAGGCGGCTGACGAAAACCCGGCCAACTTGCGGGAGGTTATTGGGTGGGCCGTCCCAGGCTCGAACTGGGGACCCGCTGATTAAGAGTCAGCTGCTCTGCCAACTGAGCTAACGGCCCGCCCGCGAAAGGTCTTAGATAGCCGATATTTTGGGGTGAGTGAAGGGACTTGAACCCTCGACCACCGAGGCCACAACCCGGTGCTCTACCAACTGAGCTACACTCACCGTCCTCTGTCTCACTTCCATCGTGAATCAAACCAGCGTCGTAGCGCGCGCCAGAAGGGACTCGAACCCCTGACCCGCGGCTTAGAAGGCCGCTGCTCTGTCCACCTGAGCTACTGGCGCGAAATCGGGGCGAGCCGATTTGAACGGCCGACCCCCTGCTCCCAAGGCAGGTGCGCTACCATGCTGCGCCACGCCCCGAGCCTGTATCGATTAACATAGCTCCCGACCGGTCTCAACCCGGGCGTCCAATCCCGTCGTATCGCAGCCCCCAGCCCTTATCGACCGTTTAGGACGCTTTCGCATCATGCGAATCTCGTTACAATTCGGCCACTTAGATGCTGAAAACGGTCGCTCTATCCCATTTTTCTCGCATTTCAAGAAACTTGCCGATCGAAAATGTCCCGTATTTTCAAATGTTCTCACGTAGGCACAAAGATTGCTATACCTAATCGGTGCGCTGCTTTCTCGTCCCAAGAAGCAGTAGCACCTGTCCCCAAGCAGGCCGGGCTATTTGACGTCGGGGATCCCCCAACCCTCGTCTAATCGATAGCCCGGCCGTCCTTTTTCTGACGCCCGCCAACGCTTCGTGCTCAGTTTCCATCGCGCCCCTGATCGAAGGCGTACGACGCCATACTCAACACCCCGTAGGTGTAGCTGGAATGGAGGCAGCGGCCGCGCGCCCCCTCGCCCGCCGCGCCCGCCGCGACGATCAGCGGCAGGAAATGTTCTTCACTCGGATGATTCTCCGCCGCGTACGGCGCGACGCGCCGATAGTTCACCAGCTCGGCGCTGCGCCCTTCGACGATCACCCCGGTTAGCCAGTCGGCAAACGCGCTTACCCATTTCGGCGCCGGCCCGTTCCCGGGGCCGCGAATCTGGCCGAGATTATGGGTCGCGCCGCCGCTCGCCATGATCAGAATCCCCTGCTCGCGGATCGCTGCCAGCGCCGCCCCCAGCGCGAAGTGATGCGCTGCGCCGCGATGCGGTTGAATCGCGAGCTGCACCACCGGAATCTGCGCTTGCGGATACATCAGGAGCAGCGGACTCCAGGCGCCATGGTCGAGGCCGCGGCGCGGATCGATCTCGCATTCGAAGCCGCCCGCGCGCATCAGCTCGCACACCCGTGCCGCCACCTCGGGCGCCCCTGGCGCCGGGTAGCGAAGCCGGTAGAGCGCATCGGGAAAGCCGAAGAAATCGTGAATCGTTTCGGGCTGCTCCGCCCCCGTCACCGCCGGAGCAGCGCTGGCCCAGTGCGCCGAAACCGCAACGATCGCGCGCGGCGTGCCGAGTTCGCCGCCCAGGCGCTGCAGGAAGTCACGCGCCGCGCAATCCTCGAGCACGAGACTGGGCGAGCCATGGCTGATGAAGATGATCGGCGGGTTATCCATGCCTCGCGATTCTACAATATGGCCGCCGCACCGGCGAATCGTCGTCGCCATCAGCTCGCGCTGGTCGAGACGGCGAAACGCGCCCCCCGACTGGACGTGCGCGCCGCCGTGTGACAAAACTCGCGAGCACCACGATATTCGGAAGCGGCGCGGGTGCGGGGTGGCGCGATTATCGGACCCCCCGGGACGGGCTGCTCAATGGAGGTCTGTTATGAACCTGAATGCAATCGATGCGGACGGACACCTCATCGAAACGGTCGATCAACTTGCCGAATTCATCGACCCGGCCTACCGCGAGTACGGGCCGGCGCGCGGCGCGCGCTCCTATTTCCCGAGCGACGGATGGGATCGCTCGGTGCGCGGCACGCTCGGACGCTGGCAGGTCGACGCCCAGGCAGTGCTCGAGATGATGGACGAGGGCGCGATCGAAACCGCGGTCCTCTATCCCACGCAGGGGCTGGGTATCGGTTGGATTCGCGATCCGGATTTCGCGGTCGCGCTGTGCCGCGCCTACAATGACTTCTTCTTCAATCGCTACCATAAGGTGGATGCGCGGCTGACCAGCGTCGCGTTGCTGCCGCTGCAGGACGTGGGCGAAGCGATTAAGGAGTTGCGCCGCGCCACCGGCGAGCTCGGCGCGAGCGGCGCGATGCTGCCGGCGGTCGGCCTGCGCAAGCCGCTCGGCCATCGCGACTACTGGCCGATCTACCAAGAGGCCGAGCGACTCGGCTGCATGCTGGCCTCGCACGCGACCGTGCGCGGACCGCATTATTTCGGCGCCGACGGCTTCGACACGTTCATCGAGGTCCACACCCTGTCGCACGCCTTCGCGCAGATGATGCAGTTGACCAGCATGGTCTTCAGCGGCGTGCCCGAGCGCTTTCCGAACCTGCGCATCGGCTTCATGGAAGCCGGTTGCAGCTGGATGCCCTACTGGATCGATCGGATGCACGAGGAGTGGGAGAAGCGCGCGCAAGTCGAAGCTCCGCAGTGCCGCCACGATCCCGCGGAATACATCCGGCGCGGCAATCTGTTCTTCTCGATCGAAGCCGGCGAGGGCTCGCTGGCCGAGGTCGTGCGCCGCTACGGCGACGGCAGCCTGGTCTATGCCACCGATTTTCCGCATTGGGACGCCGAGTATCCCGACAATCTCCGCGCTATCAAGGAACGCGAAGATCTCTCGGAAGAGAGCAAGCGCAAGATCCTGCGCGACAACTCGCTGCGGCTCTACGCGCTGAATTCATCGCAGCCCTCAGCCGCTCGCGCGACCGCTTGAGACTCGGCGATCGCCGCTAACAACCTCGAGCGAGTGACGATGGCTCGTCAGCGGATTGACGCAGGTGGCCCGCTAGCGCATCACCTGCGTCAGTCCGCGGGCGCTGCGCGATGAGGTCGGCTCACGTCCGCTGGCGGACGAAGGCGCCGATACGTTCGATCGCTCGCTGGCCGTCGTCGAGCACCGGCGCGCACCAATGCCATACGTGCGGCATGTCGGGCCAGACCTCCAGTTCCGCGGTGACACCCGCGGCGCGGGCGCGCTCGGTGAGCCGCCGCGCGTCGTCGAGCAGGGTCTCTCCCGAACCGACCTGGATAAGCATCGGCGGCAGGCCGCGCAGGTCCGCGTAAAGCGGCGAGGCCAGCGGCGTGCGCGGGTCGCGATCGCCGAGGTACATCTGGGTGAACATCTGCAGCACTTCGCGCGACACCAGCGGATCCAGCTCCGCATTGCTGTCGGCGGTGCCTCCCGTAACTTCGAGATCGACCCACGGCGAGATACAGGCCGCGGCCGCGGGCAGCGGCGTCCGCCCGTCGCGCAGCGCAACCAGCGTCGCGACGGCGAGCCCGCCGCCCGCCGAGTCGCCGGCGATCGCGATTCGCTCGGGCCGGCAGTGCTGATTTTCGAGTAGCCATCGGTAAGCGGCGGTGGCGTCTTCAACCGCCGCCGGGAACGGATGTTCCGGCGCCAAACGGTAGTCCACAGACAGGCAGCGCGCCTCGGCCGCCTTCGACAGGCGCGCCACCAGTTCGCGATGCGAGGCGATCGAGCCCGCGGCGTAGCCGCCGCCGTGCACATAGAGGATCACACGGTCACGGTTCGCGTTGGTCGCCGAGATCCATTCCGCCTTGACGCCACCGGCGCTCACCGGTTCGCATTTGACCGTTGCGGCGCTGGGAAAGGCGCCGAAGTACTGATCGAGCGCGGCGCGGACTTCGGCCGGGCTTTTCGCTTCGCGCGCCGTGCGCGCCAGCTCGCGATATTCGTTCATCACGCGCTCGAGTTGCGGATTGTTTTTTGCGGTTTCAGGCGCCATCGAATTTCCTCCCGGGAATCAGCTCGCGCACGTCAGGCAGCGGCCGTAATCGGCGCGCCGCGTAACGCGGGCAACACTTCTGTGCCGAACAGTTCCAACGACTTGATCCGATCCTCGCGCTGGAGCGAGCCGCGCCAGAAATCGAGCAGGAAGCGATCGGTACCGACCGCCGCCGCCTGCCGTTGCAGGTGGCCGATCACGGTCTCGGGTGAGCCGCAGATGATAATTCCCTGCTGATTGAGCAGTTCGTAATCGTCGGTCGCGTAGCGCGAGAGGTCGCCCTCTTCGTACCAGTATTCGTAGCCGCTGCGATCCGGGATGCCGCCGCCGGGCGAGGCTATGCGGGTAAAGTGATGCCAGAACTCGCGGAGATAGGGCGCGCACTTCTCGCGCGCGATCTCGTCGCTCTCCGCCACGAAGCAGTAGCGCAACGGCACGATGCCGCCCTCGCGAATCGTCACCCCGGCCTCGTCGGCCGCCCGGCGATAACGCTCCGCGTGACGGCGCGTCTGCTCGATCGGCTCGCCGACCTGCATCGCGATATAGTCATGGCGCGCGCACCATGCCACCGACTCCGGACTCTGGGCCGCGACCCACACCGGAGGATGCGGCCGTTGCAGCACGTTCGGATGGAGATCGACGCCGTCGAAGTCGAAGAAGCGTCCATGACACTCGATCCGTCCGCTCGCCCAGGCATTGATTACGGTGTCGTGGATCTCATTGAAGCGCGCGCGGGCGTTGGTTGAGTCGATGCCGAAGGGCAGGAATTCGCGGCCCACGATGCCCCGGCCGATGCCCCACATAAAGCGGCCGTTGCTCAACTGGTCGAGCATCGCGCCCTCTTCGGCAAGACGCACCGGATGATGCATCGGCAGCACGTTGACCGCCACGCCGAGTTTGATTCGCTCGGTCTCACGGACGGCGGCAGCCACCAGCAGATTCGGCGACGGCGACATGCAGAAGTCGCCGTTGAAATGATGCTCCGCGAACCAGAAGGCCTCGAAGCCCAGGCGCTCGGCACGGCGCGCGTCATCGAGCGCGTCCTCGTAAACCTGCCGATCGGAGCTCCGCCCCACACCCATCGAAATCATGAAAACGGAGAATCTCACGCTGACGCCTCCAACCCGCAGCTATTGCTCGATGACCGTGCCCTCGGCCGCGCCGGCGCCGGACAGGAACTCGTAGACCGCGCGCTGAAAAGTCTCGCGGCGATCCTTCATCGGCGAATGTCCCGCGTCGTTGATTATGACCAGCGTCGAATGCGGAATCGCACCGGCCAGCATCCGCCCGTCCTCGCACGAGACCAGTCCGTCCTGGCGTCCCCACACGATTAGCGTCTTGGCCTTGATGCGCGCTGCGGTGCGCAGCAGGTCGGGATCGTCGAGCCGGTCACCAAGCCATTTGACCAGCACCTCGCGGCTGCGCCAGTAGCGTTTGAAATCCGGCGAGTCCTTGAGCTCCTGGAACTCGCCGCCGAAGTCGGGATTGAATGCATGCGGAACCAGCACCTTCTCATGGCGCGCAAACACCGCGTGGCTGAAGGCCTCCTGGTCCATGTTGCGCATCGCCACCGCCGAATCATTCTCCGTGCGCAATCCCAACGGGTCGACGACCACCAGCCGATCCACGACTTCGGGAAACGCTGCGGCGACATCCAGCGCGACCCAGCCGCCGACCGAATGGCCGACCAGCGTGACACTCTTGACGCCGAGGGCGGCGACAAAATCGCGGACCACCGGCGCATAGTCAGCGGGCCTTCGGATCGATTCAGGAACGCGTCCATCCTGCCATCCGGGCAGCAACGGAGCATATACCCGATTAGTCACTCCGAAAGCGATGTGGAAGCTGTCCCACAGGCCCCAGCCTTCGAGGCCGTGCAGATAGACCAGCGGGTCGCCGTGGCCGCCTTCGAGATATCGAATAGTCAGTTGCCCGACCTGCGCAGTTTTGCGATTGAAAACCGAAGCGTAGCCAGCGTATCCGTCGCTCATCAAATTTTTCTCAGCCTCGACTTGGATAGTAGTCAGTTGTCGTCCATTACCGGCTAGGCGGTGATGTTCAGCCAGTTCTTGAAGCATTCGATCTCGAAGAATGAGCCGGGCGCATCGGGGTCCGGTTTGAAATCGCCCGACGGCACGGAGACCGTCAGCCGCACGATGTAGCGGCTCGGGGCGACCACGCGGCTGCCCATATTGTGGGCCGCTTCCGGCGCGTGCTGGTCGGCGATCTGCGCGAAGGTGCCGTATTTCTCCCGCATCGCAAGCTGCCGCTTGCCGCCGGCCTGATCGAAAACCTCGATCAGGACCTCGGCCTCGGCCGGCGCCTCGCGATCGTCGGCGTCGACGACCCGCAGACGGACAGCACTGCCGCGCATCTCGCTCGACGGGCCGACCAGGATAATCTCGTACGGAAATCCGTCGAGCCCCCAATCCGGCACCTTCATCTCCCAGCCGGCCACCGCCCGCTGCCCTTCTTTCTGATCGGCGAACGAGCGCACGACCTCGGGCGAGTCGCGTGTGAGTATATAGTTGAAATCCTTGTACAGCGGCAGCTTGCCGTCCGCAGTGACGGTCGTTTCAGTTCTAACTTCGTAGGCACGCGCGGCCGCGGGCTTTTCCACCGAGGCCCGGTCAAGATTGATGTCCTTCAGCGCCGGCATCACGCGCTCGGCAAACAAGCGCTTGGATTTCACCACCCGCTCGTGCGCGATATTGCCGACGTGGAACATGCCGAGGAAGTGACCGTAGCCGGCGCCGCGCATATCCTCCTCGAGCCAGCGGGTTACCCATTCGGGATCGCCGCAGACGATGAAGCCGTCGCGGCGCATCTGCTCGAACGGCGTGTTCGGTCCCGGCACGTCCTGATCGCGGCGCTTGCGATGAACGTACGAACGATCGCTGGCGTGACCCGGCAGCGGCGCCGGATTGATAACCGGACGATTCAGGGTGCGGAAGAAATAGTAGAGCGCGTCCTTGACCTCGGCGATGGCCTGCTCGTTGGTCTCGGCGACGTGAATCAGGCGGGCGCCAACGAAGGTGCTGTAGTCCGCCTGCCAGCCGAATTTCTCCTGCGCGACCTTGCGGTAAAGATCGAAATTTTCCTGGAACTGGAGGGTCGGACCGAACACCTGCGCGCTGCAGATCCGACGCTCGGAGGCGAACTCGATACTCTCGAGCGAGCCCGCCGGCATCCAGAACGGCAGCGGACGCTGGATCGGCTTGGGCCAGATCGAGCAGTTGGTCACTTTCCAGAACTGGCCCTCGTAGTCGAACAGTTCCTCGGTCAGGCATTTCTGGATGATTTCGTAGGCCTCACGCTGGCGCGCGTGGCTGGCGAACGGATCGATGTTGTAGGAGACGTATTCCTGCGGCACCCCGCGCACGATGCCGGCGATGAAGCGGCCGCCCGACAGACAATCGAGCATCGCGAACTCTTCGGCGGTGCGAATCGGATTGCGCAGCGGCACGACGTTGCCGATCACGCCGACCTTCATCCGCTTGGTGCGCATGATGATCGCCGCCGCCATGATGTTGCAGGCGGGCTGAAGGTTGAGCGCGGTGAAGTGATGCTCGTTGACGAACGCGCCGTCGAAGCCGAGATCTTCACACATCGTCCATTCGTCGAGATGATCAGCATAGCTTTGGCTGACGACCGCCGGATCGCAAAAGCGGTTGGTAAACTTCACCTCGGGCCCATACTCGGGAAGTTTCGGATAGGTTAACTCGTCGAAGGTGTAGAATTTCATCGCCCGATCTCCTTGCGCTCCGCCTTACCATCGCGGCCCGGCGCATCCTACGGTCGCCTTAGCATAGTTTGCCAACCGTCGGCCATTGTCGCCGCCGGCAACGCATCGCGAGCGCTCGCACGTCTACCATAAAATGCAGCGCCAGCGTATTGTGAGCGGCTGGTTCGAGAAACGACAGTAAGGGATTCAGCGGTATGGCGACATTGATTCCAGGATCTGAGATTTTTGCCTTTCAACCGACCGACGAGGACACCATCCGGCGGGCCGCTGCCCCGTACGTGCGGCTGCATAACGTAAGTGCACCGCTGGTCGACTCGCTCGACCCGATCACCTACGAGGTGATTCGCCACCGCCTGTGGGCTACCACCCAGGAAATGGGCGACGCCTTCCGGCGCATGTCGGGATCGGTGGTGGTTACCGGCGCCAACGATTTCAATTTCGGCGTGATGGACGAGCTCGGCAACACCGTCCAGCTCGGCCCTTACAATATCGCGCTGGGAGTGCTGTTCGACAGCGCCGCCAAATGGACGCTGCAGCATCGCGCCGAAAACCCGGGAATCGAAGACGGCGATATGTTCCTGTGCAACGACCCGTGGGTGGGCGGCGGAATCCATCAGAACGACGTCGCAGTGTTCGCGCCGATGTTCTGGGAGGGCGAGCTGTTCGCGTGGACGGCCGCCACGGCCCATCAGCTCGACCTGGGCGGAGTCGCGCCGGGCAGCTGGACGCCGCATTCGCGCAGCGTGTTCTGGGAATCGCTGCCGACGCCGCCGGTAAAGATCGTGCGCGGTGGACGGCTGCAGCGCGACGTCGAGGATGTTTATCTGCGGCGCTCGAGGATTCCGCGGCTGGTGGCGCTCGATCTGCGCGCCCAAATCGGCGCCAACAGCTTTGCCCAGGAACACGTGCGAGCGCTGATTCGCAAGTACGGCCCGGACGTCGTCAAGGCGGTGATGAAGCGGCAGATGGCCGACACCGAGCGCCGGCTGCGCGCCAAGCTGCGCGATTTGCCCGACGGCTCGTGGCACGCGGTCGCTT
>Ga0307372_10001286_pt1 | contig 44110 bp, 42 predicted proteins | sample OX1MG_FD_202533 | JGI IMG/M metagenome (GOLD analysis project Ga0307372, IMG submission 202533) | Soil microbial communities from Risofladan, Vaasa, Finland - OX-1 | ecosystem: Environmental > Terrestrial > Soil > Coastal area > Acid sulfate soil | place: Finland: Risofladan, Vaasa | collected...
CGCCGCGGCCACAATCCCCATAGCCGAGCGCCGTCCCGCGGTTCAGTTCAATCCGGCTTCAATGAGGTCGCTCACCCTACACCCGGCGAGATCCGTGTCGCGCGACCTCACAGAAGCCTCCAGATTCACGAAGCTACTCGACACCTCTCGCATGATCGGTCCGACCAGGGACCGACCATATAAGAAGCTCGGAATCCATAACCAAAGAAAATGCGCACGCGGTAATGCGGCGAATCCATTGGCTTGAGATAACTCGATCGTGCCAACCCCGTAACCGATCACAGGAGCGACCATGATAACGGCGCCATCCACGAACACCTGATACCAAGGGTCAACGAGTAGATCGCCACGATCTAGCGCCCAAATGAGGACAACAAACCGCAAAATGTAGACGATGCTAATTGTGCATCCTGCAACGATCGCGGCCGCTCGCGCTCGTTCGCGTGCTATGCTGCCCGCGACGAATGTTCCGAACGCGACTGAGGTAACTTCGGCAATCGATCGATACAGCCAGTGAGTCCCCCACATGGGGATGTTGCCGAGATGGTTCGCCGTCAGATCGGCGATATCCCACACGACTTCACGGATGGCGGTGGCAAACGCTTCCCGTAGGGCGACATAATAAACAAATCCCACGAGTGGAGCGACTATCAGCGGCCATCTCGGTACGCGGGCTACTGCACGCGGTTGAGCGGTTTCCACCAAAGGTCGTTTTCCCTTCGTTTGGACCGGAGCCTCACTAGTCCCGGTGCCGGGCCAGTGCGCGCCCATTCAGCTACCCTGATTTTCCCTTATTTCACCTGCAACCGAAACAGGGGGTAATGGTCGTTCCTCTCTGCGGGCATATCAGCGACAATGTAGGCTCCGGTACGCCGGCATCCTCTAAGAGTGTCGCCACGGTTTTGCGGATAGTCTGACCATCGTTTTTGCTCCAATGTGATCCGGTTTGAGGTCGTTCTATTACACTCGACCCGTGGAAATTTCTGGACCCAAGTTTGGGGAATTATCACCTTGACAAAGCAGCGCCCATAGGTGGATATTAGGTCCCAATGTAGGAGCCTAGCCATGAACGTCCTTTCCAAGCCCGAGTTTCACGACGAAGCCAAAGCCCGCGAATGGCTTGAGACAGAGCTCTGGCCGAGTGGGCCGATCTGTCCGCATTGCGGCGTTGTGAATGAGGCCACAGGGCTTCAGGGGAAGGCTCACCGCCCCGGCGTTTATCAGTGCAACGCTTGCCGCGAACAGTTCACCGTGACCGTAGGGACGCTCTACGAGCGTTCCAAGGTGCCGCTGAATAAGTGGCTGGCCGCTACCCATCTCATGATGGCGTCAAAGAAGGGCATGAGCGCCTTGGAGATTGGGCGCTTGCTTGGCCTGTCCAAAAAGACCGCGTGGTTCCTCTGTCACCGCATCCGAGAGTCGCTGCGCCAGACCAATCTGGAGCCGATAGGCGGCAAAGGCAAAATCGTAGAGATCGACGAAACCTTCGTCGGCGGTCTGGAAAAGAACAAGCACCGCAGCAAGCGCAAGCATGTCGGTACGGGCGGCGCTGGCAAGGAAGCCGTTTTCTCACTGGTCGAACGTGGTGGCCGCGTCCAGTCTCACCATGTGGCGTCCGTTACGGCCAAGACCTTGCGCCCGATCATCAAGGCTCAGGTTGATGGCAAGACACTCGTAATGACGGACGAGGGTGCGACTGCAAAGAGCTTGGGTAAGGGGTTCAAGAAGCACGGCATGGTCAACCATTCGATTGGCGAATATGTGCGCGGCGACATTCACACAAACACAATCGAGGGCTATTTCTCAATTCTGAAACGCGGCGTTGTCGGCACCTATCATCATGTGAGCCAGCAACATTTGAAGCGTTATTTGGCCGAGTTCGACTATCGCTACAACGAGCGCGAAGCTCTTGGCGTCACCGATGAAATGCGAATGAAGAAATCCATTCCCGGCATTGTCGGGAGGCGCCTGACTTATCGGCGGACTGATAAAGAAGGCCAGCAAGTGCGGGCGTAGAAAATATCACGGCCCGAAGCGCAAGAAGCAGAAGCCCGCCGAATGACTCCGGTGGGCTTCGCCATTATCCTAGGACTTGCGACAGACCTAGGAGAAAACTCATGGACCATTCAGAGATTGTTGACCGGCTGAATCGGTTGGCGATTGAATTGGCCGCGGCTTCTTTAGTTGTAAGCGAAGTAATCGCAGAAGAGGCTCGGAAAAAAGATTCGCCACAAAGATACATGCAAAATATACGGACCGGGGCCAACCAAACAATGGCCGAAACCACTGCTGGCGTTGGCCTACGCTATGCCAGCGACCGGATATCTTTAATTTTGAATCATGCTCAGACCCGTCTAAACGCGAGGTAGACTCCCTCTTCATCAGTGCGGAAAGCGCTGCGTCAAACTGATGAAGGTCTTCCATTGTCATGGATAAATTTTTGGACTGATCGGCTGCTTTCACAGAGGAAGTGGACATGTGCGCTACCTTCGGCTAGATTGTTTCTAGCCGCTGGCGTGCGGTTCTAAGATTTTCGACGGGCTGAGGCTGGCACCTCGGCCCGTTTTCGTTGGTCAGTTACAAACTGTATTCACAATACCGCCATTCGTGGTGCTGCTGCAAATCACAGGCTTGGAAGTAGTAGCTTGACCCTGCGCCGCCCCCGTCATGAAGGCACCTGCGCTACCCCACAGAAAATTAGTCATGTCGGCATTGTCTGCTTCAGACTTGGCGTAAGCTTGGTTGATTGCAGAAAAGTAGTCAGCCAGCGACGCCTGAAACCGAGCATTCGTCTCTGCTACGGTGATTTTCTTCGCGTCGGCGTCTTTCGCTATTATCCTGATCCGGGCCGCGTAAGTTTCATAAAGGCCCATGTCCTTTAGCTTTATGGCGACGGCGTACCGCTTTTCTGCGGCCAAATAGCAGTCATATAGGACCGCGTTGGGTGTCCACTTCTTTGGTCCAACGGGTGCGGCGTTGCATTGCTCATATCCGAGCATTCGCTCCTGCTGGGCCGCAGGAGATGCGGACACGTCATAGAAACTCGTGCAGCCGTTCAGAAGCAGCGCGACCACCAATATGGATATGCCGAATTTCATCACCGTATTTCAGGCCAATTTCTTGGACTTACGACCAGCCCGCTTAGGCCGACTCGATTTCGGCTTGGCTGTCCGGTGCATAGGGCCATGTTTTGCAGCGGCGTGGACGGCTCCCACAAATCGATTCCATCCATCGGGACGCAGCTCGATCTTATCGACGTTGATTAGCTTTGCCATCCCGTAATCATATGCCTTTTTGGTCCTTGCCGAAAGGGACGCCTGCATGACCGCACAGACCCCCGGCACTCCGTACCAATACAGAGCCATGTGCGCCGATCTTGGGCACGTTCTAATCAGTTGGTCTGGTGCAGAACAATGGTTAGATATGTGCGTTACGATTGTATTTCGGCAATTCCTCGAATCACAAAAATGGGAAAAGGAACTACCTCAATCATTAAATCGAAAAACTTCTTTTATGCGGAAAGCGTTCCGCAAAATCCTAGCGGTTGGTGACTTTGCCGAATTTGGTATTTCCGTGATGAACCGAGTGGATAAACTCGCCAAGGACCGTCACGATATGATTCATGGAGCACTCAGTTCTACAAGCGCCATCAACGATCAGTGGCAGTTCCTGAAGTTTGACTACGGATCAGAGATTCATATAGTTCGATCTGTCGCGTATTCTCAAGCCGATTATCAAGAGGCTGGAAAAGAAATGCTGGCTCTGGCAGGAGACGTTCAACGTCTTGCGGGTCGGCTGAAAAAATTCTTGCCGTTACGCCCGCAATAAGCTCGGCCGCATCACCACCAAGAACCCCACTATTCTCCCAATGCCAGAGGTAACGGGAGAGCCACTGTGTGAGCTTCTCCATAGTGTCGCGTTGCAATAACGCGCTACCAACACCGGCCTGTCCGTCATATCCCATATTTAGGGGCTGCTTTGTCAAGGTGATAATTCCCCAAGTTTGGACCCAAACGCGACGACATTGGCAGCTACTACTCAATACGCGCCGGTCTCAAGAGGGCTTGGAACCCCAAGCAAATCGCTCCTTTTTGACATCCCATTTCACTCGACAGCATAGCGTACCGCGACTATATAAGTCGCATCCAAGACATGGGCATTTGGCCTTAGGCAGCGCTTTACGCGCGAGTCCGGCCTTGCCCCATGAGGAGAGACGCATGTCGCTGCCGTTGATGCCCCGAGCGACCGCCGTATGGCTGGTCGAGAACACCGCGCTGACCTTCGACCAGATCGGCGACTTTACCGGCCTGCACGCCCTCGAGGTCCAGGCGATCGCCGACGGCGAGGTGGCGACCCAGATGCACGGCCTCGACCCCATCGCCAACGGCCAGCTCACCCTCGAGGAGCTCGAGCGCTGCCAGAAGGATCCGGAGGCGCGGCTCAAGCTCGCCAAAGAAGCGCTGCCCGAGCAAGTGGTGAAGCACAAAGGCCCGCGCTACACGCCGATCGCCAAGCGCCAGGACAAGCCGGACGCGATCGCCTGGCTCCTGAAGAGCCATCCCGAATTGAGCGACGGCCAGATCTCGAAGCTGGTCGGCACGACCAAGCCGACCATTCATGCAGTGCGCGACCGCACCCATTGGAACACGCCCAATATCAAGCCGCGCCATCCGGTGGCGCTCGGCCTGTGCACCATGGAAGACCTCGAGAAGGCGGTGGCGCGCGCCAATCGCGGCAAGAAGCCGGAAGAGGGCAAGCCGCTGGTGCAGCCGCCGGGCGCCGAAGACATCGCCGCGGCGTCGGAAGAGCCGGCGGCTTAACTTCGTCCCCACCAGTATGTGAATCGAGGCGGCGCGCGGTTAGCGCTTCGCTTCTATCTGATGCCGTTCACAGATGAGGCACATTCCTTCGTAACCGGCGTCATCACAGATCACGTTCGATTTACATTCGGCAGCATTGGTACAGCTATCACGTACTACGCGCGTCGCCTGTTCGCATACCGGACACCAAAGAGTTGTTGCAGTGGCCGACTTAGGCCTCAACTGCGCAAGTCGCGATAAGTCGTCTCGAAAATGATGGTCGGTTTCGTCGTAGCAGCGCGGGCATAAGTACGTTCGTTGCTTCTTATCGAATCCATAGAATGCCTTCGCTAATTTAGGCAGAAGCGATCGCAGGACCGTATCAGCCTCGGCAAGTAGTTCGTTGCGCGTAAAGTCGTAGTCAAACGAAAAATCTGCGAATTCATCGTCGGTGTGATGGCGCAGTCGTCGAGCCGGCCAAAGCACGTCACCAAAAATGTAGCTGTTGGCGTGAAGTACGTGAGCCAGGAGCTCATTGGCCGTGATAGGCTGTGATGCCGCGACAGAATGCATCAGCGCGTTTCGCTGCCGCCGCACTTTCTCCCAGAATTGTCGGAAGTCTTCCGTTAGTCTGCTCGGACAGTGTGTATTGTGGACGCGGCTGAGATCAGCCGCATCCAAGCTGCGAAATGCCGAGAACTCCGTATCATTTTGATCACTTCCGGAAGGATAGTCGCGCGCATCCCTCGCAATGAGCAGGTATGGGCTAACAGCGGCGATGCGACCTTTGAGGCCGAGTTCGATCCCCTGTTGGATCAAGGCGAATGCGTTGCGCAAGGACGGTTGCTTCTTTACCCAGTACGCGTTGTGTGCCGCGGCGCGCTCTGTCTTGTCGGCATAGCCGTCCTCTATGAGCTCGTCGGCCTGTTCCAGATCCTGAAGTGATTTGACGGCAACGATCCACGCGAGATGCAAAAAGCTGAGTCCCGCCTTTTCGAAGTCACCGGGCGTCGGAATTCCTACGATCATTATCTGTAGCTTTCTCGTGCGCTCCTACGCCCCACGCTTCTGACCAGCATAGCCCGCCTGTTTGAGGTGGGTCGCGATCTCGCCGAGAATCGCAGGATCGTCGATCGTTGCCGGCGTCTTGTAGGCCTCGCCATCGGCGATATGGCGCATCGTGCCACGCAGGATTTTCCCTGAGCGCGTCTTCGGCAGGCGTTCGACGACCAGCGCGGTCTTGAAGCTCGCCACCGGTCCGATGCGCTCGCGCACCAGACCGACCGCTTCGGCTGCGATGTCCTTCGGTGCCTTCTTGGCGCCGGCCTTCAGCACCAGAAAGCCCACCGGAACCTGGCCCTTCAGCGCGTCGCCGGCGCCGATCACCGCGCATTCGGCGACGTCGGGATGCGCCGCCAGCACCTCCTCGATCGCGCCGGTCGACAGGCGGTGGCCGGCGACATTGATGATGTCGTCGGTGCGCGCCATGACGAAGACATAGCCGTCGTCGTCCATGTAGCCGGCGTCGGCCGTCAGGTAATAGCCCGGATAGTCGGCGAGGTACGCTTGGATGAAGCGCTCGTCGGCGTTCCACAGCGTCGGTGCAAAGCCGGGCGGCATCGGCAGCTTGACGCACAGCGCGCCGATCTCGCGGGGCTTCATCTCCTTGCCGGACGGATCGAGCACGTGGAGGTCGTAGCCCGGCGCCGGCAGCGTCGGCGAACCGTGCTTGACCGGCAGTTGGCCCAGGCCGACGCAATTGGCGGCGATCGCCCAGCCGGTCTCGGTCTGCCACCAATGGTCGATCACCGGTATTTCGAGATGCCTCTCGGCCCATTCGATGGTCGGCGGATCGGCGCGCTCGCCGGCGAGGAACAGCGTGCGGAACTTCGCGAGGTCATATTTGCGGATGAGCGCGCCGTCGGGGTCATCGCGCTTGATGGCGCGGAACGCCGTCGGCGCGGTGAACATGGCGACGGCGCCGTGCTGCGCGATGATGCGCCAGAACGTGCCGGCGTCCGGCGTGCCGACCGGCTTGCCTTCGAACAGGATGGTGGTGAGGCCATAGAGCAGCGGCGCGTACACGATATAGCTGTGACCGACGACCCAGCCGACGTCGGAGGCGGTGAACCACGTCTCGCCCGGCGCCAGGCCGTAGACGTTCTTCATCGACCAGGCGAGCGCGACGGCGTGGCCGCCGTTGTCGCGCACGATGCCCTTGGGCATGCCGGTGGTGCCCGAGGTGTAGAGGATGTAGAGCGGATCGGTCGCTTCGACGGTGACGCAGGAAGCGGGCGACGCCTTGGCGACCTCTTCCCGCCAGTCGAAGTCGCGGCCTTTGACCAGATCGCAGGCGAGCTGATCGCGCTGCAGGATGAAGCAAGACTCGGGCTTGGACTTGGCCAGCGCGATCGCCTGATCGAGCAGCGGCTTGTAGGGAATGACGCGATTGACCTCGATGCCGCACGAGGCGGAGAGGACGAGGCGCGGCTTGGCATCGTCGATGCGCGTCGCCAGCTCGGGCGCGGCGAAGCCGCCGAAGACGACGGAGTGAATCGCGCCCAGCCGCGCGCAGGCGAGCATCGCCATCGCCGCTTCCGGCACCATCGGCATGTAGATCAGCACCCGGTCGCCCTTCTGCACGCCGTGCATGCGCAGCGCGCCCGCCAGTAGCGCGACCTCATCGCGCAGTTCGCGATAGGTGAACTTCTGCACCGTGCCGGTGACCGGGCTGTCGTAGATCAGCGCGGTCTGACGGGCCCGGCCGCCGTCGACGTGGCGATCCAGAGCGTTGAAGCAGGTATTGAGCCGCGCGCCCCGGAACCAGCGGTAGAAGGGCGGCCGGCTCCCATCGAGCACCGCATCCCACCGTTTTTCCCAGTCGATCGCCTGGGCGGCTTCGGCCCAGAATCCTTCCCGGTCGACCAGCGAGCGGCGGTGGGCCGCGGCGTAGCGGCTGGTCATGGGTGTTTTCTCCGCTTACAACTGTGGGCCAAAGGCGGCCGCTTGTGAAGCCGCAGGAAACGACGCCATGGGAAGCGCCTACGACACCGGGCTCGACCGCAATCCGGCCAATTACGTGCCGCTGTCGCCGCTCGGATTCATCGCCCGCGCGGCGGCGATCTATCCCAACCGGGCTGCCGTAGTGCACGGCACAAGGCGCTATAGCTGGAAGCAGAGTTACGAGCGCTGCCGCCGCCTCGCCAGCGCGCTCCAGCGGCGCGGCATCGGCAAGGGCGACACCGTCGCGGTCATGGCCGCCAATACGCCCGAGGCGTTCGAGGCGCATTTCGGCGTGCCGATGGCGGGCGCGGTGCTGAACGCCCTCAACATCCGGCTCGACGCCGCAACTATCGCGTTCATCCTCGAGCATGGCGAAGCCAAGGCGCTGATCACCGACCGCGAGTTCGCGCCGGTGATCGAGAAGGCGCTCGCCGCGACGAAGCAGCGGCCGTTGGTGATCGACATCGACGACGCCCTCGCGCCGCCGGGAACGCTTTTAGGCGAGATGGATTACGAGAAATTTCTCGCGACCGGCGATCCGGCGTTCGAGTGGCAGGGGCCGGGCGACGAATGGGACGCCATCGCGCTCAACTACACCTCGGGCACGACCGGCAATCCCAAGGGCGTCGTCTATCACCATCGCGGCGCGTACCTGAATGCGCTCGGCAACGTGCTGGTGTGGAACATGCCGACGCATCCGGTTTATCTCTGGACGCTGCCGATGTTCCATTGCAACGGCTGGTGCTTCCCATGGACGGTGACGGCGTTGGCCGGTACGCATGTCTGCCTGCGCCGCGTCGAAGCCGGTGCGATCTACGCCGCCATCGCCGAGCACGGCGTCACGCATCTGTGCGGCGCGCCGATCGTCATGAACTTGCTGCTGAACGCGCCGTCGCAGCTGAGACGGGGTTTCGGCCGGCGCATCGCCATGATGACGGCCGGCGCCGCGCCGCCGTCCGCGGTGATCGAAGGCATGGAGAAGCTCGGCTTCGCGATCACCCACGTCTACGGTCTGACCGAGGTCTACGGTCCGGCGGTGGTCTGTGCCTGGCACGACGAATGGAACGCGCTGCCGGCCTCCGAAAAGGCCGCGCTCAAATCGCGCCAGGGCGTCAATTATCCGGTGCTCGAGGGGCTTATGGTCGCCGATCCGCGGACGCTCGCGCCGGCGCCGTGCGACGGCGCGACCATGGGCGAGGTGTTCATGCGCGGCAACATCGTGATGAAGGGCTACCTCAAGAACGCCAAGGCGACCGCCGAGGCGTTTGCCGGCGGCTGGTTCCACACCGGCGATCTCGGCGTTGCCCATCGCGACGGCTATATCGAGCTCAAGGACCGATCGAAGGACATCATCATCTCGGGCGGCGAGAACATTTCGACGATCGAGGTCGAAGGCGTGCTCTACCGGCATCCGGCGGTGATGGAGGCGGCGGTGGTGGCGCGGCCGGACGAGAAATGGGGCGAGACGCCGTGCGCTTTCGTGACGCTCAAGACCGATGCGGCGGCCAGCGCGGACGACATCATCGCGTTCTGCCGCGCCCACATGGCCGGCTTCAAGGTGCCCAAGATGGTGGTATTCGGCCCGCTGCCCAAGACGTCGACCGGCAAAATCCAGAAATTCGTGCTGCGCGAACAGGCAAGGACGCTCAAATGATCCGTACCGCTTCAATCGCCGCCGCTCTCGTGTTCGCGCTGGCGGCGCCCGCACTGGCGCAACCCGCGCCCCGCCTGGTGCGGCACCGGCGGGTACGACGCTGACCCTGTCCGCCCGCGCGGACAAGACGCTGCCCCGCGACCGGCTGCACGCCGAGCTCCGCGTCGAGGCGGTCGACGCCAATCCGGTGCGCGTCCAGGCCGAGGTCAACCGCCGCATGGCCGCGGCGCTGGCGCATGCCAAGGCGCAAGCGGGCATCACGGTCGAAACCACCGGCTATGGCGTCTATCAGGAGCGCGACGCCAAGGGCAATCCGACCCGCTGGCACGGCAGCCAGTCGCTGCGCCTCGCTTCGGCCGACTTCGCGGCGCTGCTGAACCTGGTTGGCACGCTGCAAGGCGAGGGTTTGGCGCTGTCGGATCTGGCGGGCGAGCTTTCGCCGGCGGCGGCCAAGGCCGCGCAGGACGAACTGACCGATGCGGCGCTGAAGGATATTCGGGTACGCGCCACGCGGATCGCGGCCACGCTCGGCACGCGCGTCGAACGCTACACCGAGCTCCGTGTCGGCAACGTCTCGCTGCCGCCCGTGCCGGTCCGCTTCATGGCCGCGGCGGCGCCCGCAGGCATGCCAACGCCCGTCGCGGCCGCCGGCGACGCCACGGTAACCGTCACCGTCGACGCAACCGTTCTGCTCGCGCCGGTGCGCTAGGCCGAAAACTGCTCGGCGGCGTTAGCGGGCGTGTTCCAACTCGGTCAGTTCGTCTTTTATTCGGAGTTTCTGTCGCTTCAGGGTGGAGAGGGATTCGATGCTGGGGAGCGGTCGGTGGCTTTCGCGGTCGATCTGATCTTCAAGGTTGCGGTGACGGCTGCGAAGCTCGTCGATACGGTCTTCCAACGTCATGGCTCCTCCAGAAGCTGGGCGGAAATGACATCAAAGAGTAGCGAAGATTAACGCCGTTCGGCGGACGCTTCCAAGTGACAACTGCTGAAACTTTCTGTCGCAGCGGTTTCGGCTCTTTCCGTGAGCGCATTAGAAGCATTTTAGACGAGTCGCAGGCTCAGCCGTCGCCCAGGCAAATGCCCAGGCCGCGTGCGGTCAGCACCAATGGGCTATCGGACTCGACGGTCTGCGGCCGGTCGATGACGTCGGCCAGCGGCACGTCGACGACCCGTCGGTTCTGCCACCCGACCATGCGGTCGAAGCGGCCGGCGGCGACCAAATCGACGGCGTGAACGCCGAACGCCTGCGCGATCAGCCGATCGTTCCACGTCGGTTGGCTGCCGCGTTGGACGTGACCGAGCACCGTGACGCGCGTTTCAGCGCCGGTGAGGTTGGCAATCGCATGCGCGATGATCTCGCCGATGCCGCCATAGGTGAATGCGCCGCTTGCCTGCTGGCGCCGGACGCGCTCGCCGGTTCGATCGGGCACGGCCTCGGCGACGACCACGAGCGCGAAGTTGCGGCCGTTGCGGCGCAACGCCGTAATGTGCGCGGCAACCGCCTCGATACGGTACGATATCTCGGGAAGCAAGATGACGTCGGCGCCGCCGGCAATGCCCGCGGCGAGCGCGATATGACCCGCATCGCGTCCCATCACCTCGAGGACCATGACGCGGGCGTGACTCGCCGCCGTCGGCGTCAGCCGGTCGAGCGCTTCGGTCGCGACCATCACCGCGGTGTCGTAGCCGACCGAGCGTTCGGTTGCGCCGACATCGTTGTCGATGGTCTTCGGGATGCCGACCAGTGGAATGCCGCCCTGCTGCGCGAGGCGGCGCAGGATGGCGAAGCTGCCGTCGCCGCCGATGCCGATCAGCGCATCGACCGCCATCAGCCGCACGCCCTCGATCACCTCCGCTGAACGGTCGACCTTGCGGCCGTCCGGCATCGGAAAGGCGAAGGGATTGCCGGTGTTGGTGGTGCCGAGAATAGTGCCGCCGAGGCGCATGATGCTGGTGCCGGCGCGGTGGCGGTCGAGCGTGGTGAACTCGACCGGCCGCCGCATCAGGCCGAGTGTGCCCTGGTGGATGCCCTGCACGGCCCAGCCGTAGCCCTGGGCGCGCGCCACCACGGCGCGGATGACGGCGTTGAGGCCGGCGCAATCGCCGCCGCTCGTTAAAAGGCCGATGGTGCGTCCGGACGGCAGGTCGGTAGGGGCGGCCGGCATCATATACCTCCTTGTGAAATCCGGGCTTCGGCCGCGCCGATCGGGCGGTCAGGGCGGCTCGCCGTGGGTTCCGCGCGGCTCAACCCCGGCGATGTTTTTTGCTATACTAAAGCATCCTTGCGCGGCAGGGTTTCCGACCCCCGATGGACCTCGAGATCGAAGCGATCAAGGCCAAGATCAACCAGCTCAAGGCCGAGCACCGCACGCTCGACGAGGATATCCGGCGTCTCGAGGAAGGCGCGACCTTCAATCCGATCGAGATGCAGCGGCTGAAACGCCGCAAACTCGCGCTCAAGGACCTGCTCGCGCGCCTCGAAAGCAAGCTGCTGCCCGACATCATCGCCTGAGACGGGGCGCCCGGCGACGCGGTACGTAGAAACCCTTACTAGCTTGTTAATGATCAATTAGGCCACCGCGCCGACGATTCAGGCGTCTACGGAGTTTTCACTGTGGAGCTCCCATGCGCAACCTAATCGATCGTCTCATCCACGATGATGGCGGCGCGACGGCCATCGAATACGGACTCATCGCGGCTTTGATCTCGGTCGTCATCGTCACCGCGGTGACCGCGGTTGGCAGCAACCTCAAGAGCGTGTTCAGCAGCGTCGCCGCCAGCCTCTAGTAGGCGATCTGTCGGCGGGCGCGGCCAGTTGCCGCGTTCACGTGTGAAACGATGACCGAACGACCGGACGCAGGCCAGGCCCCTTGGATCGCTGGCGTGCCCGAGCGCGCTCCAGCGTCAAACGGATGTGTTGCGCGCGATCGCCGATTCGGTGGTGCATGTCGCTGCCGCTGCGTCGCCGGACGAGGTGGTCGTCCCGGTGGCGCTGATCGTCTGGCTGTCTTACGATGCGTTCGTTCGCTTAAACCAGGGCCTCACTATCCTTCCCTGACCGCGGCGCTTGCCCGAGCGCGTTGCGTTCCTATAATGCGCGCTTCCTGCACGGGGCGGGGGAATGAAGCGCGCGAAGCCGGTCGGCATCATCATGGGCAGCCAATCGGACTGGAAGACCATGCGTCACGCCGCGCGCATGCTCGACCGGCTCGACGTGCCCTACGAAACGCACGTCATTTCGGCGCATCGCACGCCGCGGCGGCTTTATGACTACGCGCACGGTGCCAAGGTACGCGGCGTCCGGGTGATAATCGCCGGCGCCGGCGGCGCGGCGCATTTGCCGGGCATGGCGGCATCGATGACGTCGCTGCCGGTGCTCGGCGTGCCGGTCGAGACCCGTGCCCTCAAGGGCGTGGACAGCTTCCTTTCGATTGCGCAGATGCCCGGCGGCATTCCGGTCGGCACGCTGGCGATCGGCAAGGCCGGCGCCACCAACGCCGCCTTGCTCGCGGCGGCGATCCTGGCGCTCGGCGATGCCAAGGTCGCGACGCGGCTCGAGCGCTTCCGGCGACGCCAGACCGCTGCCGTGCCGAAGCGTCCGCAGCGCGGATGATCCTGCCGGGTGCGACGATCGGCATCATCGGCGGCGGGCAGCTCGGCCGCATGACCGCGCTGGCCGCTTCTCGGCTCGGTTACCGCTGCCATATCTTTTCGCCGGATGCCGATGGTCCGGCCAAGCAGGTGACACCCTACGCCACCACGGCGGCCTACGACGATCAGGCTGCGCTCAAGCGCTTTGCCACGGCGATCGACGTCGCAACCTACGAATTCGAGAACGTGCCGCTCGATACGGCCAAGGCGTTGAGCGCGTTGAAACCGCTGCGGCCCGGCGCCGGCGCGCTCGAGATCGCTCAGGACCGGCTCAAGGAGAAATATTTCCTGCGCGGTATCGGTGTCGGCACGGCGCCCTTTCGTCCCGTCGAGGACGCGGCGCAGTTGACGCGTGCCGTCGCGGAAATCGGCCCGCGTGCGGTGCTGAAGACGGTGCGGCTGGGCTACGACGGCAAGGGCCAGGTCATGGTCGGACCCGAGACCGACGCCGGGGCGGCGTGGGACAAACTCGGTGTCGCGGTCGCGGTACTCGAAGGGTTCGTCGATTTTGCCTGCGAAGTCTCGACGATCGTCGCGCGTGGCGAGAAGGGCGAGATCGCCGCTTATCCCGTGGTCGAGAACCGTCACGTCAATCACATCCTCGATACCACGGTCGCGCCGGCCGACATCCCGCCCGCACTTGCCGCCGAGGCCGAGCGCATTGCCCGCCATGTCGCCGACCGGCTCGACCTGATCGGCCTGCTCGCGGTCGAGATGTTCGTCACCAAGTCGGGTGAGTTGCTGGTCAACGAGCTCGCGCCGCGGCCACACAATTCGGGCCACTGGACGATCGACGCGTGCATGACCAGCCAGTTCGAGCAGCTCGTGCGCGCGATCTGCGGCTTGCCGCTGGGTTCGACCGAACGCCATTCCAACGCGGTGATGAAAAACCTGATCGGCGATGAGGTCGAGACCTGGCGCACGGCGCTGACCGAGCCGACGGCGCACGTCCATCTCTACGGCAAGGGCAAGCCTATGCCCGGCCGCAAGATGGGGCACGTCACGCGGCTCCTGCCGAAGCGCTAGGCGCGGCGCAGGCGGGCGAGCACGCCAAGCGCGCGCAGCGGGTTGGGCAGATGGCCGAGCGCCGCCGTCGCGCGGCTGCGTAGCTTCGGGATCTGCATCACTTCGCCGATGCGGCGATCGAGAAACGCCGACGTGGCCGGGTGGTCGGGCGACTTGTCGTCGAGCCAATGGAGCGTGGTCGCCGCGTAGATGCCCGCGAGCAGGCCGCGCTTGGTGTAGAAGCTAAAATCCGTCGCGCGGTCGCCGGCGGCGTGCCACAGCGTGTCGACCGTGCGATAGAGCAGCCGCGGGCCGAGCGGCAGATTGGCCGGCAGCGTCAGGAACGCCAGCATCCGCCGGACGGCTTCGCGATGCGGCTCCAACACCGCGAGCCGGGTGCGAACACCCAGCGCGATGCGCTCGCGCAGCTTGAGTCGCCCGAGATGCTCCTTGGCGAGCGCCGCCTCGGTCGCGCGATCGGCCCAGTCGCTGAAGGCGGCGACGGCGTCACGCGGCCCGCGCGGAAAGAGCGAGGCGAGTTCGGCTTCAGCCAGATCGAGTCGCCGCGCGGCATGCGCCAGCGCGCGCCGGCTCCAGCCCTCGAACGGCACGTCGGGCAGCATCGCCAGGACGACCTTGTCTCTGAGCGCGCGATCGTCCATCTCACTCCGCCGCGTCAGCGTCGGAATCGGCTACGCCGATATCGACGGGAAACCGCATACCCTCTTCGACAAACGTCAGCAGCCGCAGATCGGTCATGCGCTGGGGATAGAGTATCCCGTCGAGGTGATCGCATTCGTGCTGGAGTACGCGGGCATGGAAGCCCTCGACCGTGCGCTCGATGGGCTTGCCGCCGAGGCCGACGCCGCGATAGCGGATGCGCGTGAAGCGCGGTACCGCGCCCTTCAGGCCCGGCACCGAAAGGCAGCCCTCCCAGCCGAGCTCGGTCTCGGAGGTCAGCGGCTCGATCATCGGATTGATCAGGACGGTGAGCTCCTGCGGCCGGTCGAGCGGGCGGCCGGTCAGTCGCGTCTCGCCGACCTCGAAGACCACCACGCGCTTCGCAACGTGGACCTGCGGCGCGGCCAGGCCGGTGCCGCCCGCGTCGTGCATGGTCTCGATCATGTCGACGACGAGATCGCGGATCTCCGGCGCGGTCGGGTCGGCCACGATGGCCGCTTTTTCGCGCAGCACCGGATGGCCCATGCGGGCGATCTTGAGAATGGCCATGGCGCCACTATAAGCCGCACGGGTGCCGCGCAAAAGCCACGCCGACCGGAAATGGTCGTGCCGGCGGCGCCGCGGCCTTCACAACGTCCCAATTTGGTGATATTTAGCCGCCCCTTGAGCCGGTCCCCCTTGGGGACCGGGTCGGGATTTGGTCCATAACCTCGTATTGGCGAAAGGAGCAACGCTCTCGTGCAGGTTCTCGTCCGCGACAACAACGTCGATCAGGCGCTTCGCGCGCTCAAGAAGAAGATGCAGCGCGAGGGCCTTTTCCGGGAAATGAAGACCCGTCGCAATTACGAGAAGCCGTCCGAGCGCCGTGCCCGTGAAAGGGCCGAAGCCGTCCGCCGCTATCGCAAGCTGTTGCGCAAGCGCATGGAGCGCGAGGGTTATTAGGATCGGCCGCGTCGTGCGAAGCCAAGTTGAATCAAAAAGCCGCCCGGGATCACCGTGGCGGCTTTATTGTCGATAGCCATGCCGAAGCAGAGCGCCGGATTGCTGGTCTATCGTCGCCGCCCGCACGGGCCGGAAGTGTTTCTCGTCCATCCCGGCGGCCCGTTCTGGGCGAAAAAGGACCTCGGTGCCTGGAGCATCCCGAAGGGCGAGCCCGCGCCAGGCGAGGATGTGTTCGAAGCGGCGAAACGCGAATTCGCAGAGGAAACGGGCCAGACGGTCGATGGCGAATTTGCGAAGCTGCCGCCGTGCCGTCAGGTGGGCGGCAAGGACATCATCGCCTGGGCGGTCGAGGGCGAGGTCGATGAGGCAGCGATCGCCAGCAATACCTGCACGATCGAATGGCCGCCACGTTCCGGCAGCCGCCTGGAAATTCCCGAAGTCGATCGCGGCGCGTGGTTCGCACTTGCTGATGCCAAGCGCCGGATCAACATGGGCCAGGTGCCCTTGATCGAGGCGCTGGCGCGGAGCCTCGAGACATCCGTTTAGGCGCCGAGCGCCTTGACGATCTGCTCGCACATTTTTTTCGCATCACCAAAGAGCATCATGGTGTTGTCGCGGAAGAACAGCTCGTTCTCGACGCCGGCATAGCCCGACGCCATCGACCGCTTCACGAACAGCACGGTCTTGGCCTTCTCGACGTCGAGGATCGGCATGCCATAGATCGGCGACTTCGGGTCGGTCTTGGCGGCGGGGTTGGTCACGTCGTTGGCGCCGATGACGAAGGCGACGTCGGTCGAGGCGAAATCGCGGTTGATCTCGTCGAGCTCCATCACGTCCTCGTAGGGCACGTTGGCCTCGGCCAGCAGCACGTTCATGTGCCCCGGCATACGGCCGGCCACCGGATGGATGGCGTAATGGACGGTCACGCCCTCCTTCTTGAGGATGTCGGCCATTTCCTTGAGCGCATGCTGCGCCTGGGCCACCGCCATGCCATAACCCGGCACGATGATCACGGAGCTCGCGTTCTTCAGGATGAAGGCCGCGTCGTCCGCGCTGCCCGACTTGACCGCCTTGTCGGTCGTCGCACCCGCTGCCGCCACGCCGCCCTCGGTGCCGAAACCGCCCAGAATCACGTTGAAGATCGAGCGGTTCATCCCCTTGCACATGATGTAGGAGAGGATGGCGCCCGACGATCCCACCAGCGCGCCGGTGATGATCAGCAGGGAGTTGGCGAGGGTGAAGCCGATGCCGCACGCGGCCCAGCCCGAGTAGCTGTTCAGCATCGAAATCACCACCGGCATGTCGGCGCCGCCGATCGGCAGGATCAGCAACAGGCCGAGCAGCAGCGACAGGCCCACGATCGCCCAGAAGGTGACCGGCAGCTGCGCCATCACGAACCAGACGATGAGCGCGACAAGCGTGACACCGAGCAGCGCGTTCAAGGGATGCTGGCCGGGAAATACCAGGGGCTTGCCGGTGATCAGGCCCTGCAGCTTGCCGAAAGCGATGATCGAGCCGGTGAAGGTAATGGCGCCAATCGCGGTGCCGAGGCTCATCTCGATCAGGCTGTGCGGCTGGATGGCGCCTGCCTCGCCGATACCGTAGGCGGCAGGCGCGTAGAACGCTGCAGCCGCGACGCAGACCGCGGCCAAGCCCACCAGGCTGTGGAAGGCGGCGACGAGCTGCGGCAGCGCCGTCATCTGGATCCGCAGCGCGATGAAGGTGCCGATGGTGCCGCCGATGACGATGCCGCTGGCGATCACGCCGTAGCTGACGACGCCGGGCGATGCCAGGGTGGTGCCGATGGCGATCGCCATGCCGACGATGCCGTAGAGGTTTCCGCCGCGCGCGGTCTCGGGCGACGACAAGCCCCGCAGCGCCATGATGAAGCAGATGCTCGCGACGAGGTAGAGCAGCGCAGCAAGGTTGGCGGTCATTTACCGGCCTTCTCCTTGGGCGCCTTTTTCTTGAACATCTGCAGCATGCGCTGCGTCACGATGAAGCCGCCGAAAATGTTGACCGAGGCGAGCGCCACGGCGACGAAGCCCATCGTCTTGGAGAAGCTGACGCCCGCCGGCCCGGCGGCGATCAGTGCGCCGACGATGATCACCGACGAAATCGCGTTGGTGACGCTCATCAGCGGCGAGTGCAACGCCGGTGTGACGCGCCAGACCACGTAATAGCCGACGAACACCGCCAGCACGAAGACGGTGAGAAAGAATACGAAGACGTCGGCGTGGGCGCCGGTTTCCATCGCTCAGCCTCCCGCCAATTGTGGATTGACGACCTTGCCGTCGCGGGTCAGCAGGCTCGCCTTCACGATCTCGTCGGTCTCGTCGATCTTGAGCGCCTTGTCCTTGCCGACGATGAGGCCGAGGAAGGCAAACAAGTTGCGGGCATAGAGCGCGCTGGCGTCGACCGCAATGCGCGCGGGCATGTTGCTGTGGCCGATGATCGCGACGCCATTCGCGGTGGTCACGGTTTCGTCGGGCTTGCTGCCCTCGACATTGCCGCCCTGCTCGACGGCTAGGTCGACGATCACCGAGCCGGCGCGCATCACTGCCACCATCTCCTTGGTGATCAGGATCGGCGCCCTGCGGCCGGGAATGAGCGCGGTGCAAATCACGATGTCGGTCTTTTTCAGGGCTTCGGTGACGTGCTCGCGCTGGCGCCGCGTGAAATCCTCGCTCGCCTCCTTGGCGTAGCCGCCCGCGGTTTCCATCGCCTTCATCGCCTCGAGATCGACCGTGAGGAACGTGGCGCCGAGACTCTCGACCTGCTCCTTGGCGGCGTACCGCACGTCGGTCGCCGAAACCACGCCGCCGAGGCGGCGCGCCGTCGCGATCGCCTGCAGCCCGGCGACGCCGGCGCCCATCACCAGGACGCGTGCCGGCGCGACGGTACCGGCGGCGGTCATCATCATCGGCATGGCGCGGCCGAAATAATCGGCGGCATCGAGCACCGCCTTGTAGCCCGCGAGATTCGCCTGGCTCGACAGCACGTCCATCGCCTGGGCGCGGGTGATGCGCGGCACGAGCTCCATCGCGAACGCCGTCAACCCGGCCTTGGCATAGGCCTGCACGTCGTCCTTGTGCTGCAGCGGCGCGAGCATGCCGACCAGCACGGCGCCGGCTTTCATCGCCTTGACCTCGTCGGCCGTCGGCCGTTGCACCTTGAGCACGATCTCGGCGCCGAACGCGGCCGCGGCATCGCCGAGCTGCGCGCCAGATGCGGCGTAGGCATCGTCGGGGTAGGCGGCGCCGATCCCCGCGCCGCGTTCGACGACCACGGCATGACCCTGGCCGATGAGGCGCTTGACGGTGTCGGGCGAGGTCGCGACGCGGCGTTCGCCCGCCCGGCGTTCCTTGGGTATGCCGATAATCATTCGGTGAAACGCTCCTCGGTTGCCGCCCTTCCTTTCAGCCGAGGCAGCGCGGCGACACAATGCCTCGCTCGACCGGCATTCTCAAGACTCTTGGACGGCTATTTGGCCAGGGCTTCGGCGTGCCGGAGATCGTCGGCGCACAGCTTGGCGCGGCCGGCGTTGCTGTCATCCTGCGCCTTGGCGAGCAGCAGTTCGAGCTCGTGGCGCTTGGCGCTGTCGTCGAGCGTCGCAAGGCGCGTCTGCATTGTCGTGATGTCCTGCGCACAGTCGGCGCGCGCGGGCGCAACGACGCCGAGTAACACCGCGGCAGCGGCGACGATCGGCAGCACTCTTCTCATGTCTCTCCCCCGAAACTAAGATAGCAGCGATCCATCAACGGGTGCGCCGCCGAGTCCGGGCCGGTCGAGCCACCAAGGATTGTGGTGCCCGTCTCGGAACCCCCAAGGAATAATTCACATCCGAACCCGTTGTCACCACGTCAGGCTCGATCGGGCAACCCAGCCCCGGCAGGGGCTGAGGCAATGAGCGCGTCGTTCAACGACCAGCTCGTTGCCGTGTTACCCCGGCTGCGGCGATTTGCCCGTGGCCTGACCGGCTCCGCCGTCGAAGCGGACGACCTCGTCCAAGCGGCATGCGAACGGGCGCTGGCTCGCGCGCATCAATTCCAGGCGGGAACACGCTTCGACAGCTGGATGTTTCGCATCGTGCAGACGGTCTGGATCGATCAACTGCGCGCGCGCGACATCAGGCGGACCGAAAGCGAAGACGAGGCGTTGGGTGCGGGCACCGATGAGCCGGTGCGGCGAGTCGAGGCCCGGCTGGCGTTGCGCGAGGTTCAGGCGGCGATCGGCGCGCTGCCCGCCGAGCAGCGCTTGGCCCTGCTCCTCGTGACGGTCGAGGGTTTGAGCTACAAGGAAGCGGCGGAGGTCGCCGAGGTGCCGGTGGGCACCATCATGAGTCGATTGGCGCGGGCGCGAATAACGCTGGTCGCGAAGTTTGGTGGTGATGCTCTCCGGGGGAGTACGGAAGATGCAAAAGCCGAGTGACGAGATTCTGATCGCCTATCTCGACGGCGAGTTGGGCGAACGCGAGACCGCAGAGGTCATGCAGGCTCTTGTGCGCGACGAGGGCCTCCATGCCCATGCGCAGCGTCTCAATTCGAGCGCACGGCTGATCCGCGCCGCCTATGACGATGTGTTGCGCGAGGCGGTACCGGACCGGCTGATCGTCGCGGCGCGCGGCGAGTACGGCCTGACGGCGCTGCAGCGGGTTCTGACCAGGCTCGCGCGCTGGCGTGTCGTGGTCGGCGAGCGGCCGTGGTGGATCGGGGTGCCCGTCGCGGCGTCACTGGTCGGACTCGTTGTCGGCGGCGCCGCCGGTTATTTCGCCGGCACGGAGGAGAGTGCGAGCCTGACGGCGCAGCAGGACTTGGTCGCTGCCGGCGTTGGCGCAAATTGGCTCGACAACGTCGCCGGATATCACAAGTTGTTTGTCAAGGCGGGCAGCAACGACCGTGCATTGATGGACGTGCCGGCCGACGGCGGCGACGCCGCGCGCAAGGCCGGGCTGCCGTCCGAATTCCGCTTGCCGAATCTGAAGCCGTGGAGCCTCGAGTTCCAGGGCGCGCGCTTCCTGGTCGTCAACGGCCAGCCAGCGACGCAGCTCTTCTATACGACCGACAACAAGAGCCTCGGACCACTGACCTTCGTCGAGGCGATGTCGACGAAACCCGATCTCGCGCCGACTTTCGACCACCGGGCCGATCTCAATATCCTCTATTGGCGTCATCACGGGCATGCCTACGCGCTCGTCGGCTCGGCGGATATCGGCTACCTCTGGAACATCTACAACGACATTGCCTGGCAGCTCGACGCGATCTAGGAGCGCCCGACGGCGATGGCCGCGCCTGGCGCGGCGCGGCAACGGCCCGGGTCTCGCGCTGCCCGGAGCCGCCCGGTAAGATCGCCACCGTGGATTTTCACGCTCCAACCGCTGCGGTTGCGCCGGCGTCCGATCGCGGTGCGGCGCGAACGGAGCGCGATCTGCGCCTCGACTTCTTCCGCGGCCTGTCGCTGTTCTTCATCTTCATCGACCATGTACCCGGCAACGTGCTTGCCTACGCGACGTTCCACACCTGGGCGTTCTCGGATGCCGCCGAGGTCTTCATTTTTATCTCGGGCTTCACTACGGCGCTGGTGTACGGGCGAAGCCTGGTCCAGAACGGCGCGCTGCTGGCGACGGCGCAGATCTATCACCGCGTCTGGCAGCTCTACGTCGCCCATGTCTTCCTGTTCGTCATCTTCGTCGCCGAGGTGTCGTACAGCGTCCTGGTGGTGCACAACCCGATGTACATCGAGGAGATGCGCGTCGCGCACTTCCTCGAGACGCCGCATCTGGCGGTCATCCGCGCGCTGCTGCTGGCCTTCCAGCCCGCCTTCCTCGACATCCTGCCGCTCTATATCGTGCTGCTGGCGGCGTTTCCGCTGGCGCTGCTCGGCTTCAAGATTCACCGGCTCCTGCCTTTCGGCGTGTCCGCGCTGCTCTACGGCGTGACGCTGTGGCGCGGCTGGACGCCGCACACCTATCCGGCGGGCGCGCCGTGGTATTTCAATCCGCTTGCGTGGCAGTTCCTGTTCGTCATCGGCGCAACGGCGGGATTTGCGCGCGTCAGCGGCATCTGGCCGTTTCCCGCCGGCCAATGGTTCCGCATCCTAGCGATGGTCATCGCCGGATTCTGTGCTCTAATCAGCATCAACTGGACGATCCATTGGCTCTATGACCCGTTTCCGCCGCTGCTGGCGAAGGAACTCTGGACGCATACGCTCGACAAGACCGATCTGGCGCCGTTGCGGCTCATCGATTTTCTCGCCATCGCAACCACGACCGTCATCTTCATCAAGCCGGACAACCGGTTCCTGCGCACCGCTTGGGCGCGGCCGCTGGTGGTTTGTGGCCAACATTCTCTTTACGTGTTCTGCCTGGGAATCGTGCTGGCGGTGCTCGGCCATTTCGTCCTGGATCAGTTCTACGACGGCTTGCCGATGCAGGCGGCGGTCAACGTCGCCGGCTTCGGCGCGATGGTGGGCCTCGCCTATTTGCTCGAATGGTACAAGATCGCGAGCCGCGACGCGCGCGGCCCGCGCGTTACCACAACGCCCTCGGAGTGAGCGCGATGATGCGACCGCTCGCCGTGCTTGTCGTCGTGGCCGTCGTGGCGTCGCCGCTCGCGGTGCCGGCGCACGCGCAAGATGCGGTCGGGCGATGCGCCGTGCCACCCGATCTGATCGCCGCCGGCCCCGGCTTGCCGGGCGTGGCCAAGCGCTTCCAGGATCATCAGCCGCTGATCATCGTCGCGATCGGCGGCGCGTCGACCGCCGGCGTCGCGGCGGGAAGTCCCGCCAAAGCGTATCCGCAGCGGCTGCAGCAAGCGCTCGAACGACGCCATCCGGACGTGCCGATCACGGTGATCAACAAGGCCACCCCGCGCCAGACCGCGCGCGATATGGTTGGGCGCTTTGCCGCCGACGTGCTCGCAGCCAAGCCGAACCTGGTGATCTGGGAGACCGGAACCGTCGATGCCGTCCGCGCCGTCGACGTCCAGGACTTCGCTGGTGCGCTCGAAGACGGCATCGCGGCGCTCCGCGCCGGTGGTGCCGCCGTGATGCTGGTCGATATGCAGTACAACCCGAGCCTGGCCTCGGTCATCGACTTCGGTCGCTATCTCGACGCGCTGCACCGTACCGCCGACCTGGATGACGTGTACCTGTTTCACCGTTACGACATCATGCGGTACTGGAGCGACAACGGGCGGTTCGAGCTGGTTGATGTTCCGCGGGGCAAGCAGGCCGTCCTGGCGGGGGAGATCTATCGGTGCTTGGGCGAAACGATGGCTGACGCGATCGACCGCGCCGCGCGATAGGACCGGCGGGACGTGCTGCGCGATCGGATGAAATCGCGGGCGCCGACGCCGGCGCTGCTGCGGCGCCAGCACGCGCTCATGGCGGTGGCCCTGCTCGGCTTGATCGCCGCCGCCTTGCTGCTGGTTGCGCCCGCCGGCCGGCGTGCGCATGCCACGACCGATCGCTGCGGCGTGAGCGGCGATTTAGCGACGCTCGACATGACGCTGCCGCATGTGGCAAAGGCGCTCGAGGCCGGCGGCCCGATCGTCATCGTCGCGTTTGGCTCGTCATCGACCTATGGCACCGGCGCCTCGGCGCGCGACAAGACGTATCCCAGCCGACTTGCCGCGTTGCTGACCCGGCGTCTTCCGCGCGCGAACATCGTCGTGCTCAACCGCGGCGTCGGCGGCGAGACCGCGGCAACGACGCTCGATCGCATCGACAGCGACGCGATCGCCGCGCACCCGGACCTGGTCATCTGGCAAGTCGGCACCAACGACGTGCTGCGCGATGTCGATCCGCTGGCAGCCGGCGCCGTCATCCGCGAGGGCGTGACGCGGATGCAGCGGGCGGGAATCGACGTCGTGCTGATGGATGTCCAGTTCGCGCCCGCCGTTCTTCAGCATGCGATCTTCCGCGAGATGGAGCGCGTCATTGCCGCCGAGGGCCGCCTGCTCGGCGTGCCGGTGATCCATCGCTTCGCCATGATGCGCGAATGGGCCGAGGAGGGGCGGATGCCGCTTTCGCTCATGATCAGCCGCGACCACCTGCACATGACCGACGCGAGCTACGATTGTCTCGCCCGCCGGATCGGGCGCAGCATCGCGCTCGCGGCGCGCAGCACGGGTTCGTGAGCCCTACGGCGTCAGCATCGCGCGACCGTAGATGCGGCCGGCGCGGAGATCCTCCAGCGTCTCGTTGACGCGCGCCAAGGGTCGCTCGATCAGCGGCATTGGCTCGACCCGGCCCGACGCCACCAAGTCCATCACCTCGCGGAACTCGGCGAGCGTCCCGACGAGCATGCCTTCGATCGTGATCGAGCGGATTGGCAGCAGCGGCAGCGACAGCGTGAGGTCGCCGCCCATCAGGCCGACGATGACGTACTTGCCGCCGCGCGTCAGCATGTCGGTGCCGAGCTGCGCGGTCTCGCTCGACCCGACCAGGTCGATCGCCGCCGCGACCGGCCCGCCTGCCGCGCCCCGGATCGCGCGCCCCGGCTTGTCGGAACGGGGGTCGATGGCCGCGAGCGCGCCGGCGGCGATGGCCGCTTCGCGTTTCTTCGCGTCGAGCTCGACGACGATGGCGCCCTTGCCGCCGAGCGCCTTCAGCAGCTTGACGCACATCAGACCGAGACCGCCGGCGCCGAGAATCAGGATCGGCTGCGCCGTATAAGTCGCGGCGCCGACGCGTTTCAGGGCGGCATAGGTCGTGAGCCCCGAGCACGCATAGGGCGCGGCCGCCTGCGGCGACAAGCGGCCGAGCGGAAAGAGATACCGGGGATGCGGCACGATAACGTAGTCCGCATAGCCGCCCGGTTGCCGGATGCCGAGCGTGCGCGCATCGTTGCACAGTTGTTCGTTACCCGATTGGCATACGGCGCAGGTGCCGCAGCCGATCCAGGGATACGCGACGTAGCCGTCGCCCGGTCGGACGCCCTTCGCCTCGGGACCGGCGGTCACCACCGCGCCGGCAATCTCGTGTCCCATCGTGATCGGCGGCGTGATGCCGCGATCCGACAGGATGAGCCGCTTGCCGCCGCCGAGCTCGTAGTAACCGTCGTGGAGATGGAGGTCGCTGTGGCACACACCGGACGCGAGCATCTTCAGCAGCACCTCGGTGCCTCGCGGCTGCGGTGTCGGCGCCTCGATCGCCGTGAGCGGCTTGCCGAATTCGGTCAGGACATAGCTTTTCATGAGCGGGCCTCGCGCTCGTTTTTCGCGTCGAGCTTAATCCGCCGCTGCGTCGCCGCAAGGGATGATTTCCGCACCGGGCCGCGCTATAGAGGCGCGTCGCATCCGGGGTCCGCATCACCGCATGACCATCCTCGTCACCGGCGCCGCCGGCTTCATCGGTTATCACGTCTCCGCCGCGCTGCTAGAGCGGGGTGAGCGCGTGATCGGCGTCGACAACCTCAATCCCTATTATTCGGTGGCGCTGAAGCGCGCGCGGCTGAAGCAGCTGCAGACACATAAGTATTTCGTGTTTCACCGTCTCGAGCTCGCGCAGCCCGGGCGACTTGCAGCGCTCGTCAAACGCGCGCGTAGCGTCGACCGTGTCGTGCATCTCGCCGCGCAGGCGGGCGTACGCTATTCGCTCGACCATCCCCGCGCTTATGTCGCGTCGAACGTCGCGGCGCAGCTCGAAGTGATGGAAGCGTGCCGCGCGCTCAAGGGCTTGAAGCATTTCGTCTATGCCAGCTCGTCGTCGGTCTATGGCGGCAACACCAAGTTGCCGTTTGCCGAGGACGATCGGGTCGAGACGCCGCAATCGCTCTATGCCGCGACCAAGCGGGCCGACGAGCTGATGGCTTATTGCTATGCGCATCTCTACCGTATTCCGACCACCGGCCTGCGCTTCTTCACGGTCTATGGTCCCTGGGGTCGGCCGGACATGGCGGCATGGCTGTTCGTCGATGCGATCGAGCGCGGCAAGCCGATCAAGCTGTTCAACGAGGGCCACATGCGCCGCGACTTCACGTATGTCGACGACATCGTGTTGGGCGTCCTCGCCGCGCTCGACCGGCCGCCGCCGGACGGCGGACCGGCCGCGCCACCGCACCGGCTCTACAATCTCGGCAACAACCGGGCGGAAGATCTTGGCCGCTTCGTCGCGGTGCTCGAAAGCGCCCTGGGCAAGACCGCCAAGCGCCAGAACCTGCCGATGCAGAAAGGCGACGTGCCGGCGACCTACGCCGACATCGCCGCCGCGCGCCGCGATCTCGGATTTGCGCCGCGCACCACCATCGACGACGGCCTGCGCCGCTTCGTCGACTGGTATCGCGGCTATCACAAGCGGCGCTGAAGCGCGGCGTCCATTTGAGCGGTCAGCCGCCCGGCTTGTCGTACAGCGCGGCCAGCGCGCCGCCATAGACCTCGCGGATGACGTGGCGCCGGATTTTGAGCGTCGGCGTCATCTGATGATTGGTGGTGGTGAACGGCTCGCCGGCGACGATGAACCGGCGGATGCGCTCGAACGGCGCGAGGCTCGCGTTGGCGCGCGCGACGGCGGCACCGACCGCCTGGCGGATTTCCGGCTGATCGGCGATCGGCGTGTCGGATGCCGGCTCGCGGCGGCCCGCGACGTCGTCGATCAGATGCTGGCTCGGCACGACGACGGCGACGAGATAGGGCTGACGGTCGCCCGCTACCATCGCCTGGCCGATCTCCGGCTGCAGCGTGAGGCAGCCCTCGATGCGCGCCGGCGCAACCATCTCGCCGCCCGAGGTCTTGATGAAGTCTTTCTTGCGATCGGTGATGACCAGGAAGCCTTCGCCGTCGAGCCGGCCGACATCGCCGGTGCGCAGCCAGCCGCCGTCGAGCGCGCGTGCCGTCGCTGCGGGATCGTTCCAGTAACCCTTCATGACGTTGTTGCCGCGCACCAGGATTTCGCCATCCTCGGCGAAGCCGATTTCGACGCCGACCACGGGCAGGCCGACCGTGTCGATCTTGATGCGATCCGGCGGATTGGCGCTGATCACCGGCGCCGCCTCGGTCTGGCCGTAGCCCTGCAACAGCCGGAGGCCGAGCGCGAGAAAGAACCGGCCGATCTCGGGATTGAGTGCGGCGCCGCCGGAAACCATCGCCTTGAGCCGGCCGCCGAACCGTGCCTTGAGCCTGCGCCGCACCAGCGCGTCGAGCACCGCGTCCGCAATGCGCTCGACGAAGCCCAAGTCGCCGGGTCGCTCGTAGCGTTTGCGGCCCAGCGCCAAAGCCGCGAAGAACAGCTTCGCCTTGAGACCGCCCTCGCGCTCGACGGCGCGCAGGATGCGCTGCTGGAACGCCTCGTAGAGCCGCGGTACCGCCGTCATGATGGTCGGACGCGCCTCGACCAGATTGGCGGCGAGCGTATCGGCGCCTTCGGCGAAGTAGATCTCGGCGCCGAGCGAGATCGGAAACATCATGCCCGCGGTGTGCTCGTAGGAGTGCGATAGCGGCAGGAAAGAGAGAAACACCTCGTGGCCGAGCCCGACCTTCTCGAGGAGCGCGAAGGCCGAGCGGCAATTCGCCAGGATATTGCCGTGCGTCGTCATCACGCCTTTCGGTGGGCCGCCGGTGCCCGACGTGTAGATCAGACAGGCGACGTCTTCGCGGCCGATTGCGCCGATCCAATCCTCGACGGCGCCGGACGCGGCGCGGCCGAGGTCGAGTGCCGCCTGCCACGAGCGCAGTGCCACGGCCGCGGGCGGTTCCGCCTCGACGGCCTCGATCGTCAGCACGGTGGCGACGCTCGGCGCCTGGGCCGCCGCGGGCAGCACCCGCCGCGCCAGCGCGGCCGTCGAAACGATCGCCGCTTTCGCGCCGCAGTTGGTCATCACGTGGCGATAATCGTCGACCGTATGCGTGGTATAGGCGGGCACGGTGATTGCGCCGGCACTCATGATCGCGAAATCCGCGATGACCCACTCGGGACGGTTCTCGGCGATCAGCACGACACGGTCGCCGCGTCCGATGCCGAGGGCACGCAACCCTTTCGCGAGGTCGGCGACCTGTTGCCGCGCCGCGCTCCAGCTCAGCGTGCGATAAGCGCCGGCGTGCTTCGCCCACAGGAACGGCCGGTCGTCCTGGCGCGCCGCTTCGGCGAAAAACATCGCGGCGAGGTTGGGGCAGCTGTGGTAATCCATCGTTCCCCGAATCGACGCCGTGTTGGCTCGCGGGCCCATGCGAAATACAGGGCTTGCGCCTTGGCGTCAATTTCCCGGTGACCTACGTATAGGGCCGAACCGGCGAGCGGGCGCAACACAACGAGCGAGGCGGACCATGGCGGCGCGCAAGTCTTCGGCAAAGCGGACGGGTTCGGCACTCGGGCGCTTGCCGCAATGGGACCTGAACGACCTTTATCCGGGGCCCGACAGTGCCGAACTCAAACGCGACTTGGCGGAGGCCGAATCCGCCGCGCAGCGGTTCCAGGCCGCGTACGAGGGCAAGCTCGCCCGGCTCTCGGGCGCCGAGCTCGGCGGGGCGGTGCGCGAGTTTGAGCGCGTGCAGGAGTTGCTCGGTCGCGTGCTGAGCTATGCCTCGCTGCGCTATGCCGACGACCAGAGCGACCCGGAGAATGGCCGCTTCTTCCAGAATATGCAGGAGAAGGCGACCGATATCTCGACCCGGCTCCTGTTCTTCACGCTCGAGCTCAACCGGATCGATGACGCCGTGCTTGACGACAAGCTGCGCGCATCCGAGCTCGCGCATTACGCGCCGTGGCTGCGCGATCTGCGCGCGTTCCGACCATACCAGCTGTCGGACGAGCTCGAGAAGCTCCTGCACGAAAAAGCGGTCGCCGGCCGCGCCGCGTGGACGCGGCTTTTTGATGAGACCAATGCGGCCCTGCGCTTTCCGGTCAAGGGCAAGCAGCTGACCGGCGCCGAGGCGCTTCACCTGCTGTCCGAGCCCGACGGCGCGACGCGCAAGGCGGCGGGCATGTCGATCGGCAAGGTGTTCGGCGATAACGCGCGGCTCTTCGCGCTGGTCACCAACACCCTCACCAAGGACAAGGAGATCGAAGACCGCTGGCGCGGCTTCAAGCGGCCGATCTCGGCGCGCAACCTCGCCAACTACGTCGAAGACGAGGTCGTCGACGCCCTGATCGCGGCGGTGCGCGGCGCCTATCCCGATCTTGCGCACCGCTATTACCGGCTCAAGGCGAAATGGTTCGGCGTCAAAGCGCTGCCCTATTGGGACCGCAACGCGCCGCTGCCCGATCAAGCCGACAAGCTGGTGCCGTGGCCGGAGGCGCAGCGCATCGTGCTCGGCGCCTACGGCGCGTTCTCGTCCGCTATGGCGGAGGTCGGCCGTCGCTTCTTCGAGCACCGCTGGATCGACGCGCCGGCGCGGCCGGGCAAGGCGCCGGGCGCTTTCGCGCATCCGACGGTGCCCAGCGTGCATCCCTATCTGCTGCTCAATTATCTCGGCCGCACGCGCGACGTGATGACGCTGGCGCACGAGCTCGGCCACGGCGTGCATCAGGTGCTAGCCGGGCCGCGCGGCGCGCTGATGTCGGACACGCCGCTGACGCTCGCCGAGACGGCTTCGGTGTTCGGCGAGATGTTGACCTTCCAGGCGCTGCTCGGCGCCGAGAAGAACGCGAAGCGGCGCAAGGCGATGCTCGCGTCCAAGGTGGAGGACATGCTCAACACCGTCGTGAGGCAGATCGCCTTCGTCGAATTCGAGCGCCGCGTCCATGATGAGCGCCGCGAGGGCGAGCTGATGGCCGAACGAATCGCCGCGATCTGGCTCGACGTGCAGCAGGAAAGCCTCGGTCCGGCGATCCGCTTCGAGGACGAGTACCGGTGGTACTGGGCCTACATACCGCACTTCATCCACACGCCGTTCTACGTCTACGCCTACGCCTTCGGCGATTGCCTGGTGAACTCGCTCTATGCGGTCTATCAGGGCGCGGCGCAGGGCTTCGCCGAGAAATATCTCGACATGCTCAAGGCCGGCGGCACCAAGCGGCACAAGGAGCTGCTGGCGCCGTTCGGCCTCGACGCCTCGGACCCGAAATTCTGGCAGAAGGGCCTCGGCGTGGTTTCGGGCTTCATCGACGAGCTCGAAGCGATGGGCTGACGCCTTCGGCTTCCGCGTCATTCCCGCGCAAGCGGGAATCCAGGGCCACCGCGGTGTCCTTGCCCTGGGCCCCTGCTTTCGCAGGGGCGACGGTCATTTGAAGCCCAGGAACCGCCTGGCGTTGCCTTCGTGGAGCAGGGCGAGATCGGTTGCGCCGAGCTCGAGCTTCCCGATCTCGCGCAGCGGCTCGGAGTCGCCGCCGTCGAACGGAAAATCGCTGCCGACGCAAAGCTGGCTCAGGCCGAACATCTCGATCAGGAAGCGGATGGTCTTCGCGTCGAACACCAGGGTGTCGTAATAGAGCCGCCGCGCCGTCTCGCGCGGGCTGATCTTGATCGTCTCCTGCAATACGGGCGAGATCGCCCAGCCCTGCGTCAGGCGCGGCAGCACGATGCCGAATGTACCGCCGCCGTGGCTGAAGGCGATGCGCAGCTTGGGATGCCTCTCCAGCGTGCCGCCGCTGATCAGCGAGCAGATGGCGAAATTGGTCTCGCCGGGAAAGGCGACGAAGGGCACCAGCCGCGGCGGACCGACGATGCGCTCGAGGCTCGCCGGATGGAGCGCGTGGACGAAGATCGCCGCACCGAAGCGCTCGGCCGCGGCGAAGAACGGCTGGAAGCGCGGATCGCCAATGGCGACGCCGTTGACGTTGCTGCCGATCTCGACGCCGCGGAATCCGTCGTGCATCAGCCGCTCGAGCTCGCGCGCCGCGAGCTCGGTGTCCTGCAGCGGCACCATGCCGAGGCCGGCAAAGCGCTTCGGCGCGCGCGTCACCATCTCGGCGATCGCGCCGTTGATGACGCGGCCGAAAGCGACAGCGTCCTCGGGCGGGAACCAGTAGGACAACAGCTCGGGCATCGGCGACAGCACCTGGACGGCGATGCCCGTCGCATCCATCGCCTCGATGCGGCGCGCAATGTCCCAGCACTCGTCGCTGACGGTGCGGAAGTTCTTGCCGTCGATCACCACGTTCTTGTGGCGGGCGTCGCATGCCGCCATCTGCGGCCAGCGCGCGCCGCCATGCTTGCCGGCATAAGACGGAATCGTCGCCGGCACGACGTGGTTGTGGATGTCGATCGCGTTCGCCGTTCCGGCCATGCGCCCCTCCCATCGGCTGCGCGAGCTTGGCCGGAACCGCGCAACCCTGCCAGCCTTTTTCGCATCGTTTTGCCGGTGGACAGTGCGCCGCCGCCCGGGGAAACTCCGCCGTCATGCCCGATCGCAACGATCTCACGCGCCGCGTGCGGCGGTACGCGCAAGTCTCCACCGCGATGGGCGGGCTCGCCGCGCGCCTGGCCGGCTCGCGCTATCTCGGCTTGAAGCTCGACCGGCCGCGTCACGCCGCCGATCTGAAGGCTTCGCTCGGCGCGATCAAGGGCCCGCTGATGAAGGTCGCGCAGCTGTTGGCGACGCTGCCCGACGCGCTGCCGCATGAATACGCCGACGAGCTCGCGACGCTGCAATCGAACGCGCCGCCGATGGGCTGGCCGTTCGTCAAGCGCCGCATGGCGAGCGAGCTCGGCGAGGACTGGCAGGCGAAGTTCAAGATTTTTTCGCGCGAGGCGGCGCACGCGGCTTCGCTGGGCCAGGTGCATCGCGCGATCGGACTCGACGGCGCCGAGCTTGCCTGCAAGCTGCAGTATCCCGACATGGACTCGGCGGTCGAGGCCGACCTCCAGCAATTGAAGATCGTGATGGCGATTTTCGAGCGCTACGACCGCTCGATCGATACCGGCGAGATCCAGAAGGAGCTGGCGGCGCGGCTGCGCGAGGAGCTCGACTATCGCCGCGAAGCCGCGCACATGCGGCTCTTCGGCGCGATGTTGAAGGACGAGCATGGCGTCCGCGTGCCGGAATACGTCGCGAAGCTGTCGACGCGCCGGCTGCTGACCATGACATGGCTCGAGGGGCGTTCCTTCGTCGAGGCCGCGGCCGAAGGCAGCCTTTCGGTGCGCAATCAGATCGCGCGCAACATGTTCCGCGCTTGGTACGTGCCGTTCTACTACTACGGCGTCATCCACGGCGATCCGCATCTCGGCAACTACACCGTCCGCAGCGACCACACCATCAACCTGCTCGATTACGGCTGCATCCGCGTCTTTCCGGCGCCGTTCGTGCGCGGCGTCATCGACCTCTATCACGCGCTCGACCGCGGCGACGAGGAGCTGGCGATCTCGGCCTACGAGACCTGGGGCTTCAAGGGCCTGTCGCGCGAGATGATCGCGGCGCTGAACCGCTGGGCACACTACGTCTACGAGCCGCTGCTGGAGAACCGCGAACGCCGCATCCAGGAACACGGCTCGGGCGCCTATGGCCGCGAGGTGGCCGAGACCGTCCACGCCGACATCCGTCGCCTCGGTGGCGTCAAGCCGCCGCGCGAATTCGTGTTCATGGATCGCGCCGCGGTCGGGCTGGGCTCGGTGTTCCTGCGGCTCAAGGCCGAGATCAACTGGCACCGCATGTTCCACGACCTGATCGCCGATTTCGACGAGAAGGCGCTCGCCAAGCGCCAGAAACAGGCGCTTGCGGCGGCGGGTGTCAAGCTGGAGTAGAGGCTATCAGCTATTTTTGAGATTATTTTTGCCCAGCCGGCTAGTAGTGGTTGGTGCTGGTCAATGTTGCGAACCAACGCGACGTACTTTGGGGATAAGTTTTCTATACTGATTTGTGTGCCCGATCGAGGCCAGGAGGAGGCGAGCGACGTGGAATTTAGGCTTGTCTATCACGGCGACTTATTCGCCGAGAACGAGGGCCGGAATCAAAACTCTCAATGGCGAGAGAATAGGGCGAAGCACAAACATAAAATTCGCAAGGAATTCCACCGGCAACTGAGGGAGCTTTGGTCGATCCACCCTGGTCTGAAATCATACGGGGCTGTGAGACATTATAGCACCGGCGACAAGAGCCAACTCGAAATCATCGCGAGCAATTTCGAGGAAAACGGCTTTCGCTTCGTCCCTCTCGCCACAAGACAGAACTGTCTTTTGTGCAAGGTCGAAATTTTGATGCTGAGGCCTGGCACGCCCGGGTCGGTCATCGTCAACCCGGGTGACTTAGATAATCGGCTCAAAACCCTGTTCGATGCGTTGAAAAAGCTGAACGGCAAAGACGAGTTGGGCGGATATTCTCCCGACGACGGCGAAACCCCATTTTTCTGCTTGTTAGAGGACGATGGAATTATAACTCACGCCGCAGTCGAGACAGATACGCTGCTCAACCCCACAACCAAGAATATTTCAGAAGTGCTTGCTATTATCTCGGTCACCGTGCGTCCGTATGGCGGCCCGATGGCAAGCATGGTTTTTCTTTAGGCGAGCCTATCGCTGATTTCGGCGAGAAGGCGCTCGCCAAGCGTCAGAAACAGGCACTCGCCGCGGCTGGGGTGAAGGATTAGGACGACCGGCGGTCGCGCTTTAGTTTTTTAATCGTCACCCCCGCGCAAGCGGGGGCCCAGGACGACGGCATAGCGGATGCACTGGATTCCCGCTTTCGCGGGAATGACGAAAAAAAATAGAAGCGCGCCGAAATTCAGCCGGCGATGCGCAGCGTCGGCTCGGGCTTCTCGCCGCGCTCGGTGAGGAGCCGGTCGAAATAGGCGATGGTGTGCTGCAGGCCGGTGTCGAGCGGCACACGCGGCTGCCAGCCGAGAACTTCCTGGGCGCGGCCGATGTCCGGACACCGTTGAACCGGATCGTCGACCGGCAGCGGCCGGCGCTCGATGGTGGAGCGCGAGGCGGTCATGGCGATGATCTTCTCGGCGAGCTCGCCGACCGTGGTCTCGACCGGATTGCCCAGATTGATCGGTCCGGTGACGGCGTCGGGCGAGGCCATCAGCCGGACGAAGCCCTCGATCAAGTCGTCGACGTAGCAGAAGGCGCGCGTCTGCTTGCCGTCGCCGTACACGGTGATCGGCTCGTTCTTGAGCGCCTGGACGATGAAGTTGGACACGACGCGGCCGTCGTTCGGATGCATGCGCGGCCCGTAGGTATTGAAGATGCGCGCCACTTTTATGTGCAGTTTGTGCTGGCGCAGATAGTCGAAGAACAGCGTCTCGGCGCAGCGCTTGCCTTCGTCGTAGCAGGCGCGTGGGCCCAGCGTGTTGACGTTGCCGCGGTAGTCCTCGGTCTGCGGATGGACGCTGGGATCGCCGTAGATCTCCGAGGTCGATGCCTGGAACACCTTGGCTTTCACGCGCTTCGCCAGGCCCAGCATGTTGATCGCGCCGATGACGCTGGTCTTGGTCGTCTGCACCGGATCGAACTGGTAATGGATGGGCGAGGCGGGGCAAGCGAGGTTGTAGATCTCGTCGACCTCGACATAGAACGGGAAGCAGACGTCGTGGCGCATCGCCTCGAAATTGGTCTGGCCGAGGAGATGGCCGATATTGTCCTTGCGGCCGGTGAAGTAGTTGTCGACGCAGAGCACGTCGTTGCCTTCGGCCAGGAGCCGCTCGCAGAGATGCGAGCCGAGGAAGCCGGCGCCGCCGGTGACGAGAACGCGCTTGCGGGTCGAAGCCATGGGATGTTCCTGATCAGCTCTTCGCCTGGAGGCGTTGGCGCGCCGGAGCGGCGGCGCGGCGGCCGATGCTGAAATAGTGGAAGCCGGCTTCGGCCATGTCTGCCGGCTTGTAGATGTTGCGCAGGTCGACGATGGTCGGCGTCTTCAGCAGCGACTTGACGCGATCAAGATCGAGGGCGCGGAACTCGTTCCATTCGGTGACGAGGACGAGGGCATGGGCGCCCTCCATCGCCTCGTAGCTGCCGCTACAGAACGTCACGCCCGTCAGCTGCTTCTTCGCTTCGTTCGTGCCTTCCGGGTCGAAGGCGCGGACGGTCGCGCCGGCCTGCTGCAGGGCGGGAACGATCGCCAAGCTGGGGCTGTCGCGCATGTCGTCGGTGTTGGGCTTGAAGGTCAAGCCGAGCACCGCGATGGTCTTGCCTTTCACGCTGCCGCCGCAGGCCTGGATGATGCGCTCGGCCATGTGCTGCTTGCGGCCGTCGTTCGCAGCCACCACCGTCTCGACGATGCTGAGCGGCGCGCCTGCCTCCTGCGCCGTCTTGACCAACGCGAGGCAGTCCTTCGGGAAACACGAGCCGCCGAAGCCGGGACCGGCATGCAGGAACTTGCGGCCGATACGGCCGTCGAGACCGATACCGCGCGCCACATCCTGCACGTCGGCGCCGACTTTCTCGCACAGATCGGCAACCTGGTTGATGAAGGTGATCTTGGTGGCGAGGAAGCTGTTGGCGGCGTACTTGATGAGCTCGGCGGTCTCGAGCGAGGTGAACAGGATCGGTCTCTCGATGAGAGAGAGCGGCCGGTAGAGCTCGCGCATCACGCCGGCGGCGCGTTCGCTGTCGGTGCCGATCACCACCCGGTCGGGCCGCATGAAATCCTCGATCGCCGAGCCCTCGCGCAGGAATTCCGGATTGGAGACGACGTCGAACTTCGTCTCGGGCAAGTGCTTGCGCAGGGTCTCGGCGACCTTGCGGCCGGTGCCGACCGGCACCGTCGATTTGGTGACGACGACGGTATAGTCCCTGACCGCCTTGGCGATCTCGTCGGCGGCGGCGAAGACATAGGACAGATCGGCGTGGCCGTCGCCGCGGCGCGACGGCGTGCCGACGGCGATGAACACCGCGTCGGCGCCCTCGACCGCCTTGCCCAGGTCGGTGGCGAAGCGCAGCCGGCCATTGGCCACGTTCGACTGCACGATCTGGTCGAGGCCGGGCTCGAAGATCGGAATCTCGCCGCGCTGCAGGCGCGCGATCTTGGCGGCGTCGTTGTCGACGCAGGTGACCTCGACGCCGAACTCGGAAAAACACGCGCCCGAAACCAGGCCGACATAGCCGCTGCCGATGACCGCAATCCGCATTCCGGAAACTCCCGCTCGCCGAAGCTATAAACGCCGCCACGCGGCGAAAATTCCGCGTGCCTTGAATTGACCGCAATTCCCCGACGTCGCTGCCCGCTTTCGGCTGTTGACCGGCCGCGTTGCGACCCGGGCGACTAAACCCCAACGGTCCCGCAAAATCAAGCAAAGCACAGATTTATGAACGGGTTGCGACGAACGGGCGCGCATCGTCCGGCGGCGGTTCAGCCCTCGTTAACGACGCCCGGCGACTTTAGCGGGATGGAACGCCGCGTCATCGCGTCATTGGCCCTGCCGGCCGCCGTCGCCGCGACATTTATGGTCCTGGCGGCGCTTTGGCTCGGTGGCCAAGCCGAGCTCTACCGCCGGGTGCTGATGCTGTGGGGCGTCGCGCCCTTCGCCTTCCCCTTTCTCGACATCCATGGCGTGCTGGCCTCGCTTCAGTGTTCGGCGCAAGGCATCGACGTCTACACGGCCAATCCTTGCGACGCGCTGGGCCGCGTCTTCTTTTATTCGCCGTTGCTCCTGTGGCTGACGTCGACCGGAATCGGCGCGACGGCAACGCCCGTCGCCGGTCTGATCATCGATGCCGTATTCATCGCGTCGCTTGCGCTACTGCCCGCGCCCCGGCGACCGCGCGATCGGCTGCTCCTGCTATGCGCTGCAGTGTCGAGTACGGTCGCCCTGGGACTCGAGCGGGCCAACATCGACATGTTGATTTTTGCAATCGTCGTGATTGCGGCGCGACTACTGGCGCGCGGAATCGCGGCACGGGTCGGCGCCTATGCGCTCATCGCCGCAGCGGCGCTGCTCAAATTCTATCCCGTCGTTCTGTTCGTTCTGGCATTGCGCGAGCAGACGCGGATCTTCGTCGCCGTCGCCGCCGCGGCTGCAGCCGCATTCGCCATATTCGTCGCCGCCTACCATGCCGAACTCATGCTGGCGCTCGGCAACGTGCCGCACGACAAGTGGTTCCAGGACCTGTTCGGCGCCCGCAACCTGCCTTACGGGTTGGCGGCACTCGGCGTCGGCGCCGCGCCGGGACTGCTGTTGAGCGCGATGATGGTCGCGGCCGGAGCCGGCGCGCTCATGCTCGGCGCATGGCGCGGCACGGAAGCGTATTCGCGGCTCACGACGCTCGAAGCAACCTGTCTCGTCGCCGGCGCGGTGCTGATCGTGGGTTGCTTTTTCGCCGGCCAAAGCTTCGTCTACCGAAGCGTGTTCCTTCTGCTCACGCTGCCTGGACTGACGACGATGGCACGCGACGCCGGCACGTCGAGGGCACGCACATTCTTCGCCACCGTGGCGGGCATGGTGGTGTTGCTGATGTGGGAAGAGGCCTTTCGTCGCGCCGTCGTGGCCGCGGCTCCGCAAGCTCTATTGGCGTTCTGGATTTGCCGCGAGCTGGCATGGTGGACGACCATGGCCGTGCTCGGCGGAATCCTGGTGCGGTTCGTGCGGTCGGCCGAGATCGTCGGCTCGATGTCCGGTTGGCACGCGGCGCAGGTCGGCGTGGCCCTTCGACGGCGCTTCAGCGCTCGTTAACCACACCAGGCGACATTAGCCGGATGGGAAGACATCGTCTCGCAGGAGCGCTGGCGTTGCCGGCCGCAGCTGCCGCCGCCTTCGCGTTCGGCTGCGCGATCTATTGGCTGGCGGCGAAATCGACCTATGTCGCCATGCTGTATGGCTGGGGCGTCGTGCCGGTCGATTATCCGTTCATCGACACCCACACCGTGCTGTCCGCGCGTGTGTGCAGCGCCCTCGGGATCAATCCGTTTATCACCAACCCGTGCGACGTCCTGGCGCGTCCATTCCTGTACTCGCCGCTGTTCCTGCTGGGCGCAGGAGCGCACGAGCTGGGGGCGAACGTGCCGCTCGGCTTTGCCCTCGATGCCGCGTTCATCGTCTCGCTGCTCTGCTTGCCCCCCGCTCGCAAGCTCGCGGATTTCGGCGTGATGACGCTTGCCGTGCTGTCGAGCGTGACAGCCTTCGCCGTCGAGCGCGGCAATTTCGAGCTTTCGCTCTTCGTCGTCGTTGCCGTTGCCGGCCGCCTTGCGCTCGGCCGCGGCACGGCGCTGCGCCTGCTCGGCTATGGCCTCATGCTGACGGCGGCGCTCGCCAAGTATTTTCCGGCCGTTCTGATGGCGCTCACACTGCGCGAGCGGCCACGGCTCTTCGTCGCCGTCAATGCCCTGGCGGCGGTCGCGATCGCGCTCTTCGTCGCCGGCTACCGCCACGATCTGCTCGTCGCCTATGCCAATATGCCGCGCCTCGATTATTTCGGCGACATGTTCGGCGCGGTGACGCTGCCTTACGGTCTCGCGACGATTATTCCATGGTTTCCGGCCGCGCTCGCCCTTGCTGGCCTGACGCTGGCGACATTCGGCGTCGCGGTCGCGCTGGCGCAGCAACCGGCGGTCACGCAGGCCTACGCCCGGCTGCCCGAGCCGGAGCGGGTCTTTCTCGCGATCGGCTGTCTGCTCATCGTCGGCTGCTTCTTTGCCGGTCAGAGCATTGCCTATCGCGGCGTCCACCTGTTGTTCGTGCTTCCCGCGCTGAACGCGCTCGCGCGAACGACGCCGAACGCGGCGGGCCGCCGACTGTTCGCGGCGACGCGCGCGATCACGCTGTTCCTGATGTGGCGCGAGGCGTTCCATCATTTCGCTCTCGCCATCGTGCCGGCGGCGCTGCCCGTATGGTGGTTGGCGAAGGAGTTCGCCTGGTGGTGGCTGATCGCCGTCCTCGCCGGCCTGACACTGTGCTTCATGCGCGATTCGACCATGGGCCAGATTGTCGTCCGCTTCGCGCTGCCACGCGCCTTCGCCCGCGGTCCGCTCGGCTTGCCCGGCGGCCGGAATCCGTCGTAGAGACAGGCCTCTCCGGAACAATCGGGTGCAGCGGCCCGTTGTCGCTGCAGGGAAGGCATGAGCAAGACGATTCTGGTGACCGGCGGCGCCGGCTATATCGGCAGCCACGCCTGCAAGGCGCTGGCCCGGGCCGGATATGAGCCCGTGACCTACGACAGCCTGGTGCGCGGTCATCGCGAGGCGGTGCGGTGGGGGCCGCTGGTCGAGGGCGACCTCGCCGATCGCGCGCTGCTTGCGGCGACGCTCAAGCGCCACGGGGTCGCCGCCGTGATGCATTTCGCCGCCTTCGCCTATGTCGAGGAATCGGTGCGCGAGCCGGCGCTCTATTTCCGCAACAACGTCATCAACACGCTCGGGCTGTTCGAGGCGATGCGCGACACCGGCGTACCGCAGATTGTGTTCTCCTCGACCTGCGCCACCTATGGCGTGCCCGAACGCGTGCCGATTTCGGAAGACGCGCCACAGCGTCCGGTCAATCCCTACGGCGAGGGCAAGCTGATGGTCGAGCGCGCGCTCCACTGGCTCGACGCCGCTCATGGCCTCAAATATGCGTCGTTGCGCTACTTCAACGCCGCCGGCGCCGATCCCGACGGCGAGATCGGCGAGGACCACGATCCCGAGACCCACCTCATTCCGCTGATCCTGCAGACCGCGCTCAAGCGGCGCGCGCAGATCCACATCTACGGCACCGATTATCCGACGCCGGACGGCAGCGCGGTGCGCGACTACATCCACGTCCAGGACCTCGCCGAGGCGCATGTCCGCGCGCTGCAATATCTCGAGGGCGGCGGCGCCAGCGTCGCGCTCAATCTCGGCACCGGCACCGGCCATTCGGTGCGCGAGACCATCGCCTGCGCCGAGCGCGTCACCGGCCTCAGCATCCCGCAGCGCGAGGCGCCGCACCGCGCCGGCGATCCACCGGCCTTGGTCGCCGATCCACGGCGCGCGCGCGCGGTGCTCGGCTGGCAGGCGCGCGTGTCCGATCTCGACACCATCGTCGCGACCGCCTGGGCGTGGCATTCGGCGCGAGCGAGCCAGACCGCGCCGGCGCGCGGCGCCGCGGGCGGCTGATGGCGATCGAGGCCACCGATCGCAGCATTGCGGTGCCGGTCGCCGCCGCCGCCGAGGGCGCGCCGATCCGCGTCTCGGGCAAGTTCTTCTTTCAGGGCGACGCCAAGCTCTTCATCAAGGGCGTGACCTACGGCCCGTTTCCACTCGGTCCGCACGGCGCGCAGTTCCCGCCGCTCGAAACGGTCAAGCGTGATTTCGCGCTGATGGCCGAGCTCGGCGCCAACACGGTGCGTGTCTTCACGGCGCCGCCGGTCTGGCTCTTGGACGAGGCGCACCAAGCGGGACTCAAGATGCTGGCCGGCATTCCGTGGTCGCAGCACGTCACCTTTCTCGACGATCCGGCGATCGAGGCCGAGGTGGTGCGGGCGGTCACCGCGGCGATCGGCGCCATCAAGGGACATCGCGCGCTGTTCGCGTATCTCATCGGCAACGAGATTCCACCCGACATGGTGCGCTGGCATGGCCCCGACCGCGTGCGCGCCTTCTTGAAACGCCTGGTCGCGGCCGCCAAGGAGATCGATCCGGGCCGGCTCGTCAGCTACGCCAACTTCCCGTCGACCGAGTACCTGACGATCGATTTCGGCGATTTCGTCTGCTTCAACGTCTACCTGCACCAGGAGGCGGCGTTCCGCCGCTACCTGTCGCGGCTGCACAACCTGGCGATCGACCGGCCGCTGGTGCTGACCGAATTCGGCATCGATTCGATGCGGGAAGGGAAGGAAACGCAGGCACGGACGCTGGCGTGGCAGGTGCGCACCGCCTTCGAGATGGGTTGTGCCGGTGCCTTCGTTTTCGCCTGGACCGACGAATGGTTCACTGGCGGTCATCTGATCGAGGACTGGACTTTCGGTTTGGTCGATCGCGCGCGCCAGAGGAAGCCGGCGTTCGCCGCGGTTCAGGCGTGCTACCGCGGCGCCATGCCGCCACCCTTGCCGCGCACGCCGCGGGTTTCGGTCGTCGTTTGCGCCTACAACGCCGAGCGCACGATGAAAGCGTGCCTCGAGTCGCTCGAGAAGCTGCGCTACGCCGATTACGAGGTGATCGTCGTCAACGACGGCTCGAAGGATCGCACGCTTGCGATCTCGGAGGCGTTTCCCTTCTGTCGCATCATCAGCCAGCCGAACAAGGGACTGTCGGTCGCGCGCAACGTCGGCGCCGAAGCCGCCACCGGCGAGATCGTCGCCTACACCGACAGCGACTGTGTCGTCGATCCCGACTGGCTGACCTATCTGGTGGCGCGCATGGAGGCCGCGAACCTCCATGCCTGCGGCGGTCCCAACTTTCCGCCGCCCGAGGACAGTCTGGTCGCGGCCGCGGTGGCGGTCTCGCCCGGCGGCCCGACGCACGTTCTCCTGTCCGACGACACGGCCGAACACATCGCCGGCTGCAACATGGCGTTCCGGCGCGAGACGCTGCTGAAGCTCGGCGGCTTCGATCCGGTGTTCCGTGCCGCCGGCGACGACATCGACATCTGCTGGCGTTTCCAGGACGCGGGCTACACGATCGGTTTCGCGCCGGCCGCGATGGTTTGGCACTTCCGGCGCAACACGATCGACGCCTATGTCGGCCAGCAGAAGGGCTACGGCAAGGCCGAGGCGCTGGTCTATTCCAAGCACCCGTTCCGCTTCAATCTGTTCGGCCAGGCCAAGTGGCTCGGCCGCATCTACGGCGATTTGTCGACCGCACTGCTCCTGTCGCGGCGGCCGCTGATCTATTCCGGCGTTTTCGGCCGCGGCCTGTTCCAGACGCTCTACGAGCCGTCGTCGTCGCTCGCGCAATACCTGCCGCTGACCTTCGAGTGGAACGTGGTCGCGATCGTGCTGGCGGCGATCGGCATCGTCGGCGGCGGCTGGATGTGGCTGCTCATCGTGCCAATCGTCGTTACTTGGGTCATGTGCATCAACGGCGCGCTCAAGGCGCCGATCGACCGGCGCTTCCGCGGCGTCAAGGCGCGCACGCTGATTGCGCTGCTGATCTATCTCGGCCCGCTGCTGCGCGGCTGGGAGCGGCTCAAGTGGCGCTTTCGCGAGGTCGAGGCCGCCGAGCACGCGCATTTCGAGCCGGTCGCGTTGGCGCCGACGCATCAGCCGCGACGGTCGTGGCGCGAGCGCGCGTTCTATCTCTCCTATTGGAGCGAAAAGAGCGACGAGAAGGAGGTCCTGCTCGGCGGCCTGATGCGCTTCCTCATGCCGCAGAAATATTTCGTCATTCCCGATCAGGGCTGGGACGAGTGGGATCTGAAGATCGCGCGCGGTTTGTGGAGCCGCGCGTTGGTGCTGGTCTGCGTCGAGAACCATGGCGGCGAAAAACGGCTGCTGCGCGTGCGCTGTGCCATGCGGCTGTCGCGGCTGTCCGCGTTCCTGCTGCGCGCGTGGGCGGCGGCAACGGCCGCGGCGCTGATTCTCGACGCGCCGACGGCGGCGGCGGTGATCGGCGTGCTCGGCCTGAGCCAGGCGGTGCTCATCGCCTATCGCACGCTCGAGTTTGGCCGGCTGATGCACGGCATCATCGAGACCGTGGCGCGCCGCGAGGGTTTGCTGCCGCTCGAACCGGCGGGATCGCCGCCGGCCGAGCCGTTGGCGCAAGCCGCGCAATAGCATGGGGCTGCTGGTCAAGCTGCTGCCGTTCCTGCGGCCCTACCGGCTGAGCTTCGCCGCGGCGCTGCTCCAGGTCTTCGTCATGGCCGGATTCAATCTGCTGAAGCCGTGGCCGCTGCAGCTGGTGATCGACGACGTGCTCGGCGGCAAGACGGTGACGCTGCGGCCGCTCGCCGGCCTGTCGACTGCGACGCTGCTCATCGTCGCTTGCGTCGGCTTGGTGGTCGTCAACCTCGGCGCCGGCTTGTTCGAATTCCTGCACAACCGCACGACGATCGCGGTCGGCCAGAACATGGTCAACGACCTGCGCGGTGCGCTCTATGGCCAGCTCCAGCGCCTGTCGCTTGCCTTCCACGGCCGGCAGAAGGTCGGCGACCTGATGCACCGCATCACCGCCGACGCCTTCGCGGTGCAGACCATGCTGATGAACGGCCTGCTGCCGATCCTGTCGGCGGCGATCCTGCTCGCCGGCATGCTGGCGGTGCTGATTCCGCTCGACGCAAGGTTGACGCTGGTCTCGTTGCTCGTGGTGCCGGCACTGTTCGCGCTCATCGGCACGTTCAACCGCAAGATCGACGTCATCGCTACCGAGGTGCGCGAGCGCGAGACGCTGGTCTACTCGCTGGTCCAGTGGGCGATGCAATCGATCAAGATCGTCCAGGCCTTTACCCAGGAGGAGGGCGAGTACCGACGCTTCATGGGCGCGAGCGAAGCGAGCCTCGGCGCGACGCTGCGGCTTTATGGCTGGCAGACGCTCTATTCCGCGGCGGTCAACGGCCTGATCGCCGCCGGCACCGCCGCCGTGGTCTATGTCGGAGCGCGCGGCGTGCTCGCCGGCGAACTCACCATCGGCCAGCTGGTGGTGTTCATCTCCTACCTGGCGCAGCTCTATGCGCCGGTGAATCAGCTGACGCAGAGCTGGAGCCTGATCGCGGGGGCGCGCGTCGGCGCCACGCGCTGCTTCGAGATCCTCGAAGTCGAGGCCGATCTCAAGGATGGATCGCGCGAATTCCCGGCAGCGGGCGCACGAGGCGAGGTCGAGTGGCGCGGCGTCAGTTTCGGCTATCACCGCGACCTGCCGGTGCTGCACCAGGTCGATCTGCGGGTTGCTGCGGGCACGAAAGTGGCGGTGGTCGGGCCGTCGGGCGCCGGCAAGTCGACGCTGCTGTCGCTGCTGCCGCGCTTCTTCGATCCGGCGACCGGCAGCGTGCTGATCGACGGCGTCGACGTGCGCGACTACACGCTCAAATCGCTGCGCCGGCAGATCGCGATGGTACTTCAGCCGCCGCTCATCTTCCCGATGTCGGTGCGCGCCAACATCGCCTATGGCCGGCCCGAAGCGGCCGACGCCGAGATCATCGAGGCGGCGCGGCTGGCGCGCATCCATGACGTGATCACCCGGCTGCCGCAGGGCTATGACACCGTCCTGGCCGAGACCGCGACGCTTTCCGAGGGCGAGAAGCAGCGCCTGACCATCGCCCGCGCCATCCTGCGCGACGCGCCGATCTTGGTGCTCGACGAGCCGACCTCGGCGCTCGACGTCGAGACCGAGGCGCTGGTGATGGCGGGGATCGAGCGCCTGACGCGCGGCCGCACCACCTTCATCATCGCGCACCGGCTGTCGACGGTGCGCAACGCCGACCGCATCGTCGTGCTGAAAAACGGCGCGATCGCGGAAGAGGGCGGCTTCGCGGCGCTGATCGCCAAAGGCGGTGCCTTCGCCGAGCTCTACAACGGCCAGTTCTTCGACATGCCGGCGGCTGCGGCGAAGACCGCCTAGCACTACAGTTGCTTTTTCGGGCTGAGCATTGCGCGCCTGATGTGGGCGCGACGCGCCTGGGCCTGATGGGCTCTGCGCCAGAGTGACCAGGCGATAATGTTGGCGGGCTGGATGCGCCGCTG
>Ga0307372_10001289_pt1 | contig 44054 bp, 36 predicted proteins | sample OX1MG_FD_202533 | JGI IMG/M metagenome (GOLD analysis project Ga0307372, IMG submission 202533) | Soil microbial communities from Risofladan, Vaasa, Finland - OX-1 | ecosystem: Environmental > Terrestrial > Soil > Coastal area > Acid sulfate soil | place: Finland: Risofladan, Vaasa | collected...
CCGACCGCCGACGTGGCGAGGATCGGCGACGGCGGCTTGTGCCGACGTCCATCACCACGCCACGAAGGTCGATCGCTTTCACCCCGACCGACGATCGGCGACGCGGCCCGCCAGGCTGTGACGGCCCCCGCGTCCATCATGGTCTTCATCCCGACCGCCGACGTGGCGAGCATCGGCGACACGGCCGGCCCGCGCCGTGAGCGGCTGCTGGCCTTCCCCGCCCGGCTGCTGGAATCGCCGTCCACCTGGCCGGCGACCGACAAGAGGCCGAGCGGTTTGCCGCCCGTGTGCTGTTCTACGCGGCCCGGCGCGAATGGCGACGGTTGCGGGCGATGGCCGCCGCCGCCGGCGATGACGATGGGATCATCGACCCTTTTCCCTGAGAAACGACTTGACTTTGTGGCCCGAAAGTGTAAGGTAATGTTCAGCGACCCCGACCCAGTGGAAAGCGGCATGGCCAAGAGCAAACGGCCGTTGAAGGCCGAAAAGCGGCGAACGACGTTGCTGGTGCTTTTCATCCCCAGCCGGGACCGCGATGAACGCCCTATCGAACAAGAGCGGTGGGTAACGGCCGCGCTGGAGTTCTTGGGCCGTCAATTCGGCGGAGCGACGGCGTTTCCGCAAGGCCGCGGAGTGTGGCGTGACGATCGGCGCGGCGGCCGGCTGGTGTTTGACGAGCCGGTCATCATCAACTGCTACACCGACGAAGCCGCGGTAGAGGCCGGCGCCGACGAACTGCGGGCCTTTGTGGTGGATATGGGGAGGCAAACCGGGCAAGGCGCCGTGGGGCTGGTCATCGACCGCGATTATCTGGAAATCGAACTGTAACGACGGGAGCTTGGAACGTGGCGAAAAACATCAACCGAATCGCAAGGAAGATGGGGGCCAGATTGGTCGAGCGGTTGCCCGACGTGGGCGGGGGAGCCGTGGGCGCGATGCGAATGGCGAAACTGCTGCAAGAGCGGTTGCAACCCGGTCAAGGCGAGCGGCCGGGACGCCCCAGCGTGCCGACTTGGACGCGCCGGCCGAAAGTGCCGATGAGCGAAGCGACCCAGCGCGGGCTGGCCAAGCTGGCGAAGCTGTTTAGCCGTCGGCAAAAACACCCGGTCACCCCGATGCAAGTGGCCGCGCAATTGTTGGAGGCCGCCGTGGAAGGCTGTGCCGTGGATACCAGCGAACGGTAGGCTGCGTGGGAGATGCGTTGACCTTTGCCCACGGCTGGGCGCCGGCGACTTCAACCGCCGGCCCCGGCCGCGGGCGTGTTGAAGAAAGGATGGTTCTCATGGCGAATCTCTTTCGCCCCTGGATTACCCGACCGCCCCACGCCACGAAGGTCGATCGCTTTCATCCCGACCGACGACGCGGCGAGGATCGGCGACGGCGGCTTGTGCCGACGTCCATCACCACGCCACGAAGGTCGATCGCTTTCACCCCGACCGACGATCGGCGACGCGGCCCGCCAGGTGTGACGGCCCGCAACTCGGCGCGAAGGTCGATCGATCGCTTCATCCCGGCCGCCAACGTGGCGAGGATCCGCGACGCGGCCGGCCCGTCCCGTGAAGGCCTGGCCAGCAGCTCGGCGCCGCGATAGCCTTGGTGATGATGATGATGATGATGATGCTTCCAAATCACCGAAACGCGCACATTTTTCGCGGCCCAATAGCTGCGGGGCCGCCCACCCGTCCGGAAGGACCCGCGGCCCGCCGCGCTGTGACGGCCCGGAGCTGGGCGCCGAGTCGAGGGGCTTGCCGTTCGATCCGCGCCGCTTCGCCGGTGTTTCCGCGGAAACACCGAGGCCCTCCGCCGGCCGCAACAAGCCTGGGCCCGCGTCCATCATCGAACGCGCACGGCCTGAAGCACGCTGCCCGGGCGCCCCGCGGCCGGCCGCCGGCGTGGCGACAAATCGGCGACGATCGGCGCCGCGGCCGGTCAGGCTGTGACGGCCCGGTACTCATGCCCAGCACGCTGCCGCGCCGTGAACATGTGCTGGCGAATAACCTGCCATCGGTGAGGCGGCCGCCCCCGCTTGCAACGCGGGGCGGCGAACGCTAGAAGAAAACGTATCGGGTTGTCGGCGCGGTTCGCTACCGCGCCGGCCGACGCGGCGCCTGCCGCGCGTGGCCCCAAGCATTCCGCCACGTCGTCAGGCCGCCGGCCCGAGTTTTTGGGTAAGGAATGCTCTCATGTCCAAAGTGGAAAATGCGCTCGGGCGCCTATTGCTGCCGCCTACTGCGGCCGCGCCGCCAACGCACGAAGCTGGGCGACCCTTGCTTCTGCGTGGCTTTCTCGAGAACGTCTTTCGCGCCGCGCAACTAATTCCGCCGGGCGCGTCCGGGCCCGAGCCGCCATTTTGGACCTTGCGTCTGCTCATCGCGCTGCAGCAATCCTCAAAGAACCTGGACATGGCTCGCCGGCGCGAGGTGTGGCACGGCCCCGACGACCCCGAGCTCCTGTATCACGTTGGGCGCGCCCGTGAAGCTGTCGAATCGGCGCGCCTGGGGGCCAAGTGGGTGGAGCCGGCGTCGGGGTTCGACATGGTGGCCCAGTCGTTCATCGGGCTTTTGGTCGACGCCGCGCGGCGCGCTGAGAGCGCGACGTCCATCGCCTTCGACTGGCTCAATCAAAAGGTCTGGAGCACGGCGACGTATGGCGAAGCGAGCGACGCGAACCGCTGGATGCTTTCGCCTTACCCGCGCAATCGCCAGAACGCGGGCGAAGTCCTCTCCCTCAACGCCGATGGGAAGTTGATCGGCGGCCATCGGGTCGTTGACGCCTACTGCCGGGGCGAAATGCAAGCGTTCCTATCGGACGAATGCTGGCTCGATCCGCCGCCGGATGCGTTCCTGGACGAATATCGCCCGATCGCCGAGCTGGCGCGGCTGCATTTTCGCGAGGTCGAGTCGGGGCTTCGCCCGATGCTCGCCAACGCGGATCTTGATTTGCGTCGGGTGTGGCAAGGCGTGCTGAACGAATTCCGCCTGTGCGACGTCGACAACGCTGACGCGCCGGCGACGGCCGCCGCCAGCTTGCCGCCCGATGAGGCATGGCCGCCAAATGCCGGCTGGCACTTCCGCCCTGGCCAATACGCCTACAACGGCGAGTCGTTCGATTTGACCGGCGCAGAATGGCGGCTGCTAAAACTATTCGGCGGCAATCCGAGCCGCCGTTTTGCGATCGATGATCTTTGGAAGGCCGCGGCCGGCGATAACAATCCGGTGGCCGATCGAAACTCCACCCGGACGCAACTAAGCAACCTGAGAAACGCACTGCGGCGAAACCACGGGCTGACTCAAGACGTCGACCCGATACCGCATTCTGGGAAGGGCATCGGCACGGTGTGGCGCCTGGACCTGCACCATCTTCGTAAATCAAAACCGAAACCAAAGCCAAGTCGCAAGCCGAAGAAAAAACTTCGAAATCAACGGTAACTCAACGGTACGTCAACGGTAGGTCAACGATGCCCCCTTAGAAATAGGGCATGAGACCTACCGCACATCTTCCGCCGTCCGACGAGATCCGCCGTCGCATTGAGGCATGCCGAGCTGAGATTGCCGCGCTCAAACGGTTACACCGCGCCGCCCAGGCGGCCGAGCAGGCGGACGCAGCACATGCCTCCCGACACACGGGAGGCGCGCATGAGTAGCCCCCTCCGCATCGCCACGCCGATCGTCGAGGCCCCTGCCGCCGGCGACGTCGACCCGCCACGCCCGTCAACGACCGGACCCATGGCGCCGGCGCTGCTGCTGACGGCGGACGACCTGGCCCGCGAGCTGGCCGTATCCGTTAAGACAATCCGGCGCCTTGACGGGATGGGCAAGCTGCCGCGCGCTCTGAAAATTGGCAACCACGCGAAACGATGGCCGCGCGCCGTCATCGTCGATTGGTTGGGCGCCGGCTGTCCGCCGCGCGCCGAATGGGAAGCATTTTACGCGGCGATGCCGCGGGCGAGGAAAAGATAGACGACCGAAACACCGCGGGCCGGCGCTTTTACGAGCAGGCCGGCCCGCGGCTGGAATCGCGTACATGAACGATTCTACCGCGCCGATAAGGCTGGGCGATACCCTCGGCAAGGATTTCCTCACGTTGCCGCGCGCCGCGATGCAGGAACTTGGAGCGGCCGCCCAAACGTTTGGCGCCGTCTACTTGCTTGCCATCAAACACGACGGGGAGACGTTCGCGCCGTTGCGAAAGATTGCGGAGTTGGCAGAACTGCCGAGGCGAACGGTACAGGCGCACCTGCACAAGCTGATACATTGCGACTGGGTGGAATACGGCGGCCGCGAGATGCTGCCTGGGAGCACTTACCGCCGGCGGCGAACGGTAACGCTGCGCCTTACCGCGAAGGCGCAGAACAAACGGGAACCTTTCGCGACGCTGCCGCGCTGGGCGGCAACTCGGCTGAACACCTGGGGCGAGCGCGCCGTGTTTGCTGTGCTGGTCAGCGCGCAGCACTTTGTCGACGCCGTGGCACGCGACGAAGCCGGCTGCGCGGACGGGCGCGAATTCGTGAACGTGAGGACGGTCGCAAAGTTAACCGGCCTGACGACGCGCGCGGTTCGAGCTGCGCGCGGTAAGCTCGCCGCGGCCGAGCTTATTTGCGTCATCGACGGCGACCCGACCTTGCGGCAAGGCGCGAAGCTGCTCGCCCTTAATCCTGAGTACGAAATCCGGGCGGCCGATCGAGCAAAGCCAGTGACGCAAACGCGACCGCCATGTCAGGATGGCATGGCGCTAGGCCATCCTGACACCCCCGGAAAAACCTGCGCATACCCCCGGAAAATCCTGCGCATACCCCCGGAAAATCCTGCGCATACCCCCGGAAAATCCTGCGCTGACCCCCCGGAAAATCCTGCGCATACCCCCGGAAAAACCTGCGCTCCTCAGTATAAGAACCTGTTATTAGAATTTGTTTGTGAGAATCCGTTGCAAGAAACCAATATCAGAATCGGTCAAGAGAACGTGCGAGCCGTCGCGGACTCCGGCTCGCACGCGAACGGCTTTGACCATTCAGATTTGTTTTTCTTGGATGCGGCGGACGACGCGAGAGTTGCCGCCGATATCTTCCACCGACTGGCCTACACCAGCCCCGCGGAAATCGTCTGGCAGGTAGCGTGCCTCTACCGGCATCGCCAATTGAGCGAGCACCAGTACGTGAGCGCGGCCAATAGCGTGGCCACCGCTCAAACCGCGATTGCCAATCCGCCCGGCTACTTCCGCGCCACGTTGGCGGAATCGATCGGCGGAAAGGCCAATCTCGACGCGCTGCTGGCGCGCGTCCGCAACCCGGCGAAGCTGGCCGATCCCCCGGCCCTCGCCCTCGGTCGCATTGACGCCGATCGGCGACGACAACGGCAACGCGTGGCGCACGACGCGGCCGGCCGCGACCCCACGCCGATCGGCGATGTCATCGACAAGATGGGCTTATCGCCACAAAACCCAAGGAGTAGCAATGGCCAAGCGGAAGCCTGAATTCCCACCGCCGGCGCGCGCCCGTTGCGAACCGCCGTCGCACCACGACCCGGCCCGATGGCAAGACGACCCGCCGTCGGGGGGACGCATTCGGACGGTCTGCAAAATTTGCGGCGGGTTTGTTGGCTATCGGCCAATAGCTTGCGCTAGCGTGTTGCAGCGCGTGGCCGTCGATGTATGATGCGATGACCTTTGCCCGCGGCTGGGACGGAGCGACTGCAAACGCTCCGCCCGGCCGCGAGCGTTTTGCAGAAAGGATCTCGACATGGCCAAACTCTTTCGGCCGAAGATCGTGCGGTATCTCTCGCGCGATGGCAAACGTGTCCCCAAAGGCACCGACGGCGCGCGCCGAGTGGAAGAGCGCGGCGACCGTTGGTACGGGCAGTACCGCGATGCAAACGACGTTTGGAAGCGCGTTCCGCTTTCCACCGACAAGACCGCCGCTGAATTCATGCTGTGTGAATTGAAGCGGAAAGCGGAGCGCGAACGGGCCGGATGTACCGACCCGTTCGAGGGGCACCGCCGGCGGCCGTTGGCGGAACACTTGGCCGATTACAAGATCCACCTGTCGGCCAAAGGGAACACGGCCAAGCATGTGAGCTTGCAGTCCGGCCGGATCGAGGCGATTTGCGAGGCGTGCGGTTTCCGTCGAATCAGCGACGTATCGGCGAGCGCGGTAGCGGCGAACCTGGCCGAAGCCCGCCGAAGCGGCGAGATTGGCGTGGCGACAAGCAACCATCGGCAGGCTGCCGCGAAAGCGTTCACGCGCTGGCTGGTACGCGACCGGCGCGCGCCCGACGACGCGCTGGCCCACCTGTCGGCGATGAACGCCAAGCTGGACGTGAGGCGGGAGCGGCGGACGTTGGACCCGGCCGAGTTTGTCGCGTTGATCGAAGCGGCCCGCCGCGGCGAAGCGTTCCGCGGGTTGTCTGGACCTGACCGCGCGCTCTTGTACATGCTGGCCGCGAACACGGGTCTACGCGCGAACGAGCTGGCGAGCTTGACGCGGGCGAGCTTCAACCTGGAAGGCGACCCGCCCACCGTGACGGTCGAAGCCGGCTACAGCAAGAGGCGCCGGCGAGACGTGCTGCCCTTGCGTGCCGATTTGGTTGTCCGCTTGTGTCCCTTCCTGTCCCTTTTCGATTCCAAGGCCCCTGGCGTTGCGCAGAATCGACGATCGACCAAACCCGACACGAAGTCCGATGAAGGCGACGACGACGCGACGGCGGGCCGGCTGTGGCCTGGCACCTGGGCGGAGCGGGCGGCCGACATGTTGCGGGCCGATTTGGAAGCGGCGCGGATGAAGTGGCTGGGCGAAGCCGGCGACGACGCGGCCGAGCGGGCGCGGCGCGAACGATCGACGTGGTTGACGGACGTCGACGACGCGGGCCGAGTGTTCGACTTCCACGCGCTACGCCACCAGTTCATCAGCAACCTGGCGCGCGGAGGGGTTCGGCCGAAAGAGGCCCAACTGCTGGCAAGGCATTCGACGATCACATTGACGATGGATCGCTACACCCACCTGGGGATCGTCGATTTGACGGCGGCCCTCGACGCGCTGCCGGCGCTGCCCAGCGAAGGCCCCTCGGGCGAAGCGGCCGAGTTGTTGGCGACGGGAACGGACGGGCGGCAACATCCGTTCAGTTTGGTTGCGCAAATGGTTGCGCAAAATGCTGGGATTTGGTGTCCCCCGGTGTCCCCCAGTGACCACGAAGCGGGCGAAGGCGGGCGCGAAGAAAAGCCCGTAAAACACGGGGTTTCCGCGTGTTTTGCGGGCGAAAATGAAGATAGCGGCGCAGGGATTCGAACCCCGGACACGCGGATTATGATTCCGCTGCTCTAACCAACTGAGCTACGCCGCCAAGAGGTCAAGTCTATCGCATCGACGGGCGCCCGCAAGTCTCCCAAGCCCGCCAAGCCCCACCCCGACTTCCCGCTCTTTCCCCACGCTACGAAACGCTTGGCAAAGAAGATCAGAGGCAATCTCCACTACTTCCAATCCGTTGCGATAGTTCACCGCAGTAAGTTAATGAAATCAGCAACCATCAAGCCAGCAGCTTCTATCTGGCTCTTGAGAAGTCCCTTTCCGACGGTCTTGCCAGAATGTACTGGGATCGAAAGTCGATTCGGGTTGTCTGGATGCTTCAAGATGTGGTGGCTCCCGCTAATCCTTGCAACAACGAAGCCCACCTTCTCAAAGGCGGATATTGCGTCGTCACCTGAGATGCGAGGAATCCTAGGCATTCACCAAGATCCATTTTTGTTCTACGCCGTCTCCGATGGCATATGTGGTCGAATCGCGCCATGGAATGTCAAGGCCGTCTTCCAGGTAGGATCCGATCACGCCAAGCGCAGCCTCGCGAGCGTTCGCGATTGCATCTTCCTTCGTATCGCCATCGCCACCAGCTCCGGGCAAATTCAGAACGATCGCGGAAAAGCGACCATCTTCATCGCATGAAATGGCCAAATGGCAACGATAGGTCTTTGGGGCCCATTTGGTTTCGCCAAACTGAAATTGGCCACACTTGCCGCTAATGAACACTGTATTAGACATGACATGAACTCCCTGTGGTGCTTCCCGTGCCCTCACGTACCAGCCAGCGTCGCAACGATTCTGTGCGAGCCAATTACTTCGCCTTCACAGACGATCTCAAAAGCGTAGACGCCAGGCCGGCCAAATGGGAGGTGAGGCAAGGCGTCAACGATTTCAATTGTCGCTAAACGATCGGACGAGTACAGTGTGATGTCTTTGCTGAACAAAATCTTGTTTTCCGTTAGACTGACAAATTGGAGGCTCAACTCCGTCTGATCGCACACATCTGTCAGACTGATATATGCCCACGGCGAGCAACCTGCACTACTGGCTAAAGCACGGCCCTCCTTCTCGTCTTCGGTCAGTGGCCTCATGACCACCGCGTTGAACGTACCTGCAACGACGCATTTTGTGCTTACACGATCTACGTATACGTGCTCTGCAACGACCAATGCTTGGAGGAGGGGTTTCACTCATTCACCAGCGCAAACAAAAGGCCGCGCAGACCATCGCGGCCGACAGGTCGTACATCGAAAACAGCGCCATCCTGGCCACCGCCGGCCGCTCTCCAGCATCGGTCGGCATCCTTTCCATCCTCGACATTCTACCTGGTTGACATTCGTTGTCAACTAAAGTAGCCTGTGCGTTTTCCCCTGACCGAGAAACGGCATCAGGGCCAACAACGGGCCGCTGTTCGACGGCCGGGAAATTTCCACTGCCTGTGCTCGTGGCGTCGCTCGCGGCGTCACTTGCACGGCTCCCACCCGACGCTCGAAAATGGATCCCTTTTCAAGCTCGGTCCCAGTGGGTCGCGAGCCTGCTACTTGGTGCGATAGGCGGTCTCAATGAGCACCGTCTCGATGGGTAGCTTCTCGAAGTCGTCGGTGTCGTGGACCCCGACCTTGGCGAGCTTGTCGAGGATCTCCATCCCCTTGATCAACTCGCCGAAAACGCAGTAGCCGAATTCGTCGGGCGAGTCGCCGCGATGGTCGAGGCTGGGATTGTCGTTGAGATTGATGAAGAACTGGCAAGTTGAACTGTCGATCTCTTTCGGCGAGCGGGCCATGGCGATCGTGCCGCGGAGGTTCTTCAGGCCGTTGTCGGCCTCGTTGGGGATCGGATAACGCCCCTGCTTTTCAACCAGATCGGCCGTGTAACTGCCGGCCAGCGCGACGTAGTCGGCGTCAACCTGGTGGAAAATCGTCTGGTTGTAATGCCCGACCTCCACATAGTGCAAGAAATTGTTCACCGTCTGGGGGGCCTTCGCCACGTTGAGCTTGATCGAAAGCTCGCCGAGCGAGGTGTGCAGCACCACGACCGGAAAAACGTCGCCTTCCGCCTTGCGGCGATTCTTCTTGCGCGCCGAGGCCGCCGTGCCAGCCGATTCCGAAACGGCTTCGGCGTCGCTTTCCTCTTCGATGGCGGCGTCGGCATCCGCGGTGCCAGCCGTTCGGGTACAGCCCGCCAGCGGAATCGAGATCGTCAACAACAATCCCGTTAACCACAAGCCTACCAACGACTTGAAACAGCGCTCCATCAGCGTTCGCCTCCTTGCGGGTGAAGGTCCAGCGTTCATCGTACCTTGCTTGCGCTGCGGGTTCGTGTGACGGCGGACGGCGCTCGTTGTCCCGTGGACCATGCTCGTTGTCCCGTGGACCATGAATAATCCGGGCTAGGGGATTAGCCGCGGGGGCGTATCATGGCGAGATTCACGGTTTCGTGCAAGCTCGGAATTCCGTCTGCTATCAGCGAATCAGAACAATTCGGCGATCGGCCGGCCGCCGTTCTCGACGATATATCTTGGCCGGCCACGGTTGTCGAGGTAGGTGGCATCCCGCGGCACGCCCATGTGGCGATAGATCGTGGCGGCCAGGTCGCCGGGCGTGACCGGGCGCTGCTGGATCTGCCCACCGTCGCTGTCCGTTGCTCCAATCACTTGTCCGTGCCGCAGGCCGCCGCCGGCCAGGCACATCGACATCACGACGGGCCAATGGTTGCGGCCGTCGGTGCTGTCTTGCGTGCCCATGTGGGGCGTGCGCCCGAACTCGCCCATGGCCAGCACCAGCACGTCGTCCAAAAGACCGCGCACGTCGAGGTCGGCGACCAGCGTGGTGATCAAATGGTCGAAAAGCGGCAACAGCGGGCCGAGGCCGTTCTTGATGCCGCCATAGGGCGGAATGTTGTCGCCGTGGGTGTCCCAGGTGCCGGAGGCCGTGTGGTGGCTCAGGTCGATCGTTACGAAGCTCACGCCCGCCTCGACCAGGCGCCGCGCCAACAGCGCCTGCTGGCACCAGAGGTGCTTGCCATAACGGTCGCGCATGGCTTCCGGCTCCGCCGACAAATCGAAGGCGGCCTGGGCCCGTTGCCCAACGACCATTTCCACGGCCTGTTGTTGATAACTCCCCAGCGCTTCCATCGAACCGGATTGATCGAGGTCGCAGCGGAGCTTGTCGAGATCGGCCAGGAGCGACCGGCGATCGCGCAGCCGGTCATGGCTCAGGCCTCGCGGGAGCTGGAACAGGTCGGCCCCCGTCGTGCGGCCGGTGTCGTTGCCGACCAGGTCGTAAAGCGGCAGCTTGGCGGCCGCCTCGGCGAGGAACGGGTCGTACTTCTTTCCCAGGTAGCCGCCGAACGCCAGGTGCGAGGGCGACTTCATGAAGGCCACATAGGGTGGCATGGCGGGGTGGTTCGGTCCATGGAATTTGGCGACGATCGAGGCGATGGCCGGGTATTTCTCGGCCTCCGAGTTCTCACGCGGCTCGGCCGCCAAGTTGGCCGTCTGGAACACGCTGTTGGGTGAGTGATTGCTGAAACGGGCATCGACCGAGCGGATGAGCGTGAATTTGTCGAGCATCGCCGCCTGCTTCGGCAGATGTTCGCAAATCCGCACGCCCGGCAGCCTGGTCGCGATTGATGAGAACGGGCCGCGATTGATGAGCGGCCGATCGGGCTTGACGTCCCAGGTGTCGATGTGGCTGGGCCCGCCCGCCATCCACAGCAGAATGACGCTTTTGGCTCGCACCACCCGTCCGGCGTCGACGGCCGCCGCGCGGCTGCGCAAAAGTTCGGGCAAGCTCAGCCCGGCAATGCCGGCGAGGCCCGCCTTGAGCATGCCGCGGCGACCGCAAACGGTGAGCCCTTCGCGGGCCGTGCCGTGGAAATTACCGAAAGCGTGCGTTCGGTGAGCGCGTGTGCGGCAACCGGCAGAGTTCATCCAAGCCACTCCAATCCAATTCCATGCTGGGCGGCGCCCACCGTGCGTAGCTTGGTGGGCGGTGCCCACCCTGCGGGGAAACGCCTCTATATCGCCCTCGACCCTCAACATATCAACGAATGCCGATCGTTTCAATGTTTGCTGGGCTTGCTAGCCAGCGTTTCCGTGGTAAATTCAAAAGGCACTTGACGTGTGACGCGGGCAATAGGGTGCGGTGTTGCCTAGAGTCAATGTGTTGCCTGAAGTCAATGTGTTGCCTGAAGTCAATGTGTTGCCTAAAGTCAAGAAGCCGCAAGTGCATGAATCCCAAGCGATAGGGGGCGTAGCTCAATTGGTTAGAGTACCGGACTGTCGATCCGGTGGTTGCGGGTTCGAGTCCCGTCGCCCTCGCTAGACGCAAGTAGCCGCAAGCCAAACACTTGCGGCTACTGGCGTTTACAGAGTGATTACGGCCTCGATTTATTTGGTAACGATTTGGTAACGCGGCTTCGGCGCAGCCGAAACTGCGCAAGAAAAAACTGGCAAAACCGTACCTGTACCGACCAGGAAATCCGTCTCGGCGGATTACCCGGCTTTAGACGCGTTAAGACTTCTTCCCCCGCATCGCGCATCTGTGCCACACGCGCCGGAGCTTTCGTCGTGTAAAGGTACGGTTTTGCCAGTTTTTTCGTGACGAAGGCGCAACCCATCGCGGCGCCAGTTTGAACTCCGCGCCGACACGCCGCGAACACTCACCGGAATTTTTTCCAAAACTGGGCTTGACGGTTTTTTTTCTAGACTTCCGCGAATGCTGACCGCCTTTACGCCACTCCCGCAGTTTGAGACGTGCGGAGCGCATAACCCCGTCCGATCTCGCTCAGACGTCATGGGGTATTCGGAAGTCGTTTTTTTTCGCTTCGCCGCCGTTTTGTTTCTTGCACGTTCGTTGCTGCGCAACGAGCGTGCTTTTTTCGGGAAAATGATCCCTACGCGTTCGTGGGCCGCCCTGGGATCCGGTGAGCTTGCGCCGCGGATTGGTGTGCCACGCGGGCGGAGCGCGACGTCGGCTGAACGGAGGCCGCACTGCTACGGGCACTCATGGAAACCGGCGGTTTGCAGGCCGGTGCGGCGGCGAACCAGGTCGACGATGGCGTCGACTTCGGCGTCGGCCAGCGGGGCGACGAAACTCTCGGCGGGTTGCCTCGCGACGGTATAAATCTGCACGAGCTTCAACTGGCCGCCCGCCGCGGTGATGTCGTTCAGCCGGTCGCCGAAGGCTTCCAACTCCGTCGGCGGCGGCGGCTCGCCGTGAATGCGCATGAAAAGGGCCTGAATCACCAAGGGCCGAATCCGCGCCGCGGCCGTGATGTTCCGCAGAATCCGGCTCAGCGGGATCGTGGTCCGCTCGACAAGGCGGTAAAACTCGTCGGTACCCGCCTCCAGCTTGGCCCAGATTTCGCCCTGGTTCGCGTCGAGGATCGCCAGCCCGCGCTCGACCGCCGGCCGGTGAAACATGCTGGCGTTGGTGATCAGCACCATTTTCACGCCGGCCAGTCCGTGCCGCCGCTTGACCAACGCGCAAGCGCCGATGATCTCATCGAAGTTGCGGTACGTCGTCGGCTCGCCATCGCCGCTGAAGGCGATGTCGTTCAGTCGCCGTAACGCCGCCGGCGCGCGGGAGAACTTCTCGTCCTGAAACAACTCGCCGCCGGCCACCAGCGCGAGCATCCCCTCCAACTCGGCCAGCAACGGCTCGATGTCGACGAAGCGAGTTGAACTTTGCCGGACGCGATCGACCTGGCAGTAGATGCAGTCGAAATTGCAAACTTTGTCCGGGTTGAGGTTGACGCCGATCGAGACGCCGCCTGAGCGCCGGCTCAGCACGGGATAAACGAAGCGGTTCGCCGCGAACGAACGAGCGTGATCGCTGAATAGTCCTTGGTTATGGGTCATGGGTCTTCGTGACATCCGTAAACTCGTCGATCGTCACGGTCGACAGCGTTCCGTCGGGGAGCTTGAGCACGACCAGATCGCTGAACACCTTGTCGTCGTACCGGCGCCGATAGTGAAGCCCGTGCCGCCGCCGTTCGACGCGTTCGACGGTGCCGACCACCCGCGTGTTCCAGATCTGCCGGCCGACCTTGACCTGGTGCGTCACTTCCACTCGGTCGCCGGGCGTCAGGACGTTGAGCACTTCTCGAGTTGTCGGTTCGATGGCGGGCATGGCGGAGATCCTTGGTCAGTTGTAGGGTGGGCACCGCCCACAACGAACGCGGGTTAAAGGCCGGCAGGCGGTGGGCGGTGCCCACCCTACACCTCCTTGGCCTTGATCCAACTCATCAGCCTTCTCAACTGGCGGCCGACGACTTCGATTCCGTGGTTTCGCTCGCGGCGGCGGATCGCCTTGAACGCCGGGGCGTTGGCCTTGTTCTCCAGAATCCACTCGCGGGCGAACTGGCCGTTCTGGATCTCCTCCAGGATCTTCTTCATCTCGCGCCGGGTCTCGTCGGTGACAATCCGTGGACCGCGCGTGTAGTCGCCGTACTCGGCCGTATTCGAGATGCTGTAGCGCATATAGTTCAGCCCGCCCTGGTAAAACAGATCGACGATCAATTTCAGCTCGTGCATGCACTCGAAGTACGCCATTTCGGGTTGGTAGCCGGCGTCGACCAGAGTCTCGTAGCCGGCCTTGACCAAGGCGCTGACGCCGCCGCAGAGCACGACCTGTTCGCCGAACAGGTCGGTTTCGGTCTCTTCGGCGAATGTGGTTTCGATCACGCCGCCGCGCGTTCCGCCGATGCCCTTGGCGTAGGCCAGGCCCAGCCGGCGGGTTTCATCGCCGGCCCCTTCGTTCATGGCGATCAAGCAGGGGACGCCGCCCCCTTTCTCGAACTCGCTGCGCACCAGGTGCCCCGGCCCCTTGGGAGCGACCAGGAGCGAGTCGCACTTCGGCGGGGGCACGACCTGGCCGAAGTGGACGTTGAACCCGTGCGAACACATCAAGATATTGCCGGGCTTCAGATGCGGACGGATGCTCTCGCGGTAGACGTCGCCCTGCACTTCGTCGGGCAAGAGCATGTTCACCAGATCGCCCTTTTCGCTGGCTTCCTCGGCCGAGAGCGGCTTGAAACCGTGCTCGATCGCCAGGTCGTGGTTCGGGCTTCCGGGCCGTTGGCCGACGATCACGTCGCAGCCACTGTCGCGCAGGTTCTGGGCGTGCGCGTGGCCTTGCGAGCCGTAGCCGATGATGGCGATCGTCTTGTTCTTCAATGCCGAGAGGTCGGCGTCTTTGTCGTAGTAAATCGTGGCGGGCATGATGGATTGCGGATTGGGGATTGGGGATTGGAAATAACGCGTGTAGTCAAGCGGCAGGCGTTAGGCGTTAGGCGTTGGGCGTTGGTCGTTGGCGCCGCGGCGGCCGCGGACCATCGCGATGCGTCCGGTGCGGACGAGTTCTTTGATGCCGAAAGGACGCACCAACTCGATAAAGGCTTCGATTTTACGCTCTTGGCCGGAGATTTCGATCATCAATTCCTCGGGGCAGACATCGACGATTCGACCGCGAAAGATTTGCACCAACTCATTGACGTCGCTACGGCCGGCGCCGGAGTCGGCCCGCACCTTGATGAGCATCAGATCGCGTTCGACGAAATCCTGCGAGCCGATGTCCATGACCTGGACCACGGTAACGATCTTTTCCAGTTGCTTGCGGACCTGGTCCAGAATGCTGTCGTCGCCGACGACGACGAACGTCATGCGCGCCAGTTGCGGATCTTCCGTTTCGCCGACGGCCAGGCTGTCGATGTTATAACCGCGCGAGGCGAGCATGCCGGAGATGTGCGCCAGCACGCCCGGCACGTTCTGCACCACCGCCGAAAGCACATGCCGCATGTCGAACTCCGCTTCACCGTAGGGTGGGCACCGCCCACCCACTTCACCGTAGGGTGGGCACCGCCCACCCACTTCACCGTGGCAACCCTCCCATGCTAGCCGCGGCGGGAGGGAGGGACAAGGGGCCTCGCTGGATCTCTACTTCACGCGGCCGACAATGAGACATTTTGTCACGAGAAAGTGGTGGCTGGTGGCAGAGCGTAAGCGATGCCCCGGCTCGTGCTCGTCGTTGGCCGACGTGGATTGCGGATTCCTTCGGACGACAGTCCCGAAGGGACGACATAGCTTAGCCTGGGGCGTAAGCCCCAGGAATGACGCCCAAATTGAATGTCGTCCAGCACCGAAGGGGCGACAAATAGAGTTGCGCCGGGTTCGGTGTCGCCCCTTCGGGGCTTTACGACGGGGAAACGCTCGCGCTTCCTGGGGCTTACGCCCTCGTTGTTCTACACATCTTGTAAAGAGGCCAGGGGCTTGCCCCCTGGAGTTTCACGCTCGTATCTACACACGCAGGCTCCCCTGATTACCGGTCTTTCCGCGCATCGCCCCGCCGGCTGCCAAAGGCAGCCGGCGGGGCGACGCGGACGGTGGGAGTGCGGCCGCTTTCGATTTAGAAACCAACGTGAAACTCCAGGGGGCAAGCCCCTGGCCTCTGACGAAGAAGCCCCTGATTGCCCAACATTCCCATTTCACCACCTGCGATCAAAAGATGTGTAGAACAACGAGGGCTTACGCCCCAGGCTACTCTCTGTCGCCGCTTCGCGGCTGGCAAGCCGCAGCCCAGGCCGTTTTACCACCGTGGGATTCGAATTCGATCACGCCCTGGTCGCCTTGTCAGTCGCGCCCGTCGGCTGCGTTTGCGGGAGGCAATCCGCTTCGGCCGCGTACACAGTTCTTGTTGCCCGCATTTGAACCAAGCCGAAATTTCAAATCGTTATTCCCCGCCGACGTCGCGCACGCGCGCCTTCAGGGGCGACCGCGTTGGCGCGGCGGCCTTTCCTAGGGCTTTCGCCCCACGCTGTACTCCTTTGCCGCTCTGCGGCAAAGCGTGCGAATTCCAGATCCTGGGTCCGTTTTTCGGTTGCCTTCGAACTGCGCTGTCCAATCAAGCATCCCACATGAGTGGCAGACGCGCGAGGTATGTGGCCAGCCGGCTCCGCGCGTCTGCGATCGTTATGTGCTCAACCGCCTGATCGCGTTCATGCACAAGTCGGTTGCGGTACTGCCGAACGGCATGCACGCCTTGGGTGACGTCGATCGGAATACTGCGTTTGTCCGCAACGCGGTCAACCAGGATTTCCACCGACGCGCGGGAGCGTGGCTTGAGGGTTCGCCAATACGAGCGAACGCCCGTCTCGAACTTGGCGAACATGCGGATGAGGTACGTTCCCTCAAGGTTTTCATCGGCCGAGACGAGATCTCTCGGCTTTGGCCCGGTGCCCAGAACATTCGGGTCGCGGGCGGCGCTTTCCACCAGCCGCTCGACCGCGATCCTCACCGCCCAATATTCACGCTCGACAGCCTTGATGCTCTCGTGCCAGTCAAAGCGATTCTGAAGCATGGGCGGTCATCTCGTCGAGCACTCGACCGAGTGCCTCCTTCGACAGAGCGCGCGATTCGGGGGAGTTGATCGTAGCCACCGTGGGCGTGCCAGCGAAAATGTAGTGTAACCGCCATTGGCCGTCGACGAAGTACAGGCTGGCGATGTCGTCGTAGGCGGGCATCAAGTACAGATCAACGACGCCCTCGGCGCCCGGCGCAAACCGCGCGACGGGATCCAGCAGCACGCGGGTCGTCTCCTTTTGCATCATCAGCGACGGGGCCTCATACGCGCCGAGGCGGGAGTCCTTCATTTTCTTCGCGAACTGCCGCGTGGACCAGTCGCGTTCCTCCGCCCATCGCCGCACCGATTTCGTGAGCTCGACCAGGCGCGTCAACCACTCGTCGCGCAACATTGCCGCCTGGTTGGCATGGCCTTCGATCGAGTCTCTAGCTGACATCAGCGTTCCCCTCGCACTCGCCTATTGGCACTTCAATGTATCGTATCATGTATCCGCTCACGGCGGTAGCGCCAGATCGTTCAGCAGTTCGTCGAGCACTTGCTCCTCATGCACCGCGCGGCCGGCGGCTCGCATGGCGGACGTGAGTTGCGTGTCCCAACGGGCCTCGACCGGCGCGCCCGCCAAACGGGCGCCGCCACGGGTGCGAAGATAATCGTCGGCGCTCATTCGCCACGCCGCGGCGCCGTGCCGCAGGAGCACGAGATTGGCGATGCGGAGGCCGGGCCAGTCGAAGTCGCCGTGGTAGACCAGCCGCACGCCGGCCTCGGTCAGACGGTGGAGCAGCAGCCGCGCGGCCGTCTTGGGCTGGCCTTCGAGGCAAATCAACGGGGCGCTCGCCGCGCCCAGGCGGCCGGCCGCCGCGGCCACCACGTTCGGGTTCTCGCAAACGTAGACGGTGGGCCCGACGTCGCCGGTTTCGAGTCGCGGCGGGTGGCGCGCCAATTGACGGGTCGAAACGCGGTACGGCTCGCCCGCCTCGGCGTGCAGCCGCAAAGCACGTCCGGTGAGCGATTCGCCGTCGCCGCGCAGGTTGAGCACGAGCACGGCGCCGCACAGCTCGTCGCACAACACGCCGACCGAGGCCCAGGCGTCGCGGCGGGCCGCGGCATCGCCCCAATCGACGACGCCCCCCAACGCCGCCGCCGCCCGCACGGCCAGCGTGCCCAAAGGGCGGCCGAGGTCGAGCGCATGGCTGTCGCCGGCCGTTTGCGCCGCCAACTCGGCCAGCGGCATGCCGGCGGCCGGCAGTCGCTCGACCAGGTTCAACGCGGTCTGTAGCAGGTCTTGCGCTTCGTCGGGCCGGCCGCAAAGGCGGCGCAAGAGGCCCGTCGATTGCAAGTCGGCCATCCAACGCGCCAGCGCCGGCCGCCCGGCGACGCGCGCGGCGGCCGCGGCATACAGCGCCGTCCAACGGTGCTCTGTTTCCGCCCCCAAGGCCCGCACATCGACCGTCGGCCCGGTCAGCCATTCAATGGCCTGCGCGATTCCGTCGCACAACTCGGCACGCCGCAAGAGCGCGTCGAGCTGCGCCACCTGGACCGTCAGCGTCACGCCGCGCGTGGCACGCCGGCCGAACAGTCGATCGACGGCGGCCCGCTCCGGCCCCGTGGGGTCGCTCAACGTGACGGCGCCCGTCAGCGATTCACCGCGCTCGAGCCGCTGCCGCAGGCGTTCGACGAGCCAGGCCAGCTCCGGCGCGCCCAGCGTGTCGCGCAGACGATCCGCGTCGAGCGTCATGGTCTCTATTCCCCGTTCGACCCAGCCGCGCCGCCGCCCTGCGCGGAGCCCGGCGTTTCGTCCGGCGGCGACGGCGCTCGCGGCGCATGCCCGTCGTCGCGCAGGCGTTCGCGGCCGTTCCACACCCAGCGCGTGAGCCCGACCGCGTCGATCCCCGGCCGAGTCGACAGTTGATAAATGGCCACGCCCGGCAACGTGGCGTAGCAACCCCATTCACGCTCGCTGGTCATCACGAAGTCAAGATCGAACGCCGCCAACAGGCCCATGCACTTGGCCCGCATGTCGCTGTCGATACCGACGAACGCCTCGTCGAGCAGGATCAGACGCGGGGCGTGCGGCTGCGCGCCGCGGTAGTGCGCCGCCGCGGCCGCGAACTGCGGCACGGTCAAGGCGATGGCCTTCTCGCCGCCCGATCCGGTGCCGTGCGTGCGCCGCGTCAGCCGCTTCCATTGCCCCTCCTGCCGCCGCTCGACGCCGAACTGGTGCCAGCGCCGATAGTCGAGCGCCGCGGTGAGATGTTCGAGCCAGGTGCCGGTCTCGTCGGCCTCGCGCTGGGCGCGAATCCGTTCTTGCAAGAAGCGGCCCAAGGCGTCGCGTTCGCCCGGCGACCAGGTGCCGCCGGTCGAGAGCAGCCGTTGGCGCGCCTCGGCCAGACCCGTCGGGCCGTCGTCGACCGGCTGCCAGGTAAAGCGCAGCGTCATGCCGGTGCTGGTGGGCCGGGCCTGCAACTCGTCGTTCATCTCGCGCAGGAGCTGTTCGGCGGCGTGCAATCGCTCGTGCAGGTGCGTGGCCACTTCGCCGACGAGGTGGTTCTCGATGACTTCGCGCTGGCGCGCGTCGAGCAGGCTCCGGCGGGTGACGACTTCCTCATTCAGCGCGTCGCGCAGCTCGGCCATCGCGCAGGCGCGGCCCTGGAACGTCGCCGTCACGACGAACAATTCATGCTCGCCGGTGGCCGTCGGATCGTAGCCGTACTCGTTGAGCGCGCGGATCAGCTCCTGGAAATGCCCGAGGATCGCCTTCTGGCAGCGCTGCCAGGCGTCGTCGTCGCCATCGATTTCGGCCAGCGCCGGCTCGATGAGCCGCGCCGCATCGACCGCGCGCGTCACCGACCAGGCTTCCGGCCCGGCGTCGTCGAAGTCGGGGATTGCCACCCGCAACAGCTTCGTCGCGGCGTAGTCGCGCAGGGCGGCGACGGCCCGGTCGCGCGTTTCGGTTTCACGGCGGAGCAACTCGGTTTCGGCCGCGATCGCGCCGGCCGCGACGGCGGCGCGGACTTCGGCCTCGTTTTTCCGTCGCAGCGTCTCGTCGCGCCGCCGGCGGACGGTGGCGGCGATGTGGCGGGCTTCTTCCAAGCGTGCGAGGATCTCCTCGACGGCCGCGCCGACCGTGGCTTCGAGCAGGTCTTGCTCGACCTGGGCCGCCTGCGCCTTGCCCTCCGACTCGCGCCGCCGCTCGGCGCGGCGCTCGGCTTCGGCGCGCGCCTCGTCGGCATTCCGGGCCGCCGCGGCCGCCTGCCGCCGCGCCGCCAGGTGGCCATCGATCGTCGGCCAAAGACCGGCCAAGGCCTGTTGATAAAAATGGATCGTGTCTTCCAACTGCCGCAGGCGGTCGACCCAGGCGGCCACGCCCAGGTCGCGCGCGTCGCGGTCGCGGGCCTCGGTCGCGGCCGTCAGCGCGCCGCGCCGCTCGGCCACGCGCCGATCGATGTCAGCCACCCGCGACCGCATGTCGTCGACGCGCCGCGAGTCGGCGTCGATGCGGGCCATCGCCCGGCGCACCTCGTCGTCGTCCGGCGCGGCGGAAGCCTCGCGGCGGGCCAGTTCGTCGCGGCGGCCGATCTCGTCGAGTTCCGCGCTCATGCCGTCGAGCGAAAGTTCCGCGGCGGCGATCTCGGCACGCACCTGCTCCAGCCGGCGGCGCCGCTCGGCCTCACGCGCCGCGGCGCCGATGTGTTGGGTGGCCGGCTTGCTCCAGGCGCCGTGCAACGGACCGGCCTGCCAGCTTCCGTCGGCCGCAACCCATGTGCCGCCGGCCCCCGCGCCGTAACCGACGTGGCGCAAGACGGAGCGGATCGTCTCCGCGGCGACGTCCGCGGCGCGCGGGTCGGCTCGTTCGACCGACGGCACGAGCGCCAAGCCCAGGTGGCGATCATCGGGCGCCAGGGGGCTGTCGCCGGCCACGACGAACGTATCATCTCCGCCGGCGTCCAGCAGGCGGCCGTCGGGCGTGAGCCAGGCATCGAGCAGCCCGGAAGCTTCGAGCGCGGCCTCCAAGCCCGCCCGAAACGAGGCGTCCAGGTCGGCGGAAAAATCGCACACCGCCCACAGCGGCGCACCGGGCCGGTCGATCCGCGAGCTTGCATCGCGCGTGTGCGGCGGCGGAGGCGGCGTGTGGTGGCCGGCGATCAGCCGCCGCTCTTCCGTCCGCAGTTCGTCCAGTTCGGCCGTGGCTTGCTCGATCCGCCGCCGGACCTCGGATCGCAGCGCGGCCAAGCGCCGCCCGGCGGTTTGGGCGGCTTGATCGACCGCGGAGGCCAGCGGGCTTCGGCCCTCGGCCGTTTCACACCAGGCCGCGAGTGCTTCGGCAAGATCGTCGAGGTCAGCGGACGGCAACTCGACCAGCGCGGTCGACCACTTGCCGTACGCCGCGAGCAGGTCGCCGCGCGCCTGCTCGTGGGCGGTGTGCGCTTGCCGCCGCGCCGTGAGCGCATCGTCGAGTTGGCCCGCCAGTTCGGCATGCAATTCGCGAGCCTGCGCCAGCTCGGCCGATGCCTTCTCGACGGTTCGATTCAATTCGCCGATGTGCCGGCAAGCTCGCAGCCGAGCCGCGCAGCCTTCTTTCAAGGCCGCTTCGACTTCAGCCAGCGCTTCGGGCCGCTCGACGTCGGGCAGGCCGAGGCGCTCGACGGCGGCCTGGTGCGCCGGGTCCATGTCGGCGGCCACGGCGCGCCGCTCGGCCAGTTTGGCCACGTCGCCAACGCGCCGTTGCGAGGTCGCCGCGGCGGCCAGCGCCTCGCCGCGCTGCGCCTCACGCTCATCGCGCCGCGTTTCGGCCGAGGCCAGTTCGTGCGCGGCGCGGTCGGCCTCCGACCGCCGCTCGGCGGCGGCGCGGCGTGCGGCGTCCAGTGCGTGCGCGTCGCGCATTTGCGGACTTTCGGCCAGCGTTTGCACGGCCGCTTGAACGGCTTGCTCGTCGACGGCGAGCCGGTCGATCTGGGCGGTCAGCTCGCGCGCGACTTGCCCGGCTTGCTCCAACTCGCCTTCGGCGGCGCGCAGCCGCCGCATGACGGTCTCGTACGAAGCCTGCGCGGCGCGAACGCTCGCGGCGCGCCGCCGGGCCGCGATTTGCGCGTAACGCCGGTACTCGACCAGAAACGCCTCCGCCCCGCGCTGCGCGGCGGCGAACGAGTCGAGCGTCGCGCGGTCGGCTTCCAGGCCGCGAAACGATTCGGCGACGTCCGTCAGGATCGAAGGCGAGACCGGCGGCAGAGCTTCGCCGAGCGCCGCCGAAAGCCGCTTCTCATCGAGTTGACGCGAAAGCTGCGGCTGCCGCAGTTGGATCAAGAGATTGACCAGCGCCTCGTATCGTTGCGGTCCAAGCCCGAACAGATGGCGGTCCACGGCGGCGCGATATTCCTTGGCCGTGGCGAACATTTCGCCGTCGTCGCCCAGGGCTTCGGCCAACCGGTCACGGCTCAGCGCCAGGTTGGCCGGCGTCCGCAAGAAAAGATCCCGCCCGATGCGCCGCGGCGTGATGAAGTACCAGCGGGCCGCCAGCCCACGCCCTTCGACGGCGCGCAATCCGCAGCCGAGCGTTAGATAATGCGCGGCCCCCGCGGCGTCGCGGCGGCCGAACTCGATCCAGGTGTAGCCCAGGCGGTCGTCGTACTTTCCCAAGAGCAGGTTCCATTCGATGCGTTTGGCCGGGTCGCCGTCGGGCTCGATGCGGTGCGGCGCCGTCTCGCCGTCGAGCAAGAAAGGAAGCTGCAGGGCCAGCACGCGCGATTTGCCGGTGCCGTTGTTGCCGCGCAGCAACAGGCGTCCCTGTTCATAAAGGAATTCCTCTTCGTCGTATCGGTAGAGGTTCAAGAGGCCGCTGCGGAGCGGCTGCCAGCGCCGGCGCGCCGGCTCGGGCAACAGGCTCGGCCGCGGGCCGTCGCCATTTTGCGGGGGTAAGCCAGGCTCCAGTGGTAAGAAGAGGTCGGCCATCGTCACCTCGCGCCGTGTGCGGCGCCTTGACCATGCCTCTGGTCACGCCTACAAATAAAGGGTCGCTATGGAGGACAAGACTATCGCGACCCGGAGAAAGCCACTATAGTCTTAAGGCAGTGACATTCCCCTTGGGAGGGAAGGGTATAGTTTAACGGCCGATTTGTTGGAGTCAATAGGTCGTATATACTGCGCGCGGCCGAGAATGAGACGTTCACGGTGGCTGGGGCAGAGCCTAAGCGATGCCCCGGTCGCTATGTAGCCGGGGCATCGCTTAGGCTCTGCCACCAGCCACCACACTTCTCGTGACAAAACGTCTCATTCTGGGCCGCGCACAGTATAAATAAGTGTTTTGCCTCATCCAGAAACGGAGTATTCCTGGCCGATGCGAGGCATTGAGAGCAGGCGTTCCCCTTTTTTGAAAGCGACGGCATGGGCACTAAAGCGCACAGCGCAACCGAATGTTCGCTTACCCAAGAATGGAAGGACGTGATCGAGGAAATCCTTCCGCGCCAAGGGGAATGGAGCGACGAAGAGTACCTCGTCCTCACAGACCACCGCAGCCGGCTGGTCGAGTTCACCGATGGATTTGTGGAAGTGCTCTCCATGCCCACGAAAAAACACCAGATGCTGCTGAAGTTCCTATTCCTCGCCTTCTTCAATTATTTCGAGACTCGAGGCGGTAATGTACTGTTCGCGCCATTGCGGCTGCGAATTCGGCCGGGCAAGTTTCGCGAGCCTGATCTGCTGCTGTTGCTGTCGCATAGTGACCCGCGCGGCCAAGATCGCTTCTGGGACGGCGCCGACCTGGTCCTGGAAGTTGTCAGCGGAGACAAGCCGGAGCGGGATCTGGTTGACAAACGGGGCGACTTTGCCGAAGCCCGTGTTCCAGAATACTGGATCGTAAACCCGCAATCCGAAACCATCACCGTCCTCCGCTTGAGCGGAGACGTTTACGAAGAAGCAGGCGCCTACCAGCGCGGGCAATCGGCAACATCGGTCTTGAGGCCCGAGTTTTCGGTCGCCGTCGGCGAGGTGTTTGACGCCAGGGCATAGCGACCGATTGCGGCGCGAGGTACGACACCGTCGGCCGTCCGCCTGGCCAGGCGCAAGGCTTCGAGCCGCTCGATCGTCTGCGCGACAAGCAGCGACTCGGCGCCCGGCTCCGTAACGCCGCGCCGCCAATGGCCGCGGTGCGCGGCGATCAACTGCGTCATGTGGCGCCGCAAGGCTTCTTCGCTCACCGGCGTACCTGGGGCTTCGCGGGCGCGCAGCGCCAGGTACTCCGCGAGCAACAGCGTGACGTGTCCGTCGGTGCCCTCCTCCGGCAAGCCCAGATCGGTCAGGTCGCCGCGCGGATCGACCAGGGCGATTCCCTCGGCGCGGACCTCGGCCGAAAGGCCCGTGGCCGTTTCGACCAGCCGCAGCAACCGGCTGCGCTGGCTCGTCAGATAGGCCAACTCGTCGGCCGTAAGATCGTCGAAGTACACCACGGGGTCGTCGAGCAGCCGCCGCAACAACCGCGTGCGCAAACGGCGATTGCGCCCTTCGTCGTCCGTGGGCGCGGGCTCTTCGACCAGCGCGGCGATTCGCTCGTCGGTCCCGCGGGCCGCGATCGTCGACGGACCACGCTTCACGTTGAGCATCGCCGATAGGGCGGGCCGGTTGATGTCGTACAGCACGTCGCCCGAACCACTCACGTACTGCTGCTCGTCGCCATGCACGTGGAGCAGCACGCGAAATTCCAATAGCAAGCGTATGACGTGGACCAGGTCGCGGCGCTGGTCGCGGCTCGTCAGATCGAAGGCCACGCCCGCCGCGGCAAGACTGGGATCGGCGGCCGTGAAGGCGACGATCTCTTCGGCCAATTTGCCCAGCGTCGTCTGGCGGTCGGATCGTTCCAGGGCCGCCAAGGCCAGGCAGAGCAGGACGTAGCGCCGCCGCGAGAACGGCGCGTCGTTTTTCTCGTCGCGCGCGGGCCGCGTGCCGTCGCTCAGGTCGGCCGGCGTCTTGCGCAGCCGAGCCAGTTCGGTATCGACGCGCAGGGCCCAATGGGGATGGTGCGCCAACCACTCGCGCAGCCAGGCCGCGTGGCGCCGCACCAGGCCGAATTCGGCGGCGTACGGCCCGCGGGCGGCCAGCAAGGGCTGCCGCAGCAGCGCCCGCAGCGCGCGCTGCCGCTCTTCCTCGGTCGCCTGCGCGAGCCGCACTCCCAGCGCCGCCGGATGCGGCGACGCTTGCCAGGATGACGCCGAGGGTGGGAGGAACGTGTCAGGCATTTTGATACAACAACCCGCTTAAAGGCTAGCCCGGATTATTCATGGTCCAGGGGAAACGAGCGCAGACTGCCGTTACACCAACCCGCAGCGCAAGCAAGGTAAGTCCAACGCTGGGCCTTGCTTGCGCTGCGGGTTAGTGTGGGGACCATGAATCATCCGGGCTAGCCTACGAAAATGGGACCGTCTCTGTGGGGAACGCCCTCCGTGGCGTTCCGTGAGGCTGGTGCGACGTCTTTCTGGCAGGATCCATCGTCGAACACGCGATGAATCTCGACGTAATGATCCGATCCGCTGAAGCGGCCGAAGCCGGTCTCGATCTCGGCGCCGGCGCCGTCGCCGGTGGGCTGGAGCACGATGCGCAGCGTGCCGTCGCTGGAAGCGGCTTCGACCGCTTCGCTCGGCCGCACTTTGCGCGCCAGCGCTTCGCCCAACAGATCGAGAAACAGCTCGAACTCGGCCGCGTCAAGCCGGCCGATTTCCGACAGCCTTAGGCGTCGTCCGTCGGCGAGACGCCTTTGCGCCTCGGCGATCTGCCGGGCCTCGGCCACGGCGGCCTGCGCCAGGAGCGCCTTCTCCCGCCTACGGTCGATCACCGTCTTCGGCTTGCCCGGACCAGGCTGGCGGCCGGTGCGACGCAGCCGCGGCGCGATCCACAGCGGCGGCGCCTGCAGCCAACTCGTCTGGGCCGAAACCGGGTGCTCATCGCGTTCGTCGAGGGTCGCGTCGTCGACCCGCAGGTGCCGCGCGGGCGACAGGCCGAATGCCGCCCGCCACAAGCGGTGCGCTTCGCAGTCGTTGTCGGTTTCGGCAAACCAGCGTGCCAGCGCGCGCAGGTCGGTCGAGCGGTCGCTACGGGCCACCCGGCGGTCGTTGATGCCGGCCAAGGCCGCCAAGAGCGCGGGAATGGCCGCCCGCGCGCGGGCGCGCAGCACCTCGGCCTGCGCCGGGCTGCCCGGCCGACCGATGAACCACGAGCGCAACCCAGCCCAACGCTCGCGCCAAAGCTGCCCGGCCGCGGCATGGTCGTCGGGCGTGGCCTGCAGCGCGTCGGCCAGGTCGCGCCGGGCCGCGACGTCGAGCAGCCGTTCCATGCTCGCCGCTTCGATCCGCACCAACAGCGTGGCGATGTCGGCCGAGGCAATCACCAATTCGCCGATGAACCGTTCCAGGTAGTCGATCAGTTTTTCCTTGTAGGCCAGGAAGGCTTCCAGAGCCAGGCCATGCAGGTCGATGGCTCGCTGCAAGCTGCTGATGAAGGTTTGAGCTTTGGACGTCAACTCCTCGAACCGCGCGCGGAGCGTTTGCAAGGTGCGATGCACTTTGCCGTCGTCGGGTGTGGCTGCGGCGGCTAGCTGCTCCAACTCGCCCAGCAAGGCCTGAATGTCGCTCAGGGCGGCCGTCTGCAACTCGCCCGGCTGGCGGAGCGCCTCATGATACAGGGCAATGGCCCGCTCGGCCGCTTCCCCCTCGGGCGTGAGCCGGAACAGAAACCGTGGGCGGTAGAACTCTTCGACCGTCGTGACGTCGGCCGTATCAGGATGTTTGGCCAGGTTGCCCCATTCGCAGAGTTGCGCCAACGGCGCCTCGACCTCTTCCGCGACGACCCGCTCGGGCAGCTCGGCGCCGGCCAGCGCCGTAACGATTTCGGCCGGCCGCAGGTGCAGCGCGAAGCGCGCCTTCGCGTCGGTGAAGACGCGCATGATCGCGCGGTAGACGGCGGCCTTGTCGGCGTCGACATAGGCAAAGCCGCGGAGGCGGCCGACGGAGGTGGTCGCGTTGCTCATTGCAAGCCAATTATAGCAGAACGCTATCGGAAGCGCATACCGGCAATCAACCAGATGCCAGAGCCACATTTGCGGCGGTCACGGCGGTTCGGTAGAATGCTGGGATGGGGGGGGTATTGGCCGAGTCATGTCTTGTGAACGCATGAACCAATCTTCTTTACGCGTCGAATCGGTTTTGGACTCGACCCGACGGTACTTTTTTCACGACTGCGCCCTCGGGTTGGGAAAGATCGCTCTGGCCTCGCTCGCCGGCGGCGCGTTTCGAGCGCGTCCGGCACTCGCCGGCGACTCCGCGAAGAACCCGCTGGCCTCCCGGCCGACTCATTTCGCCCCCAAGGCGAAGCATGTAATTCACCTGTTCATGGCGGGTGCGCCGAGCCATCTCGACCTGTTCGACTACAAGCCGGTCCTGGCCAGGTTCGAGGGCAAGCCCATACCGCCGGAAGTGATTGGCGGCCAGCGCTACGCCTTCATTCGCCCCGACGCGGCCGCCATGGGCCCCCGTTTCAAGTTCGGCAAGCACGGCCAGAGCGGCGCCGAGTTGGCCGAGGTGCTTCCGCACCTGGCCAAGGTGGCCGACGACCTGTGCATCGTCAAGTCGCTCTCGACCGACCAGTTCAATCACGCTCCGGCGCAGATCTTCTTCAACACGGGGTTTTCGCAGCCGGGGCGTCCTAGCATCGGCTCGTGGGCCAGCTACGGAATCGGGGCGGAGACGGACGAACTGCCGGCGTTTCTCGTGATGTCGACCGGCTCGGGCATCAGTGGCGGGGCCGCCAACTGGTCGAGCGGTTTTCTCCCCAGCGTGTATACCGGCGTGCGGCTGCGAAACCAGGGCGATCCGATCCTCAACGTGTCGAGTCCGGCGGGCGTTGACGCGCGGCTCCAGAAAGAGTCGTTCGAGCTCGTCGCCGCGCTGAACCGACGACAGTTGGCGACCGCGGGCGACCTGGAGATTGACACGCGGATTGCTTCCTATGAAATGGCGGCGCGTCTGCAAACATCGGCGCCGGAACTGATGGACCTGCGGAGCGAAACGCAAGCCACGCTGGAAATGTACGGCGCCGATCCCGACAAGCCGTCGTTCGCGCGCGCGTGTCTGCTGGCGCGGCGGATGGTGGAGCGCGGCGTCCGGTTCGTCAACATCTACCACGAGGGCTGGGACGCCCATAACGACGTGGTGGGCAATCACACCAACAACTGCCGCGTCACCGACCAGCCCTCCGCGGCCCTCGTGGCCGATCTCAAGCGGCGTGGGTTGCTCGACGAGACGCTGGTCATTTGGGGCGGCGAGTTCGGGCGCACGCCGATGATCCAGTCGAACACGTCGTTCGACGACAAAATGGGGCGCGATCATCACCCCCAGGCGTTCACGATTTGGCTGGCCGGCGGTGGAACCAGGCCGGGCTTGAGCTACGGCGCCACCGACGAGTTGGGCTTCAACGTCGTCGAGAACAAGGTCCACGTACACGACGCGCAGGCGACCATCTTACACCTGCTGGGGCTCGACCACGAGCGCCTGACCTACCGCCACGCCGGCCGCGACTTCAGGCTCACCGACGTCCACGGCCACGTCGTGCCTGGAATTCTGGCGTAATTTGTTTCCGGATGAACCCAAAAAAGGGCCACCGGCGCCCCAAGGCGCCGGTGGCTGGGTTTGGCGTGCTCAATCAAGCATCGTCTTTTTTCGGACGGGCCACGTCTCCGCCGGCCTTGGCCGCCATCAAGTCGCGTAATTCACGAGCCGGCTTGTCTTTGTCGTTCAGTTCCACGACCTTGTCCAATTCCTGGACCGCCTGCTTGGGAAAGCCCAGATAGGCGTAATGATAGCCGAGCAGGAACCGCAGCGCCGGGGAATCCGGCTTCTCCCTTCGCGCCGCCTCCAACGCGCGCAATTGATCGGTGTAGGTCTGTCGGTTCGAGTAGAGTTCCTGATAGTGTTCGACGACGGCGCCCCACTTGTTTTGAGGCAGCAGTTGCATGCCATGCTGCACGGCGCCGGCCGCTTCCTCGAAGTGTTTCGTGGCGAAATACGCTTGGCCGAGCAACAACGGCAGGCCGCCATTCTTAGGATCATCCAAAAACGCGTGTTGCCAATCGTGAATGGCGTCGTCGTATCGGCCTTCTTGGAAGGCTTGGTCGCCCATGTTGGCGAAATCGTGCGCCGCGGGGTGCGGATCGGGCAAGCCCGCATCGGTCGATGCTGGCGCATTCGTCGCATAGCCTGAACCCACGCCCCCTCCCTGACCAAAGCCACCGAGGCCTCCCATGCCGTAGCCAAAGGGAAGGCCGCCATAGCCGCCGCCGTACCCGAATCCACTACCGTACCCGAGCCCACTGCCGTAGCCGAGTCCGCCGCCGTACCCGAGTCCGCCGCCGTAGCCACCACCGCCGTACCCGCCGTAGCCACCACCGAAACGATTGAAGTTGCCGCCCGCGTTACCGAGACCGCCGCCGTTGACCAACGCCGGCCGATTGAGCACGTTACGATTGGCAAACGAGCCCGCCGCGTTGCCGCCGCGGTAACCGGTCGTTTGTCGCACCGCGCCGCCGTAGGCCGCGCCGCCGTTATTGAATTGCCGACCTCCGTTGTACCCGCCCGCGCGCCCTCCACTGTAGCCGCCTCCGCCCCCGCGAGCGCCTCCACCTCCTCCGCCGCCATGACCGCCTCCTCCGCCGCCATGACCGCCTCCTCCGCCGCCGCCATGACCACCACCGCCGCCGCCATGACCGCCACCGCCGCCACCGCCGCGCGCCAACACGGTGTCTGCCGTGGCGAATGACGCCAGGGCCAACACGAGCGCCGTCCAACGAATGCAACACAACGTACGCATGATCTATGCTCCTTCCGGCCATTCTTGGGCCAAACACCGGCGCGATGTGCTCACCACGCACGTAGCCCAGGCTTTAAGAGAGCAAACACTGTGCCATTAGAAACGGATCATGCGGTAGGGTTTCCAAACCCTCCGGCATGGGCTATGATACGCTCGCTGATTGTCGTCGAACCAGGATGTTGCCAAAGGATGCCCCATGACCCCCGCACTGCCCCAGGCAAGTCAGCGCCAACTCAATACTCCCCACGGCCCGGCGATTGGCGCCAGTTATCGCTGGCAGGGGGGGCAATATTGCGCGATCCACACGGCGCGGGGCATGGTCGGCTGCGGGATCTTCGACGTGCAGGTGGCCGGTGAGTTCGGCATGGCGGTGGCCATCGCCAAGGGAACGCCCGCCCAGCCGCTCGTCGAGCCGGAAGACCTGTATGACGCCAAGATCGTCGCTGTCAGCGGCCCGGCCAAGGATCTGGGCATCACACCCGGAATGACGGGAAGCGAGGCCTTGGCCAAGCTGTTGGCGTGATGGCGTCAATCGAGCTTCAGCGCCAGCCCGCCCCAAACGACCTGGGGAAGGGCGCCGACGTAGCCGCCGAGGTTGTCGCGCGGACTGTCGATGATGCTGCCCAGCATGATCACGCGGTCGTGAACCGCCAAGGCCGGCGTGGGGGCATGCAGGCTCATGATCGTGACCATGAGAGGACGGCCGAACAACACGAGCCGCGTGCGGTACAAGCGGCCTTCCTCGCCCGCGTCGTGTACCGTTCCGGCCAAAACGATGCCGTTCGACAATCGCCGGCTATCGTCCAATCGAGGCCCGGCCAGACGGCCGGCGATCTGGGCCTTGTCGTGATCGTTGCCGATGCGAAACAGGATCCGTTGGGCTTCGTTGCGCAATCGTTCCCAGTCGGGCTGCGTGGGCTCGACCCGGGTGAACGTGGCGACCTCGGCCAGATCGCAAAGCTGGTCGAAGAGGTCGAGCGTCAGTTTTCCAGAGGGTTTGCCGTCACAAACCGCGCAGCGAGCGCGACGGCCGGCCGCTTGTTGGGTCGATCGCGAGCCGGGCTGGCCGGCGCCGCTTGGCGATGCACGGCTTGGCGATACACGACTCGCCGCCATGCGGCGCACGATTCCCGTACCGCCGCAATGTTCGCAACCCAACTCGCCGCCGACCGACGCCAAGGCCGCCGCCAATTCAGCGGGCGAGTGCGCCGTAAACTGCGACGGACCCAACGGCTGGTTTTCGGCTGGTACGAGCGATCTCCCGATCGCCCGCTCGGCTTCGATTTCCGGCGACGCCGGGTCGATCGTGGCCGCCGTCAGGACCACCCCTTGGTCGGCTTCCGGCGTTGGCACCAGAGGCGGGCTTGACCTTACGAGCGGTTCCTGGTCGCCGTGGCGCGCCTTGCTCGGCCGCCGCGGCCGTAATGGCGACATATCGTCGGTCGACGGATTCCGTCCCCGCTCACGCGGCACGAGCCAACGTGGGAGCTTTTCGCGAATATCGAGGAAATCGGCCCGCGCGCCGCCGATCCAAAGGAGCACGTAGTAGCCCAGCGCCAGGCCGATGATCCCGCCACCCACCATGCCCACGAACTGGCCGAAAATTCCAATGCTGGCCGGCTTGGACCTGGGCTTCGCGGCGATGTTGAACGACCCGACCGGCGCGTCGACCGACTCGTCGCCCGGCCCGGCGCCGATTTCGTCCTCCGCGGTGGCCGCGTTGTCCTGGTCGGCGGCGGCTTCGCCGTCGATGGCACGCTCGTCCATGACCCCGTCGTCGGGGGCTCGGTCGTCGGGGGCGGCCGACGCCGCAGGTTCGTCGCGCGATGCGTCGAGTACGTCCTTTCGCGGAGCGAAAGGCGACACCTGGCTGGCCGACGCCGCGGGTTCGTCGCGCGATGCGTCCCATTGCGGAGCGTCGCCGGCGCTGGCTGTGTCAGCCGCCGGCCACACCACGCTGGATTTATCTTCCCCCCTGATTTCAGCCGCGGGGGCGGCGGTTTCAGGGCTGGTGTTCCAAAACCGCGATTCACCACCGACGATTTCGTCCAGGCGATCGCCGAATGCCAGCAGCGACGACGACCGAGGCTCGCCCTCGGCGACTTCGAACAACACTTCCGGCGGCGCGGGGGTGCTGGTAGCGAGCACCGTTTCGGCGAGGAATGGGGCGTTGCAAAGAGGGCATCGCAAACGCCGCTGGGGTGCGACGTCGTTGGGTAGGGTGATGTCGCGGTGACACGCTGGACAAGAAGAAATGCTGGGCATCGCGCTCTCCGCCGCCGACCTTCCAGCCTCTAGTGTAGCAGCAGTTCAGGCAGTGTCCTAGCCCGGATTATTCAAGATCCCACACGAACCCGCGGCGCAAGCAAGGCCCGGCGTTGGACTTAGAGCCTATTCCAAAACCGCCTTGTGGTGCAGGCGTCCCGCCTGCCTGGCGGTTTTGGGATAGGCTCTTACCTTGCTTGCGCCGCGGGTTGGTGTTTGCCTCCGATCGTTCGAGCCTTGTACCGCAGTCGCAACGATTATACCGGCAATCGGTTCGAGTCGCACCGGGGTCCGACCCGAATACTCTCCGCCGCCGGCAAAATTCGGGCTACGGGGCGTCCACCTTGATACCTGGACCCTTTTTAGGTTGTAATCTTGTCAGGTAGTCATCTTGGTTGCCCCGGCGCGCCATCCACCGACCCGGCTCGCACTCGTTCGATTCGTCCGGCCGCTGACACAATCTTGGAGTACGTCATGTTGTTCCGCCCCTTGGCCATCGTCTTGCCCGTTTTTCTGGCCCAAACCGTTTCACTGGCCGTGGCACAGGCGCAGGTTACGTTGAAACACAAATTCACCGAAGGGGCGACTTACAAAACCCGCGAAGCACGAAAGATCAAGCAATCGATTGGCCTCGGCAACACGAATATCAACGGCAAGAGCGACGTCAACATGACGACGACCATGGTCTGCGGCCAACGCGATTCGGAAAAGAACCTGGCCTACGAGACGACCTTCGATTCGATCGTGGCCGATTTGGAGGGGTTCGGCTCCAGAATCAAATTCGACTCGGCCAATCCCGACGCCAAGAGCGACAACCCGATCATCGAAGCGGTGCTCGACACCTTCCGCAAGATGAAAGACATGACGCTGACCTTCACCCTCGACAAGGACAATCAACTCATCTCGGTCGACGGGCTCGACGAGGGAAGCTGGCTGAGCACCGACGACTTCAAGCAATTTCAAAAGGACCGTCTCAATCTCCTCCCCAGCGAGCCGGTCAAACCGGGCGACACCTGGGAACGCAGCGAGGAAATCAACTTGGGGCAGGGGGCGATGTTCGTCATCCATCGCAAGTACAAGTATGCCGGCACGACGGCCAAATCCCCCAAGGACAAGGACGGCCCGAAGCTCGACAAGATTACGGCCGTTGACCTTTCCGTCGAGTACAAGGTCATTGGCGACTCCCTTCCGATCGAGGTCAAAGAGAGCGATCTCAAGGTCGGTTCGACGAAGCATACGTACCTTTTCGACCGCGAATTGGGGCGCATGGTCGATGAGCGGGGCGAGATGCAAGTCAAGGGATCGATCAAGACCTCGGTCATGGGCACGGAGGTCGATGGCACGCTCGACCTGACGATGGAGGAGCGCCGGCAGGACGTCGAAGTGAAACAGGCTGACAAAGGGGCGGTCGAAAAAGAGGCGGTCAAAAAATAACGGCCGCCCGCTTCAAGGCCAGGAACGAACCATTGGGTTCTGTAGCGAACGCCCTCCGCGGCGGTTCTGTAGGGAACGCCCTCTCTGCCCCGGTCGGTTTTCCGTGGCTGATCCCCCTTCCAGAACTCGGCGGGGAGTCTATAATGATGACTTTCCATCGAGTGGCCACCGACCCGCCTCCGGCGGATTTCGCTTACCGCTCAACAACCGACCACGGACTTTATATGCCCAAACAAAAGACGCATAAGGCCACTAAGAAGCGCTTTCGCCTGTCGGCCAACGGCAAGGCGATGCATCGCCACGCCGGAACCAGCCACCTGGCGGCCGGAATGTCGAAGAAACGCCGCCGCAACCTGCGTGGCACCACGGCCACCGTGCCCTTGGAAGCCAAGCGGATCGCAAGATCGCTCTGTGGAAACAGTTATTAATATCAACAACCCGCTTCAAGGCTTGAATCCGGGCCTTGAGGCGATTCCGTAACCGAGGTGAATTGCCATGAGGTCCATGAAGGGCGCGGCCCGGACGCAAGCCAAAAAGCGCTTGTTCCGCAAGGTCAAGGGGTATGTTGGGGGCCGCGGCGGGCTCTATCGCACGGCCAAGGAAACCTTGGTCCGCGCGGGTGTGTATGCCTTCCGCGACCGGCGCGTGCGCAAGCGAGATTTTCGCAGCCTCTGGATCATCCGCATCAACGCCGCGGCTCGCGAGCGGGGTCTGCGCTACAGCGAGTTCATCCACGGCCTGGCCAAGGCCGGGCTGGAACTCGACCGTAAGACACTGGCCGAGATGGCCGTGGCCGACTCGGCCGGTTTCGACGCGGTGGTGGCGCAGGTGAAACAAGCGCTGGCGGCGTAAGTTCGTCATGGCGCCACATCTCCGTTGGACTACCCATCTTATACTTCATGCTCCTTACCACGAGAAAGCGGTGGCTGGTGGCAGAGCCTGGGCGATGCCCCGGCTAGCCCGGATTATTCATGGTCCCGTAGCTGGCTTTGCAAGAAGTCAGGCCGTGGACACGAGTTACGCCAGAATTCTTGCGAATTCTGCTACAGCAACGGGCGTGCGAACGGAAACGATAGCGAAGCGAAAAAAAACGATCTTGTCGCTTTCGTGCCGATCCCGAAGCTGTTGTGCCGCGTTTCTCCGCGCCTTCGCCTTTCCAAGCGTACGCGCGGTGGCGGGAAGAATGCGAGCGGAACAAATCCAGGATAACAGCGAATAGATTGAAGGCGCGATCGTGGCACTAGCCCAATTCCTGGCCGAACTCGACGACCTGTTGGCCGGCGCCAAGACGGCCTTCGACAAGGCCGCCGACGCGGCCGCGTTGGAGGCCGCGCGAATCGAATTCCTGGGCGCCAAGAGCGGACGGCTCAAGAGCGCGCAGAAGAGCCTGGGCGCGATCGACCAGGCCGACAAACCAATCGCGGGTAAACGCTTCAACGAGGTCAAACGGGAGATCGACGCCGCGTTCGAGGCGGCCGATGCCCGCTTGACTGGACGCGCCGCCGCTACCGAGGGGCCGATCGAATTCGACCCCACGCTGCCCGGCCGACGCCCGCGCTTGGGCCACTTGCACCCGCTCACGCAAACGATCGAGGATCTCAAGGAAATCATGGGCCGGCTGGGATTCAGCGTCGCCGACGGCCCGGAAATCGAAGACGAGTGGCACAACTTCGACGCCCTCAACATCCCGCGCGAGCACCCGGCGCGCGATCCGCTGGAAAATTTCCACCTGGCGACCGGCCATTCAGGGCCGGGCCGGACGGCCGGAGACGATGTGCCGCTGTTGCTCCGCAGTCAGACCAGCACGGTGCAGATTCGGGTGATGGAGCGGACGAAGCCGCCGGTGCGCATCATCTCACTGGGGCGCGTCTACCGGCCCGACCCGGCCGATGCCACACATTACCCGATGTTCCACCAGATCGAGGGTCTCCTAGTCGATCGGCAGGTGACCATGGCCGACCTGAAGAGCGTGCTGCGGCTGTTCGCCATGAGCTATTTCGGCGGCGAAGTCCATATTCGCTTTCGCCCTTCGTTTTTTCCCTTCACGGAGCCGAGCGTGGAGGTCGACATGCGGTGGCACGACCGCTGGATCGAAATGGGCGGCGCCGGCATGGTCGACCCCAACGTGCTGCGGGCCGTGGGTTACGATCCGGAGGAAGTGACCGGGTTCGCGTTCGGCTTGGGCGTCGAACGGGTCTGTGCCCGCCGGCACCAGGTGACCGACATCCGCGAATTCTATAAGAACGACGTCAGGTTCTTGGAACAATTTTGATGCTCGTCTCCTGGAACTGGCTCAAGGAATACGTGCCGTTGGATATGCCGGTCGCCGAACTCGAGCGGCGGCTGATGATGGCCGGCTTGAACCACGAAAGCACCGAAGAGGTCGGCGGCGACCTGGCGATCGACCTCGAGGTGACGAGCAACCGGCCCGACTGTCTGGGGCACTTGGGCATCGCCCGCGAGGTGGCTGTGCTCTGGGACCGCCAGCTCAAGCGGCCGGCCGCGGCGCCGCGCGAAAGCGAGTTGCGGGTCACGGACCTGGTCGACGTCAGGCTGGAATGCCCCGCTCTTTGCAGCCGGTATACGGCCCGCGCGATTCTCGGCGTGAAAATCGGGCCCAGTCCGGCCTGGCTGGCCAGGCGGCTGGCGACGATCGGATTGAAGCCGATCAATAACGTCGTCGACGTCACCAACTACGTGTTGATGGAGTGCGGCCAGCCGTTGCACGCCTTCGACCTGGCGCGGCTCGCGGACGCCCGGATCGTCGTGCGCGAAGGGCTGCCGGGCGAGTCGCTCACGGCGATCGACCACAAGACCTACGCCGTCGGGCCGGGAATTTGCGTGATCGCCGACGCGAAGCGCGCCGTGGCGATCGGCGGCGTGATGGGCGGCGAGCGGTCGGAGGTGGTCGAGACGACGAAGGATCTGCTGATCGAAGCGGCGCAGTTCGATCCACTTTCGATCCGCGGCGCCGCGCGCCGCTTGAACCTGCACAGCGATTCATCCTACCGGTTCGAGCGCGGACTGGACCCGGAGGGCCTCGACTGGGCCAGCCGCCGCTGTTGCGCCTTGGTGCTGGAGTTGGCCGGCGGCGAACTGGCGGCCGGCTCGATCGACGTGGGAAGCCAACCCCGCCCGCGCGAGCCGATCGTGCTTCGCATGGGGCAATTGAAACGGATTCTTGGCATCGAGATCGACGCCGGCGCGGTTCGGCGCATTCTCAAGGCGCTGGGCAACGAAGAGCGCCGCGCGGACCTGCGGGAGATCGAGGTGTTGCCGCCCAGTTGGCGCCGCGACCTTTCGCGCGAGATCGACCTGATCGAAGAGGTGGCGCGAATTCACGGCTACGAGGCGATCCCCGAGGACGTGAGCGTGCCGATGGCCACGTCGGCCCGCACCGAACACGATCGGGTGCTGGACCGTTTGCGGCATGTGCTCACGGCCGCCGGCTACGATGAAGCGTTGACCTTGAGCGCGGTGGAGGAACCCTGGTCGAACGCCTTCAGTCCCTGGACGACCCTGCCGGCGCTCGTCGCGCAAACGCCGATTTTGCGGCGGGCCGACCAACTTCGCCGCAGCTTGGTGCCGAGCCTGTTGGGCGCGCGGCGCACCAACGAGACCTTGGCCAACGGCGTGATCGAGCTGTTCGAGATCGCGCGGGCGTACCTGCCCCGGCACGGCGGCTTGCCGTGCGAGGAATTGATGCTGGGGCTGACCAGTGGCGGCGACTTTTTCGCCGTCAAGGGGGTGATCGAAGCGCTGCTCGCCGCGCTCGACCCGGCGGCCCAACCGCGCATGGAAGACTGCTCCGAGGCGTTGTTCACGTCGGGGCGAGGCTGCCGGCTGTACCTGGGCGACCGGTTGCTCGGCTGCCTGGGGGAAGTGAGCGCCGCCGGGTTGAAACAATTCGACCTGCGCGGGCCGACGACGGTGGCCGAGTTGTGGGTGAGGGAATTGGAGGCGATCGCAATCCGGGTTCCGCAGTACATCGAGTTACCTTCCTTTCCCTCCACGAGCCGCGACGTCAACCTCGAACTACCCGCGGCGGTGCGCTGGGCCGACCTGGCCGCCGTGGTGCGCGCCAGCGGCGGCGAGTCGCTCGAGCGGCTCGAATTCAAGGAAATCTACAGCGACGACGCGCTGGTCGGCCAGGGCCGCAAGAGCGTGCTCTTCCGTCTCGCTTTGCGGTCGCGCGAGGGTACGCTCACCAGCCAGCAGGCCGACGCCATCCGCGATGCCGTCGTCCGAGCGTGTGGCGCGGAGTACGGCGCGGTGCTTAGGGCTTAGAGCATATCCCAGGCGGGCTTCGCCCGCCTGCTGCCTCGCTTAATAAGTGCTGTACGGCGCGGGAAGCGGGCGGTTGGCACCCACCAGATCCAAAAAAAGGCGGCGCCGCACATGCGGCGCAGCACGGCGGTTTCGGCGCAGCCGAAAATGCCCAAGAAAAAACTGGCAAAACCGTACCTGTACCGACAAGGAAATCCGTCTCGGCGGATTGCCCGGCTTTGGATGCGTTAAGACTTCTTCACCCGCAACGCCCATCTGTGCCACTCGCACCGAAGCTTTCGTCGGGTAAAGGTACGGTTTTGCCAGTTTTTTCGGAGCCCGGTACGGTGGGCATTGTGGCGGACGACAGACCCGAAGGGTCGGCAGAGCGTAGCCTGGGGCGTTAGCCCTCGTTGTTCCACACATCTTGTAAAGGGGCCAGGGGCTTGCCCCCTGGAGTTTCACGCTCGTATCTACACACGCAGGCTCCCCTGATTACCTGTCGTTCCCCGTGTCGCCCCGCCGGCTGCCAGAGGCAGCCGGCGGGGCGACACGGACGTTGGGGATGCGGCCGCATTCGATTTAGAAACCAACGTGAAACTCCAGGGGGCAAGCCCCTGGCCTCTGATTGCCCAACATTCCCATTTCACCACCCGCGATCAAAAGATGTGTAGAACAACGAGGGCGTTAGCCCCAGGCTCCGCGTGGGAACGCTTCTTCGGCCGCTCCGCGACCCGTCTCATGTTTTCGACTTTGCCCCACAGCAAGGAGAATTCCCGCCAGGCCCGAAGGAGCTTGTTAAATACGAGCGAACCTGCCATCATTAGCAGAACGAATGCGACGGAGAATAATCGAAATGACGCCGATGACGCCCGAACTTCGACAGGCCGTGCGGGACGCGGGCAACGATCCCGTCTGGCTCAAGGACATGGAAAGCAACGCCGATTATGTGCTGATTCGCGCGGAGCTTTTTCGGAAAGTGCAGTCGCTGGTCTTTGACGCCGATCCAGACGAGATGTATCCGCTCCGTGCGAATCTAGCCCCTGAGGATTGGGAAGACGGGTTGGCATGATCCGCATTCCAAGACAAGAGCCGCTCATTTCGGCTTCGCAACGCGGCCCCGTTTGCCGCGCGGCGCTCCTTTTCCGCGCGGCGCTCCATTGCCGCGGCGGCCGGTTTTCTTTTGGGTCTGTGTCGACGGCTCGGCGGAAGCCGACGTCGCCGGCTGCGGTACGACCGGCCGCCACTGTTTGCACTCCTCCAAAAGCGCGCGCATATCGGCGACCAGCGAGCGGGTCGTTTCGATCAGTTCCAGCGACTCCTCGCGGATCGCGGTGAAGCGCGCCATCTCGTCGGCGCGCGTGGCGGGTTCGGTGTCCATGACCGCATTATAGCCGGTCGCCGCGGGAATTTTCCATCGCTCATTCCGAGTCGGTTTTCGGCCAAAATCGCTCGAAATCGTTCGATTCGACGTCATTTGAGCAAGAAGGCATTGTCCAACACGCGGGGGCGGCCTCAAAAACTCCGGGAAATACGCATGTGGTGGCTGGTGGCAGAGCCTAAGCGATGCCCCGGCTCGATAGCGACCACGCTCCAAAACACCCCAAGCCAGTTCGCGGCTAGGATTCGGGAATCCACCTCCCACGGAGCAAAACATGAAAATCGTGATGAGGAAACTCTCGCAAATCACCCCCTACGATCGAAACCCGCGTCTCAACGACGCGGCCGTGGCCGACGTCGAAGTGAGCATCCGGCAATTCGGTTTCCGCCAGCCGATCGTCGTTGACGGCCAGGGCGAGATCATCGTCGGCGACACCCGTTACAAAGCCGCCCAACGCATCGGACTCGAGAAGGTGCCGGTGCTGGTGGCCGGCGACCTGACGCCCGAGCAAGTCCGCGCCTACCGGATCGCCGACAACAAGACCGGCGAATTGGCCGGCTGGGATTTTGATCGGCTCGCGGCGGAATTGACCGCGTTGAACGAAGCCGATTTCGACACCAGCCTGTTGGGCTTCGCCGACGAGGAACTGGCGAAACTCATCGAGCCGCCGAGCGTACCCGACGTCGCGGCGTCCATCGCGGCGCGCGGCAAGTCGCCGCGCGCCAACTCGCCCCCGCGCGACACCGACGCCCCGCCGCAACCGCCCAGCGAGCTTTCGACGCGGCCGGGCGACCTTTGGCTGCTGGGCGAGCACCGCCTGCTTTGCGGCGCCGCCCAGCGGCCTGAAGACCTTGAGGGAATATTCGACGGCCCGCCGGTACAACTCGTCGAGCCTGACCCGCGGAAGTGCGACATCATCGTCGGCCACTGGGAGCGGCGTGCCGGCCGAAAGGCCCAGCGCGCGACAGGGGCAGTGGGCGGTGGGCAGTAGGAAGAAGGCAGTAAGCAGTCGGCGGTAGGCAGTAGGCACTGTGGATTATTTCCGACCTCCGACTTCCGACCTCCGACCTCCTGGCTCCTGGCTCCTGACTCCTCACCCCACCCCTCACCCCTCACCAAACCGCCATGAGACGACAATCCGCAAGGCAACTCGCGCTCGTCGGCCGCCGAAAGCAAGTCGCGGAGCTGCGCTTGCGGGGCTGGACGCAGCAGGCGATTTCGGACCAACTCGGCGTGCCGCAAACGACCGTCTCCTTGGATCTCAAGATCGTGCGCCGGCAGTGGGAGAAGTCGGCGCTCGACGACTTCAACGCCATGCGCAGCGAGGAGTTGCAGAAGGTCGAACGGCTCGAGCGCGAGGCCTGGGCCGCGTGGGAACGTTCCCAGAAGCCGGCCCAATCGGCCGTCGTCGACGGCGATGCGAAAAAGGGCACCCGCAAGACGATCAAGAACCAGCACGGCAATCCGCGGTTCTTGCAAGTCGTCCTCAGTTGCATCGCCTCGCGCCGCGACATCCTCGGCCTCGACGCGCCGCGCAAACTGGCGCCCACCGACGTCGAAGGGCGGACGATCACCCTCTCCGACCTGCTCGGCAGGATTCGCAGCGCGGCGCCCACGCCGCCGGCCGCGGCGGCACTCATCGAACATTCGAACGTGTTCGATCTCGCCGCCGAGTTCGCGCGCCGCGCGGCGCCGGCGGAGGGAGAAAAAGATGAAAGGAGAGAAGAAACGACCGACCACTGACAACCAACCCTTTTTCCTTTCACCTTTCACCTTTCACCTTTTTCCTTTTTCCATGCCCAAACACGATTCCCAAGACGCCGATCTCGAACGGCTGCAACGCACCTGGCAAGAGTACGTCAATCGCCCGCTGGAATTCGTCACGCGGTTCTGGCCCTGGATCACGCTGGCGCCGTACCAGGCCGAGATCCTCGAATCGGTCGTCCAGTGCGACGAAACCTGGGTCCATTCGGCCAACGAAATGGGCAAATCATTCATCGCGGCCGTCACCGTCGTCTGGTGGTTCTGCACTCGCTGCGCCAAGGTCGTCACCTCGAGTACCACCGAAGAGCGAGTTTTACGAGGCGGCCACAAGCCAGGCGCACCGCATCCTGGCGGTCGGCAACCCGCTGCGTGGGACGGGCATTTTCCACGAAAAGTGCCGCGCCGGCGACCAGCGACACCCCGACGGTTCCGGCCGCCTCTACCGCAAGGTGATCCACGTTTCGGGAGAGCAATCGCCCAACGTCTTGTTCGCTCGTTCGCACATCGAGGCGGGGCGCCCCGGCCCGCCGCCGCTGGTCTCGCCCGGAATCCTTTCCTACGCCGACTTCCAGACGCGCCAGGCCAACTGGCCCGCCGACAAAGTGCGCACGCGGCTGTTGGGCCTGTTTCCCGACGACGCCGACGAACGCCTGTTTCCCGACGAGTGGCTCGACGTCGCCCAGCGACTCGGCGCCGAAGTGCGATCGCTCTTCGCCGCGGACGAACGCACGCGCGGAGTCGATGAGGAGCCCCCTGACGATCCGATGCGCATTCGGCTCGCCTCGCATCTCAAACGGTTCGATCGCCCCTACGCCTTGGGCGTCGACGTGGCCGCGGGGGGCGCCGACCAGACGGTGTGGGTGGTGTTGGGGCGGTTTGGCGTGCGGCAGATCGTCGCCAAGCACACGCCCGACACCTCGGAAATCACGCGCGTCACGCGCCGGCTCGCGCACCGCTGGCGCATCACCCGGCGCGCGGTGGCGTTCGACGCTGGCGGAGGCGGCAAGCAAATCGCCGACGCGCTGAGGGCCCGCTACGGCTGGGATCCGAGCATCGTCGATTTCGGCGCGCGGCCCAGGCGGCCCGACGAGTACCTCAACCGCCGCGCGGAACTCTACGGCGAGCTTCGCAAGGCGCTCGAACCCAACCGCCGCCTGCGAAGGTTGCTCGAACTCCCGCGCGACCGATGGACGCGGAAGCTGCGCTGTGTATCGTTGCCTCCCGACGACGGACGCTTGCGCGAGGAGTTGGCCGTGCTGCCGAAGCGGTACGACGGCGAGGGCAAGTTGCGGCTTCCGAGCAAATCGCGCTCGCGCGCGCGTGACGGCGACCGCGGCGAGCGGACGATCCGCGAGTTGCTTGGCGGCCGTTCGCCCGACCGCGCCGATGCGCTGGCACTGGCCTACCACGCCTGGGACGACGATCGCGAAAGACGCGCGCTCTCGACCATCCGCGGGCCACTGATTTATTAGGCGAGCGGGGGGCGTTAGCCCCCTGTTCGTCAGCTAGCAGGCGTTAGGCGATAGGCGATAGGCGGGGCGAGCGGGGGGCGTTAGCCCCCTGTTCGTCAGCTAGGAGGGGTTAGGCGATAGGCGATAGGCGGGGCGAGCGGGGGGCGTTAGCCCCCTGTTCGTCAGCTAGGAGGGGTTAGGCGATAGGCGTTAGGCGATAGCGGGGGCGAGCGGGGGGCGTTAGCCCTTAGGTTTGCCCACTTTTGGTGGACGTAGATTTTACAAAATCCGCCGCGGGCTGGCCGGGGTTCCCTGTTGAAGTTATTCGCTCTCATGGAGATACGCCGATTGTAACTTTGTACATTGGTTTTGTAAGCGACCCAATGGCACGCTCCCGTGCGTAGGGATGTGGTAGGAGGGGCACCAATCCCACGGTCTTTGCAGGACGGAGCGAGCATGGACACTTTCGACGATGGGCGGAGTTTTGGCGAGGTGAATTTCGGCGCAGCCGAGCTTGGAGATCGGCGACGAACCAAGCGGCTGGTTAAGTTGGCGGACCAGCTTTGTCGGCATCCCGGTGGGAGCTTGCCCGACAAGCTCAAGTCCCCCGCCGACCTGAAAGCTCTCTACCGGCTGTGTGACTGCGATGACGTTACCCATGAGGCGGTCTTGGCACCTCACCGAGCAGTCACGCTGGCGCGCGTCCAAGCGCACATCGGGCCCGTGGTGGTGATTCACGATGCCACGGAACTGGACTACTCGAGCCGCAGATCGCTGAAGAACTTGGGGCAAATCGGTAACGGGCACGGGCGGGGCTACATCTGCCACAACAGTTTGGTGATTGATCCACAAGACCGCACCGTGCTCGGGTTGGCGAACCAGATTCTGCACCGCCGCGTGACGATCTCCAAGAAAGAGACCAAAGACCAGCGCCGCCGCCGGAAGTCGCGTGAGAGCCGGCTGTGGCTTGAGGGGACGAAGGTTCTCCCCGCCGACTGGCGGCTGATCGACGTTTGCGATCGCGGGGCAGACACCTTTGAGTTTCTGGAGCACGCCTTGCACAGCGGTCGGCGATTCGTTGTTCGCTCGGCCCACAGCCGCGCGATGTTGCCCGGCCATGGAGAGGACGGCACCGCCTGCAACCTGCACACCTATGCGCGTAGCCTGCCGACACTGGGATGTCAGCAAGTCAAGATTCCGGCCCGAGACGGCCAGCCGGCACGGAAGGTCAAGTTGTCCGTGGCTGCCGGGCCGGTTCGGCTGAAAGCTCCGCATGCCAAGCACGGAGAACACGGGAACACCCCGCTGCCGCTCTGGGTCGTATGTGTCCGGGAAGAAAACCCTCTTCCGGGAACCACACGCTTGGAATGGATTCTGTTGACGAATCAACCGGCAACGACGTTCGACGAAGCATGCATGGTGGTTGATTGGTACGAGTGCCGCTGGATCATTGAGGAATTCCACAAGGGGAAAAAGACAGGCTGCGGGGTTGAGCAGTTGCAGTTCACGAGCGAGGATCGTTTGCAACCCATGATCGCCTTGCTTTCCGTCGTGACCTTGACGTTGCTGAACCTTCGCGATGCCAGTCGTCAGCCGGATGCAAAAACCCGATTGGCCACGGAAATCATTTCGGTGGACTACGTCCGTGTGCTCAGCGGTTGGCGCCACAAGCAAATTCATGAGGATTGGTCCATTCATGATTTTTTCTTCGCTCTGGCGCGCCTGGGTGGCCACCAAAACCGCAAGAGCGACAAGCCCCCGGGGTGGTTGGTCCTATGGCGCGGTTGGACTACTCTCCAGGCGATGGTCGACGGCGCGACCGCCATCCGCCGGAAAAAATGTGGGTAAACCTAAGGCGTTAGCCCCCTGTTCGTCAGCTAGCCTGGATTCCCATATTCGAGTTTCGCCTAAACCATACCCCTCATAATGGCTGGTGTAGATTGGGGGTGATTTAGCCGAACACTTTACACCATAGTACGGCTTCAGCCGAACTGGAATTGCAG
>Ga0307372_10001291_pt1 | contig 44010 bp, 37 predicted proteins | sample OX1MG_FD_202533 | JGI IMG/M metagenome (GOLD analysis project Ga0307372, IMG submission 202533) | Soil microbial communities from Risofladan, Vaasa, Finland - OX-1 | ecosystem: Environmental > Terrestrial > Soil > Coastal area > Acid sulfate soil | place: Finland: Risofladan, Vaasa | collected...
AGTTGCTCCGGCTTGTCCGCGCCAGGCCCATAGCCAAGGTGATGGCTCAGTTCCGCCTTCAGCGACGCCTCGATCAGCGCCTGCTTGAATGCAAACCCCGCCGCGTTGATCGCTTGCTCCGTCATCGGGCCGGTCAGGAATTGGTCAACCAGCTCCTTCGGGATCGAGGGCAGCTTCGCTACGGCGCGGTCAAGCTTCCTGGCTTTGCTCGGCATAAGACGCCTCCTTGGGGTGGGTTATGCCCCTCCGCGTCATGTGTCCTCACTTCGCGGGCTGGATAACGGAACTCGAACGGCGGCTTGCCGGCTGAGTTCAGCGTTGCGGATGGCGGATGACGCGCGGCGCCGCCCCCGCTACGCTGGCGGCTTCTCGCCCCATCGGCACGGAGGCTTCCAGTTGCCCGGACCGCCGCGCGACACGCGTTCTTCGGTAAAGCTCAGCGATGTCGCGGCGGCGGCCGGCGTGGCGCCGATGACCGTGTCGCGCGTGATCAATACCCCGGACCGTGTTTCGCCGCACACCGCCGCCCGCGTGCGCGCCGCGATCGACAAGCTGGGTTATGTGCCGAACCTGGTCGCGAGCGGCGTGTCGTCACGCCGCTCGCGCATGGTGGCCGCCGTCGTGCCGACCATCGCGCACCCGATGTTCGCCGAGCTGGTGCAGCACTTCACCGACGCGATGCGCTCCGCCGGCTATCAGGTGATGCTGTCGATCGGCGGCCATGGCGATTTTGCCGAGCTTGACCTGGTGCGCGGATTGCTGGCCCGCCGGCCCGACGCCATGCTGATCACCGGCACCGACCATGCGCCTCCGCTGCGGCAGGTGCTGGTGGACTCGGGCATCCCGGTCGTGGAGATCTGGGACGTCGCGCCGCAGCCGGTGGACATGCTGGTCGGGCTGGACCATCCGCGGGCCGGCGCGGCGGTCGCGGCGCTTTTCCTCGGCAAGGGCATCGACAGTTTCGCCGTGTTCGCCGCGGACGATGCGCCCGCCCGGGCGCGGCGGCGCGGCTTCATCGACGCGGTGCGGCAGGCGGGCGGCACGCTGCTGGCCGAGCTGCTCTTGCCGGCCCCGAGCACGATCACGGCGGGACGCCAGGCAATGGGCGCCCTGGCCGCCGGGCTCACCCGCCGAACCGGGCTGTTCTGCAGCTCTGACTTGCTCGCGTTCGGCGCGATCACCGAGGCGCGGGCCCGCGGCATCGACGTGCCCGCGCGACTGTCGGTGTGCGGTTTCGGCAATTTCGAGTTGGGCGCGGCGAACGAGCCGCCATTCACGACGGTGAGCGTGGAAGGTGCCGAGATCGGCCGAACGGCCGCCGGTTTCTTGCTCCGCCGGCTGAGTGGCGCGCCGGCCCGCGATGCCGATCGCGTTCAGGTGCCGTTCCGCATCATGGAGCGCGCCTCTACCTGACTTTCCCCCTCGGTCTGGCTGTCGGTTGGCACTTTTGCGCTGCGCCGCAACATGTTATGTTGCAGCGCAGCAGAGTGGCAGGATCGCTGCGATGCGGCCAAGCCCGGCGAAAGAGAAGGGGATTCCAATGGATTACGTCGAGACCGGCGATCTGCTGGATTACGTCGCGGCCGGCGGGCTGCGCATCGCCCGCGCGCTGCACCATTTTGTCACGGCCGAGGCGATCCCCGGCACCGGCATCGACCCCGGCGCATTCTGGCAGGGGTTCGGCGCGCTGGTCCGCGATTGCGCGCCGCGCAACAAGGCGCTGCTGGACCGGCGCGACGCGTTGCAGCAGCAGATCGACGATTGGCACGGCGCGCATCGCGGCAAGCCGATCGACGGCGATGACTATCGGCGGTTCCTGCGCGACATCGGTTATCTCCAGCCGGAGCCGGCGGAGTTCGCCGTCGCCACGGCGCATGTCGATGCGGAGATCGCCAGCATCGCCGGGCCGCAGCTCGTCGTGCCGGTGACCAATGCGCGCTACGCGCTGAACGCGGCGAATGCGCGCTGGGGCAGTCTGTACGATGCGCTGTACGGCACCGACGCGATTCCGGAAGATGGCGGGGCGACGCGCGGGGGCGGCTACAACAAGGCCCGCGGCGCTCGGGTGATCGCCAAGGCACGCGCGATCCTCGACCAGGCGGCGCCGCTGGCCGCCGGCAGCCACGCGGATGCGACGTCGTATGCGTTGGATGGCGCGGCGCTGTCGGTCACGCTGAAGGACGGCACGCGGACCGGGCTGCGCAACGGGGAGAAGGACTTCGTCGGCTATCGCGGCGATGCCGCCGGCCTGACCGCCGTGCTGCTGCGGCACCACGGGCTGCAACTGGAGATCGTGATCGACCGCAGCCGCCAGATCGGCAAGCAGGATCCGGCCGGCGTTGCCGATGTGATGGTGGAAGCCGCGATCACCACCATCCAGGACCTTGAGGATTCCATCGCCGCGGTCGATGCCGAGGACAAGGTGCTGGCCTACCGCAACTGGCTGGGCCTGATGAAAGGCACGCTGGAAGACACATTCGAGAAGGGCGGGCGCACGCTGACGCGCCGGCTGCACACCGATCGCAGCTACCGCAAACCGGACGGCGGCGAGGTATGGCTGTCGGGCCGCAGCCTGATGCTGGTGCGCAATGTCGGCCACCACATGTACACCGACGCGGTGCTCGATGCCGGCGGGGGCGAAATCCCGGAGGGCTTGCTGGACGCCGCGGTGACGTCGCTGATCGCGCTGCACGATTTGAACAACACTGGTCCGTTGCGCAACTCGCGCGCCGGCTCGGTCTATATCGTCAAGCCCAAGATGCACGGGCCAGAGGAGGTGGCGTTCACCGATTTGGTGTTTGGCCAGGTGGAAGACCTGCTGAAGCTGCCGCGGCACACCCTGAAGATGGGCATCATGGACGAGGAGCGGCGCACGTCCGCCAACCTGAAAGCCTGCATCTTCGCGGCGAAGCATCGCGTGGCGTTCATCAACACCGGGTTCCTGGACCGCACCGGCGATGAGATTCACACTTCGATCGAAGCCGGCCCGATGCTTCGCAAGAGCGACATGCGCCACACGCCGTGGATCAAGGCGTACGAGGACCAGAACGTCGATATCGGGCTGGCGTGCGGCTTGCGCGGCAAGGCGCAGATCGGCAAGGGCATGTGGGCGGCGCCCGATCGCATGGCCGAGATGCTCGAGCAGAAGATCGGGCATCCGCGGGCCGGGGCGAACACCGCATGGGTGCCCTCCCCCACCGCCGCGACGCTGCACGCTTTGCACTACCACGCAGTAGATGTTGCCGCGCGGCAGACCGAGCTGGCGTCGCGACCGCGCGCATCGCTGTCCGACCTGCTGACATTGCCGCTGGCCGACCGGCCGAACTGGTCGCCCGAGGACGTGCAGCAGGAGCTGGACAACAACTGCCAGGGCATTCTCGGCTATGTGGTACGCTGGATCGACCAGGGTGTGGGGTGCTCGAAAGTGCCGGACATTCACGATGTCGGGTTGATGGAGGATCGTGCGACGCTGCGCATCTCGTCGCAGCACATCGCCAACTGGCTGCATCACGGGGTGACGACCGGCGCGCAGGTGATGGCGACGCTGCGGCGCATGGCGGAGGTGGTGGACCGGCAGAACGCCGACGATCTGCTCTACAAACCAATGGCACCGGGGTTTGACGGCGTGGCGTTCAAGGCGGCGTGCGACCTGGTGTTCAAGGGCCATGCGCAACCGAACGGCTATACCGAGTTCATTCTGCACGCGCGGCGACGGGAAGCGAAGCGCGGGTAAGCATCCCCCGGAAGAGCCGGGGGAACCGCCGATATGTCAGGTAATCTGTTTGGCTTTGCGTTCCTGTCGCAAGGCCGGGCGGGCGACCGATGCAACCGCCTTGGGGCGATTTCGCACGGATCGTGCGGTGCCCCCTACCGCGCGGCGGTCCCTGTGCCGCGCAGCAACCGATCCACGTCCGCGGTGCGCACAAGCTGGAAATCATCGGCGGCAAGGATGCGTGCGTTGACCGCCTCGATAATCTTCAGGCTGACGAACACCGTTCCGCTGGCGACGGCGTAAGTTCCGGTCACGACCTCGGCTGCGGCGGGCGGCGGATAGACGTCGCGCACTGCCCGGCTCAGCGTCATTTCGCCCTGTGTGCGATCCAGTTCGACGGCGCGCCGGAGGCGCATGTCCATCACCGGAAGCCCGCGCTGCACGAGACGGCTGCGTATCAGATCGGCGATGATGTTGCCGAATGGCGTCGAGTGGTTGACGTCCCGGATGTCGGAGATTGAGCCAACCACCGCCGGACTCGCCGCGGCGACCAGCGTCGGATCGCCCGCCAGCATCTGATCGACGGCGGCATAGGTGCGCTGGGCGAGATGGCTGGGCGCCTGGTGGGCTTCTTCCGCCTGGATTTCCTGATCGAGGACCAGGTCGGACGTGCAGCCGGCCAGTAAGCCGACAGCCATCGCCGCGAGCAAGGCTCGGACCGCATGTTGCATGCGGCGGCGATCGTTGCGAGTCGCCGAGCGGGTCATGGCACGTAACGAAGCTGCACGAGCGGCGGGCCAGCCGGAGGAACGCTGCCGGTATAGAGCGAGACGTCGGCATCGGCGATATACATCGGATAGCGCACGGCAAACACGATCCGATTGCCCTCGGCGATCGAGGCGCCCCAGGCGATTTCCGTGTTGGTGTCGGGCGTCATGGTTCGCAACAGGTCGGCGAGGATGCCGGCACCAGCCAGCACGCCGAAGCCGGCTGCCGGGGTCAAGGGTGCCTCGTTGGCCATCACCACCGCCCCGCCGCTGGCAAATCCGGCGGCGGTGAACGTCCCGTCGGGCAGCCGGTCGCGTGGCGGCCATTGCACAACGTCCACGTCGAGGTCGATTTCCGCGGCGCCCACCGGCGACTGCACCACCGCACCACCATGCCGCAGGATTTCGGCTTCCAGCGACTGCGCCACTTCATACAGGAACTGGGAGCGGGGCGTGACGATTTTGACGTAGAACGGCGTGCGCCAGCCTGACGCGGCGGCTGGGTTGGGACTGGCCGGATCAGGCAACAGGCCGTCATACATCATGTCGAGGGCGATCTGTTGCGCCACGGCCTGCCAGTCGCGCAACGCGTCGGCACTCTGCTGGAATGCTGGCGGCTTCAGCGCCACGGCCGGCCGCGTGCATCCGCCAAGCAAACCGGCGACTGCCAGAGACAGCAGCAAGGCCACAGGTTTTGCAGTCATTTTTTGCCGATCTCTGACGGTTCGATTCCTGAAGGACAAACCCACTGGACAGCGAGCCAGAAAGCGCCGGTTCGGTTACGTGGCCGTTTCACTTCGCTCGCCACGGACCGGGGCATTGGGAAACGGGCTGCTGTTGGACGGTCGGTGTCTTGTCAGTTGTGCAGTGCCGGTCAAGTTCGGCCCGAAGACCGAACTTAGCGCGCGCACGCCGACGATGTCAAACAGCAGCGGCAATCCGGTTCGGGGAAGCCGACGGCAACGCCACACAGACCGAAATCGCGTGCGCGCGATACGCAGGGGCGCAGCGGTTTCCGGGCGTCTCCTTGCCGACGCGCTACAGGCTTTGCATGCGTCCCGACCGGGACGCTGCTCCGCTGCCCGGCCGTCTGGCGCCGCGAGCAGGGCACGCTATACTCGCCGGTATCGGATCAAGGAGGAAGCCGCCCGTGAGCATCAGCATTCGTCCGCTGCACCGGCATTTCGCCGGCGCGGTGACCGGCCTGGACATCACCCAGACGCTGTCGCGCGACGCGGTCGCCGCGATCGAGGCGGGCATGGACCGCTATGCCGTACTGGCGTTTCCCGACCAGCCCCTGACCGACGAGCAGCAATGCGCGTTCAGCCGGAATTTCGGCGAGCTGGAGGTGACGCTGATCGGGCAGTTGAGCAAGCCGGAGGAACGGCGGCTCGGCGACCGGCTGGAACTCGGCGACATCTCCAATCTTGACGCGAGGAATCGGTTGCGCGCGCGGGATGACGAGAAGCGGATGTATGCGCTGGCCAACCGGCTGTGGCACTCGGACGCGTCGTTCCGCGCGCACGGCGCCGGCTATACGCTGCTGCACTCGCGTATCGTGCCGAGCAAGGGCGGCAACACGGAATTCGCCGACATGCGCGCGGCGTACGATGCCCTGGACGATGCGATGAAGACGGAGGTCGAAGACCTGATCTGCGAACACTCGATCGTGTTTTCGCGAGAGCAGATCGGGTTCGCGGTGCGGGAGGACGGGAATGCGGACAAACTGCGGCCGGTGCGGCACCGGCTGGTGGTGACGCACCCGGTGACGGAGCGAAAGTCGCTGTATCTGGCGTCGCATATCGGCGGCATCGTCGGCTGGCCGGTGCCGGAGGCGCGGGCCTTCATCCGCGACCTGATGGAACACGCGACCCAACCGGAGTTCGTCTATACGCACAAGTGGCAGGTGAACGAGCTGGTGATGTGGGACAACCGGACGGTCATGCATCGCGCTCGCCGCTTCGACGACCTGCGCGAGGTGCGCGACCTGCGCCGCACCTCGATCAAGGGGACCGGCGTGACGGCGGCGCCGGCGGTGTTGCAGGCGGCGGAGTGAAGGACGCGAGGTAATGGGTTAGACCGGACTTTCCCTCCGCTTGCGGGAGGGGTTCGTGCCGCATGTGCCGACCCCTCCCACCTCCCGCAAGGGGAGAGAGAGGCTATGTCAACCGTTGGACTGCACTGCCGGCAGGATCAATCAGCGATGCCGATCAGCATAACGCCCCTGCACCGGGTCTTCGCCGGCGAGGTTTCCGGGACCGACACGACGCGCCCGTTGTTGCGCGACGCGGTGGCGGCGATCGAAGCCGGCATGGACCGCTACGCGGTGCTGGTGTTCCGCGACCAGCGGCTGACCGACGAGCAGCAGCTCGCGTTCAGCCGCAATTTCGGTGCGCTGGAAGAAACCCGCGGCACCGGCATTTCCACGCCGGGCGAGCAACGCCTGCACCCCGCCTTCGCCGATGTGTCCAATCTCGACAAGGACAACAAGCTGCTGGAACGCGACAGCCGGCGACGGCTGTACAGCCTCGGCAACATGTTGTGGCACTCCGACAGCTCGTTCAAGGCGATCCCGGCCAAGTACTCGATCCTGTCCGGCCGGATCGTCACGAGCGCAGGCGGCGACACGCAGTTTGCCGACATGCGCGCCGCCCATGCCGCGCTCGACGACGCCACGAAATCCGAAATCGACGATCTGGTCTGCGAGCATTCGCTGATCCATTCGCGTGCGATGCTCGGCTTCACCGACCTTACGCCGGAGGATCGCGCGACGATGCGCCCGGTGCGGCAGCGGCTGGTGCGCAGGCATCCGGCGACGGGGGGGAAATCGCTGTACCTCGCCTCGCATATCGGCGCGATCATCGGCTGGCCGGTGCCGGAGGCGCTCGCCTTCATCCGCGACCTGACCGAGCATGCGACACAGCGGCAATTCGTTTACGCACACAAATGGCGGCCGCATGACCTGGTGATGTGGGACAACCGCGTCACCATGCATCGCGTCCGCCGCTACGACAACGCGCTGCCGCGCGACATGCGCCGCACCACCGTCGCGGGCACGGAGATGACGGTGGCCCAGGCGGGCCTCGCAGCGGAATGACGCATCGGAGAAATCAGCCGTGACCATCAGCATCCGTCCGATCCAATCCAGGTTCGCCGGCGAAGTGTCCGGGATCGACGTCACCCGGCCGCTCGATGCCGCTGACGTCGCGGCGATCGAGGCCGGCACGGACCGTTACGCGGTGCTGGTGTTCCACGACCAGCCGCTCAGCGACGACCAGCAGCGCGCGTTCACCCGCAATTTCGGCACGCTGGAACAGGCGCCGGGCGGGCACGTCGCGAAGCCGCACGAGCGGCGGCTGCCGCCCGACATGCAGGACGCTTCGAATCTCGACAAAGAGCAGCGGGTGTTCGCGCGCGACGACCGGCGGCGCATGTTCAATCTTGGCAACCGGCTGTGGCACTCGGACAGCTCGTTTCGGGCGGTGCCGGCGAAATACTCGCTGCTGTCCGGACGCATCGTGGTGGACAAAGGCGGGCATACGGAATTCGCCGATATGCGCGGCGCCTACGATGCGCTGGATGACGCGACCAAGGCGGAGGTCGAAGACCTGGTGTGCGAACACTCGCTGCTGTTCTCGCGCGGATTGCTGGGGTTCGACGTCGCGGACGACGAACGGGCGATGTTCCGTCCGGTGCGCCAGCGGCTGGTGCGCACGCATCCGGCGACGGGGGAAAAGTCGCTGTTCCTGTCGGCGCATGCCGGCAGCATCGTCGGCTGGCCGGTGCCGGAGGCGCGCGGGTTCCTGCGCGACCTGACAGAGCATGCGACGCAGCCGGGTTTCGTCTATTCGCACAAGTGGCGGCAGTACGACCTGGTGATCTGGGACAACCGCCAGACCATGCACCGGGTAACGCGCTTCAACGAGAACCTGGTGCGCGACATGCGCCGCACCACGGTGGCCGGCGACGCGATGACGGTAGCGCAGGCGGCCTGACGGCGGGTCAGGCCGCTGCACATTCCGCTACGCTTCGGCTGGGCGCCGGCCGGCCTCGCCCTGAACGGTTGCCTCGTCCGCCTCCTCATCGACCGTCATCGCGCGGCCGTGCGTCTCGACGCCGAGCAGGCTGAACGACAGGCCGACCAGCAGCATGCCGAAGGCGAGGAACAGGAAGGCGGGGAGCACTGCATCGCCGGTCGCTTTCGGCGACACGAGATTGCCGGTGCCGGCGATCAGCGCGAGGCTCAGGGGACCGAGGATCTTGCCGACGCCGTTGGCCGCCTGGCCAAGCCCCGACGAGCGCGCGCCCATGCGGACGCCGAACGCCTCCACCGTGTAGGGCGCGAGGTTGGAGAACCCGCCGTCGATGCCGAAGGTGGAGACGCACATCAGGACGATCAGGAGCGGCACGCCGCCGACGAACACCTGGTTGAAATACGCCGCGGCAACCAGCGCGACGGCGGCGCCGAAGCCGAACACCTGGCCGCAGCGGCGCCTTCCCATGATCGGCGAGATGAAGGTCACCAGGACCTTGCCGACCACGCCTGCGCCGGCGACGAACACGAAATACTTCGCCGCCTGCGGCACCGGAATGTGCAGGAGCAGCGCAACGATGGTCGGCCCCCACAGATAGACGCCGTAGGCGGCCGTGGAGGAGCCACCCCAGATGATCACGGTGTCCCAGAAGCGGCGCGGATTGTTGTACAGCTCCGACAGGCGTCCGGAGGGTTGGGCAGCCGGCGGCATGGTGGGCAGCGGCACCTGGTCCAGCGGCAGCCGAAGCTGGCGCGCCACCTGGGCGCGTGCCTCGGCGAAGCGCCCCTTGGCGGTGAGCCAGCGCACCGATTCCGGCACGAAGATTGCGATGGCGATGCCTACCGGGATCGTCAGCGCGCCCAGCATCGCCACGCCGCGCCAGCCGAGCGCCGACAGCAACACCGCCGATGTCGCCGACGCCACGAGCGTGCCGGCGGTGGCGAACACCACATAGAAGCTCGACAACGACGTCCGGTACCGCGTCGGCGCCTGCTCCACCACGATGGTCAGGCACGGCGTCACCGCCGCGGTAAGGCCGAAGCCCACGACGAAGCGTAGCACGGCGAACAACCCCCAGGCGCCATTGGGCACGAAGCCGATCAGCCCGGCGCCGATGCCGCAGATAAAGGTGCCCAGCACGAGTTGGGTCTTGCGTCCCCACGCATCCGACAGGGCACCCCAGATGACCGCGCCGCAGATCGCACCCAGGCCGCCGCTGTAGAGGATGACCGCGGACTGGCCATAGGTGAGATGCCATTGCGGGCCGAGCACGGCAACGAGAAATCCGACGACCAGGAAGTCGAAGAACTCCAGCACGGTGATCAGCGCGAGCAGACTGAAGACGAACCAGTAGCGGCCGTTGAGTCGGTGGGTGTCGAACAGCGACAGCAGACCTTCGGACGTTTGTCCGTTCATGGGGGCGCCTCCTCCTGGCGCCGTCGGTCGCGTTCGGGCCGAGCGGCGCCGTTGTTGCGAAGCCAACGCAATCCTGCGCCGTCTCCCAAGGAGCTGGCGCTGTCTTTTGGGCCCGTGGGCCAAATGCACGCCGACCGGCGATCCTGCGCCAGTCATTCCGGAAGGCTAGACCGCATTCCGCGAAAGACGCAAATGCCGGGTCCGCCGCTGCCGCATGTTCCGAGTCGCCACGCGGCGACGGCGCGATTCCACGCGTTGACAGAAGCCTGGCAATTGGGACAAAGACGCGGCCGAAACCGGAACAAGAGCCTGCGCCATGCTGAAGGTCTCATGCTGAAGATCTGGGGACGCCGCAGTTCGTTCAACGTGCAGAAGGTGCTGTGGCTGGTGGACGAGTTGGAACTGCCGCACGAGCACATCGACGCCGGCGGCGGATTCGGCGGATTGGATGCGCCGGGCTTCCTGGCGATGAATCCGCACGGCAAGGTTCCGGTGATCGACGACGACGGTACGGTGGTGTGGGAGTCGCACGCGATTCTGCGTTACCTCGCGGCGCGCCATGGCGGAGCACGGTGGTGGCCGGGCGATCCGGCCGAGCGGTCACTGGCGGAACGCTGGATGGACTGGTCGGCGACGACGCTGCAACCCGATTTCCTGATAGGCGTGTTCTGGGGTTTCTATCGCACGCCGGATGCGGCGCGCGACTGGCCGGCGATCCGCGAGAAAGTCGCTGCGTGCGCGGCGCATTTCGTATTGCTCGATCGGATCCTGGGGGATCGGCGCTATTTGCTGGGTGACGACCTGACGCTGGCGGACCTGCCGGCCGGCACCGCGCTGTATCGGTATTTCGGATTGGACATCGAACGGCCCGCGGTGCCGAACGTGGCAGCCTGGTACTGCCGCCTGCAAGCGCGACCGGCCTACCGGGGCCATGTCATGCTCCCGTTCGAGGAGTTGCGCGGCCGGCTGGCCTATTGACGGGTCACGGCATGCCGAAGGTCCGCCGCGCGATTTCCAGCAATGCGCGCAGGTAGTCTTCGCCGGTTTCAGGGAAGGCGTCGATGCCGATGCGCAGGCGGTAGTCGTGCGCAAGCTGGGTGAAGTCGCTGATGTCGTCGGACTCGGCGAGCCAGTTGCAGATCGCGCCGTATTCCCGGTAAGGCGGCGAGGCTTGCAGGTGCCGCAGGTCGCCGGCGAGCTTCCGCAGGCGTTGTGCGGCGGCGGCGCTTTGCCGGTCGCCGGGGTCGGTATCGACCTTGCGCAGGCGCCATTCGGCCGCGGCTTCCAGGTCGGCGATTTCCGGCGGATCGGGTTCGGTCATTGTTGGGTCTTCCGGTTTCCGTATAGGGCGGTGCAGCATATCAGACGGTTTCACCACAGGGACACGCTGGGTACGCCGTCCCCCGATCCTTCGTGTATTGGTGGCGAAGCCGTCTTGCTTCGGCACGCGCCGTACGGACACCCCGGGTCAGGTGAGGCCGGCATCTGGCGGGCCCGAACGGCCGATGCTGCCTGCATGGCGGCAAGAGCACCGGTGCCCGAACCAAGGCAGGCATGGACCCCATCCGCGCCGCCACCGCCAGGCAGGGCTGTTGGCGCGGCGAAAGCCGCGCCTTCATGTGCGCGATCAACGATCTCCTCCGCAGCGCCCGCGTCCTGCCGACCGCGACCGCACTCGATCCAATGCACCCCACGCCGCGCAGCCAATCGCCCCGCCCCGTTGCCCCCCCGTCCCTGCTCCGATAGGTTCCGCCGCCGCGCTCAACGGGAACCCAGCCCATGTCCCTCATCGCCGAACGACTCGACCGCATCCAGCCCAGCCTGACCATCGCCATTGCCACCAAGGCGCGTCACATGATCGCCGAGGGCAAGAACGTGATCAGCCTGTCGCAGGGCGAGCCGGATTTCGACACGCCGCGCAACGTCAAGGACGCCGCGATCCGCGCCATCGAAGCCAACGAGTCCCACTACACCGACGTGGCCGGCACCCCCGCCCTGCGCCAGGCCGTGGCGCAAAAGTTCAAGCGCGACAGCGGCCTGGACTACAAGCCGGAGGAGATCATCATCTCCACCGGCGGCAAGCAGGTGATCTTCAACGCGTTCCTGGCGACGCTGAACGCCGGCGACGAGGTTATCATCCCCAGCCCGTGCTGGGTCAGCTATCCCGACATCGTAAGCCTCGCCGACGGCACGCCGGTGCTGGTGCCGTGCGGCCAGAACAACGGCTTCAAGCTGCGCGCCGAGGACCTGGAAGCGGCGATCACCCCGCGGACCAAATGGTTCATGCTGAACAACCCGTGCAACCCGACCGGCGCCGCCTACAACGCCGGGGATCTGCGGGCGATCTGCGACGTGCTGCTGCGCCACCCCGACGTGTGGGTGTTCACCGACGACATCTACGAGAAGCTGGCGTATGACGGGTTCAAGCCGGCCACCATCGTGCAGGTGGAACCCAAACTGCGCGACCGCACCGTTACCATGAACGGGTGCTCGAAAGCCTATGCGATGACCGGCTGGCGCATCGGCTTCGCCGGCGCGCCGGTGGCGCTGATCAAGGCGATGGACAAGCTGCAAAGCCAGTCCACCTCGAACACCAACTCGATCGCCCAGGCCGCCGCGGTGGAGGCACTGACCGGCCCGCAGGACTCCATCGAAGCCATGCGCAAGATCTTCGAGGAGCGGCGCAACCTGGTGGTGGCGGAGCTGAACAAGGCGCCGGGCCTGAACTGCCACAAGCCGGAAGGCGCATTCTACGTCTATCCCTCGATCCATGGCTGCATCGGCAAGACCAGCCGCGGCGGCAAGAAGATCACCGATGACGAGGGCTTCGTCCTGACCTTGCTGGAGGAGGAAGGCGTCGCCGCGGTGCATGGCTCGGCGTTCTGCTATCCGGGGCATTTCCGCATCGCCTACGCCAACTCCACCGAGGAGCTGCAGGACGCCTGCCGCCGCATCCAGCATTTCTGCGAAGGGCTGCACTGATGTCCGGCCAAACGGGACCAGGCCAGGCGAGGGCCAGCCAAAGCGGGCCAGGGCTCTCGCGGCGGCTCGGCCGTGTCGAGGTCGCCGCCAGCGTGCAGATGACGATCAAGGCGCGCGAGCTGCGCGCCGCCGGCAAGAACGTCATCTCGCTCACCCTCGGCGAGCCGAATTTCGACAGTCCGCCGCACGCCATCGAGGCGGCACACCAGGCGGCGCTGAAGGGCGACACGAAATACCCGCCGCAAGACGGCACCCGCGTGTTCAAGGAGGCAATCCAGCGCAAGTTCAAGCGCGATTCCGGCCTCGACTACGCGCTGGATGAGATTTGCGTCGGCAATGGGGGAAAACAGTGCCTGTTCAACGCCATCATGGCGACGGTCGATCCGGGCGACGAGGTGGTGATCCCGGTGCCGTCCTGGATCGCCTATGCGCAGATGACGCAGCTCTGCGAAGGCACGCCGGTGTTCGTCAACTGTCCACAGAACAACGGCTTCAAGCCGCGCGCCGAGGACATCGACGCCGCGATCACGCCCAACACCAAATGGCTGATCCTCAACAACCCCAACAATCCCACCGGCGCCTGTTGCTCCGCCGCGGAACTGCGCGCCATCGCCGACGTGATGCTGAAACACCCGCATGTCTGGATTCTGTCCGATGACATGTATGAGCACCTCGTGTTCGGCGGCTTCCAGCACGCCACCTTCGCGCAGGTGGCGCCGGAATTGAAGAACCGCACGCTGACCGTGAGCGGCGTTTCCAAGACCTATGCGATGACCGGCTGGCGCATCGGCTTTGCCGGCGGACCGCGCGCGCTGATCAAGGCGATGGTGAACATGCAGGGCCAGGCGACGGCGGGCATCTCCACGGTCGGCCAGGCGGCGGCAGCGGCGGCGCTGGACGGGCCGCAAGACGGCGTGCAGGTGCAGATCGAGGCCTATCAGCGCCGCCGCGACATCGCGGTGGAGCTGCTGAACGCCTGCAAAGGCATCACCTGCCACAAGCCGGAAGGCGCGTTCTACGTGTTTCCGAATGTCGCCGGCTGCCTCGGCCACACCACCGCCGGCGGCCGGCGGTTGCAGACCGACGAGGATGTGTGCCTGGCGTTGCTCGAGGAGAAGTATGTCGCGACCGTGCACGGTGCGGCGTACCACATGAGCCCGTATCTGCGCATCAGCACCGCCACCGACGATGCGTCGCTGGTGGAAGGCTGCCGCCGCATCGCCGCGTTCTGCGAGGCGCTACGCTGACAGCCTCGCCCGCTGCGCGGGCAAGTGCGGCTTCTCCCTGGGGTTCATGCAAGTTCGCATTGACGAATCGCCCGCGTGCGTTCCTTCTGCCGCGATGGAGTTTGCGTCGATCGAGACTCTGGCACTGCCGCGCGGAACCGCGCGCGTCGAATGGCGGCGCAGCGCGCGGGCGCGGCGCATCAGCCTGCGCATCGACCCGCGTGGCGGCAGCGTCGTCGTCACCCTGCCGCCGCGCGCGGGTCGCAACGCCGGCATGGCGCTGCTGATGAGCCATGCCGAATGGGTGTCGGACCGGCTCGCGGCGCTGCCGGAGCGCGTCATGTTCGCCGACGGCGCGATGGTGCCGATCGGCGGCGTGCCGCACCGCATCCGCCACGTGCCGCAACATCGTGGTGCCGCCTGGATTCTCGACGGGGAACTGTTCGTCACCGGCGCGCCGGAGTTCCTGCGCCGCCGCGTCGTGGACTTCCTGCGCGCCGAAGCCGGCCGCAAGCTGTCGGTGCTGGTGGCCGCGAAAGCCGCGCTGATCGACCTGCAGCCACGGCGACTCGTCGTGAAGGATACCCAGAGCAGGTGGGGAAGCTGTGCGCCGGATGGGTCGCTGGCGTTCAGTTGGCGGTTGGTGATGGCGCCGGAGTTCGTGCAGGACTATGTCGCCGCGCACGAGGTGACGCATCTGAAGCACATGAACCACGGCAAGCGGTTCTGGTCCCAGTTGGACCTGCTGACGCCGCACGCCAACGCCGCAATTCCCTGGTTGCGGCGTGAAGGCGCGCGCCTGCTGCGCATCGGCTGATCCGTCAGGCGCCACTTGCGGCGGCGGGCACGCGGCGGGACTGGTCACGCGGCGAGGTCGCGCATGATCGCATAAAGGTCGGACTTGCCCTCGAAGCCGATGCCTGGAAGTTCCGGCAGCGTGACGACGGAGTTCTCCACCCGCGTGCCATCCGGGAACCCGCCATAGGGCTGGAACACGTCCGGATAGCTCTCGTTCCCGCCGAGACCGAGTCCCGCGGCGATCGCCAGCGACATCTGGTGCCCGCCATGCGGGATGCAGCGCTTCCAGCTCCAGCCGGCATCCTTCAGCATCCGCAAGGTCCGCTGGTATTCGCACAGGCCGTATGACAAGGCACAGTCGAATTGCAGCCAGTCGCGATCGGGCCGCATCCCGCCATGGCGGACCAGATTGCGCGCATCCTGATGGCTGAACAGGTTTTCCCCGGTTGCCATCGGGCCCGGATAGAACTCCGCCAGCGCCGCCTGCAACTGGTAGTCCAGCGGATCGCCGGCCTCCTCGTACCAGAACAGGTCGTAGTCGCGCAGCATCTTCGCATAGGCGATCGCGGTTTCCAGATCGAAGCGGCCGTTCGCATCGACCGCCAGCCGCGCCTTGCCGCCGAGCTCGGCGAGCACCGCCTCGATACGCCGGCGGTCGATATCGATCGGCTCGCCGCCGATCTTCATTTTCACCACCGTGTAGCCGCGATCGAGATAGGACCGCATCTCGGCGCACAGCGCTGCGTCATCCTTGCCGGGATAATAGTAGCCGCCCGCGGCATAGACGAAGACGTGCGGATCGGCTTCGATGCCGTAGCGTTCGGCCAGCAGCCGAAACAGCGGTTTCCCCCCGAGCTTCGCCACCACGTCCCACACCGCCATGTCGATGGTGCCGACCGCGACCGAACGGTCGCCGTGTCCGCCGGGCTTCTCGTTGCGCATCATGCAGCTCCAGACGCGGTCCGGATCGAGGTTTTCTCCCGTCCCGTCCAGCAGCGATGCCGGATCGGCTTCCAGGACCCGCGGGGCGAAACGCTCGCGGATCAGCCCGCCCTGGCCATAGCGGCCGTTGGAGTTGAAGCCGTAGCCCACCACGCGCCGGCCGTTGCGCTCCACATTGGTCACCACCGCGACCAGGCTCGTGGTCATCCGGGAGAAATCGATATAGGCGTTGCGGATCGGCGAGCTGATCGGCTTGGTGATCTCCCGCACATCGACAATGCGCAGTGGCATGGCGGTTCCTTTCGCGGCACGGCGGCCGGGGTTTCAGCGCAATTCCGCCACCGGCGCAACAGCCGGCGGCCGATGACCAGCCGGCGGCGGCAGCGGTATCGCCCCGCCGACCGCGATCCTGTCCGCCGCGGGATTTCATTGCCAATAATGGCCGGACGGGTATAAGCGGGCCGCGGAATTTCCATTGACCCGGAGGGACCCGGCCATGCCGATGCAAGTGGTGAATGGCGCGCAGCTCGCTTGCACGTTCGGGGCGGCGCCCTCGGTGCTGACCGTGCTGCCGGTCAATTGCACGATGGCGGACAGCATGCCGGCGGCGAACATCATGGACTATGTCCCCATGGAGAACATCATGCCGTTCGGCATGTGCACGAGCATCGCCAACCCGGAGGTCGCATCGGCGACGGCGGCGGCCCTGGGCGTGCTGACTCCGATGCCCTGCGTCCCGGTAACGTCGGCCCCATGGGCCCCAGGGGCGCCGACGGTGATGATCGCCAACCAGCCGGCGCTGGACAGCACGTCGAAATGCATGTGCAACTGGGCCGGCGTGATCAGCGTCGTCATGCCCGGGCAGACCGACACGATGGTCCCCTGACCGCGGCGCGGGACGGCTGCATCGTTCACGCCGGGCCGGCCGGCGCCCGCGCAACAGCAGCGCGACGGCGCGCGTCACGCCGCGAATTCGGGCAGCTTCATTTCATCCCATCCGGACAGGTGCTCGATCGCGCGGCCGACGCGGAACAGCATGGCCTCGTCGAATGGCCGGCCGACGATCTGCACCGAGATCGGCAACCGGTCCGATGCCAAACCGATCGGCACGCTCATCGCCGGATGGCCGGTGACGTTGAACGGAATGGTCTGCATCGGCGACGCCGAGGACAGCGCGCCCGGCGCCGCATCGAAGCGTGGTGCGGTGACCAGCGCCGAGGCCGTCAGCAGCGCATCGTGCCGGCCCAGCGTGGCGTTGACCGCATCCGTCAGTTCGCGGCGGGCGCGCAGCGCGTTGATGTAGTCCGCCGCGGTGATCGCCGCGCCGAGCACGAACCGGTTGGCGGTGATCTCGCCGTAGTCGTGCAGGCGACTTTGCAGATCGGCCTGGTGGATGGCGAAGGCCTCGGCCATCATGATGACGCGCCCGGCGGCGGTGAACAAAGCGTAGTCGGGCAGCGTAATATCCTCGACGCTGGCGCCGGCTTCGCGCAGCAGGGCGGCGGTGCGATCGATGCCGGCGACGACCTCCGGCATGGCGGTCGGAACCGCCGCGAAGAAGCCGCGCGGTATCCCGATGCGCAACCCGCCGACGCCCCGCGCCAGTCCGGCGCGATAATCCGCTACCGGAACGTCGGCGCTGGCCGCGTCTTCGGGATCGTGACCGGCCAGCACCTGCAACGCGATCGCGGCGTCTTCCACGCAGCGGCTCAGCGGCCCGCAATGGTCCAGTGTCCAGGACAGCGGGAACACGCCACGCCGCGAGACGCGGCCATAGGTCGGCTTGATCCCCACCAGCCCGCACCACGCCGCCGGGCCGCGGATCGAGCCGCCGGTATCCGACCCCATCGCCATGCGCACCATGCGCGCGGCAATCGCCGCGGCGGAGCCGGAGGAAGACCCGCCGGTGATATGCGCCAGGTTCCAGGGGTTGCGCGCCGGCGGGAACGGCAGGTCGAAACTCGGGCCGCCGATGGCGAATTCATGCGTCGCCAGCTTGCCCAGCAGCACGCCCCCTGCCTCGGTCAGTTTTGTCGCCACGACGCTGTCGGCCGCCGGCACGTGGTCGGCGCGCAGTTTGGAATGGCAGGTCGTGCGGATGCCGGCGGTGTCGTAGATGTCCTTCAGCGCATAGGGAATGCCGTGCATCGGCCCGCGATCCTGGCCGGCTCGCAATTCGTCGTCGGCGCGGCTTGCGTCGGCCAGGGCGCGCGCTTCGGTCACCAGCAGGAACGCCTGCAACGCGGGATCGCGCGCGGCGACGCGGGCGAGCGCGTCGCGCGCCAGTTGCCGCGCGGTGACGGCGCCGGCGCGCAACGCCTGCCCCATCGCGGCGATCGACAGGTCCTGCGTGTCCATCACCGGGGTTCCCCTTGGCGTTCCCGTCGGCGTTCCATTCGGCGTTCCACTGGGCGTTCCACTGGGGACAGGCGGAACACGTTGGACGGCTCGGCCGCCGCGCCGTAGCGCCCGTGCAGCAGCGCGATCTGCTGGCGCAGGTCGGCATAGGCCGCCAGCACCGTGGCCCGGCGGGCTCGCGGAACGGCGATCCCGGCGCGCGCCATCAGACAGTCGAACTCTGCCGCCAGCGCCTCGGTCGGTGTTGTGTCGGGCATGCCGGTTCCTCCAGTCGGTGGCACCGGATTATGCACCGGTGGCGCACCGGGGATACACTCCCGCGATTGCAGGAGGACGCGAAAGGATGCGCACCCAGATCGGCATCGTCGGCGCCGGGCCGGCCGGGTTGTTGCTGTCGCATCTGTTGCACCTGAACGGCATCGATTCCGTGGTGCTGGAGGCGCGGTCGCGGGACTACGTGGAGAACCGCATTCGCGCCGGCGTGCTGGAACACCCGGTCGAGCAATTGCTGATCGATGCGGGAGTGGGCGCGCGCATGCGGGCCGAAGGGCTGGCGCACGAAGGCATCAACCTGCGCGTCGATGGGCAGGACCACCGCATCGATTTCAAGGCCCTCACCGGCAAGCACGTGATGGTCTATAGCCAGCACAAGGTAGTGCAGGACCTGATCGCGGCGCGGCTCGCCGCGGAGGGAACAATCGTGTTCGAGGCGGAGAACGTCAGCGTGCACGGTTTCCAGTCGGGTGCGCCGCACATTCTTTACCAGCATGACGGACAGCGGCACCGGCTGGAGTGCGACATCATCGCCGGCTGCGACGGCTATCACGGCGTGTGCCGCGACGCGATCCCGCCCGGCGTGCTGCGCGGGTTCGAGCGCGACTATCCGTTCGGCTGGCTCGGCATCCTGGCCGATGCGCCGCCTGCGTCCGAGGAGCTGGTGTATTCCAGCCACGCGCGCGGCTTTGCCCTGCTGTCGATGCGCTCGCCCGCGGTCAGCCGGCTTTATCTTCAGTGCGCGCCGGACGAGGATATCGAGGCGTGGCCGGACGACCGCATCTGGGCCGAGCTGCAGACCCGGCTGGCGCGCGACGGGTTCACCCTGACCGATGGGGCGATCACGCAAAAGGGTGTCACCCAGATGCGCAGCTTCGTGGTCGAGCCGATGCAATGCGGCCGGCTGTTCCTGCTGGGCGACGCGGCGCACATCGTGCCGCCGACCGGCGCCAAGGGGCTGAACCTGGCCGCCGCCGACGTCGCGGTGCTGACCCGGGCGCTGGTGGCCTATGCGCGGCGCGGCGAGACCATGGGCCTCAATGCGTATTCCGAGACGGCGTTGCGCCGGGTGTGGAAGGCACAGCGCTTCTCCTGGTGGATGACGTCGCTGCTGCACCGCTTCGCCAGCCACACGCCGTTCGAGCAGCGGGTGCAGCGGGCGGAACTGGAGTTCCTGTTCGGGTCGGTGGCGGCCTCCACGGCGCTGGCGGAGAATTATGTGGGGTTGCCGCTGGTGCTGTAGCAGGACGGCGCGCAGCTTGTTCAGGTGCATGGGGTCCGGGTGCGCCGCGGCGGCCGGGCGGAGGGCACCGCAGGCTCACGGTGCACAGGGTCCTGCCGGCATTGTTCCGCGCCTCCGCGTGGCCCGGCCGGTGCCGCCGTGCGCCCGGCGCCGACTGGCCGGTGGCCATCCGGCGGGTGCGCCGGAGCAGAGGCGACGGTGCGTGAGGCAGGCTATGTTCCGGTCATGTTCCGGCAGGTGGCGGCGCCCAGGGGGGGCGGACAAGGGCACCGGCACCCAGCGTCGCGTCCCCACGTGGTCCTGCGCGCGCGACGGCGCCGAGGCAACGCCTGCTCACCTCGGCCGCTGCTCGGTACGTGGGATCGTCCTGAACTGACGCCCGAGAGCTCGCACCCGATCGCGGTGCGCCTCGCCTTCGTGGCCGCAGTATATGAACACCTTGGCCACACGTGGCATCGTTGGACGAACGTCGCGGTACCGGCCGCATTGTTGTTATCCGGGCCGGGGAACGTCACGCCTCGGCCATGGGCGTCAGGATCATGGCAACCGGATAAGGCGGCACGAGAGAACGGTACTCCCGCTCCCTATGTTGGGGGGCGCACGGGGCGGGGGAGTTGTTTCGCCGCGCACCGCGGTGTCCCGACTCCTATGGGCGAAGCCCGGCTTCACACCCCGCCCCACACCTCCTGCGCCACTTCCACGCACAGCCGCAGCTTCGCCCACTGCTGCTCCTGCGTGAGCAGGTTCCCTTCTTCCGTCGAAGCGAATCCGCATTGCGGCGACAGGGCCAGTTGCTCCAGCGGCAGGTATTTCGATGCGGCGTCGATGCGGCGCTTCAACTCGTCCTTGCTTTCCAGCGCGCCGGTCTTCGAGGTGACCAGCCCCAGCACCACCACCTTGTTGCCGCGCGGCACGAAGCGCAGCGGCTCGAACCCGCCGGCCCGGTCGCTGTCGTATTCCATGAAATACGCATCCGAGTCGATCCGGTTGAACAACGCCTCGGCCACCGGCTCATAGCCGCCGGACGCCACGAAGGTGGAGCGGAAATTGCCGCGGCAGAGATGCATGCTGATCACCATGCCCTCCGGCCGGCCGGAGATCGCCTGGTTCAGCAGGTCCGCATAGATGTCGAGCAGGTTCTCCACATGCTCGCCGCGGGCCTTCAGGCTTTCGATTTGTTCCGGGTCGCACAGATAGGCGATGTTCACCTCGTCGATCTGCAGATAGCGGCAGCCGGCGGCGCCAAACGCCGCCACCGCCTTCCGGTATGCCGCGCCGAGATCTGCGAAGAACCCATCCAGGTCCGGATACACTTTGGGATCGATTGCCCGCCGTCCGCCGCGGAAATGCACCACGCTGGGCGACGGAATGGTCATCTTCGGCACCGCGGAGCGCACATGGTCCGCGACGAACCGGTAGTGATCGACCATCGCCGGCTTCGACCAGCCGATCCGGCTGTTCACGCGCAGTGCGTGCGGCAGAATGGCGCCCTTGAACTGGATCTTCTGTTCCGGCTCGTAGATCTCCACCCCGTCCAGCCCGGCGACGAAATCGTAGTGCCAGTAGGCGCGGCGATACTCGCCATCGGTCGCGGCGCGCAGGCCGATCGCCTCCTGCTTGCGGATCGCCGCTTCGATGCAGCGGTCCTCCACGGTCCGCAACGCCTCTGCGGCGAGCGTGCCTGCCTTGTGCGCCGCGCGGGCCTCGGCCAGCTCAGGCGGGCGCAGCAGGCTGCCGACGTGGTCGGCGCGGAACGGAGGGCGGCTGCGCGGTCCGGCCTTGGCGGCGGTTTGCGTGGCGGAGCTGGACATGGAACGAACCTCCTGGGTGATCGCGGCAGTGTTCGCTCAGCCCGGTCCGCCCGTCAAAGCCGCCCGACATGGACCGGGAGCGGTGAAGCGACTATCAGAGGCCGCCCTTCCCAACGGAATCCCGCGATCGATGCTAGCCCGCTTGCTCGTCGGCCTGGCTGACTTCAGCCGCCGCAACGCCCTCGCATTTGTCCTGGGGTCCGTCCTGCTGGCCGCGTTCTCGGCCTGGATGGCGCTGCACGGCCTGGGCATCAGCACCGACACCGACCTGATGTTCTCGCAAAACCTGCCCTGGCGGCAGCGGGCCATCCGGTTCGACCACGATTTCCCGCAATTCCGCGACCTGCTGGTGGCGGTGATCGACGCCAGGATTCCCGAGGAGGCGGACGCCACCGCCGCCGCGCTGGCGGCCAGGCTCTCGGCCGATCACACGCATTTCATCTCGGTCCGCCGCCCCGACACATCGCCCTACCTGGAGAAGGAGGGCCTGCTGTTTCTCGATCCCAAACAATTAACCGACCTGATGGACCGCACCATCGACGCGCAGCCATTTCTGGGCCAGCTCGTGGTCGATCCGACTGCGCGCGGCTTGTTCTCCGCCCTGTCGTTGCTCGGCATGGGCGTGACGCACGGCGACGTGGACCTCACCCCGTACCTGGGTCCGATCCGCGCCTTCCACCAGGCGCTGGCGAACGCCCTCGCCGGTCATCCGCAACCGCTGTCCTGGCAGAACCTGCTGGGCGGCGACCTGTCCGACCTCGCTGGCCGATACCGCTTCGTCCTGGCGCAACCCCGCCAGAATTACGGCGCGCTGGAACCTGGCGGCGAAGCCACCAAGGCGATGCGCGCCGACATCGCCCAGCTTGGGTTCGTCAAGGCGGGCACCGCCCGGGTGCGGATCACGGGGCAGATCGCGCTGGCGGACGACCAGTTCGCCTCGGTCGCCCAGGGCGCCGCGGTGGGGCTGGCCGGCAGCGTGGTGCTGATCACGGTATGGCTGTTCCTCGCCGCGCGCACCTGGCGGCTGATCGTGCCGATCCTGGGCACGCTGGTGCTCGGACTGTCGCTGACCATGCTGTTCGCCACGCTGGCCGTGGGCACGCTGAACCTGGTCTCGGTCGCCTTCGGCGTGCTGTTCGTCGGCATCGCGGTCGATTTCGCCATTCAATTCTCGGTCCGCTACCGCGAGCGCCGCTTCGAGTTCCCCGATGATCCGGCCGAGGCCATGCGGCAGAACGCGCGCCGCGTCGGCGGACAGATCCTGGTGGCGGCGGCGGCGACCGCGTCCGGCTTCCTGGCTTTCGTGCCGACCAATTTCATGGGCGTGGCGGAGCTCGGGCTGATCGCCGGCGTCGGCATGCTGATTGCGTTCGCCTGCACCATGACCTTCCTGCCGGCGGCGATCACCCTGTGCCGTCCGCCCGGTGAGCAACGGCTGGTGGGATTTGCCTGGGCCGCGCCGCTCGATCCGCTGGTGACGCGCCGGCGCGGGCCGGTCCTGGCGGTTGCCGCCGCGCTGGCGGTGCTGGCCGCCGCGGTCTCGCCGCACCTGCAATTCGATTCGGATCCGCTCGACACGCAGAACCCGCACACGGAGGCAATGGAGACGCTGCGCGACCTGCTCAACGACCCGGTGACCAATCCGTACAGCATCGACGTGCTGACGCCCAACGTGGCGGCGGCCCAGGCGCTGGCGGCGAAACTGAAGACCCTGCCCACGGTGTCGCAGGTGATCGACATCGGCAGCTTCGTGCCGGACGACCAGCAGAAGAAGCTCGCCATCATCGCCGACGCGCAGTCGATCCTGGCCGCGACCCTGGCGCCGCCGGTCACGCCGGCGGCGCCGATCACGCCGGACCAGGTCCGCCTCGCGGCGAAGGCGGCGCTGGCGCAGATCGATCCGGCCCTGGCGAAGCTGCCGCCGGGCCATCCGCTGGCGGCCATCGCCGACGACCTGCGGCAATTGCAGACCGCATCCGACGCGGTGGCGATGGGGACCGACGCCGCATTGACGCGCTTCCTGCCCGACGAACTCGACCGCCTGCGCGCGGCGCTGAGTGCCACGCCGGTGACGCTGGCGTCGATTCCGCCCGACATGGCACGCGACTGGCTGCTGCCGGACGGGCAGGCGCGCGTACAGGCGCTGCCGAAGGATCTGGGCAAGGGCAGCCAGGGATTGCGCCGCTTCGTCGCGGAGGTGACGCGGATCGCCCCGAATGCCGGCGGCGCCGCGGTGACCATCGAGGCCACCAGCGACACCATCGTCGGCGCGTTTCGCGACGCCGCGATCTACGCCGTGCTGGCGATCACGGTGATCCTCGGCATCGCCCTGCGGCGGCCGCGCGACGTGGCGCTGGTGCTGGCGCCGCTGATCCTGTCGGCGCTGCTGACCCTGCTGGTGGCCGTGCTGCTGTCGCTGCCGCTCAATTTCGCCAACATCATCGCCCTGCCGCTGCTGTTGGGCGTCGGCGTGTCGTTCAACATCTATTTCGTGATGAACTGGCGCGACGGACGCCGCACGCTGCTGGGCTCGGCGACGGCGCGGGCGATCGTGTTCTCGGCGCTCACCACGGGCACGGCGTTCGGCTCGCTGGCGTTGTCGGCGCATCCGGGCACGGCGAGCATGGGCGAGTTGCTGCTGATCAGCCTGGCCTGCACGCTGGTGGCGAGCCTGGTGTTCATTCCGGCGCTGCTGGCGAGCCTGACGCCGCCGCACACCGGGCGTTAACCATCATCCGGCAGGATGCGGCGCATGTGGGGCTTGCTGGTGTTCGTGACGCTGGGCGTGGCGGCTTCGGGCGCGATGGCGCAGCCGGCGGATTGTCCGGCGCGGCCGGCGCCGGGACCTTCGCTGCCGCTGGCGATCGACCTGGCGGGACGGCCGGGTGTGCCGAGCGGGGTGACCGGCCAGGCTTTCATTGCGGTACCGATGCAGGCGCCGCAGACCGGATGCGGCGAGCAGCGGGCGCCGTCCGACGTGCTGGGTGGCGAGCCGGGCGATCTGCTGCGCGGCACGCCGGCGCGAACGGCGAGGTAACGGCAGCGTGGTGCACGCGGCGCCGGGTGGGCAGGACGTTCCGGAAGCGCGCAAGGTTTCCGCTGGTTTGCCGCTTTGGCACGAACGGGGCCGTATCATGCGCCGCATCCGGCTTGCGCCGCTTGGGCCGGGCGTTGGCTTCGGCTACGACGCAAGCTCATCGCCGACGCACATCACCGTCGTTGTGCCACCCGGCTCGCTGGTGACCCGCTCGAACGGCGCTTTGCCGCCTTGCCGGGGTCCGGCCCCGGCTGGCGGCGAAAATCGTCAGCGCGCCGGACCTGGGCGTGGCGGGCGCGGCGGCCTCTCCCGTGGCGCGGGAGAGGTCAACGATCCGCCTGCATGCTCACTTTTTTCTCTGCCGATCAAATCCGCATGACAGATCGCGAAGGTGTGACCTACACTGCGCACATGCAGCATCTCCGCACCGTCGGGCTCGGCTCGGTCCTGGCACTGTCGCTACTCTCCGCCTGTGCCGCGGCGGACCCGCTGGCCAGTTCGTCCGCGACCGCGCAGCCGGGGCGCCCGGTCTCGACCGGAGTGTTCGGCGACTTCCTCGCCGGCCGCTTCGCGTTGTCGCAGTCGGACCCGAATGCCGCGGCCACGGCCTTCCTGAAGGCGCTTGCCGCCAGTCCCGCGGATCCCGAGTTGCTGCGACAGGCATTCGTCGCGTCGGTCATGAGCGGGCGGCCGGAAGCGTTGTCGCTCGCCCGCCAACTGCCGGACAACCCGGTGGCACAGCTTCTGCTGGGGGACGCGGACGCGCGGTCGGGCGACTGGGCGTCGGCCGAGCGACGCTTCCGCGCGCTGCCGCGGCAGGGACTGACGCAGCTCCTGCGGCCGCTTCTGGTGGCCTGGTCGCAGGCCGGCGCCGGCCAGACGGACGCCGCCCTGGCCACCTTGCGCCCGTTCGTCGCGGGCCAGCGGTTCCGCGGCATATTCGCCCTGCACGCCGGGATGATCGCCGATCTCGGCGGCGACCGGGAGGACGCGGCGCGGTTCTATGCCTCTGCCCAGAGCGAAATGCCGCAAATGAACCTGCGGCTGGCACAGATCCTGGCAAGCTGGCAGGCGCGCTCCGGTCAACCGGCAGCGGCGCAGCGGACGCTGGCCGCCCTGGCCGACGGCTCGCCCGACATGACGATCGCCGTGCCGGCGCTGGAAGCCAACAGCGCCACGCGCCCCGTCGCGCGGGCGACGGACGGGATCGCCGAGGCCTACCTCGCGCTCGGCGGCGCGTTGCGCAGCCAGGATTCGCGCGATTACGCCATGGTGATGCTGCGGCTGGCGCTCGACCTGCGGCCGGGGCTGACGGCGGCGCGGCTGCTGGCCGCCGACCTGCTGAGCAATGACGGGCACGAGAATGCGGCGTTGCGGATGCTGGCGTCAGTGCCGGCCAACGATCCGCTCAACGCGGTGATCCGGATGCGCCGTGTCGGCATCGCGGTGCAGGCCGGCCGAACGGACGAAGCGTTGCGGGAGCTGGATCGAATCGCCGCGGCCTATCCCGACAGTCCGCTGCCGCCGATCCAGCGCGGCGACATCCTGCGGTCGAAGCAGCGCTACAACGAGGCGATCGCCGCCTATACCGATGGAATCGCCAGGCTCGGGCAGCCGGGGCCGGAGGACTGGCCGGCATTCTACGATCGCGGCATCGCCTATGAGGCAATGCACGAGCAGCGAAAGGCGGAGGCCGATTTCCGACAGGCGCTGCAATTGTCACCGGATCAGCCCTATGTGCTGAATTACCTGGGCTATTTCTGGGCGAACAAGGATGAGCGGCTCGCCGAGGCGCAGCGGATGATCCAGACGGCGGCCGAACGCGAGCCGGACGATGGAGCGATCACCGACAGCCTGGGCTGGGTGATGCTGCGCGAGGGCCACGTCGGAGAAGCGGTGCAACTGCTGGAACGCGCGGTCGAGTTGGAGCCCGAGGATCCGACGATCAACGGCCATCTCGGCGATGCCTACGCCGCCGCCGGCCGCGCGCTGGAGGCGAAGTATCAGTGGCAGCGCGCGCTGACGCTGAACCCCGGGCCGGCGGACACGGCGACGCTGGAGGCCAAGCTGCGGACCCCACCGGCCGCTTCCGTCGCCAGCGGTCGCCAGTAGCGGCGGACGAGGCGGCGCCCTGAGCGATTCCCGGTTTCCGAACGGCCCCCGGTTTCCGAACAGTGGGGGGCGTCCGGGCGACGTGATCGCGCGCATGTTCGCCCCGGCCAAGCTCAACCTTTTCCTGCACGTCGTCGGCCGAGCTCCGGACGGCTACCACCTGCTCGACAGCCTTGCGGTGTTCGCCGGTTGCGGCGACGTACTGTGCGCGCAAGATGCGGAGGAGCTTTCGCTGACCGTCACCGGCCCATTCGCCGCCGGGTTGGCCGGAGAAGCCGACAACCTCGTGCTGCGCGCCGCGCGGGCTCTGGCTGCGGAGGCCGGCGTGCCAGCACGCGCCGAGCTGGTGCTGGAAAAACATCTGCCGGTGGCCTCCGGGATAGGCGGCGGTTCGGCCGACGCGGCGGCGACTCTGCGGTTGCTGAGCAATCTGTGGGGCGTCGCACCCGATCCCGCGGCGTTGGAGCGGATCGCGCTGCGGCTCGGCGCCGACGTTCCGGTTTGCCTGGGTGGCGAAGCGGCCCGCATGGGCGGGGTTGGGGAGCGACTGGAACCCGCCCCGGCGCTGCCGCCCTGCTACGCGCTGCTGGTCAATCCGGGGGTCGCGGTGGCGACCGCGGCGGTGTTCCGGGCGCGCTCTGGCCCGTTCTCGGCACCGGCCAGCCTGCCGGCAGGCTGGCCGGACGCGGCGGCCATGGCGGCTGACCTCGCGGGGCTGGCCAACGACCTGGAAGCGCCGGCACGCGGCCTGTGTCCGCCGATCGGCGACGTCCTGGCGGCGATCGCGGCGCAACCCGGCTGCCTGCTGGCACGCATGAGCGGTTCCGGCGCCACCTGTTTCGGCCTGTTCGCCGATCCGGTGGCGGCCGAGCATGCGGCTGGCGCGGTGGCGCACGCGGGATGGTGGGTGCGGGCCGGCGCGCTGCGGCGGAATTGATCGCGCCGCCGCCATGGTGCTTTACGCGCCGGGGCGGCCGGGCCTATTCACCGCCCGGACTGTCGGCACCTTGGGCCGGTGGGGCGTCGCCAAGTGGTAAGGCAGCGGATTTTGATTCCGCCATCCGGAGGTTCGAATCCTCCCGCCCCAGCCAGCCGATGCGCGTGGGCGGCGTGCCTGGGGTTTCGCTGCCCTGCCCAGGGGGAGACGCGCGACGATGCCGAGCGGTCATTCCTACGATCGCAGATCGGCGTGGCTCTCGCCGTAGTTCACGTGGCGCGTCGCCCGGCGCATGTCGCAAATCGCCGTGTGGATCTGCTGCCAATGGTCCAGACCGGCGGTGTCGCCCTGTTGACGCATCTCGGCGGCACGCTCCTGGGCAATCGCCTGGGCCCGCAATCCGTGCAGGCGGATCATCATCTGGGCGGTTTCTTTTGCATCCTGGTGTCGCATGAAGGTTCCCTTTCACGGCAAATCGCCTCTGTGGAGGGGATATGCGCAGGTGGACGGGACCGCGCCAATCGCACCCGTGTGACGCGGATGAATTCCTGGTCATGTCAGCAACTATGCGATGGGAAAGGTCGGGGAGCGTCAGCCCCGAGGGTGCGGCGTACCGCCCCGATCACCCTCAGCTTCGGTGCTGACGCAGGCCGGCTTCTCCTGCTTCACGGGAGAAGTGCCGTGTCAGGAAACGTCCAGAAATAGGTGGCCGGTTGTCATGGGAGGGGCACGACTCGCGTCATTCCCACGAAAGCGAAGACCCACGCGGCATGGTTCCTTGCTTTCGCGGGGTGACGCGGAACCGTGACTCGCTTCACGTGATTCGCCTGTTTCCGGGCATCGCGCTACCGCGCCGACGCTCCCGCACCGAAGCCCAGAAACCCGGCGCCCACCACCGGCGTGCCGCCATCATTGGCGAACAGGCGCGGCGTCCGCGGGGCGGCCGGCACAACCGCCTTTGCCTGGATCACCGGGCGGCGGCGGACGGATTTCGCCGTCGTTTCCGGCGGCGAGGCCAGCGGCGCCGCGTTGGCCCGGGTGGGGGCGCCGGGCCCGCTGTCCGAGCCGCGGTAGGACAGCAGCAGGAAGGAGATGTCGTTGCGGCCGAGATCGACCGACAGTTCCATCGGCGTCAGACCCAGCACGTTGCGGGCCTCCAGTTCGGCGCCGCGGCTGAGAGCGTCGCGTGCGGCGGCAATGTCGCCGCGGTTGATCGCATCGAACAGTGCGGCGTTCGGCGACATGTCCGTCGGGATCTGGGTTGCGGGCGCGACGGAGTCGGCGTGCGAGGCGGCGCCGGGCACGGCAGGTGGCGGCGTCGCCTCCGGCTTGCTCATGTTCGGGGCCTGCGCCGCCCCCTGTTGCAGCATCTGATCCGGATCCATCGGACCGACCTGCGCCCTGGCGACCCGCGAGAATCCCGCGACCGAAGCGACCAGGACGGACAGCAGCGCGGCACTGCGCAAGATTCGGTTTGGCATGGCGGCACTATACCTCAAGCCGGATTCAACCACCAGAAGCCGCCGTTGAGATAGGCGGCAAACATCGTCCAGGCGAGATAGGGCAGCATCAGCCAGACGGCGGTCCGGCTGAACCGGACAAAGCTCCGCATCGTGAGGCCGATCAGTGCGAGCAACACCAGCATGACGGCGAGCGCCAGCGGCGGATTGTGCAGGCCGAAAAACGCCGGCGACCACAACGCGTTCGCCGCGAGTTGCCATCCCCAGAGCCGCAACGGCCGCGCCGCGCCGGAGCGGCGCCAGACCAGCCAACCGGCGACGCCGATCATCACGTAGAGCGCGGTCCAGACGGGAGGAAACACCCAGTTGGGCGGCGTGGCGGGCGGCGCGGTCAGCGACGGGTACCAAGTGTGAACCGCGCGCGTGACGAGCGCGGCATCCGCGCCGCCGACGAGCAGGCACAGGCCCACGAAACCGACCAGCGCCAGGATCGGGGAAACCGGCGTGGACGATCCCGGATAGGACCCCCACTCTTCGGGACCGGTCTGCTGGAAGACACGCATCCTTCCGCGAGCGTGAACGCACCGAACGAATGTAGGCCGGCTGGCCGCGACTCGAAAGGGCCGGTTGCCAGCCGTGCCGGTTACCAGCCGTTGACCCGCGGCCACACGGCAACCACGGTGTCGCCGCCGTCGATGACGTGGTAGCGGTCGTGCGCCGCCGCGGTCATGCAACTGTGATTGGGCGCGATGCGCAGCTTGTCGCCGATGCGCAGTTCGATCGGTTCGCCGGCATCGCGTTCGATGACGCCATGTTCCTGGTAGGCGCGCCGCACGATGGCATCGCCGAGGGGCTGTCCCGCCAGGTCCAGCACCAGGCCGTAGCCGTAGTCGCGCTGGGCTGCCTCGGTGCTGTGGTCCTTCGACAGCGCCAGGCCGCCGGCATCGACCAGCAGTCGGCCGGGGCGGCGGCCGATGATGCTGGTCAGCACGGTGACCGCGATGTCGTCCAGCCCATTGGTGCCGATCTCCGCCTGGAACAGGTCGCCGAACATATAGACGCCGGCGCGCACTTCGGTGATGCCGGCCAGGCTCTCGGCGTGCAGCGCGGTGGGCGAGCTGCCCATCGAAACGATCGGCGCCGCGTGCCCCGCACTGCGCAGGCGCTCCGCCGCCCGCACCACGCCGGCACGCTCGGCCTCGGCGATGCGGACCATGTCGCCGATGGAGCGACCGCTATAGGCGTGCCCGGCATGGGTCATCACCCCAGCGAGACGCGGCCCGAGCACTGCGGCGATCTCCAGCAGGTCGTCGTCCTCGGGCGTGACGCCGCCGCGCGATTCGCCGGTGTCAACCTCGATCAGCGTGCGCGGCGGCAACGGGTGGGCGGCGATGGCGGCGGCCGTCTCCGGATCGTCGGTGATCACCGTCACGTGCGCGCCGGCGGCGTTCAGCTTGGCGACCTGGTCCAGTTTCCGCGGCGTGATGCCGACCGCGTAGAGGATGTCGGCGATGCCGTGCGCGGAGAAATATTCCGCCTCGGCCAGGGTCGAGACGGTGATGCCGCCGGGCTGCCCTTGCAGCGCCAGACGCGCCACGTCGATCGACTTGGCGGTCTTCATGTGCGGCCGTAGCGCCACGGCGTGGCGGCCCACGGCATCCGCCATGCGCTTGATGTTGCGCCGGAGGATGGTGCGGTCGAGCACCAGGCAGGGCGTTGGCAGATCGGCAAGGTTCATGCGGGCAGCGTCCAGGTTGCGGGGCCGTCGATCGGCAGCACCGGGCGCGGCATGTGGCGCCAGGCGAAGCGCGACAGGATCGGGCTGGTGAGGCCGGGCGCGTCCACCTCGATGATGTCCTCGTGCCGGAAGTACTCGTCGAAGCCGCCACGGAAATGGCCGCGCGACGTTACCACAACGACGCGCGCGGCGGCGATGTCGAGGCCGAAGGCTTCGAAGAATATCGGGTCCGCGCACTGGTAGCGATTGGACAGCACAACGACGGAGACGCCGTTGAGATCGAGCGCCGCGGATGGGCCGAGGTCAAGCGTGTTGTCGGCGTAGTAGCCGCGCCGGCCTCGGACCGTGCCGGAGCGCAGCCGGCGCACTTTGGCGGATGCGGCGAAGGGGTGGGAAAATTCGTCGCCGCCGTCGCGGTTGAAGCGTGCGGTGAACCGCGCGCCTTCGCCGTGCCGGTGCGCCTCGGCGGCCAGCGCGGGATCGTGGATGACACCGGCGAGGGCGTCGCGCACGCCGGCATTGTGGAACGCTTCGAGGAGCCACATCGTGGTACCGCGACCGCCGCCACCGGGATTGTCGGCCACGTCGGCGAAGGCGAGCGCGTGGTCATGCCCTGTCAGCGCAGGATCATGCCCTGTCGGCGCAGGATCGTGCCCTGTCAGCGCAGGATCGTGCCCTGTCATTGCGAGCGAAGCGAAACAATCTCCCGCGAGTGAGCTGCGATCGTCCGCGGGAGATTGCTTCGCTTCGCTCGCAATGACAGGGGATCGAGGCGTCGGACACGGAACATCTGTGTGGGCTCCGATTGCCTTGGCCAGTCGGGTTGCCTCTTCCAACGACGTCAGAACCGGGCGGAAGCGCTCGCGCCGCGTCCAGCCGGCTTCGGCGATTTCACGGGCGAGGTCGTTCGCCGCCTGTTGGTCGGTGGCGGTGACCACCACGGTGAGGCCGTTGAACGGCGTGTCGGCGTAGGCGAAGCCAGCCATGACCGAGACGTTCAGCACGCGGTCCAGGTACGGTTGTTCACCCATGCGCTGCTGGCCGAGGTCGATCAGCTCGCCATGGGGACGGTTCGGCGCGTTCTTGCGGCGAGCAGGATGGGCACCGGCTGCCAGGGGCCGGCGGCATTCATGGCGGCGAGGAAGCCGGGAAGCTCGCCCAGCATGCGCGGGGCGGGCGAACGGGCCTCGTCCAGCATCGCCTGGCCGGAAAGCAAGGTGCGGGAGGCGAAGTCGGCCTCGGTGGCGACCGGGGCGAAGCGGTTGCACTCGATCGAGAAGCCGAGCAAGGCGACACGTGGACCCGTACGCATTTTCCTCTCCCGCGTCGCGGGCTTGGGCCGCGACGCGGACCAAGGGTAGGGTGAGGGTGCCGCAGGCGGCAAGCTGCGGGTCCAGGGTTCCGCTTTGCGCGGTGCTGTGTCATTGCGAGGCGCGAAGCCACGAAGCAATCCCCCGCCTGATGAGCAGCAGGTCTCCGGGCGGGAGATTGCTTCGTCGCTTCGCTCCTCGCAATGACAGGCTGCTCAGCGCCTGCACCGATTCGGATTACCGTTGATGTCCACCGACTCGCCGCATTGGCGCCGCAACCTTTACGTCTGCCTGTTCGGCTCCTTCACCAACGTGACGGCGATGACGCTGCTGCTGCCGTTCCTGCCGATCTACGTGGCGGAACTGGGCGTGAAGACACCAGCCGCCGTGGTGCAGTGGTCGGGCATCGCCTATGGCGTCAGCTTCCTGGGTGCCGGAGTGCTCGCGCCGGTTTGGGGCAGGTTCGCCGACCTTTATGGCCGCAAGCTGATCCTGATGCGCGCGTCGCTGGCGATGGCGGTGTGCATGTCGCTTATCGGCACGGCGCAGAACATCTGGCAGCTTGTCGCGTTGCGATTGCTGGCGGGATTGCTCGGCGGGTACGCGTCGGGCGCGGTGGTGCTGGTTGCCACGCAGACCCCCAGAAGCCACTCGGGCTGGGCGCTCGGCACGCTATCGACCGGCGTGCTGGCGGGCACATTGCTTGGGCCGCTGATCGGCGGCGTGCTGCCGGGGCTGATCGGCGTGCGCGGCACGTTCTTCCTCGCCGGCGGCGTCATATTCCTGGCGTTCCTCGCCACCTGCGCATTCATCCAGGAGGAAAATCCGCGTGCGGCCGGCCATCGGCGCGCCGCCGGACACAGCGCGTGGTCGATGATTCCCGATCGCCGCCCGGTCATCGCCATGCTGGTCACCGCGATGCTGCTGATGCTCGCCAACATGTCCATCGAGCCGATCATCACGGTCTATGTCGCCACGCTGATGCATGGCGGCAACGTCGTTCTGATGTCCGGCGTGGTGATGGCCGGGTCGGCGCTGGGCAGCATCCTGGCGGCGCCGCGATTGGGCCGTCTCGCCGACCGGGTGGGCGCGTGGAAGGTGATCGTGCTCTGTCTCGTCGCCACCGGCGTGCTGCTGATCCCGCAGGCTTTCGTGACGAATGCCTGGCAGCTCGTGGGGTTGCGCTTCCTGATGGGCATGTCGCTGGCGGGATTGCTACCGTCGATCAACGCGACGATCCGCCACAGCGTTCCCGACGGCGCGGCGGGCACCATCCTGGGATACGGAACGTCGGCGCAATATACCGGGCAGGTTGTCGGGCCGGTGGTGGGAGGCTTCGTGGGCGGCCATCTCGGCATGCGCGCGGTGTTCCTGGCGACCACCGTGGTGATCTTTGTTGGTGCAGGCTACAACTGGATCATCCGCCGACGCTGTGCGGCAGAGTTTCCCGGCGCTGCAGCGGAGCAGGGACCGAACCCGGCATGAGATTGCATCCGGCCGCTGCGTGTCTCGGACACCGCGCTTGCCGTCCCCCCCGCGAACCGCCGATGGTGGCCCAATTCGAGCGGCGAATGCTGTCCGCGGCGAGGGCAAGGCCCCCGAACATCGGATGTCAGAACGCCTTGAGATGGTCCCGGACGCGGAGCGCGGCGGGCGGCGAGCTTATTCTTGATGCGAGCGTTGTCGGGTTCGGGCGTGATCCGCGCGCTGTGGGTCAGATCCCTTGGATCGGGGATATCGATCAGGCGGCGCCCGGGCTTCTCGGCGGCGATTTCGGCCTTGAGCCCGGAGTTGCGGTGGATCGGCGGGACGCGGCGACGTTTCCTATGGTTCGGCCCGCAACCGGCTCGGCAGTAGTTCGCCCTGCCCTTCCAGCACCGGATAGGCCGCCGCAGCCACCAAATGGCTGTTCACCCGCTTCAGTTCCCGGAGCAGGTCCAGATTGAGCGCCCCGGCCTCCGCTGGCCCCGCCGTCCCGCGCAGCCCGGCGAAATGCGCCGCGGTGGCGGCGCTTTCGATCTCCCGGAACGCCTCCTTCTCCGCGACCAGCAGGCGCGCGGCCCGAGCGTCCTCGGTCATGAACACCGCGGCGGCGGCGCGGACCGTGCCCGCCAGGCGATGCAGCACCTTGCTCGCCTCGGCTTGCTCGGCCACCGGCAGCGGCACGCCGCGCTTCACGCGTCGCGCGACGTACCCCATGACCGCGCGGTCCACCACGTCGCCCGCCGCTTCCAGGTTGGTAACGAACACCAGCACCTCGGACAGCCGCCGATCGTCCGCCTCCGTCAATGCATCGGCATCGAGCGACGTCAGATACGCGCGGATCGCGTTGTTCAGCCGGTCCAGCACGTCGTCCAGCCGGCGCACCTCGGCGATGCGCTGGCGATTGCTTCCGGTCAGCGCGTCGGCCGCGCCGGTCAGCATGATTTCCAGCGCGTCGGCCATCCGCAGCGCCTCCCGCGCCGCCCCGGCCAGCGCGATCGGCGGGGTCTCCAGCGCCGCCTGCTCCAGGTAGCGTGGCCGCCCCGGATCGTCCGGCTCCACCCTGGCCGGCAGCATTTGGCGCAACAGCGAAGCCCAGGGCCCCAGCAACGGAAGAAAAACCACCGCCAGCAACAGGTTGAACGCGGTGTGGAAATCCGCCACCTCGCGCACCGGATCGGGGTCGATGGCAACCCACAGCGGCGCCATCCGAGGCAGCAGCGCCAGCGCCACGACCACCCCGAGCAACCGGTTCAGCAGGTTCCCGATCGGCAGCCGCCGCGCCACCGGATCGTCGCCGGACACCCCCTCCAGCACCGGATTGATCGCGGTGCCGAGATTGGCGCCCAGTACCAGCGCGAAAGCGGCCTCCGGCGGCACCGCGCCCCTGGCGGCGAACGACATGATCAGCAGTACCACCGCCACCGAGGAATGCGCCATCCAGGTCAGTCCCGCCGCCAGCAGCACGTCCAGCATCGGTTGCGTCGCCACCGCGCCAAGCACCAGCCGCAGGCTCGGCGCGTCCTCATAGGGCGTCACCAGCGTGACCAGCCGGGCCAGCGCCATCAGCATCAGCCCGAGGCCGATCGCCACCCGCCCCAGGTCGCGCGTGCGCGTCGAACCGGAGCGCCGGAATAGCAGCACGCCGAGCAAGATCAGCGCCGGCGCCACGCCGGCCACGTTGAAGGAGAAAGCCTGCACGATCAGCGTGGTGCCGACATTGGCTCCGAGCATCACCGCCAGCGCCGGTTGCAGCGCCACCGCGCCGCCCGCGGCAAACCCGGCGACCATCAGCCCGGTGGCGGTGCTGCTTTGCAGGATCGCGGTGACGCCCAGTCCGGCGGCGAAGGCAGCCAGGCGGTTGTGCAGCGCACGGCCCAGCCCGCGGCGCAGCTCCGGCCCGAACGCGCGCTGGATCCCGGTCTGCACCATGTGCACACCCCACAGCAGCAGCGCGACGGAGCCGGCCAGGTCGAGCAATGTCCAGGTCATGGCCATCCCTCACTGCGCCGGTGAACGCCGGAAGGTCAATCGACAGGCGATGACATCGGCGGCGAATGGTGGGCGCGACAGGGATTGAACCTGTGGCCCCTGCCGTGTCGAGGCAGTGCTCTACCGCTGAGCTACGCGCCCATCCGCCGTGGCGAAGCGGTTTCTAACGCGCCGTTCCGCGCCTCCGCAAGCTTGCCGCGTGACACAGCCGCGCCGCGCCGCTTGAATAGGGGAATGGACCTGCCCGTCGCCCCCACCCTGGCCCCTGAGACCGCCCCGGTCCTGGTCTCGCGTCCGGTGCACCAGTTGGTCCCGGTGATCTTCGCCTCGCCGCATTCCGGCCGCGCCTACCCCGCGGATTTCGTGGCTGCCGCGCGGCTCGATCCGCTGAACCTGCGGCGCAGCGAGGACAGCTTCGTTGACGAGTTGTTCGGCGCCGCCCCGGAACACGGCGCGCCGCTGCTGTGCGCCACCTTCCCGCGCGCCTTCTGCGACGCCAACCGCGAGCCCTGGGAACTCGACCCGGCGATGTTCGCCGACCAGCTTCCGCCCTGGGTCAACACCACCAGCGCGCGGGTTGGCGCCGGCCTGGGGACGATCGCCCGCATCGTCGCGTCGGGCGAAACGATCTATCGCGGCAAGCTGCCCTTCGCCGAGGCCGAGCGCCGGGTGCGGCTGTTCTGGCAGCCGTTCCACGAAATGCTGGAGGCGCTGATCGCCGGCACGCGCGCGATGTTCGGCGCCTGCCTGCTGGTGGACTGCCATTCCATGCCGTCGCACGGCGTCGGCCGGGTGGGGTCGAAAACCGATTTCGTGCTGGGCGACGCGCACGGCACCGCCTGCAACCCGGAAGTGACGCGGTTCATCGAGCAGACGCTGACCGACCTCGGCTACGTGGTGCGACGCAACGACCCTTATGCCGGCGGTTACATCACCCGGCACTACGGACGCCCGCGCGAGCAAGTTCACGTGGTGCAGATCGAGATCGCGCGGGAGCTGTACATGAACGAGGCGCGGATCGAGCGGCTGCCGCGCTTCGCAGCGGTGCAGCAGGACATCACGGCGGTGATCGAGGCGATCGCGCGAACCGCCGCCGGCGTTCTTCCCGGCTGATCCAGGCGCGGCTCGGGCGGTGCCGGCGGCCAAAAAAAATGGCGGCCCTTGTGGGGCCGCCAAGTTTAGGGAGGAAACGTCCAAGAAAGCAGACAGCGCGGCCAGGGGCCGCATTGCTGCGACGCACAAGGTAGTCGGTCGGTCATTCGTCTGCAAGCGATTTTTTGCAATGCAGCATTGCAGATGGATGCCGGCGCCGGCGGGGTCCAGCCGACCGGAAAGGATATGTTCATCCTTCCCGCCTAGGTTGCCGGCATGTGCCGGATCGTCGTTGCCCTGCTGGTCTGCCTGGCTGCCCAACGAGCCTTCGCTGACCCGATCGCATTACCCGCCGGCCAGCCCGGGCTGCTTTGCCAGGCGGCAATCGAGACGGCAGGGCGGGCGCATGCCGTGCCCGCCGGGTTGATGGCGGCCATCGGGCAGGTGGAAAGCGGGCGGCGCGATCCGGTCAGCGGCGCGCTGCATCCCTGGCCCTGGACGGTGGACGCCGAGGGCCAGGGCGCGTTCTACGACAGCAAGGCCCAGGCGATCGCCGCGGTGCGCGCGTTTCAGGCGCGCGGCGTGCGGTCGATCGACGTGGGCTGCATGCAGGTCAACCTGCTGCACCACCCGGACGCCTTCAACAGCCTGGAACAGGCGTTCGACCCCATGGCCAACGCCGACTACGCGGCGCGGTTCCTGGTGGAACTGCATGGGCAGACGGGAGCATGGCCGAAGGCGGCGGCGATGTATCACTCGGCCACGCCGGAACTGGGGGCGGCCTATCAGCAGAAAGTCATGGCCGCCTGGCCGGAAGCCCAGGCGATGGCCGAGGCCGCGCCGCGAGTCGCGGTGGCGCAGACCTGGGGGGTGATGCTCAACCCGGGCCTGTTTCCCCCGCCGCCGCGGCGCAGCGCGGGCGTGCGATTCCTCCCACGCCTGATGCCGGGCGGCGGGACGCCGCCGCCCGGCCGGGGATTGGCTTCCTACCGCGCGGCGCCGATCAGACTGGCTTGGCGCCAGTCCGGCGGATAGACCAGCTTTGCCGGTTTCCGGGCGGTGTTCGGGTGCTGCCCGGCCAGAAACAAATTCTCCGTTCCGTTGAGGGAGGGGGTTGGCGGGAGAGGATGGTCGGTGCGAGCCTCCGGCCGACCCCCTCCCCCCAACCCCCTCCCGAAAGGGGAGGGGGACCCTCCTGCTTCCTGCAAGTTGCCTCCTGCGAGTTGGGCAGTTTCATTCAGGGCGGGTCGGCGGCAACCGCTGCCCTGTCGAACCGCCGTCCTGGTTGCCCTGACTCGGCTCCCCCGGCTAGGGTGCGGCGGACAGATTGGAACACAGCATGAACGACCTGTTCGGCGCCGGAGGACCAGGCAAGCGCGGCAAGGCCACCGCGCCGCCCGCCTCGGACTACTCTGCCAAGGACATCGAGGTCCTGGAGGGGCTGGAGCCGGTCCGCCGCCGCCCCGGCATGTATGTTGGCGGCACCGACGAGACCGCGTTGCACCATCTGGCGGCCGAGACACTGGACAATGCCATGGACGAAGCGGTGGCCGGCCACGCCAGCTTCATCGACGTGGCGCTGGAGCCGGGCAACTGGCTGACGGTGCGCGACAATGGCCGCGGCATTCCGGTCGATCCGCACCCAAAGTTCAAGCAGCTCAGCGCGCTCGAAGTGATTATGACCACGCTGCATTCCGGGGGGAAATTCGGCGGCAAGGCGTATCAGACTTCGGGCGGGCTGCACGGGGTGGGCGCGTCGGTGGTTAACGCGCTGTCCGAAGCGATGCAGGTGGAAGTGGCGCGCGACCGCGTGCTGTGGAAGCAGAGCTACGCAAGCGGCAAGCCGACCTCCAAATTGCTCAACGCCGGGCCGGTGCACAACCGCCGCGGCACCACGATCCGCTTCAAGCCGGACACCACGATCTTCGGCGCCGCGCAGTTTTCCCCCACGCGCCTTTACCGGCTGTGCCGCTCCAAGGCCTACCTGTTCCGCGGCGTGGAAATCCGCTGGGTGTGCGACCCCACCCTGCTGAAGGGCGCCAAGGACGACACCCCGGCCGAGGCGGTGCTGCACTTCCCCGGCGGCCTGCGCGACAGCCTGGAGGCGGATATCGGCGCGGCGACGCGCGTCCTGCCGCTCCCCTGGGCGGGCGAGGCCGACCTGCCCACCACGCCGGACGGAGAATCCACCGGGCGGGTGGAGTGGGCCGCGGCCTGGCTGGATGGGGACGACGGGTTCCTGCACGCTTACTGCAACACCGTTCCCACGCCGCTGGGCGGCACCCACGAAACCGGCCTGCGCGCGGCCCTGCTGAAGGGCCTGCGCGCCTGGGGCGAGCACCGAGGCAACCGCCGCGCCGCCCAGGTCACCGCCGAGGACCTGTTGACTCCGATGGCCGCCAAGCTGTCGGTCTTCCTGCGCGACCCGCAGTTCCAGGGGCAAACGAAGGAGAAACTGACCAGCCCCGAGGCAACGCGGCTGGTGGAGACCGCGCTGCGCGACCGCTTCGACCATTACCTGGCCGGCGACCCCAGTTCGGCCGACAACTTGCTCGCCTTCGTCATCGAGCGGGCGGAAGAACGCCTGCGCCGCAAGGAAAGCAAGGACACCGCGCGCAAATCGCCCACCCGCCGCCTGCGGCTGCCCGGCAAGCTGACCGACTGCACGCGGGAGAACTCCGCCGAGACGGAGATATTCCTGGTGGAGGGCGACAGCGCCGGCGGCTCCGCCAAGCAGGCGCGCAACCGCGAAACTCAGGCGATCTTGCCGCTGCGAGGCAAGATCCTGAACGTGGCCAGCGCATCGGTGGAGAAACTGCGGCAGAACCAGGAGCTGAAGGACCTGATCGAGGCGCTGGGCTGCGGCGTCGGCGACCGCTTCGACCGCGCCAGGCTGCGCTACGGCCGGGTGATCATCATGACCGACGCCGACGTGGACGGCGCGCATATCGCGTCGCTGCTGATGACCTTCTTCTACCGCGAACTGCCGGAGCTGGTGCGGCACGGGCACATCTACCTGGCGCAGCCGCCGCTGTACCGGCTGACCCAGGGGGCGAAGTCGGTCTATGCGATGGACGACGCCGACCGCGAGCATAAGACTCGGGCGGAATTCAAGGCCGGGGCCAAGGTGGAGGTGAGCCGCTTCAAGGGCCTGGGCGAGATGCCCCCGTCGCAATTGCGCGAGACCACGATGGATCCGGCGAAGCGCACGCTGCTGAAGGTGGTGGCGCGGCCGGAGGAGCGGGCGCAGACCAACGAGCTGGTCGAAAGCCTGATGGGCCGCCGGCCGGAGCTGCGCTACGCATTCATCCAGGAGCGGGCGAAGACGGTGGAAGAGCTGGACGTGTGAAAACCTGTCCCGCCGCGCGCGGGAGGTCGAGACGCGAAACGTCGAGAGTGAGGGTGGTCGGGTCGCCACGGCGCCCTCATCCGCCACCCGCGGACAGGGTGAACCCCGCCACGTCAAACCAACCGGCTAACCGACGATGACACCCGACCGCCCCATCGTCATGGCCCGGCTTGTCCCGGCAGGCCGGGCGGCGGCATTCCTGACGGTTATTTAACGATATTCTGATGACCACAACGATCCGCACCGGTCCAAACTAACCTGCGATCGGCATTGTCGCCGTATCGGCTCCGAATATGGTGCAAGGGGGGGAAGCAGACGCGGCTGTTAGTTCCAAACCCAGGGTCGGTGTGCGACCCGCGGACTCGAGTGGACAGAGCAAGCAACGACAGTAGCTGGGGAGATGAAGCGGAATGACGTATCGAGCGATCGTGGGAACCGCGGTGCTGGTTTTGGGCGCGGCGCTTTCGGCTCATGCCGAGACCCGGACCTCGTTCGTGACCGAGAGCGGCGCGGCCGCACCGGCACCGACACCGTTCGCGAACAGTAACGGGCTGCTCCCGCCCAACTACAAGGGACCGCTGTTCACGCTCAGCCACGCCTATCCGGCAACCCTCCCGGCGGCTCCGGCCGATTGGCCCTGGCGCAAGGCGATCGGCGACGGGCCGATCACCGTGGCGAACGCCGCGGCCTATGTCGCTGCGCTGAAGCGGTATGTCGGGGCCGACATGCGCCTGATGCTGACCGATTCACCGAAATGGAATCCGGCGAGACTGCACTGGTACAATGAACCCTGGACCGGCTATCTGCGCGAGGCGACGCATGGGATGTATGTCGGCAGCAGCAATTTCGCGCCCGACCTGTTCCAGGGATCGGGGCTGACCAAGCCGTTCACCACCTATGTGCTGACATTCTACGACGGGCGGGCGGCGAATGCGCTCTACAAGGTTTGGGGCCGCACCGCGACCATGCCGAACATCAAGGCCGGAGCACCGCAATTCGCCGACGGCGGCATTGCCGTCAAGGCAGCCTTCACCACCGCCAATGCCGATGTCTGGCCGGTGATGCAGGATGCGCTGCAATGGCCGCTGTACATCTCCACCAATGCCACACTCGGGCGTGGGCAGTCGGCGCCGCCGCAACTTGATCCAACCTCGTTCTTCCAGTTCGACATCATCGTCAAGGACACCCGGTCGGCGCCGCAGACCGGCTGGGTGTTCGCGACGCTGGTGTACGACAAGGATGCGCCAGGCAAGGATTTCTGGGACAAGATGGTGCCGCTGGGCGCGATGTGGGGCAACGATCCGGACGCCGACAGTTCGAAGTCGCCGCCACCGCCCCTGACGCAGAACTGGATCAATCCGAATGCGCCGCACTATGCCACGATGACGCTGGGCTGGGGCGGCCGGCTCTCAGGACCAAACGACGGCGCGGTCAATGACTCGGTGATCGATGCCGCGGTCCCGACGGTGGCACCCAACCTGCCGTCTTCGTCCTGCATGAGCTGCCACAGCGTGGCTGAGTGGCCGATGAAATCGTTTCTGCTGCCGTCTTCCACAACCCAGATGACACCGACAAATCCCGCGGGTCACTTTACGATTTCCTGCGGCGGGTTTGTCAACTCCGACTACATGCCGATGTGGCCGCCCGGCTCTTCGGGTTCCGACGGCACCGCGCAATGGATGCACTGGTTCCAGAGCCGGCCGGGTACCCAGCCGGCCGACGCCCACACGGTAGCGTTCGACTATGACATGGTGTTCGTCTTCAAGTCGCTGCAAGCGTGGGCGTCGCAGCAGCCGGGCGGGACCGCCGGGCTCGCCGCCGCGCCGCGCCCGAGCAACCCGTTACCCAGCGGCAACTATAACGGCCGGCCGTTCGAGGCGCATTAGCTTCGCGACCGCCGGCTGGCGCCGGTCGAATGCCGTTTCGGCGCGGCGCAGGCCCGGACGCCGCCCGGACGGGCACCGTCACGCGGCGCCGGGGCGGCCGATGAGAGGAGTTGGCCCGGCCCGGCTGCGCGGTCGCCGCGGTGCTCTTTCGCGAGCTCCTGGCGCCCGGCGCCGGGCCGCGGCCGGATTGCGCCGTCCCGAGGCGCCGCCTAAGCCTCCGGCACCGGCCTACGGAGACCCCGCATGGACCATCCCCTGCCCGCCGACCCGCACGCCGAAATCCGCCAGGAGGTCGCGAAACTCTGCGCCCGATTCCCCGGCGAGTACTGGCGCAAGCTGGACCGGCAGCGGGACTATCCCACCGGGTTCGTGCGCGCGCTGACCGAGGCCGGCTACCTCGCCGTGCTGATCCCCGAGGATTATGGCGGCGCCGGCCTCACCCTGTCCGCCGCCGCGGCGATCCTGGAGACGGTGCAGGCCGAGGGCTGCAACGGCGCCGCCTGCCACGCGCAGATGTACATCATGGGCACCATCCTGCGGCACGGTTCGACCGCGCAGAAGCAGCAATACCTGCCCAGGATCGCCACCGGCGAACTACGCCTGCAGGCGTTCGGCGTCACCGAGCCGAGCAGTGGCACCGACACGACGTCCCTGCGCACGTTCGCCCGGCGCGAGGGCGACCACTACGTCGTCAACGGCCAGAAGGTGTGGACCAGCCGCGCGGAGCACTCCGACCTGATGCTGTTGCTGGCTCGCACCACGCCGCGCGAGCAAACGAAGAAGCGCACGGAAGGGCTGTCCACGCTGCTCGTCGATATGCGGGCCAGCCTGGGGAAGGGCCTGACCATCCGGCCGATCCGCACCATGATGAACCACACCTCCACCGAGGTGTTCTTCGACAATCTGATCGTTCCGGCAGAGAACCTGGTGGGCGAGGAAGGGCGCGGCTTCCGCTACATCCTCGACGGCATGAACGCCGAGCGCCTGCTGATCGCAGCGGAGTGCATTGGCGACGCCAAGTGGTTCCTGCGCAAAGCCACAGACTATGCGCGGGACAGAGAAGTGTTCGGCCGGCCGATCGGGCAGAACCAGGGCATCCAGTTCCCGCTCGCCAAGGCGTATGCGCAGATGCGCGCGGCCGAGCTGATGGTGCGCGAGGGCTGTGCGAAATTCGAGGCCGGGCTGACCCCGGGCGAGGAGGCGAACATGGCGAAGATGCTCGCGGCGGAAGCGTCCTGGGCGGCCGGCGAGGCGTGCATCCAGACGCATGGCGGGTTCGGCTTCGCCGAGGAATACGACATCGAGCGCAAATTCCGCGAAACGCGGCTGTACCAGGTGGCACCGATCAGCACCAACCTCATTCTCTCTTACATCGCCGAGCATGTGCTCGGGCTGCCGCGGAGTTACTGACGGAGGTCCCCACCGACGCCACCTTGCGCAGCGGACGGCCAGCGCGCGGAGTCGGTATTCGGGCTACGGGTGCGAACCAAAGTTGTGAGATTAAGCGGCGGCATTGCGTGATACGTTGGGGCGGTTGAGATTGGCTGGGGCGGGCGGGTTCGCGGCGAACGCGGCCCAATAAGCCTCCCCATCGCCGTTCAGGCGGTTGATCCGCAGCGCGAGCATGCGTTCCGCGTTCTCGACGCGCCACCAGGCTCCGGGGAGTTTCAGGCGTTTTTGCGCGAGATAGCGGTGTGCGCTTTCGATTTCGCCGGAGCCAATAGGGAGCCCTTCAGCCAGGGCCTCGCGGTATTTCAATTGGTCTTTGCGGCCGTCGAGATAGCGATGGCATGCGCGGGCCGGGGCCTGGTCGTCGCTTACCGCGGGAGCTTCGCGGTGAGGCGCCAGGGCTCCGAGAACCTCGTCGATACGCCCCGTCTTCGGCGCGTCCTTTGGCGCCTCCATCCAGGTTTTCCCGACGGCCGGGTCCGCTGCGATCATCTTCGCGGCCACGCCCAAATACTCACAAACATGATAGAAATCAATCAAACAGATACCCTGATCGCCGAACCGTTCCTCGATCTGGCCCACGATCCACGGCGCGCCGTCCCCG
>Ga0307372_10001294_pt1 | contig 43958 bp, 39 predicted proteins | sample OX1MG_FD_202533 | JGI IMG/M metagenome (GOLD analysis project Ga0307372, IMG submission 202533) | Soil microbial communities from Risofladan, Vaasa, Finland - OX-1 | ecosystem: Environmental > Terrestrial > Soil > Coastal area > Acid sulfate soil | place: Finland: Risofladan, Vaasa | collected...
CCCTGCGCGGCCTTCGGGTTGGGCGGGTGGGAGTCGTGCAGCGAGTAATACACGTACCCTGCGACGTCGTTGATCTGCTCGGGCGTGAGGAACTTGCCCCAGTTGGGCATGCCCTTCTCGAGCACGCCGTTGGTGATCGTGTTGTGTACGTCGACGACCGTCCCGCCATGCAGCCAGTAGTCGTCGGTGAGGTTGGGGCCGATGAGGCCGCCGCCGTCCGGCCGGTGGCAGGGCGCGCATGTGGTGACGAACACCTTCTTGCCGGCGGCCAGGGCCTGCGGATTCCTCCCCAGCGCGGCGAGCGTCGCCGCGTCGGCGGCGCCCGACGGTTGTGGCCAGCGCTTGGCGGCGTCGGCCACCGACGCCTGGTACTCGGCAATGCGCCCCGGGCCGCGCAGCACGTGCCACGGATCGAGGCCGTAGACGATCGCGAACACGATCGTGGCCCAGAAGACCCAGACCCACCAGCGCGGCATCGGATTGTCGAATTCCTGGATGCCGTCGTAGTCGTGCTGGAGCAGCCGGTCCTGATCGGGGTTATTGGTCGGCATGGCGGGTTCCCTGGTCCGGGGACGGGTGGGGGGGCGCGTCATCGTCTTCGAGCGGCAGGTTGGCCTCATGCTCCCAGGTGGAGCGCTTGGCGATCAGCACGCGAAGGACGATCGCGATGAACACCGCGAAGAAGATGACCAGCGCGACTTCGGCGTAGATGTGGAGGCCGGCTCCGCTGACGACGTCGGACAGCGACTTCACGGCGCCCCCTTGCCGCCGGCGGCGGGCGCGGACAGGTGCGTGGCGTCCCATCCCAGCCGTTGCAGGTACGCCACGACGGCCACGATCTCCTTGTTCTGGAGCCCCGCGGGTCCGCCCTGTTGGGCGATGGTGTCGGCGATGAGCGCGGCCTGCGCGTGGGCCAGCACGGGCGCGTGGCCGGCGAGCACGGCGTCGCCGTACGGCACGCCGAGCATCGCCATCGCGTCCACCTTGCGCTGGATGGCGTTGAAGTCGAGGTCGTTGGTGAGCAACTGCGGGAACGCCGGCATGATGGACTTGGCGGTGATCGACCGCGGATCCTGCATGTGCCGCACGTGCCAGAGGTCCGGGTACTTGCCGCCTTCGCGCGCCAGATCGGGCCCGATGCGCCGCGACCCCCACAGGAACGGATGGTCGTACACGAACTCGCCGGCCTTGGAGTATTCGCCGAACCGTTCCGTCTCATATCGGAACGGGCGGATCATCTGCGAGTGGCAGTTGAAGCATCCCTCGCGGATGTAGATGTCCCGGCCGGCGAGCTCGAGCGGCGTGTACGGCTTGACGGCGGCGATCGTGGGCACGTTGGAGCGGATGAGGAACGTGGGGATGATCTCGAACAGCGAGGCCACCGCCACGGCCACGATCACCATCACGGTGAACAGCAGCCAGCGGCCCTCCCACATCCGATGCCAGCCCAGGTTCGCGAACCGCGCCCAGGCGCCGGCCGGCGGGGCGCCGCGCGGCGCTTCGGCGTACTGCCTGGCGAGCGGCGGGGCCTGGATCACCGGCACGTCGTATACCGCCGGGCGGTTGCGCCACGTCATCAGGATGTTCCAGCCGAACAGCAGCATGCCCACGATGTAGAAGCCGCCGCCGATGGCGCGCATCCACCACATCGGGAAGAGCTTGACCACCGTCTCGATGAAGTCGGGGTAGGCGAGCCGGCCGGTCTGATCGAACGCGCGCCACATCAGCCCCTGCGTGACGCCGGCGCTGTAGATGGCCACGACGTAGAGCAGGATACCGAAGCTTCCGATCCAGAAGTGCAGCTCGGCGAGCTTCTTGCTGTAGAGCTTGGTCTGGAACAGGCGCGGCAGCAGCCAGTAGATCATGCCGAACGTCATGAACCCGTTCCACCCCAGCGTGCCGGTGTGCACGTGGGCGATGATCCAATCGGTGTAGTGGGCGAGGGCGTTGACGCTCTTCACCGAGAGCATCGGGCCTTCGAAGGTGGCCATGCCGTACGCGGTGACCGCGACGACGAAGAACTTGAGGACCGGGTCGTCCACCACCTTGTGCCAGGCCCCGCGCAGCGTGAGCAGCCCGTTGATCATGCCGCCCCACGACGGCATCCACAGCATCACCGAGAACGCCATGCCGAGCGTGGACGCCCATTCGGGGAGGGCCGTGTAGTGCAGGTGGTGCGGGCCGGCCCAGATATAGATGAAGACCAGCGACCAGAAATGGAGGATCGACAGCTTGTACGAATAGACGGGCCGCTCGGCCGCCTTGGGCATGAAGTAGTACATCAGCCCCAGAAACGGCGTGGTGAGGAAGAACGCGACGGCGTTGTGGCCGTACCACCACTGCATGAACGCGTCCTGCACGCCGGCGTAGATCGAATAGCTCTTGAACCACCCCGCGGGCACGGAGAGGTTGTTGAAGATGTGCAGGATGGCGACGGTGATGATGCTGGCGATGTAGAACCAGATCGCGACGTATAGATGGCGCTCACGCCGCTGCTTGAGCGTGCCGAAGAAGTTCACGGCGAACACCACCCAGACCACCGCGATCGCGATGTCGATGGGCCATTCCAGCTCGGCGTACTCCTTGGCCTGCGTGAACCCCAATGGCAGGGTGACCGCGGCGGCGACGATGATCGCCTGCCAGCCCCAGAAGTGGAAGCGGCCCAGGCGGTCGGAGAACATCCGCGTCTTGCACAGCCGCTGCGTGGAGTAGTAGGCGCCGGTGAAGAAGGCGTTGCCCGCGAAGGCGAAGATGACGGCGTTGGTGTGCAGCGGGCGCAGCCGGCCGAACGAGAACCAGGGCGCGAAATTCAGTGCCGGCACCACGAGCTGGAGGGCGATGATGAGCCCCACGAGCATGCCCACCAGGCCCCACACGAAGGTGGCCACCATGAACTTGCGAACGATGTCGTCGTCGTACGAGAAGGAGTCGAGGCCAGACGACGGAACGCGGGGCATGGCCGGGGCGCCCGGGGCGCCGGATTCGGCGGCCACGGTGCCCGGTGCGCCATCGAAGAGCATCATCGAAGGGGGGTCCGGTGAGAGGCGTGATGGATCGTGCGACACTCGTCTGCGCGTAGGCGGCCGGCGTGGCCGGCAACCCGCCGCGGATCGCGCGGCGCTCGGCCTGCAGTCGGCCGGCCTCAAGCTCACAGCGCCCGGGGAAGTGCGCATCGGGCGGTTTCCCGCAAGATCCGACCGGCAATCCCTTACATTTGGGGTCTCCTGGGACATTTGTGACGCGAAATGGTCCCGAATGTGGTAACTTGAGGTCCCATGACCATCAATGACGGCACTTTTACGGCCGAGACCCCCCTCATCATCCAGGGTGGGATGGGCGCCGGTGTATCCAACTGGATGCTCGCGCGCGCGGTATCCCTGCGTGGCCAGCTGGGCGTCGTGTCCGGTACGGTGATCGACACGATCTTCGTGCGGCGTCTGCAGGACGGCGACCCGGGCGGCCATCTGCGCCGCGCGATGGCGCACTTTCCCTGCCCGGCCATCGCCGAGTCGGCGCTCCACCGGTACTTCCATCCGGAGGGCCGCCCGGCCGGCACGCCCTACAAGGCCCTGCCCACCTACAAGCAGGTGGTGAGTGCCGCGCGCCAGCAGATCACGATGCTGGCCAGCTTCGTGGAAGTGTGGCTGGCCAAGGAAGGCCACGACAATCCGGTGGGGATCAATCTCCTCACCAAGGTGCAGATGCCCAATCTGCCCACGCTGTACGGGGCGATGCTGGCCGGCGTGGACGTGGTGCTCATGGGCGCGGGCATCCCGCGCGAGATTCCCGGCGCGCTCGACGCCCTGGCCATCCACCAGCCGGCCGTCATCCGGTTCGACATCGAAGGGGTAGGCGGCGACGCCGAGTACCTCACGTTCGACCCGGGCGAGCACGGCGCGATGCTGGCCACGCTCAAGCGCCCCAAGTTCTACCCCATCGTCGCCGCCACTTCACTCGCCACCACGCTGGCCCGCAAGGCCAACGGCCGGGTGGACGGCTTCGTGATCGAGGGCCCCACGGCGGGCGGCCACAACGCGCCGCCGCGCGGCGATCTCAAGCTGTCGGACAAGGGCGAGCCGGTGTACGGCGAGCGCGACGTGGTGGATCTCGCCAAGATTCGCGAACTCGGCCTTCCGTTCTGGCTGGCCGGAGGCCAGGGGTCGCCGGCCGGCCTGCGGGCCGCGCTCGACGCCGGCGCCGCGGGGATCCAGGTGGGAACGTTGTTCGCGTTCTCCGATGAGTCGGGGGTGATTCCCGGGCTCAAGGAAGAGGTGCTGGCGGGGGTGAACCGGGGCGAGGTCAACGTGCGCACCGATCCGCGCGCGTCGCCCACCGGATATCCGTTCAAACTCGTGGAGATGGCGGCCGGCGACTACCAGCGTCCCACGCGCGAGCGGATCTGTGACCTCGGGTATCTGCGCGTGGCGTACCGCAAGGACGCCGGGGGGCTCGGATATCGCTGCCCCGCCGAGCCGGTGGATGCCTACGTGGCCAAGGGCGGGACGGTGGCCGAGACCGAGGGACGGCGGTGCCTGTGCAACGCGCTGCTGGCGAACATCGGGCACGGGCAGGTGCGCCCGCATTGGGACGACGAGCTGCCGTTGCTCACGAGCGGCGACGATCTCATGGCGATGGCGCCCTTCCTGCGGGGGCGCACCAGCTACTCGGCGGTCGAGGTGCTGGACTATCTGCTCTCGGGCGTCACCGCGCTCGCCGCTTCGCCGCCAGTCGCTGCAGTCTGAGCCGTTCCTCGCGTTCGCGTTCGTCGAGGTCGCGCCGCACCGAGACGATCTGGGTCTGGAGGGCGGGCGCCACGCGCTGCTCCAGAGTGCGCAGCCGCCGCGAGGTGGTGGCCACGGCGTCGCTCAACCGCCGCACCCGTTGCTCGCGCGGCGCCGCCTCGATCAACAGTTCGGCGAAGATCTCGTAGCGCCGCGCGGCCTCCTCGACCGCCATCCCCACGTCGCCCGGCGCCAGTCCGCGGGCGTCAAGCGTGCGCTGCAGGGCCGGCCGCTGGATCACGTCGCTCACCGCCAGTCCCCAGATCTGTGCCGGCCGCACCTCCACCCGCGGATCGCCGGTGGGCCATGCCATCGCGGTGAGCCCCGAGATCCCGTGCGCCGCGAGCGCGCCGGCCAGCGCTTCGGCGGCGGCATTCGCGCTGTCGGCCAGTTGTTGGCGCACGTCCACCGCCGGCCGGGCGAGCTTGAACAGCTCCGCCACCAACGCCTCGCGCTTGCGCCGGGTGAGCGATGCGCCCTTGAGCACGCGGGCGAGGCGCCGGCGCGCGCCGAGCAGGCTGGCCCGCGTGGGGGCGATGCGATCGCGCGCGCTCATGGCGCCTCGCGCCGGGCCACATCCTCGCGGCGCGCCTCGAGCGTGGCGTCGCTCAGGCGCGCGAGGTCGTCGCGGGGCAGCGTCTCCAGCAGCTTCCACCCGACCTCGAAGGTGTCGTCGATGGTGCGGCGTCCCTCCGGCTGATTCACGAACTCGCGCTCGAACCGGTCGGCCAGCGCGAATGCGCGGCGGTCGGCGTCCGGCAGTCCCGATTCGCCGACGATCGCGGCCATCGTGCGCGCCTCGCGTCCGCGGGCGTACGTGGCGTAGAGTTGGTCGCTCCACTCGCGGTGCTCCCTGCGCGTGCGCTCGGCGCCGATGCCGGCGTTCATGAGTCGGGACAGCGACGGCAACACGTCGATGGGGGGGGCGATGCCGCTGCGGTGCAGGTCGCGGGAGAGCACGAGCTGGCCTTCGGTGATGTAGCCGGTGAGGTCGGGGATGGGGTGCGTGAGGTCGTCGTCGGGCATCGTGACGATCGGGATCTGCGTGATCGAGCCCGGCTTGCCGGCGATGATCCCGGCGCGCTCGTAGATCGTGGCGAGATCGGTGTACATGTATCCGGGATATCCCCGGCGTCCCGGGATCTCCTCGCGAGCGGTGGCGATCTCGCGCAGCGCCTCGCAGTAGTGCGTCATGTCGGCGATCACGACCAGCACGTGGATGCCGCAGTCGAAGGCCAGGTACTCGGCCGCGGTGAGGGCGAGCCGCGGGGACAGGAGGCGCTCCACGGCCGGATGCGCGGCCTCGTTGAGATACAGCACGGTGCGCGGCATCGCGCCGCTGGCCCGCACGCGGTCCATGAACTCGCGCGTCTCGCGCGCCGTGATGCCGACGCCGGCGAAGACGACCGCGAACGGCTCGCCGCGGGGCGCCCGCGCCCACTCCACGATGCGCCCCGCGAGATCCAGCGCCGGCAGTCCCGGCCCGCCGAACACCGGCAGCTTCTGGCCGCGCACCAGCGTATTCATCGCGTCGATGGCGCTGATGCCGGTCTCGATGAAATCCCGCGGCCGCGCGCGCCGCATGGGGTTGATGGGCGCCCCGTTGATCGGCCGTACGGCGTCGCCGATCGGCGCCGGGAGTCCATCCACCGGAGCGCCGTGTCCATCGAACGCGCGGCCCAGGAGCTCGCGTCCCACCACGGTCGTGGCCACGTCGCCCGTGAGGACCACGTCGGCGCGGTCGGGCGCGAGGCCCACCGTGCTGTCGAGCAGCTGGATGGTCGTGAGGCGCTCGCCGGCATCGATCACCTGGCCGCGGCGGTCGGGCTGGCCGGGCAGCTCCACGCGCACCCACTCGCCGAGGGCCACGTGGCGCGTGTGCTCCACGAACAGCAGCGGGCCGGCCGCCGACGCGGCGCCGTGGTAGGTGCGTTCGGGCGCGGTGCTCACGGGTGGGATCCTCCGGGGGGGCGTGGGGCCAGCGCCTGCACCGCCTCCCGCGCCTCGCGCGCGCGCGGCTCCAGTTCGTGCTCGGGCGCGTCACGCAGGGCGGCGAGGGCGCGCCACACCGGCGACAGGTCGAGCCGGGCAAATGCGATCCCGGCTCCGAGCGCCGCCTCGCCGGCGCGATGCGCGTCGAGCGCGCACGCCGCCATCGCGTACGTCTTGGCCACCGAGGAGGCCGCGTCGTGCGGGTGGTACGCGTTCTGCCGCAGCACGATCTCGCGCACCATCGCTGCGCAGTCCATGGTGAGGCGATCCGTGTCTTCCAACGCGTCGGGGCCCACCAGACTCGCGATGTCGCGCAGTTCGCGTTCGTGCTGCATGAGGTTCATGAGGCCCACGCGCACCTCCGACCAGCGCTCGCCGCCGTGCTCGGCAAACCACGACGCGATGCGCTCGACGTACAGCGAGTAGCTCGTCTCCCAATCCACGGCCGGGAAGTGGCGCTGGTGGGCGAGCGACGGATCGAGCGCCCACATGGCGCCGGCCACGCGCAGCGACGCCTGGGTGACCGGCTCGGAGAAATCACCGCCGGGCGGCGACACCGCGCCGATGATCGTCACGGCGCCGCGGCGCTCGGGCGCGCCCAGCGCGCGCGCGCGGCCGGCCCGTTCGAAGAACTGCCCCAGCCGGCTGGCCAGGTACGTGGGATAGCCCTCCTCGCCCGGCATCTCCTGCAGGCGCGCGGCCATCTCGCGCAGCGCTTCCGCCCAGCGCGACGCGCTGTCGATCATCAGCGCCACGCGGTGTCCCTGATCACGGAAGTACTCGGCGATCGTGACGCCGAAGTAGATGCTCGCCTCGCGCGCCGCCACCGGCATGTTGGACGTGTTCGCCACCAGCACGGCGCGCTCCATGAGCGCGCGTCCGGTGCGGGGGTCCACGAGCGCGGGGAATTCGGTGAGCACGTCGGTCATCTCGTTGCCGCGCTCGCCGCAGCCCACGTACACGATGATGTCCGCGTCGGCGTGTCGGGCCAGCGACTGCTCGATGATCGTCTTGCCGGTGCCGAATCCGCCGGGGACGATGGCGTTGCCGCCTTCGGCCACCGGGAAAAACAGGTCGAATACGCGCTGTCCGGTGACGAACGGCCGCTCGTAGCCCAGCCGCTCGGCCAGGGGCCGCGCGATGCGCACCGGCCAGCGGTGCGCCAGATGCAGCGGCGTGCCGTCATCCAGCGCGCCGATGGGATCGTCCACGTGATACGAACCGGTGGCGAGATGCGCCACGCGGCCGCGCACATGGGGTGGCACGAGAATCTGGTGCGAGAACCCCTGGCTCTCCGGCACGGCGCCGAGCACGTCGCCGGGTGCGACGTCGGCGCCCGCGGGAACGGCCGCGGTGAAGCTCCAGAGACTCCCGGCGTCGAGCGTATCGGCGGCCGTGCCCGGGGCGATGAAATCACCCGTCGCTTCGGCCACGCGGGCCAGCGGGCGTCCCACGCCGTCCAGCACCGAGCCCAGGAGGCCGGGCCCGAGTTGCGCGGTGAGCGTGGTCCCCGAAAACTCCACTGGTGCGCCCAGGCGCAGGCCGGTGGTGTCCTCGTACACCTGCAACGTGGCCACGTCGCGTTCCTGCCGCACGACCTCGGCCAACAGACGCCGCTCGCCCACGTACGCCAGCTCATAGAGCGCGGCGGCGCAGGGGCCGGCTTCGACCAGGGCGCCGGCGATGCGCGTGATCGCGGCGTTCATTGCAGCCTCACGCGATAGCCGATCGCTCGCCGCAACAACTCCAGGATGTACGCCTCGGCATGCTCGGTCGCGGCGCCCCACTCGGCGCGCGGGACGGGAACGACGATCGGCAGCGCCCGATTCTCCAGGTCGCGGCGCAGCGTGGCGGGAAAGGCGTCGAACAGCGGCTGCTCGATGAGCAGAATCCCGAGGTCCGATGACTCCACCAATCGCATCACGCGCTCGGCGGCGAGCGTGGGCGTTACGGCGTCCTCGGCGGGAAGCCCGGCTAGGCGGAGGCCCGCGGCCAGCGCCGGCGATGCCACGGCTCGCACGCGGAAGCTCACGCGGCCTCCTCGAGATCACCCACCCGCAGCGCCGCCGGAACGCCCAGCGATATCTGCCACAGGATGCGGAGCAGGGCGCGATGCTCCACGCGCAAGCGCAACACGTAGCAGATGACCGGAGCCATCCCGAGCGGCTCCCGGCGCGACCGGCGGAGGAATTCGGCGAGTAGCGCCGTGAGGGCGGCGTCGTCCGCGGTCTGCGTCGTGGCCAGGAGCGCCACGTGGAGCGGCGTGTGGGCCACGCGCGCCTGCATGCGTCTGACGAGGGTCTCGGGGCGGTGCGATTCGGCCGCCTGTTGCAGATCCTCCAGGTGCACCAGCGCGCCGCCGCTCACGAACAGGGCGTGGGGCGTGGCATCGGACCGCTGCTCGGCGAGGAGGCGGGCGGCCCAGAGGTTCTGGAGGTCGATGCTGCGCTGCACGTACAGGCGGAGCGCGGCGTCCCCGTGGCGCGCGGCGCTCAGCGCGCGCGCCGCCCAGGCGCGCATGACCGCCTGGTCGATGGAGAACAGGTCGGGGCGGTCGAGATGCGCTTCCGCGGCCAGCGCGCGCGCGAATGGATGCCGCAGCGCGAGCAGGGCGGCGGCGATCGAGGAGATGTCGCCCAGCAGGGCCAGCTCGCCGAGGGCACGGGCGGGCAGGGCCGGGGTGGGCACGAGGCCGGCCGTGCGCAATTCCGGCGCCACGCCGGCCACGGCGCCGCGCACGAGCGCACGGATCGAGCGGCGGTCCTCGTCTTCGAGCAACGGTACGAGCAGGTCGTCGTCGTCGCGGCTCCAGCGCGCGAGCGTGGCCAGGCGCCGCGACGCCACGCCCCGAACGGCCGCTTCGACGGCGCGCTCGTCCGGCGGCGGCGCGTTGGGCGCGAACGCCAGGTACGCCATGCGCTCGAGCGCATCGCTGAACGCGCGGCGGTCGGCGGATAGCGCGAGCGCGTGCAACGTGGCCGGCGTGAGCAGGCGGCTGGAGAGCCCGCGGGCGCGCGTGACGAGGGGTCCCCAGGTGGTCATGGCGCGGGCTCCCCGTGGGCAGGCCCGGTCTCGATCGCGTGCACCGCTTGGATCGACAGCGCCTGCGCCATGCGGCGCAGGCGGGCCACGAAGGTGGCGTCCACGCGCACCGTGCCGTCCACGTGTTCGAGCATCGCGCCCAGCGGCACGGACTCATCGATCACGACCGGCGCGGGGGCGAGTCCGAGCGCGGCCATCGCCGCCTGCACCGCCGCCGCCGCCGCGGTGGAGCAGCGCACGCGGATCTCGCCGGCGGGCAGATAGGGCACTGCTTCGCCGACGATCGGAGTCAACCGCCGAGCCAGGTCGGGGTCGGCGGCGAGACCGGCAAGCTGCCGCTCCGCGGCGGCGAACACCCGCGCGACAAAGGCCTCGCGCGACTCGAGGGGCGCGCGCATCGTCTCCTGGGCAATCTGGGCCCGCGCGGCGTCGCGTTCGAGCCCGAGCGCGCGCTCCCGTTCGCCCACCGCCGCGGCGCGTCGGCGCTCCCGCTGGGCCGCCGCGGCCTGCAGCACGCGGTCCGCCTCGGCCCTCGCCGTTGCGGAACGCTCGGCGATCGCATGGTCCGCGTCGCGCCGCAGCTGCTCGAGTAGCGGGCCGGCCTCGACCGGCATCGGTCAGGCTCCGCCGCCGGCTCGGAGGAGGATCAGCACGGCCACGATGAATCCGAGGATCACCATGGTCTCGGGAATGGCGACGAGCACGATGATCGTCCCCGCGAGCTCGGGCTTCTCCGCCAGCGCGGCGGCGCCGGCGCTGCCGATCTTGGATTGGGCCCACGCGGTGGCGAGGGCGGCCACGCTCATCACGCCGGCGGCACTGAGTACGATCCACATCATGTTCATGACGATGTCCTCGACGTCTCGGGTGCGGGCGGCGCGAAGCGATGACCGAAAGGCGTGTACGGTTGCCCGCCCGGGCTGTAGAACTTTCCAAAGAACTCCACATAGTGGAGGCGGAACGCGTGAATCGCCGGGCTGAACACGCCGATAGCGAAGTTCACGAGATGGAACAGCAGCGCGAACACCAGGCCCACCACGGTGCTGCCCACGGCGCCGGCCATCTGATTGGCGACGACGGCCAGCATCACCGACGCGGTGCCGATGGCCATGATGCGCGCGTAGGACAGCACGTTGCCGAGCGTGGCCAGCAGCTCCACCGGCGCGATGAGCCCCTCGGCGAACACGAGCACCGGAAAGGCAATCAGGAGCACGACCACCGCCGGCGTGAACAGCCGGGAGGGGAGCACCTCGAACGCGGCGAGCAGCGCGGCCACGACCAACAGCACCATCAACGCCGACACGCCGCTGCCCAGCGCGTGCTTGGGCTCCTTGCGGTACGACGTGATGGCGCCGAGCACGAGACCGAGCACCACGTGCACCACGCCGAGTCCGACGGCCGCGGCGAGCGCGGCGAACACCGCGCGTTCGCGATCGAAGATGATCGGGTGGAGGCCGAACAGCCGGAGGCCGAGGTCTCCGAAGTACTCGCCGTACAGTACGCCGAAGATGATCGTGAACGCGGCGCACGGTCCGGCGATCCGGGCCGCGGTCTGGAGGAGTGAACCCGGCCGGGCGCGCGCGTGCACCAGCAGGGCCAGGCCGGCGAGCAGCACACCGTACCCCGCGTCGCCGAGCATCATGCCGAACATCAGCGGAAAGAACACGGCCACGAACGGTGTGGGATCGATCGTGCCGTAGCGTGGCAGCGGGAGCAGACCGATCACGGCCTCGAATGGGCGGAACAGCCTGGGATTCGACAGGACCACCGGCGCGTCTTGCGCTCCCCAGTCCTCGCGCGCCACGGTCTCGACCACCACCGTGGGGCCGACGGCGGCGGAGATGCGGCGCGTCAATCCGGGCACGCTCCGCTCGGGCAGCCACCCCTCGATGGCGAACGCGTGCGGCGTGACCGCCGTGTGCTCGTGGGCGCTGGCGGCGGCCAGCCAATCCTCGATCGCGGCGCGAGCGGCGCGCAGTTCGGGGCCGCGGGCGCGGGCCATCTCCCGGCGCTCGGCGCGGCAGGCCTCGACCTCCGCCGGAATGTCGACCAGGCGCGCGAGCATCCTGGGCACCGCCTGCTCGAGGGGCATGTCGCGGTACGCCGCGGGCAGCGGAACCTCGGGCACTCGCGCCTCGGCTAGCCGCGCGTCGAGCTTGGCGCTGAATTCGCGGGGCAGGACGAGGAGGATGGCCAGGTCGCCGCCCGCGAGCTCGCGCGTGGTCATCGAGAACTCCGCGCCCAATTGGTCGCGGAGCGCCTTGGCAAGGGTATCGACCGTGGCCCGCCCCGACTCGGGTACGACCACGGCGTGGCTGGTGAGGCGGGGCGTGTCCGCCACCCGACGCACCGCCGGCAGCACCGCGGAGAGGAAATCGCGGTAGCGGGTGACGAGCGCCCGTTCCTCGTCCAGCGCGGTCTCGCGGCTTCGCAGCGCGCGGGCCTCGCGCGCCGTGTGATTGGCCAGGCGCGCCCAGCGCGCGAAGTCCTGCACGGTGGCGTTGCGTTGCGCCGGCCCGGTGCCGGCGACGGCGAGGGCGCGCAGCGCCTCGTCGGTCTCGTCGAGCGCGCGCATCAGTTGCGCGCGGCGCCGCTCGGCGCGCGGGTCGAGGTGCGCCGACTGCACGCCGGCGCGGCTCCGCGCCTCGGCCAGTTGGAGCTGCCCGAAGTCCTGCACGGCTTGGAGCGCGTCGTCGAACCGGTCTCTGGGTCCGAGCACGCGCACCCGCGCCATGGGGATGATCATGACACGGGGGTTGCCGGCGCGACGACGGTGAGCAGCCGTTCGGCGATCGCGGCGATCGTCACGTCGTCGGCCTCGGCGAACAGCCGCGCGCGGCGATCGGCCTCGGCGCGAACCGCATTGGCGTCCGTCACGCGCTGCGTGGCGGCCTGCTCGTCGAGCAGCTGCAGGATGTGGCGCAACTCGCGCTCCGCCTGTTCGTCGGCAGCGGCCGCCGCGGCGCGCGCTTCAACCATCAGGCGCTCGGCCTCGCGCTCGGCACGCTGCAGGTCCAGCCCGACCTCCCGCTCTGCCTCGAGGAGCGCATCGAGCGCGGACGGATCGCCGTGCGCAGCCGGCGCATGCGGTGTGGCGTTGAACATGATCCCCTCCCCCTTGTGGGTCGGGTGCGGGTGCAGGCCCACGTTCCTAGATTCGAATTCGGCCCTGCCCCTTGGCATCGGGGGTGTGCCCCGGACACTGTGAGGAATTCACCGACCGTAGCAGCGCTGAGGCGGTTACCTCGTGCCGGACGCGCTGTCGTCCACGCGAGCGGCGACCAGCCGGCCGGCGGCGGCGCTGACTGCCAGTATCCTCATCATCGACAGGATCCGAGCTCGTGAAGACAGCCGCGCCAAGGGCGGCCGCACGCTGGCCGTGGTAGTGGGCGGCCGGTGGACCAGCGTGGAGTACATCGCGGCGCTTCTGGTGGCCTTCGCGGTGGCGGCGTGGCGCTCCGGGCGCGGGGGATCCGGAATCCAGGTGACATGGCCCGCGGGGTTGCGGGCGCTGGCCGTGAGCGTGATCGGCGAGTTGCACGGCGGCCACACGCACGTGGCAATCACCCCGAAGGCGCCTCGCGCCGGGCCGGAGGTGCTGTTGGCCCCGTGGCGTCTCATCCCTCGCCCTCGAACACGGCGGCACGCTTGTCGAAGAACGCGTTGAGGCCATCCGAGAAATCCGGACCGTCAGCGGAGCGGACGAGGTGTTGCAGCTCCTCGTCCAGATGGTAGTCGAGCTGGTCGACGCCGGCCGCCTGGTTGATGAGGCTCTTGGCCACCGCGTAGGCCTTGGTGGGACCGGCGGCGATGCGCTGGGCGATCGCCATCACGTCGGCGTCGAACTGCTGGCGCGGGAAGACGTCGTTGATGAGGCGAAGGTCCTTGGCCTCCGCGGCGCCGAGCCGCGGGTTGAGCAGGACGAGCCCCATGGCCATGCGCAGTCCGATCAGCCGCGGGAGGAAGAAGGTGGAGCTCTCGGCGCCGGTGAGTCCCGTCTTGTGGTATGCCCACTCGAAGGTGGCGCGGTCCGACGCGAACACCAGGTCGCAGGCCATGGCGATGCCGAAGCCGCCGGCCGCCGCCACGCCGTCCACCGCGGCGATGAACGGCTTGGGGGCGCGCTTGATCTCCGAGATCGTGCTGTGGATGTACTCGAGGATCTCCTTGAAGCTGTCGCCGAATCCCGGGGGGGCGGCGGTGCCGTCGGGGCGGAGGTAGCCGAAGTCCTGCGGCGAGCCCTGGGCGCGGATGTATTTGAGGTCTGCGCCGCTGCAGAAGATGCCGTTGGTGCCGCGCACGATCACGCAGCGCACGTCCGCGGCGCGCGCCAGCTGCAATCCGGCTTTCCGGAAATCGCGCGCCGTCTCCACGTCCATGGAGTTGAACCGATCGGGCCGATCGATGACGAGGGTGCCCACCGGGCCGTCGCGTTCTATATGGATGTGTTCCATGGCCATGGCGGCGCTCCCGTCAGCAGATGCGCGGCAGCAACTCACCCTCGTACTCCGAGAGCAGGCGCTTGCCGAGCCCGGTGTCCAGCACCACGTCGCCGACGCGTGTGCTCACGCATTCGCCGATCACGGCGGCATTCACGCCGGAGGCGTGCCCGCGCAACGCGTCGAGCACCGCGGCGACCGTCGCGTCGTCGCCGCGCACGCCGAGCACCGCCTTGCCCTCGTTGGCCACGTGCAGCGGGTCGAGGCCAAGCATCTCGGCCACGGCGCGGACCACCGGGTTCACCGGCACGTCCGCCTCGCGGATGTAAATGCCCACGCCGCCCTTCTCGGCCATCTCGTGCAGGGCGCTGGACAGGCCGCCGCGCGTCGGGTCCTTCATCGCCGACACGGCGCCGCGGCCGGCAGCGAGGGCGCTGCGGATCATCCCGTTGATCGGCGCGACGTCCGACGACAGCTCGGCGTCGATGGCCAGGTGGTGGCGATGCGCCATCAACGCCATGCCGTGATCGCCCACATTGCCGGTGACGATGATCCGGTCGCCCACCTGCAATCCGGAGTCGCGCACGATGTGGTCGGCCACGGCCACGCCGGTGGTGTTGATCACCACGCCATCGAGTTCGCCGCGTCCCATCACCTTGGTGTCGCCGGTGACGACGGTGGTGCCGGCCTCGCGGCAGGTGTCGACCATGGACTGCTGCACGCGCTCGAGATCGGCGAAGGTGAACCCCTCCTCGACGATGAGCGCGCAGGTGAGGCCCAGGGGTTCGGTGGCGCCCATCATCGCCAGATCGTTGACCGTGCCGGCCACGGCGAGGCGTCCGATGTCGCCGCCCGGGAAGAACACCGGCTGCACGACGTGCGAATCGGTGGTCACGACCAGCCATCGGTCGCCCAGGCGGAGCGCGGCGCCGTCGTCCATGGCGGCGATGCCGAAGCCGTCCACGGCGATGTCAATGAATCCGCGGGTGAGGGTCTCCTGGATCAACCGGCGCATGGCGCGGCCGCCGGCGCCGTGCTTCATGACGATCGTCGGGTCGCGACGGCCGGAGTGGGCGCGGACCGCGTCGTCGTTGATGGCGGTGCTCATAGCCTGGGGTGCCCTCCGTACTGGTGCCAGATGCGGCAGGTTCCTTCGCTGCTCACCATGCAGGCGCCCACCGGCGCGTCGGGCACGCACTCCTTGCCGAACAGCGCGCACTTCTCGGGCGACGAGATGCCGGCCATGATGTCGCCGCAGACGCACAGTTGCGTGAGGGCGGGCGGTGCCTGCGTCCAGAGCCGCTTGAGGTCGATCTTGAACTGGCGGCGCGCGTCGAGGCGCGCATACTCGTCGCGCAGGCGGAGATTGCCGTTGGGTACGTGGGCGATGCCGCGCCAGTTGCCGCCGGTGGTGCGGAACACGCGCCAGAGTTGCTGCTGCGCCACGCGATTGCCGTCGCGCGTCACGCAGCGAGGGAAGGCATTCACCACGCGGTGATCCTTGTCGCGGATCAACTCCACGAGTTGCGCGAGTCCGGCCAGAATGTCGAGCGGCTCGAAGCCCGCGACGACCACGGGGATGCCGTGCCGCTCCACGAACCGTTCAAAGATGCCCCAGCCGGTGATCGTCGCCGCGTGTCCGGCGGCGAGGAAGCCCTCGATGCGCGTGTCGGGCATCTCGGCCACGATCTCCATGACCGGCGGGATGTACTTGTGCGCCGAGAGCACGTAGAAGTTGGGCGGCGGGTCGTTGACGATGATCGCCGCCGTGGCCACGGCGGTGGTCTCGAATCCGCTGGCAAAGAAGACCACGGGCTCGTTGGACTCGCGCGCGATGTCCACCGCCTGCGCGGCGCTGTACACCACGTCCACGTGCCCGCCCATCGACTGGACCTCGGCCAGCGACCGCACCGTGCCCGGCACGCGCAGCATGTCGCCGTAGGTGACCACGCGCACACCGTCCTCGGCGAGCACCACGGCCTCGTCCACCTCGGGCAGATCGGTGACGCACACCGGGCATCCCGGGCCCATGATCACATCGAGCGCGTCGGGGAAGGTGGCGCGCAGCCCGAACTTGGCGATCGACTGCTCGTGGCTGCCGCAGACGTGCATCACCGTGACCGGGGTGCGGCCGATCTGCGCGCAGGTGTGGCCGATGGCGTCGGCGAGCGCGCGGGCGCGGGCCGGATCGCGGAACTTGAGTTCTTCGGCGCCCTTGGGGCGCGTGGCTGCGCCGGCGGCGTCAGGCACCGGGGGAACCCGCGGACGGGTTGCGCGCCGTGGCGGGTGCGCTGGCGTGGATCTCGCCGCGCACGTCGGCCGCCATCATGTCGCTCTCGGCCTCGCGGAGCAGCAACTCGTAGAGCGCCAGCGTCTCGCCGATCTCGTCGTCAGGAATGCGGCGAATGGCGAACCCGACGTGGTTGAGGATGTAATCGCCGGGGGCGACGGGCTCGTCGATGACGTCGAGGCGCGTCTCGCGCTTCACGCCGAAGAAGTCCACCTGCGCGATCTGGCCGTTCACCGCGAGCACGCGGCCTGGCACACCAAGGCACATCGATCCTCCCACGTTCGTAGCGGCGGTGGACACCGCCGCATGGAGGCCAAGCTGGGAAAGCCGGCGCGGCGCGTCAGTCAGGCGAGTCGCTCGTGTTGTGTCGGGCAAATGCGCACAGCGTGGGGCGCGCGCGAGCCCGCGGGCAAACCCACGACATACGGGTCGGTGGAACCCGCACAAATCTCCGGCATCCTCCGACGGTTGCGCTGGACGTGGCACGGCACATTGCACCTCGCCTAGGAAGGCAATCCATGGCAATACACATGAAAATACGCGAGCAGCATCATCTCAAAACGTCACGAGTCCACGCGCCCCACGGAGTGCGGAGAACATGCGAATGAGAGCCTCAATTGGTCCGGTTGCGGGGCGGCTGGCTGTGCTGTTGGTGGGCGCAGTGGTCGCTTCGTCGTGTACCAGCGAAAAGATCACGTATCGGAGTGAACCAAGCTTCACCACGCCCCCGGCTGCGGCCGGAAACTACGTCGGCTACGCGGACACCCTCACCAAGCAGACGGTGTGCGGAACGTGTCACGTGGATCAGCAGGCCAAATGGGTGACCACCAAGCACGCAAACGCATGGGCGGACCTGCAGGCCAGCGGGCACGCCGGCGCGTCCTGCGTGCCGTGCCACACGGTCGGCCCGAATGGGAACGCCGCGAGCGACACAATGGTTGGCTATGTCGCCACCAAGGACGCGCGGTACGAGGACGTCCAGTGCGAGAGCTGTCACGGCGCCGGTCTCACGCACGTCACGGCCCCGGGACTCGGCAACCGTCCGCTGGCGTCGATCGCGGTTGACACCGGCACGGCATTCGGCAACGGATGCGGCGAGTGCCACACGGGCAGTCACGACCCGTTCGTGGATGAATGGGTGAAGACGGCCGACGCCGGCCATGCCCACCCCGAGGCGCATGCCTTGGGTAACGCCTCGTGCACGTATTGCCACGTTGGCCAGGACGCGCTCACCAAATGGGGCGTGAACACCAACTATGTGGAAGCGGGCCAGTCGGCCACGAACCCGATGACGATCACCTGCGCGGTCTGCCATGACCCGCACGGCGGTCCGAATACGGCGCAACTGCGCTACCCAATCAACGTGGCCGACACCGCCGGCAACCTCTGCATGCGGTGCCACCAGCGCAATGGCAAGCCGGCCGCGCCGGCCAGCTCGTATGCCCCGATGGCGCCGGAAGGTCCGGTGCTCCTCGGCTTCGCCGGCTGGTTCCCGCCCAACTATACCGGTCCCGACACCATCGTCGGTACGCATGGCTCGTCCGCCAATCCGAACCTCTGCGTGACCTGCCACATGGGCAAGATGACGGTGAACGACGCCAACGGCGCGTTGGTCACGAGCTACATGGGCCACACGTTTGCGGCCGCACCCTGTCTGGATGCCCAGGGTGTCCCGACCACCGGCGCGTGCGACATTTCCCAGCGGTCGTTCGCCGCTTGCGCGACCAGCGGCTGCCATGGCAGTCCGGCGGCTGCGCGCTCGGCGATGACGGCCGTGGAGGGCCGCCTGGCCCTGCTCGATTCGGCGCTCAACAGCCAGTTGGTGCAGATCCCGGCCACCGAGTTGAAGAAGACGACGATGAACACCGCGATCGGGGCGAAGTTCAACCTCATGCTGGCGGAGAAGGTCGGGAGCGCGGAGCACAACCCGTTCCTGATGGAAACGCTGCTCACGAGCAGTATCAAGCAGGTCCAGATGGACTACGGGATCGCGCCCAAGATCAGCGTGAACCTGGCGAATATCCTCCCGCAGATGGCGGCCAACAACCGCTGATCGCGGGGGCTGGTGCGGGCGTACGGCGGGGTGCGGAGCTCTCAGAGCTCCGTACCCCGCTGTCGTATCCGGTCACCCCCGACAGGCGGGAACGCGTGGATGCGCCACGGTAAACACATGACACGTCTGTAGGCGTATGCCCCACAAATCTCCGGCATCCACTGACGGTGGCGCTACTTAGACGCCCGCACATTGCATCGCGCGGAGGTTGTCCGCACGAGCGATACAGTCACGGGATGCCACGCAGCGTGAGGTCGATGCAGTTCCCACGCCTCCCCCCATGGAGTGCGGAGAAACATCACATGAAAACATCCAAGAGTCCGGTGCTGGCGCGGCTTGCCGCGGTGTTGGTTGCCGCGTTGGCCGCCTCCTCGTGCACCAGCGAGAAGCTCGTCTACCGGAACGAGCCGGGTTTCACCACGCCCTCGGCGGCGGCGGCGAACTTCGTGGGCTATGCCGATACCGTTACCAAGCAGACCGTGTGCGGCAACTGCCACGTGGACAAACAGACGCAGTGGGCGGGAACCAAGCATGCCACGGCGTGGGCCGATCTGCAGGCCAGCGGGCACGCCACCGCGGCCTGCGAGCCCTGCCATACCGTAAGCAAGAACGGCAATGCGGCCACCAGTGATGCCGTGGGATACACGGCCACCAAGGATGCCCGGTACCATGACGTGCAATGCGAGAGTTGCCATGGCGCCGGCCTGGGCCACGTGTCCGCGCCCAGTCTGGCCAACACGCCGCTGGCGTCGATCGCCGTCGACACCGGGACCTCGTTCGGCAACGGCTGCGGCGAGTGCCACACCGGCACGCACGAGCCGTTCGTGGACGAATGGAAGCTCTCGGGCCACGCGATCGTCGAAACTCGCGGCAGCGCGGCCACGAACGCGTCGTGCTACATGTGCCACAGCGGGCAGGGCGCGCTGGCGTCGTGGGGCATCAACACGAACTACGTGGAGAAGGCCGGACTCGGCGTGAAGCCCGTGGGCACCACCTGCGCCGTCTGCCACGACCCGCATGCCAACAACAACAGCGATCACCAGTTGCGGTTCCCGGTGGACGTGCCCGACGAAACGCAGAACCTGTGCATGAAGTGCCACCACCGCCGCGCCACGCCCGATCTGACGAGCGCGTCGAGCGGCGCGCACTCTCCGGAAGGGCCGACCCTGCTCGGCTACGCCGGGTGGATTCCGCCAAACATGTCCACGGTGGGTACCGACACGATCGTCGCCACCCATGGCTCCGATCGGAATCCGGCGCTGTGCGCGACCTGTCACGTCAACCGGTTCACGGTCACTGATCCGGCCACGGGGAACTTCGTCTTCCAGGCGACGGGGCACCTCTTCCTCGCCATTCCGTGCATCGACTCCACCGGCAAGCCAACGAATACGGACTGCGACATCTCGCAGCGGACGTTCGCGGCCTGCACGGGCAGCGGCTGCCACGGGTCGCCGGACGTCGCGAAGTCGTTGATGCTGACCGTCGAACAGCGGTTCAGCCTGCTCGACTCCACGCTCACCCACATGATTGCCAAGATCCCGTCCACCGAATTCAGCAATACCGACGGTCGGTACACCACGGGTGAGGGCGCCAAGTTCAACCTCAGCCTCTCGAGAGCGCCCGGGGCGTACGTGCACAATCCATTCCTCATCGAAGCGCTGATGACCGCGACGATCAAGCAGATCACGATCGATTACGGGATCCCGGCGGCCGAGAAGGTGAACCTGAACAATGTTCTGCAGAACCCGCAGCACTGAGCGGGACGAAGAGCCGAGACGTGATGATGCATAGCCATGGGGGCGGGCCGGGGAGGAACACCTTCCCGGCCCGCACGTGCGCCGGGACCCGCGCGGCGACGACACGACGCATGCAGCAAGGACGGGAGCAAGCAATGAGGCGCGTCATCCGATCGGGACTCGCCGTCCTCGGGCTGCTGGTGGTCGCCGTGGGGCGGGCGCGCGCTCAGGGCGGGATCATCCAGGGGTCGAGCTCGGTGCAGTTCCTGGACATGCGGCCGGTGGTCACCGACAGCGTGCCGTTCGCCGCCACCGATTCGGTGTCCACGCTGTTCCGGCGCACGCCGAGCGGGGTGCTCACCAACTGCGTGGCCGGCGATCCCTACTGCTACTTCTACAAATCCGCGCCGCGGGCCAACCTCACCGCGCTCATGCAGGACCTCGACATCACGGCGTGGGGGATCGGGCCCGGCCTCAGCGTACACGCGCAGCTGCGCGGCCGCACCGCCGAGGGCGACGCGCGCGACCTCTGGCCGCAGGCCACGCAGTCGTTCGACGTGCTCGCGGCGTACGTGGAGTATGACCGCTCGGCGCTGCTGGCGCGCCTGGGGCGGCAATGGATCGCGTCCGGCCTCGGAATGTTCAACTTCGACGGCGCGTCGGTGGATGTGCATCCCATGCGGGCGATCGGGATCAACCTCTATGGCGGCGGCACCCTGATCCAGGGGCTCGACCGCGCGCTCGGCGCTGCGGCGCTCTCCCCGGTGGAGGACATTCCGCCCGTGGACCAGTCGTTCCTCCTGGGCGGCCAGGTGCAGATCCGCCCGAGTGCCGACGGCGTGATGCAGTTCCAGTACCAGCGCGAGGTGCGCAACGATCGGGGAGCGCTGTACTCGGAGCGGGTCGCGGCAAACGCCGAGTTCCGGTTCGGCAACGCGTCCGTGGGCGGTGACGCCACCCGCGATCTGGCCACCGAGACGTTCAACGATCTGACGGCGCACGTGGTCTTCAATCCCTGGCACGGCGTGGGCTCGCGGTTCGAATTCCGCCACTACTCGCCGTACTTCGATCTGTGGACCATCTGGGGCGCCTTCTCGCCGGTGGGCTACAACGAAGGCACCACAAACCTCACATGGTCCGCGCCCGGCGCGCGCGCGACGTTCGGCGTCTCGGGCGGCTACCGCGCGTACGCCAACACCTACACCGGCGTCGCCTGGCTGCCGCTGCGGAACAGCGGCTGGCACGTGGGCGCCACCGGCTCGGCGCGCGCCACCAACGCATGGACGGTGCAGGGCAGCTACGACATGGACATCAACTTCGGCGCGTCGAGCACCGACGGCGACGTGGCCCTCCGCTGGCAGCCGAGCAGCCGCGGCTCGCTGGCGGTGCACGGTATGGCTTTCCAGAATATTTATGAGTTCACGGTGGGCGAGGGACGCGTGCTCGGCGCCGGCCTGGAGGGCGCGTACCAGATCGCCCCGGACCTGCGGCTGGCCGGCGACGCCACCCTGTATCGTCACACCGGCAAGGACCAGCCCGACATCGCCGACTGGAACCAGCGGCGGGTGAGCCTTCGCCTCGAGTGGCGTGTGGGGGGCGAGCCGGGAAGCGGGGGCGGGGGCTGGACCGTTGGCCCGGTGAGGCGGCCATGAAGGTCACCATCCGGCGCCTGATCGTTCCCGTGGTCCTCCTGGTGGCGACGGCGGCGCTCGCCATGCAGCAATCGCGGGCTCCGTTCCCGCACGCGCAGCATGCCAAGCTCTTCCCGACGTGCGCGGGCTGCCACAGCGGGATCGTCAGCGGCGACTCGGCGCTCATGTTCCCGAGTCCGGATGACTGCGCGCAGTGCCACAACGGCAGCGACGTCCGGCGCATCGCGTGGACGGGGCCGTCCGCGCGCGTGACGAATCTCAAGTTCTCGCACACCGAGCACGCGACGATGTCGGCGCAGGGCGGCACCGCCGCCGACTGCGCCAACTGTCACGGACTGCAGGCCGGGCGCGACACGGCGTGGATGCACATCGCGGGCGCGGATCCCTCCGCGTGCCTCGCGTGCCATCGGGCGCCGCAGCACCTGGCCGCCTCCGCCGACTGTTCCACCTGTCACAAAACGCTCGTCCAGGCCACGACTCTCTCGGCGACGGCGATCGCGGCGTTCCCGAAGCCGTCGTCGCACAGCAATCCCGACTGGCTGGCCAGGCACGCGCCGCAGAACGCCGGCCAGATGGCCCAGTGCGCCATCTGCCATGCGAGAGAGAGTTGCGCGCGCTGCCATCCCAACGCCGACAAGCTGCCCGCCATCAAGGCGCTGGGCAGCGACGCGCGGGTGGCATCGCTCGTGCGCAACGTCTTGCCGGTGTACTTCACGCCGGCGGCGCACCGCGAGACCAAGTGGGCGTACGGCCATGGGGCGGACGCCCGCGCCAATCCGCAGACCTGCGCAAGCTGCCACACGCAGACCAGTTGCCGCTCCTGCCACATCGGTAATCTGGGAGCCGACGTCATCGCGAAGCTGCCCGACGCGAAGCCGGGCCGGGCGCCCGGCGTGGTGTTGGTGAAAGCCTCGCGCGCAGGCGCAGCGCCGCTCGATGCGGCGCCGCCCGCCCGCGCGGTGAACGCGGCCGAGGTGACCCGGCCCCTCGCGCCGCAGGACACGGTCCTGATGCGCGTGCACGTGCATCCCGACGGCTTCGCCACCAACCACAAGTCCGCCGCGGCCAGCGGACAACTCAACTGCCAGGGTTGCCATCAGCCGCGCGACTGCACGTCGTGTCACGACGGGGTCTCGACCCGGCGGGATTTCCATCCCGACGATTTCATGGCGCGGCACGCCAACAGCGCGTACACGCAGGACCAGAACTGCAGCTCCTGCCACCGCGTCGAAACGTTCTGCCGGTCGTGCCACCAGAAGAGCGGCATCGCCACCACGGGCGGGGTCCGCGGCACGGCCCACACCGGACAGCCGCTGTGGCTGCTGCAGCACGGGCAGGCGGCGCGTCAGGGGCTCACCACGTGCACCAGCTGCCACCAGCAGCGCGACTGCCTGCGCTGCCACTCGAGCCTGGGAATGCACGTCAATCCGCATGGACCCGACTTCAACGCGCAGGCCATGGGATCACGCAACATGCAGATGTGCATGGTATGCCACCTGACGAATCCGCTGAAGAAATGATCGTAGGGGCAAACCCCTACGAAGGCTCGGGGCATCTCCTATTGGTAGGTCCCTGACGCGAGGCTCCTTTACACCCGGCTGCAATCGTGCCGGTCCGGAACCGCCGGGCGGAACGCCCGGGATCCGATTCGATGTCGCACGTGAACGCATAGCGGGAAGGTGGTCTTGAGACGATCGAGAGCGCAGGGCGGTTGGGGATCGAGCGTGGTCGGCGCCCGTCACACGCTGACGCGCGAGGTGATCGGAACGACGCTGTGGTTGCTCGGCGTTGCGATCCTCGGTCTGGCTATGCCGACGCCCGCCGCGGCGCAGCAGCGGGCGGGCGTGGTCGAGTGTCAGAAGTGCCACGGGAACAGGGATTTCCTCGTGGGAAAGGCGGGGACGGTCAGGGGCGACTCGGCGCTGTTCGTTCCCGATACCCTGCTGCACGACTCGAAGCATGCCGGACTCAGCTGCACGAGCTGCCACCCAGCGTTCGCTGGCGGATACCCCCATCGTGACGCGAAGGTCATCGCCGTCCCGTGCCAGAGCTGCCACCAGAAGGAGGGGGACGATTGGGCGCGATCGATTCACGCGCCCGATGCGGTCACCAACGGCAAGGCGCCCACGTGCACGACCTGCCACGGAACGCACCACATCCTCGGCGCCGACGATCCCCGCTCGCCCACCTACCCGCTGAACGTGGCCTCGCTGTGCGGCGGCTGTCACGCCAATCCCAGCATCATCGGCACGTATTTCGGCGCGGCCGATCAGGCGCAGGCCCGGACGGCGGTGAGCTCGTACTACAAGACGGTCCACGGCACGGCCATGACCAAGGCGGGGCTGGTGGTGTCGGCCACGTGCAGTGACTGCCACAGCGCGCACCTCATCCTGCCCCCCGACTCGGCCCAATCGACGATCAACCGCGCGAACATCACCGGGACGTGCGGCAAGTGCCACGCCGGCGTGGTCGAGACGTTCAACCAATCGTCGCACGGGCAAGCGCTGCGCACGGGCGCCAAGACGCCGACGGGGCATGCGGCGCCGGTGTGCATCGACTGCCACTCGTCGCACCAGATCGTGCCCGCGTCGGATCCGGTCTGGTTCCGTGGCGTGGTCAAGGAATGCGGCTCGTGCCACGAGAAGGAATACGACACGTACTTCGAGACCTACCACGGCCAGGTCACCGAGCTCGGTTTCGGGCTCACCGCCAAGTGCAGCGACTGCCATACGCCGCACAACATGCTGCCGTCCACGGATCCCAAGTCGTCGGTCTACCCGACCAACCTGGTGAAGACGTGTGGCCAGTGTCACCCCACCGCCAACGCGAACTTTGTCCAGTATCAGCCCCACGGCGACCCGCGGAACCGGCAGGCGTATCCGCGGCTCTTCTGGACCTGGCTGTTCATGACCGCGCTGTTGGTGAGTGTCTTCCTCTTCTTCGGGTTGCACACGCTGATGTGGCTGGGCCGGATCACCGTGGATCGGCTGCGCGGCCGCGCCACGCATGACGCGGAGCCACCGGTCACGAACGAGGAGAAGGAGAAGCACCCATGAATACCCCGATGGCCGTTTCCGATCAGGGGCAGGGCCCCTACCTCACGCGCTTCGGGCCCATCGAGCGGACGATCCACGCTCTGGTGATCATCTCGTTCCTCGGCCTCGTGGCCACCGGTATCCCGCTCCGCTTCGCCTACGCGCCCTGGGCCGCGCCGTTCATGCGGTTTCTGGGCGGGCCTGGCTCGGCCGGGTTCATTCACCGGGTGTGCGCCGCCATCACGTTCGGCTACTTCTTCATCCATCTGGCCGCCGTGACGCGCCAACTGATCAGGGCCGACGACAAGATGTCCATCTTCTGGGGCCCGCGGAGCATGGTGCCCCAGCCCAAGGACATCCGGGATGTCGTGGGCATGTTCAAATGGTTTCTGGGCCTTGGTCCCCACCCCAAGTTCGATCGCTTCAGCTACATGGAGAAGTTCGACTACTGGGCGGTGTTCTGGGGCGTGGCCATCATCGGCGGTTCCGGCTTGCTGCTCTGGTTTCCCACGTTCTTCGCCCGGTTTCTCCCGGGATGGCTCTTCAACGTGGCCACCATCGTCCACGGCGATGAAGCGTTGCTCGCGCTGGGCTTCATCTTCACGATCCACTTCTTCAACGTGCACCTGCGTCCCGAGAAGTTCCCCATCGACCTCGTGATCTTCACGGGCCGCGCCACGGCGGCGTACTTCGAGGAGGAGCATCCCCTGGAATACGAACGGAACCAGCGCGAGGACCGTCTGGGGCAGTTGCAGGCCACGGCGCCGTCGCGCGCGACCTACCTCTGGTCCATGACCCTCGGCTTCGCGGCGCTGGCGGTGGGGGTGGTCCTGGTCCTGCTCGTGATCTACGCGCTCTTGAGTTAATACTCATGCATCCCGGGCGGCGCCGGATCGTCCATGGGCTCGTGGCTGCGCTGGCCACCGCGGCCCTCGTCGCCTGGACGCCGGGCCGGCAGGTGCCGTCCCCCCGCGCGATCACGGGGGCGTCCGGCCCCGTGGGGCTCGACTGCACGAGCTGTCATCCGGGCGTCCACGCCACGATGACGGGCAAGGGGGTGGAGGCGTCGGCGCGCTGCGCCACCTGCCATGCCCGAGCGCACGAGGCCACCCAGGCGCTGTTCCAGGGGCTGAGCCCCGACACGTCGCTGCGGCCCGACCGGATGTTCCTGGCCCGGGTCGGCTGCCGGTCCTGTCACACCGACGCGACGCTGGCCGACACGGCCGCCGGACCGCGGCTGGCCGCCATCGGGCGGGCATGCACCGGATGCCACGGATCCAGGTACGGTGACATGCTGACCCGCTGGCACGAGGGCCTCGGTTGGCGCAGCCGGGTGGCCGACGCCTACGTGTCCGCGGCCGGAGCGGACACGCGGCTCGCCGCGCGGCCCGGCGCCCAGGCGGAACTCCGTTCCGCGAGGGCGGACGTCACGCTGGTCATCCACGGCGGGGGACTGCACAACGTGGTCGGTTCCGACGCGTTGCTGCGTTCGGCAATCCGCAACGTGGGGGCCGCGTATCGAGGCGCCGGGGTGCCGGTGCCGCCGCCACCCGCGCTGGGACCTGATCCCGCGGCGGTGTCGTGCGCCTATTGCCACTACGGCATCGAGGCCGTGGGCGCCACGATGTTCGGTCAGCGGTTCAGCCACGCGGATCATGTGGTCCGCGCCGGCGTGGCGTGCAGCCAATGTCACTCGTCCGCGGACTACTTCGCGGCCGGTGGCCGCCAGCCCGATCCAGGGCACGGCAAGACGACGGTGACGGCGGCGGCATGCAGCGCGTGTCACCACGTCACGTCGGCGTTGACGTGCACCACGTGCCACCACCAGCAGGATCTGGCGACCCGGACGGATTCGGTGACGCTGCCGCTCCACCTGCGGCCGGCCGGCGCGCCGACGTCGCGCGAGGTCGCGTTCCGGCACGGCGCCCACTCCACGGTGGAGTGCACGCGCTGTCACGCGTCGCGCGCGGCGATCACGACGGTCGTGGCGTGCACCGCGTGCCACGAGGCGCATCACCGCGAGGCGGCCGACTGCAGCGCCTGCCACACCACGAGGCTGCTCGCATCTCATACGGCCGCCGACCACCTGGTCTGCACCCAGTGTCATGCGCGCGAGACGCTCGCCCTGCTCACCGGCGACCGCACGTTCTGCGTGAGTTGTCACGTGGACCGGCGCAACCACCAGCCGAGCAGGGAGTGCGCGCCCTGCCATATGCAGATGTCGCCGACCGAGGTCCAGGCCAGGATTCTGGGGCGTCAGCCCTAGGAGCTCAGCGGCCGGGCCGGACTTGCGTGTGGCGGGGCCGGCGCCGGACGCCGTGCAGCGCCTCGCGGGCCAGCAGCCGCAGGATCCCGCCGAGTCGGAAGTTGCGCAGGAACGCGGCCGGTGGAAACAGTTCGGCCTTGTCGTTGACGGTGGCTTCGGAGAATGCGCGAATCTCCCCGACGAGCGCGCGATGCACGGCCGGGTCCAGTTCACCGCCGCCGGCTTGGGCGAGGCTCCGCCGCAGCGCTCGAGCCGATGCCATGCGTTGGGCCACCGCCGCGGCCTGCGCGGGCTCGATTCTGCCGAACCTGGCCTTGAGGGCGTTCAGGCGCTCGGCGCCGTCGTAGGTCGCGTCCACGATCTCCGTCCGGGTCATCGCGTCCGTGTCGTAGTTCAGGAACGACTCCCAGTCACGTTGCTGATCGAGCAGCGCCCGGTGTTCCGCCAGCGTGTGGGCGCGGATCCGATAACCCTGCGCCTCGGCCTGTTCGAAGCCGTCGCTGCCCGGATCGATGAACGGACCCATGGGGGTGATGAACGCCGAGAGCCGGCGGTCGAAGCGCGAGAAGAGCCGCTCGATGGCGTCCACCATCTCGAGGACATTGCGGTGGCTCTGGCCCGGCAGCCCGATCATGAAGAACATGTCCAGGTTCTCGCAGCGGAGGGCGAGCATCGACGCGAGCCCGGCCTCCAACTGCTCGTTCGTGTAGCGAGCCTTGCCGAGGCGGGCGCGGATCGCTTCGTCGTGGCTCTCGGGCGACAGTTCGGCGCCCCAGCGTGAGACCGCGGCGTCGATGCGCTGCAGCAGGTCCGCGGGCGGTGGTTCGAAGAATTCGAACACGACGCGATTGGCCACCGGCGTGCGGCCCAGCGCCTCGACCACGTCCCGCGCGTACGCCGGGCCGCCGTCGTTGATGTCGCCAACGAGGAAGATCGGCGCGCGCGTGAACGACGCCAGCGTCCGCACCTGCGCGGCGATCGCCTCGGGGCTGCGAAACAGCGGGTGCCGCCCCGGCATGAAGCGCTTGAACGCCGCGTCCGACGCGCCGCACGTCACGCACCCTCGCGCGCACCCCCGAACCGTCAGCACGGCCGTGATCGGGTGGCGCCACCATGCCTGGAACGGAATGCTCGTCCAGAAGTCCAGATGGCCGACCACGGACCCCACCATCATGCCGACGTCCAGATCGTACGCGTCGAGCGACGTCGGCGCGAACGATGCGGCATTCACGCGCACCTCGCCGTCCTGCTTCCACGTCAGGTTGGGCACGCGCTCGAAGCGGCGCCCGCCCTCGAGCTCCCGCACGAGCGCCAGCAGGCACTCCTCCGTCACGCTGCCGCGGAGCACGAAATCCACGGCTGGATCCCGGATCAGCTCCTCGTGGTAATAGCTGGCCGAGATCCCGCCGAACACGATGGGGATGTCGGGGTGCAACCGCTTGAGCAGCGCCGCGACCTCCGGCCCGCCGTGCGCGTGCGGCAGCCAGTGCAGGTCGATGCCGAAGAGCTTGGGCCGGAGTCGGCGCAACAACCGCTCCGGTCGGAATCGCCGGCTACGCATCATGCGCAACGCCAGGTTCACGATCCGGACCCGGTAGCCGTGGCGGCGCAGGTACGAGGCCAGCGTCACGAAGCCGATCGGGTACATCTCGAAGATCGGCGTCGACGGGATGACGTCGCTGATCGGGCCATAGAAGATGGTCCGTTCGCGAAAATCGTAGATGCTCGGCGGGTGAACGAGGACGACGTCTGGCTGGCTCAGTTCCTCTTCCCCGTGCCCAGGGATGGGGCTGAGCCGTGCGCGGCCCGCATGGCCGGCACTCGGTGGCAGGCCTCGCACGCCTTGCCCGGATGATGGTTGGTGTACGCCGCGTGACACGCCGTGCAGATCTGGCGGGTCCATCGGTTGAGCTGCGGCACCGTCTTGTGGCACTGGCTGCACACCGTGTGGTCCGCCACCTTGTGCTTGGCGAGCGCGCCGCCGCGATGGCAGCTCAGACATGCCGTCTGCGGCTGGTGGTGCTGCGTGTGGCAGTTGTCGCACTGCAGGTCCCGCGCGCTCATGCCGGGCGGCGTGTGGCACGCCTTGCACTCCAGCTTGGCGGCGATGTGCGCGCGGTGCGTGAAGTCGCCGGCTTTCCGGTGGACCGTGTCCGTGGGCGCGCCGCCAGGTCCGGCGTGGCAGCGCGCGCAGTTGGTCACCGGCTGCACCGGGGAATGGTGACAGCCATCGCAGCTCGCGGCGGAGCTCAGGGTGATCCCACCGTGCTGCGCGAACGGCGTGTGGCACGTGCTGCATGGCAACCCGGCGCGCAGCACGTGGCCCGTGTGGTCGAAGCTCCGGCCCTGGAAGTTGCCCTTCTGCTGCTCCACCCCCAGGTGGCACTGCAGACACTGGTTCTCGCTCACCGGCGGACCGAGGTTCACGCTCGGCACGCGGTAGGGCAGGCCGCCGTCCTTCACGGCCTGCTGGACCAGGCTCAACGACGCCCGGAGCAGCTGGTCGGCGTAGACGATGTTGTGCGCGCCCTTGCCCGATCGCACGAACTCCAGGTTCTCGCGGGCCTCGCGCAGCAGGCTGTCGGCCACGGCGCGGCGGCGGAGCGGGGCCGCGGAGGAGGTGGCCTGCGCGGCATCCACGATCGGCCCCACGAGCTGCACCTTCCGCTCCATCTGCGATTCCCAGCCCGGCAGCACGTTGGCGTACTTGATGCCGTGGCACGACATGCACGACGACTCGCCGGTCACCTGCACCGTGTCGTGGCCCGGCAGCTTGGACGCCTGGTTGTGGCAGCCCACGCAGGATACCCGTGCCGTGTACATGGCGCTGGGGGTCTGCTTCACGCCGTGCCCGCCGATGCCGGCGTAGAGTTTCTGCTCGTCCTTGTGCACGCTGGTGTGGCAGCTCTTGCAGTCCAACTCCACGTTCGTGGTGAGCGACACCACCTTGTGGTCGAGCGCCGTGTGACACTGGATGCACGCGATGTTGTGCTGCGTGACGTGCACCGTGTGCAGCAGGGTGGGGTTGTTGAACTTGGCCAGGCGGGCGGGCTCGTTGTGGCAGCTGATGCACCGCGCCTGATCCGCGGCGCCCGTCCCGTGCGTCACCTGGTTGTGGCAGGACAGGCAGTCGATCCGGTCCTTGACGTATTGGGGGTGGTCGATCACGTAGCCTTCGGGCGACGTCACCCTGGGCGGCGAGGGGTGGCAGCCCGTGCAGCCGGCGAGCGGCCGGCCCGCCGGGCGATCCTTGAAATGGCAGAGGAAGCACGTGCCTTCGGTGACCGCGATGTGCGTGCCCTGCACGATCTGGGAATGGCAGCTCGTGCAGTGCAGTTGCATGCCGTTCCGCACTTCGCCCAGGTGCTTGGTGTGGTCGAACTGCACGCCCTTGTAATCGACGCGGCCCTCGATCAGCCGGTTGGAGTGGCAGCCCGAGCGCAGGCACGACGCGTCCTCGATCTCCGCCCACGGACGCGTGCTGGTGGCGCCCGTGAAGTCCTTCACCACCATGTTCGCGGCCTGGATCTTGGTCATCGCCTCGGCCTTGATCCCCGGCGCGATGTGGCACTTGATGCAGGGAACGTTGCGGTGGGTCGAGGTGGTCCACGACTTGTAATACGGCTGCATGATGTGGCAGCTGCCGCAGAACCAGGGCTGGCTGGACACCTGGACGAACCCCACGGTGCCCACGGCCCCGAGGATGATCGTGAGGATGGCGGCCGGAATGAGGAACCGGGCGAACTTCGACAGGCGCCGGCGTACCGCGGGTGACATGGCGTTATCCGTCCCGGTGTTCGGCGTCCCTTCTGCGCAGCGCCCTGAGCGCCAGCCATGCCAGCACCACGGCCGAGAGCGACAGGAACCACAGCGGCAGGAGGAGCAGCTTGTGCTCCCAGCGCTGCTCCCGGCTCGTGTTGGCGGCGTTGTTCAGGTCCACCGACACCGAACGCACTCTCCGGCCGAGATCGTCCACCTTGGCGAGATCGAGGCCGTGCTGGGCCTGCGCGATCTGCAGGTAGTAGGTCAGGGCTTCCTGATACCGGAACTGGTAGTAACCAACCCGCTGGCCCGCGAGCGACAGCACCTCCACCGCGCGCTTGGCCGATGCCATGTCCTCGCTGGCCTGCACCACGCTGCGCTGGAGGTCGATGCCCATCTGATGGAGCCGCGTGTCCGAGGCGTGGCACTTGTCGCACGTCTCGCCGATCTTCTCGATCGGCACGCCCGCCGTGCTGTGGTTGGTGTGGCATGCCAGGCAGCCGCGCAGCTTGCCGGCCTTGGACGCCGCGCCGTGCGGCCCCTGCGCGAACGACTGGCCCACCAGCGCGTGACACTGCCCGCAGACGCTGGCCACCTGGGTGCCCGTGGGCGGGAGCGCGGAGTGCGCGCCGTGGCACGAGATGCACGTGGGCGCCGCGAAGTTCTGCTTCTGGAACAGGGCCACGCCGTGCGCACTGGCGCGGAACTGATCGAGCTGGTCCGTGCGCAGGTGGTACTTCGCCATGAGCTTCTCGTCCGAATGGCAGTGCGCGCAGGTGCCCGGGATGTTGGTCGGGTACACGCGGCTTCGGGCGTCGTACGGGGGATAGATGATGTGGGTCCCGTGGCAGTCCGTGCACGTGGGCGCATTCGTGTCGTGCTCCCCGAACAGCAGCTGGCCGTGCCGGCTCGTCCGGAACTCCTCGAGCTGCCCCGTGGGCAGACCGTACTGCCGCATGCGGTTCGGGTTCGAATGGCAGGAGCCGCACAGTTGGGCCGTCTGGACCTTGCTCGGCGAGCCGATGAAGTTGCCCTGATGGCCGTCGGGCAGGGTGCGGACGTCGGCATTGCCCCCGTGGCAGCTGACGCAGGTGACTCCGTGCTGGGAGTGCACGCCGACGGTGGCCGCTTCGCGCTGCGCCGCGTGACAGGCGAGGCAGCCGTTGGCCGTGTCCTGGACCACGATGGGGCTCTGGAATGCGGACGCCGTCATCGCGCGCGCGGCGGCGGGCAGCGCGCCGAGCACGGCCACGCCTAGCAGCATCCTGATCACGACGCGTCTCATCGGGCACCTCCGGGGCGCGGTGTGCCCGCCGGTGGCACGGCCGGCGATGATGGAGGCGCGAGGCGCGGCAGCGCGGGTCCCGGTGGCGTCAGGGGCTGTTGGAACGGCGTCAACTCGCCGGACGCCGACACCGGCACGGACCGCAGCTGCCAGCCGGCCGCCCAGGCGACGGCGAATCCGAGAAAGAACACCACGCCCAGGGTGGTCATGATGGGGCGCTTGCTCAGACGGCGCTCCGGCGCTCGATCGAACAGCGGCACCAGCACCATCACGGCGCCGAGGAGCAGGAACCCGCCAAAGCCCCACGCGCCCAGATAGTAGATGAGCGCGCGGGAAACATCGGCCGCGATCCACGTCGAGAGCATCGACGCCGGCGCCTGGGCCGGGTTCGCGGGCGCCGCCACATCGCGCGGGTAGAGCGCGGCCGCCGTGACCACCAGCGTGAGCACCAGCACGCCCACGATCAGCGAACGCAGGAAGTGGTGCGGGAAGAACGGGACGCCCGATTCATCGTCGGGGCCCACGTCCTCGGAGGCCGCGCTCGCCGGCGGCGCGACGCCGTGCTTGCGCACGAGGGTGAAATGCAGCACCAGCAGCACCAGCGCCACCCAGGGCAGCACGATGACGTGGAGCGCGAAGAAGCGGCTCAACGTGGCGCCCGAGACCAGCGGGTCGCCCCGGAGGATCTCGACCAGCGCGCCCCCCGCCAGCGGCACGCGGCCGAGGATGCTCAGGCCTTCGGTCACCGTCCAGTAGGCCCACTGATCCCAGGGGAGCAGGTACCCGGTGGCGCCGAACGCGAAGATGACGAAGAGCAGCAGCAGGCCCACGAGCCAGTTCGTCTCGCGCGGCGGCTTGTAGGCGGCGCCGAAGAAGACGCGGGCCATGTGGGCCAGCGCCGCGAGCACGATCAGGTTGGCGGCCCAGACGTGCACGTCGCGCATGAGCCAGCCCAGCGTGACGCCCGACACGATGTTCTGGATGCTCTGGTACGCCTCCTCCGCCGATGGCCGGTAGTAGAAGGAGAGCAGTACGCCGGTCACGACCAGCACCATGAACAGCAGGTACGTGATGCCGCCGAAGGCGTGCCGCCAGCCGGCGTGTCGCGACAGGCGGTGGCGTAGCGACTTGCGGAATGCCTGGTCGATGGGCAGGCGGGTATCGATGCGTCCGTAGAGCAGGCCGACAAACCGCAGGATCGCGAGCAGGCTGGCGTCGGTGCTGGCTTTCAGGTCATCCCAGAAGCGCTTGCCCCACGCCGTCGTCGCCCTCCACCCACGCCCCAGCATGCTATGGCCTCCCCACGTAGACGACGCCTTCGCGCACGAACACGGGATACCGTTGGAGCGGCACCGTGGTCAGGCCCCGCACCACGTTGCCCTGCAGATCGTACACGATGTAGGTGCACGGAGAGAGCACGCGCAGCGACGTGGGATCCCAGTCCAGAATGCAGCCGTCGGTGGGCGATGTGCCCTGCAGCCCGGCGTACGACTGTTCCCCGGTCCGCACCACGAGGATGACGTGCGTGCCCCAGTCCACCACGCGACTGGCCCCGACCGGGAACTGGGCCTGGGGCGCCACCACGAACGCGGGCTGCAACTCCGCCAACTGCAGACGCTCGGGGGGCAACAGATACAGGAAGGCGGCCAGTGCCAGCGCGACCACCATCAGCGCGACAATGCCGCCCAGTAGATACTCGCTGAAGCCGGGCTCCCATGGGGCATCGCCGGCTTCGGACTCCGTCATCGGGGACGTCACGACCACACCGCTCCTGCTCTGTGAGATCTCATCGTTGCGATCCGGAATGCATTCGCGAGCACCAATCTCCTCGGTGTTCCCCACACCTCTGTCGGGAGAAGCCTGAATCTGTGTCGGGCCACTGGAGGCCCCGCGGACGGGGCCCCCGCCCGGAGATCAGCCCTTGGTGGGCTTCTTCGTGTTCGCCGCGTGCAGGCTCTGGAGCGTGCTGTCGCTGAGCATCTGCGTGGTGCTGTTGCTGCGCCGCCGGATCTCGGCGCTGGCGCTGTCGGCGAGCTTCTTGTTGCCCATCTTCTCGGCCACCATGTAGATGCCGAAGAAGGGGGCGGCGTTCAGCGGCGCCTGCTCGGAGGCGCTGCGATAGTTCTTGAGTGCATCGGCATACTTGCCGGCGCGATACGCCATGTTGCCGCTGTCGAGCGCCGCCTTGGCGGCCGCGGACATCGCGTCGTGCGGATTGGCCGTGCTGTCGGGCGCGCCCGCCGCCATCTGGGCGATCGGGACCTTGGGCTGCTCCTGCTGACTCTTCGAGCATGCCCCGAACACGACCACCGCCGGCAGGGCGAGAACTGCGATGGCGCGGAACGCGCCACGGGAAACTTCGGACATAGTGACCTCGGGACGTGGGCTTCAGTGAACGCTCCAACCGAGGTCAAGTATCACGACGTCGGGTATTCCCTCGCAGCCGGTCATTTGCCCCGATCACCGTAAGGAAATCCCGCACGATTCTGTCGGTGCAATGCCCGTCGGGCTTCAGGGGTTCGCTTCTGTGCGGCGCCGCGCCCGGGATGGAACGTGCGAGCACGCGATTGCATCATCGCGGCCCGCGGACGTCGGGGGGGTCCTCCCCGGTGGGGCCGCACTCACACCAACCCATCCTGGGGGGTTGCGTCATGCTCACCCCAACCACGCACGCGTGGTCTGACGACGAGGCGCTGGGCGGATATCTGGGCCGCCGCGGCATCAGCCGGCGCGACTTCATCGAATTCTGCGGACAGATGGCGGCTGTCCTCGGATTGAGCAGTCTGGCGGTTCCGAGAATCGCCGAGGCCATGGAGTCGCTCCAGCGGCCGACCGTCATCTGGCTGCAACTGCAGGAATGCACCGGGTGCGTGGAGAGCGTGATCCGCTCATCGGACCCGACGATCGGCGATCTGGTGCTCGACGTCATCTCGCTCGATTTTATGGATACACTCATGGCGGCCTCGGGCACGGCCGCCGAGAAGGCGCTGGACGACTCGCGCAAGAAGAACGCCGGCAAGTACGTGCTGATCGTCACCGGGTCGGTGCCCACGAACGAGCACGGCATCTATACGATGATCGGCGGCAAGACGGCGCGATCGCTGCTCGAGGAGACGGCCAGGGACGCGGCGGCGGTGATCGCCGTCGGCGCCTGCGCCCACTGGGGCAGCGTGCAGGCCTCCAAGCCCAACCCCACCGGGGCGGTCGGCGTCTCGGAGATCGTGAAGGACAAGCCGGTGCTGAACATCGCGGGCTGCCCGCCGATCGCCGACGTGATCACGGCCACGGTGGTGCACTTCCTCACCTTCGGCCGCCTGCCCGAGACCGACGCCGACGGGCGCCCGCTGTTCGCCTACGGCAACCGCATCCACGACCAGTGCCCGCGCCGCGCGCACTACGACGCCGGCCAGTTCGTGGAGGAGTTCGACGACCGCGGGGCGCGCGAGGGGTGGTGCCTGTACGAGGTGGGGTGCAAGGGGCCGGCGACCTTCTCGCCCTGTCCGATCTTCATGTGGAATTCGCACACCGACTTCCCGATCGGCGCCGGCCATCCGTGTCTCGGATGCACCGAGCGCAACTTCTGGGACACGATGTCGCCGTTCTACAACCGTCTGCCCAACGTGGCGGGCGTGGGCGTGGAGCACACGGCCGACATCCTCGGCGCCGCCCTCGCGGTGGGCGCGGTGGCCGGCGTCGCCGCTCACGCGGCGGCCACCGGCATCTATCAGCTCCGTTCGCGGCGGGCCGACGCGGCCGCCCAGCAACCACCGAGCGCAACCGGCCGGGAGGACAGCCATGGCGAAGACTAAGGTGGTGATCGATCCGATCACACGCATCGAAGGCCACCTGCGCATCGAGGCCCAGGCCGAGAACGGCAAGGTGTCCGACGCGTGGGCATGCTCCACGCAGTTCCGCGGGATCGAGATCATCATGGAGGGGCGGGATCCGCGGGACGCCTGGGCCTACACGCAGCGCATCTGCGGCGTGTGCACGGTGGTCCACGCCGTGGCGTCGTGCCGCGCGGTGGAAGACGCGCTCGACATCCACATCCCTCCCAACGCCAACACGATTCGCAATCTCGTGCACGGCATGCAGTTCGTGCAGGACCACGTCATCCACTTCTACCACCTGCACGCGCTCGACTGGGTGGACGTCGTGAGCGCGCTCAAGGCCGATCCAGCCCAGACCTCGAAGGTCGCCGCGTCGATCTCGCCCTGGCCCAACAACTCGGCCACGTATTTCCGCGAGGTGCAGGAGCGGCTCAAGACGTTCGTGGGCAGCGGCCAGTTGGGCATCTTCGCCAACGGCTACTGGGGGCATCCGGCGTACAAGCTGCCCCCCGAGGTGAATCTGCTCGCCGTGGCGCACTATCTCGAGGCCCTCGATTGGCAGCGCGACGTGATCCGCCTCCACACGATCTTCGGGGGCAAGAACCCGCACCCGAACTTCCTCGTGGGCGGCATGGCCAGCGCCATCAATCTCGAGGGGACGGCGACGATCAACGCCGCCAAGCTCTCCGAGATCAAGGACATGATCACCCGGGCCCAGCGGTTCGTGGAGCAGGTGTACTGGCCCGACCTCGTGGCCATCGCCGGCTACTATAAGGAATGGGCCGCCATCGGCGGCGGCACGGGCAACTACCTGGCCGTGGGCGAGTTCCCGGATACCGACATCCGCGACGTGGGTTCGCTGTACCTGCCGCGCGGCATCGTGATGAACAAGGACCTCAGCAAGGTCGTGCCCTACGACCAGAACAGCGTGACCGAGGGCATCTGGGCGTCGTGGTACGACTATGACGAGGGGCCCAAGGCCGAACTGCATCCGTACAAGGGCGAGACCAAGCCCCACTACACCGGCCCGCAGCCGCCCTGGCAGTACCTGCAGGACGAGACCAAGTACACCTGGATGAAGGCCCCGCGCTACAACGGCCATCCGATGGAGGTCGGCCCGTTGGCCCGCATGCTCGTGGCGTACGCGAGCGGGCACAAGGACGTGAAGGCGATCGTCGGCGACACCCTCAAGGCGCTCGACGTGGGGCCGGCGGCGCTCTTCTCCACGCTCGGCCGCACGGCGGCTCGCGGCATGGAGACGGTGTTGCTGGCCCGCCGCCTGAGCGTATGGTTCGATGCGCTCGTGAGCCGCATCAAGGCCGGCGATGTGTCCACCTTCGCCGGGAAGAACTGGGACCCGTCTACCTGGCCCAAGACCGCCCGCGGGTACGGCGCGCTCGACGCGCCGCGCGGCGCGCTCGGCCACTGGGTGGAGATCGCCGACGGCAAGATCTCGCGCTACCAGTGCGTGGTGCCCACGACGTGGAACGCCTCGCCGCGGGACGACAAGGGAGTGGTGGGCCCGTATGAAGCCGCCCTCACCGACAACCATCCGCTGCTCAAGCCGGATCAGCCGATCGAGATTCTCCGCACGGTCCACTCGTTCGATCCGTGCAACGCCTGCGGGGTCCACGTGCTCGACGCCGACGGCGAAACGGTGACGGAGGTCCGCGTGCAATGACTCCCCTCGATGCCAAACACGCGCGCGGATCGCCCTGGCCGTCGATCGACGAACGCGCGGGCGCGATGACGTCCGAGCCGGTCATCGCGCGCGGTGGCCGGTCGGAACAGTGGGTGTATCTGTGGCACTGGCCCATCCGCGCCATGCACTGGGCGGCGGCGGTGAGCATCGTCGTCCTCGCCGTGACCGGATTCTGGATCGGGCGGCCGTACTTCCTCACCGGCGGCGCCAGTCAGACGTTCGGGCTGCAGTACGTGCGGCTCGTGCACTTCATCGCCGCCGGCGTGCTCGTGGCCACCGCCATCGTCCGTATCTACTGGCTGTTCATGGGCGACCGGTTCGAACGGCTCCCGGCGCTGTTCCCGGTGCGCAAGCGCGACTGGGCGAATCTGTGGAAGATGGTCAAGTTCTACCTGCTCATCCACCCGGAACGCGCGCCGCGCTACCTGGGCCACAACCCGCTCCAGCAGTTGTCATATACGTTCACCTATCTGATGGCAGGGGTCCTGGTCGTCACCGGGTTCATCATGTTCGGCGAGGCCAATCCGCAGGGCGTGTTCATGCACACCTTCGGCCACCTCGCCGTCTACCTCGGCGGGTTCCAGTGGGTCCGCGTGATCCACCACGTGGCCGCCTGGTATTTCCCGCTGTTCATCATCCTCCACGTGTATCTCGCGATCCGCGCCGATCTCCTGGAGCGGAGCGGAGCGATCTCGTCGATCGTCAGCGGGGGCCGGTTCGTGGCCACCGACGAGCATTACGCGGATGAATGAGCCGCGCGCGGGCGATGTCGTCGTCGGGCTGGGCAACCCGATCATGGGCGACGACGGCGTCGGCCTCGCGGCGCTGGAACGGCTGCGGGAGGGGTGGGAGATCCCCGCCGCGGTGGAGTTGGTGGATGGGGGCACGTGGGGGATGACGCTGCTGCCCCTCATCGAGTCGTCGGAGCGCATCCTGTTCCTCGATGCGATCCGCACCGGGCGGCCCATCGGCGCCGCCGTCACCCTTCGGGGCGCCGAGATCCCCCGGCAGGTGGCGCTCAAGGTGTCGCAGCATCAGATCGATCTCCGTGAGGTGCTGGCCGTGGCCGAGTTCCGCGGCACCCTGCCGCCGGAGATGGTCGCCGTGGGCCTCGAGCCGGCCACGTTCGAGCTCGGCGATCCGATGACGCCGGCCGTGGCCGACAACATCGATCTGGTGGTGGAGATGGCGGTGGAGCAGCTCCGTGCGTGGGGGCACCGCTGCGCGCCGAGGCCGGTCGTCCGTGTGCCGGGGGTGGGGGACCGGTCGTCGTGCACGAGATGAGCGTTGCCATGGAGATCTGCCGCATCGTCGACCAGAAGTACGATCGCGCGGCGGGCACCCTGGTGACCGTGGGCGTCGAGATCGGCGATGACTCCGGGCTCGAGTTCGGGAATCTGGAATTCTGCCTCGAGACGCTGCTGTCGCAGCCGCCCTTCGGCGGCGCCAAACCGTTGTTCGACCGCAAGCCCGGAAGCGTGCTCCGGGTGAGCTATCTGGAGCTGGACGATGGCCATTAGAACGATCGAGGTCCGCGAGCGCGTCATGGAGCGCAACGACGGCATCGCGCGCGACATCCGCCAGCGGCTCGACGCGGCTGGCATCGTGGCGCTCAACCTCGTCTCGTCGCCCGGCTCGGGCAAGACGCTGCTCCTCGAGCGCACCCTCGCGGCGCTCGACGGCGAGTTGCGCATGGCCGTGATCACCGGCGACGTGCAGACGCAGAACGACGCCGAACGGCTGGCGCGCCACACCAACCGGCTGGTGCAGGCCGTGGTCACCGGCGGCGCCTGCCACCTCGATGCGCGCCAGATCGACAACGGCCTCGAAGCGGTGGATCTCGCCGATACCGACGTGCTGTTCATCGAGAACGTCGGCAATCTGGTGTGCCCCGCCTCGTGGGACCTGGGCGAGGACGCCAAGGTGGTGGTGTTCTCCGTCACCGAGGGCGAGGACAAGCCGCTCAAATACCCCAAGATGTTCCGCGAAGCGAAGTACGCGGTGCTCAACAAGGTGGATCTCCTGCCCTACGTTCCGTTCGACGTCGACCACGCGGTGGCCTGCGCGCGCCAGGTGAACCCCGAGTTGCAGTTCTTCTTCACCTCGGCCACCACCGGCGCCGGGCTCGACCAGTGGTTCGACTTCATCCGGTCGCTGGTCGCTCGACGAACCGCGGGAAGCGCGGCGTAGTCGGCCGCGCTGACGCATGATGACGACGGAGGCGGATCCGGCGGCGGACGCCGGCGCGAGCGGTGACGCGGCGGGGCTCCGCCTGCGCATCGCCGGCGTGGTGCAGGGCGTTGGCTTCCGTCCCTTCGTGCACCGGTTGGCCGTGCGGCACGGCCTGCGGGGGTGGGTGCGCAACACGACCGGCAACGTGGAGATCGCCGTCGCCGGCGACCCGGCGGAACTCGACCGCTTCGTGCGGGCGCTCTCGGCCGAAGCCCCGCCGCTATCGCGCATCGACACGATCGACGCCGGGCCCCTGGACGCCGACGACCTCGGCGCGTTCCGGATCGTCGAGAGCGAGCGCGGGGGCACGCGGGGGCAGTGGGTGTCGCCCGACGTGGCCACGTGCGCCGAGTGCGAAGCCGAGCTGTTCGACCCGCACAATCGCCGGCATCGGTACCCGTTCATCACCTGCACCAACTGCGGCCCGCGGTACACGGTGATCGTCGAGATGCCGTACGACCGCGAACGCACGAGCATGCGGCCGTTCGTCCAGTGTCCGGCGTGCCGTCGCGAATACGCGAGCATCGGCAACCGGCGCTACCACTCGGAGACCAACAGCTGCGCCCAGTGCGGCCCGCGGCTGGCGTTCCTCGACACGCACGGGGTGGAGGTCACCGAGTGCGGGCCGCTCGAGGCCGCGGCCGCGGTGCTCCGCGGGGGCGGCGTCGTGGCTGTGCGGGGCGTGGGCGGTTTTCACCTGGCGGCCGACGCGACCCACGAAGCGGTGGTCACCCGGCTCCGCCAGGCCAAGCGCCGCGACGGCAAGCCGCTGGCCGTCATGGTGCCGTCGCTCGACGCCGCGCGGCGGCTGGCCATGGTCTCCGCCGCCGAGGCGGACTGGCTCGCGCGGCCGAGCCGTCCGATCGTCGTGCTCGAGCGGCGAGCGGGCGCGGAGCTCGCGCCGTCGGTATGCGGCGACCTGTCCACCGTCGGCGTCCTGCTGGCCTACACCCCGCTGCACCTGCTGCTGCTCGAGGCGGTGGGGCGTCCGCTGGTGATGACGAGCGGCAATCACAGCGGCCAGCCGCTGGCGGCGTCGGTGCACGAGGCGTTGCGCGACCTGCGCGACGTGGCCGACGCGTACCTCACGCACGACCGCGAGATCGTGGCCCGGATGGACGACTCGGTCATGCGCGTGGCCGGCCCCGGTGACGCGGACGGTCTCCACGGCGGGGCGGTGCCGGTGCTCATGCGGCGCGCGCGCGGGTTCGCGCCGCTGCCGGTGGCGCTCCCGATCGAGACGCCGGAGGCGCTGGTGGCCGTGGGGCCGCACCTCAAGAACACGTTCGTGGTCGCGCAGGGACGCGATGCGTATCTGAGCCCGCACATCGGCGATCTGGAGACGCTGGAGACGACGGACCACTGGCATGCGACCTACGCCTCGTTCCGTCGGCTATTCGGCGTGGAGCCGAGCGTCGCCGTGCGCGACCTGCATCCGCAGTACATGTCCACGCGCATCGCCGGCGAGTTGGGGCTGGCGCGCATCGAGACGGTGCAGCACCATCACGCGCACATCGCTGCCGTGGCCGGCGAGCACGGCGTCACCGAGCGGGTGGTGGGCGTGGCATTCGACGGCACCGGCTACGGCGATGACGGGCACACCTGGGGCGCCGAGATCCTGGTGGCCGATCTTGCCGGGTACCGGCGGGTGGCCCAGCTGCGCTACGCGCCGCTGCCGGGCGGCGACCTGGCCGCGCGCTCGCCGTGGCGCGTGGCGCTCGGGTATCTGTCGTTGGATCCCGAAGGGGGCCGAGCGTATGCGCGCGCCTTCGACGGCGCCCCGCCCCGTGCGCTGGATCTGGCGCGGCGCCAGCTGGAGCAGCGATTGAACGCGCCGCTGGCGTCGTCGATGGGCCGCCTGTTCGATGCCGCCGCGGCGGTGCTGGGCGTGTGCCGCGAGTCGCGCTTCGAGGGCGAGGCGGCGATGCGGCTGGAATCGGCCGCCGGGCGCGAGGTGGGGGACGTGCTCCCGTTCGACGCCACGGTCTCGGCGGACGGATACCACATGCTCGAGCCCGGGCCGCTGCTGGCCGCGCTGGGGCTGGGGTTGGCGCGGGGCGAGCGGGTGACGCGGCTGGCGGCGTCGTTTCACGAGAGCGTGGCCGAGGGAACGGCGCGAGTGGTGGAGAGCGTCGCCAGTCGTGAGGGGCTCGCGACGGTGGCGCTGGGCGGGGGCGTGTTCCAGAATGCCCGGCTGCTCACCACGCTGCGGGGCCGTCTGGAACGCCGGGGGCTGCGGGTGCTCACCGCGCTGGCGTTGCCCCCCAACGACGGCGCGGTGAGCTACGGCCAGGCCGTGGTTGCCGCAGCGCGGTTGGGGGGCGGGGGGAACCACTAGGCGGCCGGACCAATCCGCGTATCTTGATGGTAGAGCAGGGCAGGAGCGGTGCTGCGTGGCCCGCCGCGCAGCTCCTCGAGTGGGCCCCACTGGCGGCCGAGGCGCGAGACCGAACGATGACCGTTCCACACCTGCGGGTTCGCGGCACGCTCGTCGCGGTGGCCGCGATCGGCCTTCTGGCGGCCGGCTGCTTCCGGAAGCCCAAGCACCCCGAGCCGGCGCCGGCGCCCGTGGTGCTGGAGGTGCACAATCGCGGCTTCTTCGACGTCGAGATCTACAATCTGATGCCGGGCGGCACGACGGGGTCCCGCCTGATGGGCGTGACCGGGTTCTCGACGGGCCAGGTGGTGATTCGCTACATGCAGCTCCAGCCGGGCGGCGTCCTGGCGGTGCGGGTGCATGCGATCGGGGTGCCGGCCTCGTGGACGAGCCCGGGGCTGTCGCTGTCGCCGGGCGACCATGCGGAGTTGGACATCTATTCGGACGCCAACGGGAACATGAATCGGAGCACGCTCTATCCGCTGCCCGGTGCGGACGGGGGCGGGACGGGCGGGACGCGGTAGGGCCGGCGGGGGGTCTTCCGCGGCCGTCGGTGGGTCGCTAGAATGAGTATATAGCTAGATGGCTATATACTCATATCAGGAGCGATTATCGTGGCCAGACAGAACGGGCGTGGTCCGATGGTGATCACGCATGAGGGCGGCCTCAAGTTCGCCGCCCAGATCAGGTCCCATCGGCTGATCGTCGATCAGCCCGCGGGCGTGGGCGCCGATGCCGGTCCGATGCCCCTCGAACTGCTCGGCGCCTCGCTCGGCACGTGCGTGGCGCTCTACGTCCAGCAGTTCTGCGAGGCCCGGGGGCTGCCCTACGAGGGCATGCGCGTGGAACTCGACCAGGTGGGCGCGCAGAATCCCGGACGCATTGCCCAGTACACGGTGCGGGTGCTCCTCCCGGCGGCGCTGCCGCCGCAGTACGCGGAGATGTTGGAGCGCGTGGCGCGCAGCTGTCCCGCCCACAACACGCTCGTGCATGGCACGGACGTCGTGGTCGAGATCCAGGCGCCGGCCGCCGCCGTGGCGTAACCCTGGCGCAAAGTTCCGGTCAATGCCCGACATCGGCGTGCTGCATCCGCCGACAGTCCGTGGCGTCCGGCGCCCGTACCTTCCTCGAAGCACATCGCATGGGCGTCGGAGCGGCCGCCTCCGGATTGCCGTCGGCGCACATCGCGGCTCACACTGCGGGGGACGTATGGCGAATCGGAAATCGTTGGTCCTGGGCCTGGCGACGGCGCTGCTGATGGCAGGCACGGCCGGCGCCCAGAGGGGCGGGCAGCAACAGCAGCAGCAACAGCAGCGCCTCCAGGAACATCAGATGACGCAGATGCAGGACATGGTGCAGCGCATGACGCAGATGCAGGAGCGCGCGCATCAGATGGCGCAGAACATGCAGCAGAACATGCAGCAGCAGCGGACGCAGCAGACCGACCAGCAACGGCTCATGCTGCAGACCTGCCAGGCCGCCGA
>Ga0307372_10001297_pt1 | contig 43930 bp, 36 predicted proteins | sample OX1MG_FD_202533 | JGI IMG/M metagenome (GOLD analysis project Ga0307372, IMG submission 202533) | Soil microbial communities from Risofladan, Vaasa, Finland - OX-1 | ecosystem: Environmental > Terrestrial > Soil > Coastal area > Acid sulfate soil | place: Finland: Risofladan, Vaasa | collected...
GCGGGCTGACCAAGCCGACGCGAGCTCTGTCTCGCGAATTACGGCTCAACGACTGCTGTTTTGCCGCCGCACCCAACGCGACGGCCGGCTCGAACTATGTCCGGAAACCGCGAAACTTGAACTTAGGAATGCCCTAAATCTAGCACTGCCGATTGCCTCCGTCAATTTTTGGACCATAGAAATAGGAAGACAGTGGCGGCACGCCGGGGCCCTCGCGTCAACCGGCCGCTTGGAGCCGAACCTCGCCCTGTTCGATCACGCGCGTCGGTACATCGACCACGCCCCGCTGAGTGGGCACACGCAGTTTTTTGGCAACCACGTCGCGCGATGAAAGCCGGCTCGACGGAACCTTTAGCGACATAGACCGCGACTGCCATGCCACATCGATGCAACGGTGAGCCTTCGTCAATCGCAACTACGCTGAGAACAACGACGTTCTTCCGCTGGCCCAAATCGTCCTCGAAAAGAGGATCGCTCGCTGGCACTGCGCTGTTGCTGTCTGACGATTGGGCGGAGCCGTCATGCGATTGTCTAACGCTCGTTTGCTCGCGATCGTTCCGGTAAGGTCGCATTTGTGGGAAGCAGCGGAGCGGGTGCGATTGCCGCGGCGGCGGATATCGGTTCGGCCCGGGGCGGTGGTGGAATGAACTTTCGCCCTGTCATTCGTTCCCGCTCCTTCTCACGCTGCTTGATGTCGCGGTAGATGGCTGCGAGATCATAGTTGAAGCGGGCCGCGTGGGCATCGCGGATTTTCCGAATCTCGTCGACAAAAGGGTCGTTCATGGTTTTGCTCCCAAAAGTTCTTCGGGCGTACAGATGATAGGGGCCTTGAAGCCCTTTGCGGCACAAACGGATTCGATGATTGGGCGCATCGTTGCGTTCGCCAAATGGCGGCAGTTCCACGTCAATAGATATGGTATCCCGTGGTCGGCTGACGCAGCTACGGCACGACGGAGCGTGCCTGCTACTTTGGCTGCGGCACACGGAGTGTGCCTGCTGCGATAAACAAAACCGCAGGCCGGATTTGAACCCGGCCCGCGGCGTTTTCGTTGCAAGTTGGCGAATCGGATTAGGAGAGCCGGTCGATGATCGGCAACGTGCCGTAAGGCTTGCCGTTGCCGTTCGTGTGGCCCTTGCCGTTCGTGTGGCCATTGCCATTGAGCTTGGCATGCCCGTTCGTCTGGGCCTTGCCGTTGGCGTGGCCGTTGCCGTTGCCGTTATGGCTTTCTGCGCCCGCTTCAGCCTCCCTCACCCCAGCCCTCTCCTGGCGGGAGAGGGAATCGGCCTCGTGCTCCTCGCGGCGGGCCATGCGGCGGTTGCCGACGGGGATCAAGGCGCCGCCCTGACCGCCCAGCAGGCCGCTCACGCCCAACGACGAGTAGTGGCTCTGCTCGCCGCCGTCCTTGTCTTCAGGAGCGTAGCGGAACAAGAGACCCTCGTAGTTGCGCAAGATCACCGCGTTCTCGCTGGCCGAAACCAGATAGTTCGGCATCAGCGGAATCTTGCCGGCGCCGTGCAGGCCGTCGACCACGTAGGTCGGCACGCCCAGCCCGGACACGTGGCCGCGTAGGCCCTCGATGATCTCCAGCCCCTTCCACACCGAAGTGCGGAAGTGGCCGGCGCCCACCACCGGATCGCAATGGAACAGGTAGTAAGGACGCACCTTGATCCGCAACAAGTTGCGGACCAGGTCGCGCATCACCGGCACCGAGTCGTTCACCCCCTTGAGCAACACCGCGTGGTTGCTCACGGGCATGCCCGCGTGTACCAACGCCCGGCAGGCGCGTTCGGCCTCGGGCGTGATCTCGCGGGGGTGATTGAAGTGCGTTTGAATCCAGATTTTGCCCGCTCTTCGTAACAGATCGACCAGTTCGGGGTCGAACAGCCGTTGCGGAAGCGTGACGGGCACGCGCGTGCCGATGCGGATGACGTCGAGGTGCTCGATGGCCGCCAGCTCGGTGACGAACCAGCGGAGCTTCGACATCGGCAGCGTCAGCGGATCGCCGCCCGAAACAATCACGTCATGCACTTCCTTATGCTCGCGGAGATACTGCACCATTCGCTGGTCGTTGTGGCTGGGACCGTCCCAGCCGTCGCGGTCCATGGTCACTCTCTTACGAGTGCAGAACCGGCAGTACATCGTGCAGACGTGCGTGGTGACCATCAGCACCCGGTCGGGATAGCGATGGGTCAGGCCAGGCACGGGCGAGTCTTTGTCCTCTTCGAGAGGATCTTCGAGTTCCAGCCCCGATTCGCTCGTCATTTCGGCCGTCGAGGGGACCGCCTGCAACCGGATGGGGTCGAGGGGGTCGTCGACGTCGATCAGAGAGAAGTAGTAGGGCGGGATGGCCAGTTTGTACTGGGCCTCGAGGGCTTCGAGGGCTTTTACGTCGGCGGGAGCATGAGGTAGGAGCTCCACGAGCTGAGAAGTGGTGCGGATCGCGTTTTGGCGTTGCCAGCGCCAGTCCTCCCAAAGTTCGAGAGGAACGTCTTTCCAAAAGGGGTGCCGACGGCAAGAACTTGGAGGCTCTTCAGGCTCCTCGAGCGTGACGCCAGAGGCAGTGGCCGCGAAAGAAACGGCGTCGAATTGGTTCATTGGGGTACGAAACCCTCCTCGGCTAGAATGTGCAGTCCGGCCGGCCACGGGCGTGGCCTAAAACAGTCGGATCTGCGTGCTTATACCACCGGTCGTGAAAACCGGCAAGTATTCTTAACACCAGAAAGCGAAAATTGTGTCGGACGGGTAGGGTTCAGGGTTCAGGGTTCAGGGTTCAGGACCATGGTTCGTGGCTGGGGTGAGCGTCACCTGTTTCGCGACGAAGGCTTTCACTTCATCGTAGCGCTTTTCCAGCCGCTCGTGCTCCTCGGCCAAGTCTTTCTTGAGCCACTCTAATTCGTTTCGACGGCGCGTCAAATAGGCTGCTTCATTCCGGTAGCGCTGGGCCATCCGCTCCCGCACGGCTGCCAGTGCCGAGTCGGTGGCGGCCGTTTCCAACGACCCGCACAACTGGGCCTGCAGCTCTTCCGCGGATGAACGCAATTCTAATGCCTCTGCGTGCATTAGCGAGACTTCCTCGCGAAATTCTTCGAGATCCAGCCGGCGTCGGTCGAGCTCCTCGCTGATGCGTATCAGGGCCTCTCGGCGCTGCTGCCAGACCGCTTCTGAAAGCGTAAGCTTGGGGTCGGCGAGGGAGATGGAACTGGAAGCGGCATCCTTTTCGCCTTTCGCTCCGCGAAAAGGCGCACTTTCGGGAGCCGCAGCTTCAGCCTGCGGAACGCCACGCAGCGCGTTCCCTACAGACGTGTCACCAGCCTCCGTCCTGAACCCTGAACCCTGAACCCTGAACCCTTCTTCGTGTGCGTCGAGGCGCGCCTCGCGCTCATTCAGCTCGTCGTTTCGCTGGACCAGCCAGAGGCGGGCCTCTCGCAGCTCCTGCTCGAAACCGGCCTGCCGCGCGTTGAGTTGGGCTTCGCGGAGTTCAAGTTCCTGCCGCCGCCGGTCGAGATGAGCGGCCAACTGATCGGCCTGCAATTGAAGCTGGACGGCGCCCTCGACACGCACCAGGTCGGTGATGGCCTGCTCGAACGGCATTTCGGCCAGCGGCGGCAAACGGGTCAGCGAGTCGCCAAGCGAATGCGCCGCATCCACGCGCGTCGCGGCGACGCCCAGGGAATTACCGCCTTCGGTCAGCTCGTTGAGCGCGATATCGCGGACTTGAGGCATGGTTCTCCGGGCCTGGCCGGGAACGAACCACCCGGGCCGCACAATCGTTAAAGTTTGCCGGTCACTACTATCGGCAGCGGCAACGGAGAAGTTTAACTGAAGGTCTAAGACCTACTTGACTGCGTCCAGAGCGCGTTGCAATTCTGACTTGGGTTTGACGCCGACGAAGGTATCGACCGGCCGCCCGCCCTTGAAGACCATGAGCGTGGGAATGCTGCTGATGCCGAATTTCTGGGCCGTTTCCGGGCTTTCGTCGATGTTGATCTTCCCTATCTTGACCGAGCCGGCGTACTCGCCCGCCAGTTCCTCGATGACCGGGGCGATCATCCGGCAAGGGCCGCACCAGGGCGCCCAAAAGTCGACGAGCACCGGCTGGGCCGAATCAAGCACGTCCGACTGAAAACTGCTGTCTGTGAATTCCGCGACATTGCCAGCCATTAGAATCGTCTCCTAGTCACTGCTCAGGGCCTATTGCAAAGTTACGGAATTATAGAGGGGCTGGCGGGGGTGTCAAATCGACGTTTATGCCTGTGAACCCGATTGGGAAGAGCCGCTCAGCCACGAGCTGGGTCGCGTTTTTCCTGATTCCGTCCGATCGGTTTCCGCTTCGGGCTGGGTGGAGTGCCGTAGCCCGCTTGCTCCGCAAGCGGAAGGGGCCACCGGCCGGCCGGATCTTGCTGTCGGGAACGTCGAAAAGCTGGAAGGCCGTTCCGCTCACGGAGTGAGCGGGCTACAAACGCCCTGCGTCGCCTTCGCCGCGCAGTGCCTGCCCGACGCCCTGGAAGTCTCGGCGCCGTCGATATCGCAGTGGGCCGCCAAGACCGTCCAATGGCTGATCGAGCGGTTATACGGTTACAATGGGTCCTGGCGGCTGCACGTCTTTTGCGTGCCGACGACCCAGCGGCACGTCACGCCGGCCCGTTGTCGCTATATCGAACAAGCCGTCGCCGACCTCTTGCGGAAAAAGCAGAGGCGGCTGCTGAGAACGTGGAATCGAGATCCCAAGCCGCTCGCCCTGCCCGACGAAGGGCTGCTGCAGCTCGCCCTGCGAACCTCCACGGTCGGTTACTGGTCGGCGATCGCTCCCGACCGATGGCACGATTTGCGGCGCTGCGTATCGCGGTTTCCGGGCGGGGTGGTGGAGGTGCCGGCCGACCGGCAGGCGCCGTCGCGGGCCTTCGCCAAGCTGGCCGAGGTCGAGTTGCGTCTGGCCAGACCGATTGTGGCCGGGGAAACGTGCGTCGATCTGGGAAGCAGCCCCGGAAGCTGGGCCTATTGGGCGCTTCGCCGGGGCGCGCACGTGGTCGCCATCGACCGCAGTCCGCTGCGCGACGACCTGATGCACAACGACCGTTTGACATTTCTGCAGGCAGACGCCTTTCATTATCAACCCGCGGAACCGGTCGATTGGCTGCTATGCGACGTGATCGCCTTTCCGTCCCGCGTCATTGAACTGGCAGAGCGGTGGCTGGCCCGCGGTTGGTGCCGTCATTTCTGCGTCACGATCAAGTTTCGCGGCCGGGGAGAGTATTCCAAGATCGACTCGCTCAAGGCGGACCTGGAGGCAGGCGGACACGACTTTTACCTGCGGCGCCTGACGGCAAACAAGAACGAAGTGACGCTGTTTGGGGCACGAAGTTGCTATAATGCAAAGCGAGATCGAGAATCGGAGCTTTTTGAGAGAACGCAGCCATGCCAGACGAAACGATTCCGAGTGCGCCGCCGGCCCAATCCATAGCCCGAGGAATCACCGATCTGGCGATCAACCCGCGGCAAAACACGGGGAGGTTTCGCGCTGCCGCGCTCGAGAGATTGAAGGCAAATATCCGGAACCAGGGCTCGAAATGTTCGAGCGACTCCTTATCCTTGAGCCATGCCAGCAGATCGATCTCCGCCTTAAGCAGCTCGCAAAAACTCAGCAGCGCCGCCTGCATTACGTCCTCATCAGAACCGTTGGGAAGGCCGTGCCGGCGAGCAGCGCCGCGCGCAGCCATCGATAGCATCATAGCGCCGCGCGGCAACGATCCGTTGATCACCGGCAAGCGACCGATTCCCTTGCTAGCTAGCGACGCGCACGGGCGTGCTTCAGCGGCAGCCAGGCCCCGTTTTCGGCACTGCTCGCCACACACTGCTGAATGAAAAACATCCCTTCCACGCCATCGTTGATGTTCGGGTAAATCGTGTCGATCTTCTCAAAGTCATTGCCCGTGGCACGCAGCGCCATGTTGTCGAAGGCGTTGCGGTAGACGTTGGCGAAGGCTTCGAAGAACGCTTCGGGATGCCCGCCGGGAAGCCGGCAGGACGCGGCCGCCGTGCCGGTCATGTACGCCGCGCCGGGGTTGCGAGTGTAAACGGCCAACGGCTGGCCGTTGCGGCGCACCAAGAGCTTGTTCGGATCTTCCTGACGCCACTCGATCGCCCCCTTCGTGCCGTCGACCTCGATGAACAGGTCGTTCTCGCGGCCGTGGCTGATCTGCGAAGCGGTGACGGTACACAAGGCGCCGTTTTCCAGGCGGATCACGGCGTGCCCGTAGTCGTCCAGCTTGCGGCCTTCGGCGAAAATCTTCAGATGGCAGCTCACCGTGTCGGGCAACAGGCCGCTGATGTAGCGGGCCAGGTTGTAGGCGTGCGTGCCGATGTCGCCGAAGCAGCCGGCGGCGCCGCTCTTGGCCGGATCGGTGCGCCACGAAGCCTGCTTCTGCGAATCTTTTTCGATCCGCGTGCGGAGCCAGCCTTGAATGTAGTTCGAGCGCACGGCGTTGATCTCGCCCAAGTCGCCCGACAGCACCATCTCGCGGGCCTGCCGGACCATCGGGTAGCCGGTGTAGTTGTGCGAGACGGCGAACACCACGCCCGACCGGTCGACCGCCCCGGCGAGGTCTTCGGCCTGCTTCAGGTCGAAGGTCAGCGGTTTGTCGCAAATGCAGTTGAAACCGGCTTCGACCGCCGCCTTGGCGATCTCGTAGTGCGTGAAATTGGGCGTGGCCACCGAGACAAAGTCGATCCGTTGCTCGGCGGGGAGTTTTTTTTCCGACTCGATCAGCTCCCGGTACGAGCCGTAGGCACGGGCGGCGGGGATATCGTAATCGGGGGCCGAGCTTTTGGCCTTGGCCGGATCGCTGGAGAGCGCCCCGGCCACCAGGGCGGCACGGTTGTCGAGCACGGCGGCCGTGCAATGCACGCGGCCGATAAACGCGCCTTGTCCGCCGCCCACCAATGCCATGCGAAGTTTGCGGTTCAATTCGCCGTTCGTCGCCATTATCGAGATCCTCAAATGCCGCCTGTACGTGCCGCCAAGCCAGCAGCATAAGAGAGCGGCCAGCGGCAGGCAAGCCATCGCCGCCACCTCTTTTTGCCGGCCGGCGCGTGAACAGGCTTTCGGAGCGATAGGCCGGTCGTTCCGCGGCACCTAGGCGGCCGGCTGTCGCTCGTCCTCGGGCTCGGGCTCGGCCAGACGGGGCAAGCCAAGCAGCGATTCCACGTCTTCGGCCAAGGCAGTCAATCGCCCGAACAGCCTCGCATAAAGCGTCGGGAAGCCGTCCAACATCGTACCACCGGCCGTCAAGACCGCGTTCCAGTCGTTGTCCGAGAAAGGTTGCGGAAGCAGAAACTCGGAAAGCGTGGGTTCGCCTTTGGCGTGATCGAAGGGGTAACGGACCTGCGACAGCTCGAACTGCAAGTGCCGAATCTGACGCGCCAGCAAGCTGATGTTTTTTTCCAGCGATCCGAGCAGCGTGGCGTTTTCGCGCTGGCCCTCCATGCGCGAAAAGAGTGCCCGGAGCACGCTCATGCGGTTGCGCAAGGCGAGCCAGGTGCCGACTTGCGCCCCGGCCACCGCCACCGCCGCCCGGACCCGCTGACCGTGTTCGATGCGTTCTTGAGCCTGAGGGATGCGGGCCGCCACTTTCTCCACCTGCACCAGTTCCAGCGCGCACCACAGCCGGCGGACCGCTAACTGCTCCAGCGGGGCAAGCTGCGGCGAAATCTGCTCCAACCGCGCACGGGACGCCGCACGCGCCTGCCGGGTGGCGTTGAGATCGACAAGCCGCTGCTTGAAATCGTCGGACTTGACGCGGATTTGCGCGGTCAACAGCGCGTCGGCCGCCTCGGCCTCCAGCCAATCGGTGTCCGCCTGATCGTACTCGGGAAACGCCGCCTTGTGGGCGGGCAGCCGATCGAGCATCGCCTGTCGGGCCTGCTTGAGCTGAGCGGCCAACTCGCCGGCACCGGTGCCCTCGGTCGTCGAAGCGGCTGGCAGACGCAACGGCCGCAGCAGGCTGAAGGTGCCTTGAAAGTATCGCTTCAGCGACTTGATGTCGTCGATCGTCTGTGCTTGCTTGGCCAAAAGCTGCTCCACCGGGTGCATGTCGGTGAGCTTGAATCCCTTGCCGAACAACGAACGATAGAGGTCGAACGTGCAGGTTCTGGAAAGCGCCGTGAAATCGCGGAACAGCGTGGCGGCGGGCAACTCGACGTGGAAAATGCCGGGCGCCTGCTCCTCCTGCGCCCGCTCGATGCGGTCGCGCGACGCCGGGTGCGTCGAAAACAGCCCGGTCGTTTCTTCGTCGACCGCCTTGTTGATCGATTCCAGGCCGGCGGGCGTGATTTGATCGACGTTGGCCACGATCAGCCGCGGCAGATCGTCGGCCAGCCGTCCTTCGCGGGCAAAATCGCCCAGGTCGGCGAAGGCGCCTTGCGTGGCGGCATTGAGGATTGCCATGCGGCGCGTCGACGACTCGAAGGAATCGCTGCCCGCCAGCCGCGCCTCGTAGCAATCGGCGTCGAACTCCATCTCCCGCATCAGAATGCCGCTGATCAGGTGCCCTAGCATCATCAGCATCCACAGTATCTTGCGCGTCAGCCAGACGAAGAGGCGGGCCATAAAGAAGATGATGCCGATGCGAATGTCGAGGCCCTGCGACCAGGCGACGAGACGCGCGTCCCACTCATCGCGTTCATAGACGACGCGCGTGAGCCAAAAGCTGACGCTGCGCACGAGGTAGCTCAAGCGCATGCCGGCGCCCTGGCTGAAATGGCCGAACTCGTGGGCCAACACGCCCGCGAACTGCCGCGTGTCCAGGCCGGCCACCAGCGGCAGGCCGATCGTCAGTACGAGATCGTTGCCGAGCATGCTCAACAGGCCGCGGCGAAAACTGGCCGAGGCGTTGACGTCGCAGTCGACATCGATCCGCGACGGCCGAGGTGCTCCGACCACTGCGCACACGCGGTCGACGAAGGCAAACAACAACGGCTCTTGATTGCGGTCGAGCGAGCGCGGCTTGCCGCGTTTGACCCGCCGGGCGAACAGCGGCTTGAACATGAAGAACACCAGGATGCCGCCGGCCAGCAGCGGCGCCGCATAGAGGATCACCGCCAGGACTGCCCCGCGGCCGCGGCCGGCGTGCAGCAAGGCCGTGTCGTGGACGGCGTGCAGGCCCAGTAGCAGGCAGACCAGGCCGATCACGGCCACGTAGGCCACCGGCAACAGGAGCATGAACACCAGCACCAGCGCCACGCTCAGCTTATAACCCAAGCCGACGCTGACCGGTTCGATCGATCCTTGGAAGGAGTCGAGAATGAACGGGCCGGCACTAACGACCTCTGCCTCCACGATGGGCGGCGCCTGCCTGATTGCGGGTTGATTTGTTTGCCTGACCGGCGACGGCCGTGGGGCGCCGGCGGCAGAAACCGGGCGGGCCGGCGCGCTGCGGACCTGCGCCGGTTGCCGGGGTGCCGCCGGCGCCGCACATGCCGTCGCTTGGCGCGCGGCTGGGGGCGGGGGCGCGGCTACGGGGGAGGGAACGACGATATCGCCCCGGCAGTTGGGGCATTTGCCGCGCTTGCCGGCATCGGCGTCCTTGGCTCCGAAACTCGATTGGCAGTGACCGCAAACCACAACGATAGGCATGCCCGGCTCCGTTCAAACCAGAAAAACGGTTGAACGCCAAGTTTATCCTGCCGCGGCCGGCTGACGCAATTCGGGGAGCCGGTTACTCCACCGCTCCCTGCACGCCGCCGGCGAAAAGCTCGTCTTCTTCTTCGCGGCTGATGAGCATTTCGGGCTTGTAGCCGCCCAGCGCCTTGTCTCGCAAAGCAATCAGGCCGAACACTACCACGAGCACCGACGGCAACATGCTGACGTAACGGAATGCCATCGCCGCGCCCTGAGCCTCCGCGCTTGCGAGCTCCGCCTGTTTTTCATCGGGCAAAACCTTGATCTTTTCGGGACCGATCTTCTCCGTCGTCGGAATCCCCGATAGACGCAACACCCAGTTCGATTCTTCAGCCACCACCGCTTCGGATTTTAGCGTCGGCGGCACCGCGGCCACCGATTCGCGGTCGTAGATGTACCCCATGACGGGAAGGACGGCCGCGATGGAAAGATTGCCGACGCAACCCATCAATCCCAGCAGCCAGGCGCCGCCGCGAGGGAACCGTTCGGCAGTGACTCCCAGCATCGTGGGCCAGAAATAGGCGATTCCCAGGCCAAAGATCGTCGCAAATCCAAAAACGGTGGCGGGCGTGGTCGCCGTGCTGAGCAGATAAAGCCCAATCCCGGACAAGGTGGCCGAGATCGTCAGCATGCCGACGGGCGACAAAGCATGCGCCAGCGGACCCGCGAAGTGCCGCATGCAGAACATGAGCATGCTCGTATAGATCAGCACCATCGTGCCCGAGAAGCCGCCGTGAGTGATCCGCGTGATCACGGACTCCTGCCACTGCTGCGGACCAAGCTCCGTGGCGGCCGTGAGCAACATGCAAAATGCCCACAGCAAAAACATCGGCCGGAACGTCTCGCGGAACATGTCGCCGGTCGACACGCCCGACGCGACGCGTTCCGTCTCCGGGAACTTTTGCGTCATGCAAAGGATAAAGTAGATCACGCCGGGCACGGCGATCAATCCCATCAGCACCTGCCAGTCGTAGCCGAGTCCGTCGATTTTGATGAAACCCAAATCGAGTCCTTTGCCCAGGTATCGAGCAACCAACCCGCCCAGCACGAGGCCGCCCGGCCACCAGGCGTGCAAAACGTTCAGATAGTGCGTCTTGCGGTCCGGGAACAAGGTCGCCGCGAGAGGATTGATGGCGATTTCCACGAGGCCGTTGCCACACCCGGCTATGAACGTCGATCCGAACAGCACCCCAAAGGCCCAATCTCCATGAGGCGCGAAAATCGTCCCCAGTACGCCGAGCATGTGGCAAGAAAAGGCAAGAAACAGGATGCGCTTCATGCCAAGCAGATCGCAGAGCGGCGCCCCCAACAACATCGAAGCCGCCATGCCCCAAAACGCGCCGCTGGCGATCCACCCTAAGTCTTCTTTCGATTGCCCAAATGCCACTCCCAAATCGGGCAGGATGTCGCCGCGGATGATGAATGTAAAGGCTGACGTAATCAGGGCAATGCAGCTTGCGACAAACAGGGTCCGCGGGTTCATTCAATACTCCGACCGGGAAATGGGGATGGGTGGCTAAGCGGGACGGCTTTTTAACTCGAAAATTGGGAGCCTTCGAGTATAACCCCTGACCCCCGCAAGACAAATGAATTGGGCATGGGGTAGTGGGTCATTTTTGAAATGGGTATTTTCCCGTGGGCGCTATGCCGTTATCATCCAACAGCATGAAGCTGCCCAAGTTCCAGTCCGGCGTGAAGGCCCTCCTAGCAGTGATGCTGCTCGTGGCCGTTGCTTGTGCCGCATGGCCGCGCCTGCAACCGTTCGGTTGCTTGGAATCGGGCTTGAGCAAGGGCAACTTGCCAGGAACCGAAAAGATCTACGTTTGGCGGAACGGACTCGCGATCGCGGTCACGAAGTTTTCCGGAGAATGGCCATCGTTTCAGAGACGCACGGACATTGATGTGGAGGAACTGCTGAAGGACGAAGAAGAGGCACTTCGAGAAGAGGCAGAACAAGCGCGAGCCGACGCCCCTCAGAAAACTAGATGACTCTTGTTGGGCACCGCGTAAGACACCATACTTGGGCTATGCCTACCCGCCCAAGCAAGAAAGCGACGTCCATCACGGTGGGCCGGCGCTCGCAAGCTCGCTTGCCCCACCTTACGACTGCGGTACAAAACTGGGATAACTTCCAGGACGCCGCAAGCCCAAGTTTTCACCGGCCCAGCTTCTGCGCCAGCCACCGCCAACACCTCAATTCCGACCGCGTGAAGTAGAATGATTCTTCATCGCCGTGCGGCGGGGCGGTTTCGACGCGAGCCAGGGTCGCAACGCGGAGGCTTCCAAGCGTGCCGAAAACCGCTGGGCGCCTTCGGGCAGCATGTGGTGCCCGTCGCAAAACTGGTCGTCGGAGCACCATTCGCGGCAGTTGAAGACCGCCACACCATGCTCGCGCTCCAACTCGTCGAGCCACCGCTCGAGCATCGTCAATGCCTGCGCGGGATAGCCTTGGCGGAACCGCTCGCACTCCGGCATCAGCAACAGCGCCGGCTCGATCTGCTCGCGACGGCAGAGGTCGAGCAGCTCGATGATCGCCCGCCGCGGCGCGGCGCTGATGGCGAACTCGCGGAGGTATTCGACGTAAAGACCGGTGCTCCATTCTTCCATCGCCCGACGATTGGCCTCGTCGGTCGGCCGCACCGGGAACTGCGACCAGCCCCAGGCGTCGGTCTGCCGCGTGAGGTTCAGGTCGGTGCGTTCCAGTTCCGTGAGCAGGCAGGGGGCGAGGCTGCCGAGGATATGCCGCCGGTGCGCGTGCCACGGAAGGCATCGCGAGCGAAACCAGTCGAGATAAAGTTGCCGCGGCCCGTCGGCATATCGGGCGACGACGCCCAGATCGGCCCAAGTGAGCCGTGCGACGTCGCTCAGGCCCGGCTCGAAAAAGGGAAAGTTCTGGTGCAAAAGCGGCGGGTGGATTTCGATCAACAGCCGTCGCGGCCGAATCCCCTCGGCCAGCAGGCGGTGCAGGCAGACGAGTTCTTGAATCGGCCCCTGCCCGGTCAGGGCCAAGTTGAACTGCCAGCCGGCGTCGTTCCTCGCTGAATCGCCGCCGGCAGCGGGCGAAAAGCCGAAAGCGGTGCGCGAAGTTCCCAGCGCCACCAGGGCGGGCTGACCGCCGCACTCGGCATAGAGCCGCTTGAGCAGGGCCAGCTTTCGGCCATATTCAGGATATCGCAGGCCCGGCAGCAACGAATCGGCGGCCATCGCCAGCGCGGCCTGCAACAGCACAAACAGCGATGCCCCCCATAAAACAGCCACGCGGCCACGAGTCGATAGCTTTCGCGCAACCATACGCTGCCGTGTTCGGGAACGGATGCGCGCACGATTCGGCGCATCGGTGAGCCGCGAAGTGTAGCGGATCGAGCAGGGCGGTCAATGTCGCTATACTTCACGCGGCCAAGAATGAGACATTTTTCCGCGAGCAGAAGCGGTGGCTGGGGCAGAGCTTGGCCAGTTACAGGCTGGCGCCCTTCAGCGGCGTGGCGGCCAAGTGATGCCCCGGTTGGGCGCACCGGGGCATCGCCTGGCCGCCGAGATGAACGAAGTGCCAGCCTCCACCCGGCCAGGCTCTGCCCCAGCCACCGCCAATGTCTCATTCTCGGCCGCGTGAAGTAGAGCGTCATCAATTTGACGGCGCGCGAGGAGAAAGTCCGGGGGCTGTGGTATTTACGGAAGTCATTCGCAAACTTAAGCTTTTGGTTATCTTGGGGTGCTGCCCGCGTCCAATGGCGTAGGGTTTGCGTAACCGTCGTCGTGCCGCGGAGGAGCACGTCGCCGCCGCGGACCGGCAGAGAGAGGCTTCCGATTACTTGGTTCGGCTGCCGGAGAATGACCGATGCGAAATGTGTGGATGATGGTCGCGGTGCTCTCGCTGACCTGCCCCGCGAGTGCGGCGGAGGGCGACGCGCGCGGCGATTTGCGGCCGCAGATCGAGCGGCTGTTGACTTTGGCGAGCGAAGTCTCGGCCAAGCACATGCAGGAGACGGAACATTACTATCGCTCGTTGCGCGCCGCCAGTCGCAGCGATTGGCTGCTGCGGTATGCCTACGCAGTCGCGCTGATTCAGCAAAAGCGACTGCACGAGGCGGCAAAGCTGATCCAGGAGCTGGGCGAGGAACACCCCGATGATTTTGCGGTTTGGCGGGGCAAGATCTGGCTGGCCCTGACGTTGGGCGAACGGTCGCGAGCATTGACCGAAATCGAGCAGCTTGCCAGCCACGCGGCGGCCCATCAAGCGGCTGAGGCGGAACGACTGTCCGAGGTGGAGATCGCCGGGTTCTTTGGGTCGGTCTGCGGGTTCCTGTCGGGACCATGGTCGCAAAAGGTGCCTGCGGCCGACGCGGAGCAGATCGAGAAACGTTTGCGGGCGGCCTTCGACGACAAGTCGCGGTCGGCGTTCGACCGGGCGAAGGCCGGGGTGATCGATCGTTTTGACGCCCTCCGCGCGGCATACGAGGAGAAAGAAGAGAAAGAGCTTCAGACGAACTCGCAGCAGCTCGAGGCCGAAAAGCAGTCGGTAGGCCGCGCCGCTCAGGAATTGGGCGACAAGCAGCAGTCGATCAAAGACAAAGAAACGAAGCGGGCCGAAGATGCCAAGGCGAAAGTGGCCGACATCGACGAGCAACTGAAGAAGGTCGGCCAGCAACGGGACGCGCTGCTGCAACAAATTGCGCCGCTCGAAGCCCAGCGGGTGGCGCTAGTGGCGCAGCTTATGCCCGAAGGGCTGTTTCTCCCCACGCGCAACCTCCACCTCCACGCTTGGCAAAAGGTGGCCGCACGCCAATTCGCTGCATTGCACAATCGCCAAATCCGGATTTTGCTCGCGCCCCTCGTGACGAAGCTGACGTCGCTGGAAGGGCAAGTCACGTCGTTGAACCTGCAGGAACAAGAACTGTTCGCGGCCCGCGGGACGACGCAGATCAAGTATCAAGCCGACGTTGGCAAGCTGGTGGAAAAAGAGAAGTCCTTGCAAAAAGACGCCAAACGCTTGGCCTACGACGCCAAGCGGCTCAAGTCGAAGTCGGCCGCCAGCAGTCCGCGCCTGCGGGCCGAAATGGCGCATTTGACGCGATTCAGCACCTACGTGCCGTTTCCTTTCGAGCGTGAGAAAGCTCGGCTGCTCAAGGAAGCAAAGCCGCCGGCGACAGATAACCCATGACACAAGGATCCCGTTATGACTTTCCGGAAACCCTGGCAAGCCCCACGTTGTTCTCTGGCACTCTTGAGCCTGCCAATCGCCGTGATTTCGGGGGCGTTCTGGCTGCTCGTGGTTCCCGCGTCGGCGGCCATCAAGCCGAATCCGCACGCCGCGGCGGCGGTGCAAAAGACGCTGGCGGCGGAACCGAAAGGCGGTGCCGCCTCACGCGATCAGCAACTCGCCAAGGTCATCGAGTCGGCGCCCGATTATTCGCCGGCGCGATGGGCGGCGGGCTATGTCGAGCAGGACGGAAAGTGGATGAAATTCGATTCCCTGCCCGAAGGCGACGCGAAGAACGAAAAGGTCGTCGAGTATCGGCGGCTGCGCGACCAGGCTCCCGATACCGCCGAAGGTCAGTTGAAGCTGGCGAACTGGTGCCGTCAGCACAGCCTGAAAGAGCAGGAACGCGCCCATTTGCTGCGTGTTTTGGATTTTGAACCCAACCGAACGGACCTGCGAGAGCGGCTGGGCATGGTCCACGTCGGCGGCGTGTGGATGCTGCCTCGCGAGGCCCGCCAGGCTGCCGCGCGGGGCAAGCAGGCGGTCGCCGATCTGAAGCACTGGCTGCCGAAGGTCGAGAAGTTCCGCGCGGCGCTCGAGGGTCCGGCCGGCCGAGTGCGCGACCTGGCCATGGAACACGTCAGGGCCATCCGCGATCCATCGGCCATTGTGGCGTTGGAGACCGTCTTGGCCCCGTCGAGCGACGACGCCGGGGCGGCGGTGGCCGACGCGTTGGCCGCCATGAAACGGCCCGAAGCCTCGATTGCCTTGGCGCGCCTGGCCGCGTTCAGCGAGTCGTCGGACACCACCGACGCCGCCCGTGCGAAGCTGAAGACGCTGCCCAGGGACCATTTTGTGCCGGCCATGTTGGCATCGCTGGTGGTGCCAGGCGCGACGCAAACGACCATCACCTCCGACCGCTACGGCCGGTTGTTATTCCAGCAGGCCTTCGCCTATGAAGGCGCCGACCGCAAACAGGTCGCGGTCTTCGACAACGTCTATCGCATCTATTCGGCCTACGGCCGTAGACGCCGAGCGGGAAGCGATGGTGTTTTAGCCGCCAGCGCCTTGGGTAGTGCGGAAACTGCCGGGCGATCGATCGCCGCCGACGCTCAGAACCGCCGGATCGAACGCACCAACGCTCGCATCATCGACACCTTGCGCGACGTGACCGGCCAGACGCTCTCGGCCGATCCACACGCCTGGTGGCAATGGTGGAACGACGTCAACGAAATCGTGCCCGTGGGCGATAAGCAGACGGATGTGACGTATGTCGTTGAGGAAAGGGCGCTGCCCAGTTTCGAAACTAGGGCTAGGCCGCACTGTTCCTGTTTGATCGCCGGCACGCCGATTTGGACCGACCGGGGACTGGTGGCGGTCGACAAGATGCAGGTCGGCGACCGGGTACTGGCTCAGGATCCGGCTTCCGGAGAGCTGTGCTACAAGCCGGTGCTGCGCACGACCGTGCGGCCGCGCGCCCCGCTGATCCATATTACGCTGCCCGACGAGACGATCGTGGCCAGCGGCGGCCACCCTTTCTGGGTCGCCGGGCAAGGCTGGGTGAATGCCAGCCATTTGCAGCCCGAGATGCTGATCCATACGGTCACCGGCGCGGTGCCGATCGAGAAAGTCGAGCTGGAAGAGAATGGCAAACAGCCGGTCTTTAATCTCGTCGTGGAAGACTTTCACAATTATTTCGCCGGCAAATCGCACCTGCTGTTGCACGACATCACGCCGCGCGAGCCGACGCTGGGCCCGGTGCCGGGCTGGCAGGAGTAAGCCGGGCTGTTTTTGCAAGCCGGGCGGCGTCTTGTATGATGAAGCGAAGCGGTGATCCACGGCGGTCGTCCCCTGACAACGGCGGGCTCGCACCTTGAACCATTTCGATTCTTATGCACAGTGGTTGGGAATCCCCGCCGACCGGCGGCCGCCCAACCACTACGAATTGCTTGGACTGAGCAGCGGCGAAACCGATGCGGCCCGCATTCACACGGCCGGGCTGGAGCGCAGCGCCAAGGTGCGCCGCTATTGCCTCGGCAAGCACGGGGCCGAAGCGACGCGGCTGTTGGGAGAAATCGCCACGGCCTTTGACTGCCTCTCCGACACGGCGGCGAAAGCCGCTTACGACCAAAAGCTGTTTGGCCACGAAGTCGGCGAGGCTGCACACGACTTGCCGCCCGTGCGGCACGATCTGTCAGGTAGGGCGGGACCAGCGAGCTTGCGAGCGCCGGCCCACCAATCCGAGGGCCATGGCGGGCCGGCGCTCGCAAGCTCGCTGGTCCCACCCTACGCGCACCGTCTGCCGCCGCGCTCGTTTGCCTGGCTCAGGCGGCGTCGCGCGGCCGCATCGTCCGGCCCGGCCCGCTTCACCTTTGCCACAGTCTTCTTGTTGGCAGCGACCTATGGGGTGGTCTGGTCGGCGCGCCATAACCCCGCCAGGCATACACATCCGGCGTCGTCTGCCGCGCAAGTACGGCCGCCGGCCGCACCGATTGAAAAGCCGGCTGGCGCCCGGCCGGTGGAGCGCGCCGAGATTGCTTCGGCATCCAAGTTTTCCGACGACCGCGCGCCCGGATCCGTCGCCCCGCCAACGGTCGTTGCAACAGCGGTCGTCGACCGCTCGGAGACGAAGCCCGATGACGGCCAGCTGGCCGATGGCCCGGTGGAACCAACGTCAGGCGATGCCCAGCTCAAAGCAGCGGCAACGGACAGCGGCCGTGCGGTGGCGAAGGCAGCGGCCAGGACGGCGAATTTGCCGGCTCAACCGAACGAGGCGCCGGCGAGCGACGCGCCGTCGCCACCGGCGGCTGCAGTCTCAGCAGCCACGAAGGACGCCTTGCCACCATCCGCCGCCGCGCCTCAGCCGGGCCTCCGGCAAAAAGCAGATGCCCCGCCTTTCAGCGTCGTCCAAGTCACGGGCACGGAGGACATGGAGTTCGAAGATCCTCAGGCCGATTTTGGCAAGGCCTGGCGCTCGGCAACACGCGGCGTGCCGGAGGTGCTCGAACTAACGTTTGCGCAACCGGTGAGTGCGCTCTACCTGCGGGTCTTCGAAACGCCCTTGTTTGCCAAGGTCCAAAAAGTCGTTCTCTACCCTGACGCCGGCCCGCCCATCGTCATCAAGCCGGTGCAGCTTTCGTTTGACGCGGAGAATCATGTACGAACTTGGAGCCTGGGCGAAGTCCGGCCGCCGAGCAGGAGAGCGGCTATCACGTTCCATCCGACGACCGAAGGCTTTGTCGAGGTTGACGCCGTGGCGTTGCTCGATCGCCAACAGCAGCCGTATTATCCCGTCGGGGCGCGGGCCACGAGCAGTGCCGTGGCGGACGACCCCGACGTGGTCGACGAGCGCGGGCCGTCGGTCGCCGATCGAATCGAGGCGGCGAATGCCCCGCCCGCCCAGGGAGACGACGTTCTCGACAAAGCCGATGAGGTGGCGGCACAAGTGCAGCTCGATAAAGCCAGAAGCACGCATATCATCAATGATTACGTGCTCATTCTCAAGCACTATCCGGAAACGCAATCGGCCGTAGCCGCGGTGCGCGACTTGGCGCAGATGCGTCAGGCGCTTTGGCGCACCGGCAAGTGGCGCGTGATCATGGACGCCTTCGATCGCTTGGGGCAACACTCCCCTGATTCGGACGCGGCAAAGCTGGTGCCGCAAGCGTTGAGGGAGGCTGATTTGCCATCGAGCAGACCAACGCGCGCTCGGGCACCTGGGCGGCGCTAAAAACTACGGAGCGAATCACATCTTATGCGGCGGAAACCGACCCGATTGATTCACCTGGCCTCGTTGGCGGGCGCGCTGGCGCTGGCCGGCTTGCTCGGCGCTACGCCGGCCGGCGCGCACGGCTGGCACAACGCCGCGCTCACCACCTCGTCGCTCGAAGAATGGTTGGGCGACGTGCAACGGGCAATTCCCGACATCTTGAAGCGGGCCACCGAAACCGAGCTGCACGCCGGACGCGGACTGGAAGACCTGAAGAAACAACGGCCTGGCAGGGGACAGGCCAGGCCCGCTGCGCCCGCCCCGCAGCGGGGCCGGCAGATCATCTCGCAGTTGACACCTCAGCAACAAGAGTTGTTGGGCCGCAAGGCCGAAGACGCCCTGGAGGCGCTGGCCTTCATGGATCCGGCCAATATCTTTCCGGAAGAGTTTCCGCGGTTCGATCTGAGCAAGGTCTCCCAGTATCGCGAGACGGCGGTGAAGCTGTTGAGGTTGATGGGCCCCGTCGGCACGCGGGCCGTCATTTCAGAGCTGCGGGCCGAGCTGATGGGCATGGGCCGCTCGCAAAAGGCGACCGATTATCGCGTCAACCCGGCCCGTTACGGTGCCTTGCTGGCTCTCCTCTATGAAGGCGTGTCGGTGGGTGAAGCCGATGCCGAAGACGTGAACAGCCTGCACATCGCGACAAAAGGAGCGAAGCCGCCACCGCTGGACGCCCTGGCCCGGCTGGTCGAAGAAACCTTGACGGCCGCCGAGGCGAGCCGCGACACCCTGCCGAAGCTGGCTGACCGGCTGATCGCCCCCGGCGATGCGCGGCTCAAGGAGCTATTGCTGGCGGCGCTCGAAAAACGGCTGCCGGAGGCGACCATCGACGAGCTTGCCGAGCTGATGCAGCATGTGGAAGGCTCGGTGCGTCAAAAGGCCACGCTCGCCCTGAGCAAGCGGGCCGACGAATTCAGCGTCGCGCAGCTCATCGATCTCGAATCGAAGTTGCTGAATAAGAATGTGCAAATCAAGCGGACTTTCTATGAGATCTTTCGCATGCTCATGCCGAAGGCCACGGGCGAGGAGCTGCTGGCGCTGGCCAAGCAGGATGACTTGGCCGTGAGAGCGTTGGCCCAAGGCTTTCTGGCCAAGAGCATTCATTCGCAGAGCGTCGCCGGCCTGCTGGACATGCAGCAGTTGTTTGCGGGCGATCCGCTGGCGCGGACGATTGCCGCCGAGCTCACGAAACGCAGCCCCAAATACGCCGACGTCAAAGACCAGCTTGAACAAATCATCGCGTTCCTCGGCTCGACCGACGCCGAAACGGCACGGGCGGCCGAGCGGCAGGCGGCCAACGCCTTTCAGCGCGCGCCGATTCGTGAATGCTTGCGCTGGTTGGCGACCGACGACGACCGTTTGCAAAAGCTGATCTGGAAGCAGATCGACGGCCGGATTGCCCGTGCCGATGCGCAACGCGAAAGCGGCTACCGGCAGGTGGCGTTCGAGGAGCTGGCCGACGATGACGTCGAGCGCGGCAGCCGCCTGGCGGCCATCGAGTTGATCGAGCGCCTCGCGGACCCCGCGTCGGCCGGCCTGTTGGTCGACGTGCTGCCGAAGCTGCCGCGCGAGCTTTGGCCGCGGAGCGGCGAGGCCCTGCGCAAGTTGACGCGGCAAGATTTTGGACCGCGCCCCGGCGACGGGGCCGCCGAGCTGAACGCGGCCTTGGAGAAGTGGCGGGCTTGGCTGAGCGCACGGAGCAAGCAATGAAAAACAAGGTCGACGGTAGACAGGCGTCAGACAATTGCCAATTTGCAATTTGCGATTTGCGATTTGCAATCTTCCCTCCCCGTCTGCCGTCTGCTGTCTACTATCTACCGTCTACCCGAAGGCGACGTCATTATGACCCCCACGCATTCCGCAACACCACCTCAGCAAGCCCCGGTCCCGACCGAGGCTAGCGAGCCCGAATCGCCGCGACCGCCTTCGGCCTGGCGACGGTTCTGGCACCGCTATTCGCCCAACGGCGAGTTTCCGCTATCGAGCTGCTCGTCGTTGGCGATTCACGTCTTGCTCGTGCTGTTGCTGCTTCTGATGGCCAAGGTGCTCCAGAAGCATGAGCGGGCGGCGCCGGGCGTCGATGTGGTTGTGGTGGGCGACGGGCCTGAAGCGGCTGCTGGCTTGCAAGCGGGTGGACCGGGCGAGTCATCCGCCCTGGCCGAGACTTCGCCCACGGATTCGCCCCAGCCGGCCGACTTGGCCGAACTGCCGGCCGAGCAACTGCAAACGAACGTCGCGGCGTCTCCTTCGACGGCGTCGCTGGTGGCCGACGACGCGGTTTCATCGGAAGTCTCGCAGGCGGCGCAGCGGGCAGCGCAATCGGCGGCAAGGGCACGGGAAGGTCTGGCAAGGGCAAAAGAGCGGCTGCGGAAGAACATGAGTCAGGGCGGCGGCGGCACGGCGGTCGGCGGGAGCGGCAACGCCGCCGCCGGCAATTCGCCGGGCGGAGGCGGTTCAGGCGCCACCGGCCGCGCTGCCCGGCCCGGCCGTTGGATCCTCCGCTTCCGCAGCGTTTCGGTCGAAGACCTGCTGGCCCAATACGCGGGGCTGGGCGCGGAGCTGGCATTTCCCACGCAAGGCGACAAATTTCGCTTCTTTTACAACCTTACATCGCGGCCGCCGCTGTCGCGGATGCAGGGTCTGGAAAAGGAGACGCGGCTCTATTGGCAAGAAGCCAATCCACAGTCGCTTACCGGGCTGACGCAATATCTGGGCTTGCCGCTGGTCTCTTACATGCTGGCGTTCCTGCCGCAAAACGTCGAAGACCGAATGGCCCGCATGGAAGAGGCCTATGCCGGCCTGAAGGAAGACCAGATCGCCAGCACGACCTTCGAAGTCGTCCGCCGCGGCGGCGGGTATGATGTGCAGGTCGTCGAGCAGAAACCGAGGTAAACCTAAAAAGACACTGCCGGATGGCAACCGTACGAACTATGCTGGAATCGAGCCCAGAAGCGTCTGCGACCGGCAAGTAACCTAGGACTATCGATGAGCATCTCGCACATCATTGAAGCGAACGGGCCGTTCTTCACGATCATCTTCACCGTCGTGAGCCTGGCCAGCATGACGGTCGTCTTCTGGCGCTGGTGGTTGAACTATCACGCCAAGACCGACCTGGCCGATTTTCTCGGCCGCCTCGAGCCGGTGCTGGAAAAGGAAGGCGTCGAGGGGGCGATTCGTCTCTGCGATGAAGAGCCGGGCATCCTGCCCAAGCTCTTCACCACCGCGCTGCAAACCGGGCCGGAGGGCAAGGTCGCCACGCGCAGCGCGTTGGCGAACCTGATCGAGCTGGAGATTCTGCCCGACTTGAACTTCCTGCTGCCGCTGATCCTGGTGCTGGCCAAGCTGTCGCCCATGCTGGGGCTGTTGGGAACGGTGTGGGGCATGATCCTGGCGTTCGAGAAGATTGCCGGCGCCACGAAGGTCAACCCCAGCGACCTGTCGAACGACATCGGCATGGCCCTGTTCACCACGGCGGAGGGCCTGCTGATCGCCATTCCGCTGATCTTTGCCTACACCATGTTTCGCGAGCAGGTCAACCGTTTCGAGCTTGACTTGCAGCGCGGCGCTCAGGCGGCGATGAATCTGGTGGCCAAGATGGGAAAAAAGTCCGTAGTCAGTGGTCCGTAGTCCGTTGCCACGGACCACGGACTACGGACCACCGACCACAAACAACGGACAAATGGCAGACATACTGGATCTGAAAGTCGTCGCCCTGGGCCGCGTTTACCGCCGCGTTGGGCTGAGCAAGCTGGTGAGCTGGGCGATGGAAGGACGGATCGCCACGGCCGATCTTGTTTGCGCGACGGGCAGCGACCGGTGGCGGTCGGTGCTCGATGTGCCGGAGTTGGCGGCCAGCTTGCCGCAAGGCGTGGCGCGTGCCGGCGCTGCGGCGGAGGAAGAGGACGCCGAGTTCGACGTCGACCAGGCGAGCCAATGGGTGGCCCAGCGGCCGCGGCGTCGCCCGGAAGAGGCCGAGATGGACATGACGCCGATGATCGACGTCACCTTTCAACTCTTGATTTTTTTCATGCTCACCAATCACCTGGCCAATCCGGCGCCGACGCTCCTGCCCGAAGCCGTTCACGGTCGGGGCGTCGACGCGGAAGGGCGGCAGGCGATCGTCATCGACGAGCACGGCGACTATTATCTGGGCGACACGATCAAGCCCGAAGCGAAGGCCACGTCGCTCGACGCGCTCGTCGACGAAGTGCGGCTCAACGCCCGAGCCGCCGGGCAGCCGCTCGACGTGATCGTCAGCGCGCACCGGAGCGTGAAGTACGTCCGCCTTCGCGAGCTCGTCGAGCGGTTGGGAACGGTTTCGAACTTGGGGAAGATATTGATAGGAGTAGAAGAGAAACAATGAGCAGCCGTAAGGTCGGAACAGTCCGGCACGCCGGCACAAGCGGTGGCCGGGGCAGAGCTTGGCCGGGCGGGGCTGGATTTGCCAACACGCCCTGCGGCCAAGCGATGCCCCGGTAACAGCACCACCGGGGCATCGCTGGCCGACGGCGTTTTGGGGACTGCACGACCCCGACCCGGCCAGCTTCTGCCCCAGCCACCCCCCTGAACCCTGAACCCTGAACCCTGAACCCTCTCATGTGGCGCGTTCGCACCGAAGACGATTCCGGCCCGGGCCGCCAGGTCCGCTTCGAGCGGCTGGCGCGGGGCATCGAAGACGGAGTCTGGAGCGAGACCGACCAGGCCCGCGGCCCCAACGACGCCGATTGGCGGCTGATCGGCGAGCACCCCGAGCTGGAAGAACATCTTCCGCCCGCGCCGCCCTTCAAAGCGGGCGAACGTGACGAAGCCGAGATGGACATGACGCCGATGATCGACGTCACGTTCCAGTTGCTGATTTTTTTCATGATCGCGGCCACCTACGTCGTGCAAAAAACGCTGGAGCTGTCGGCGGCCCAGGCCGAAGAGGCGCCGGCCGCGGTCACCCTGTCGCAATTGGCCCAGGACAACATCATCGTCAAGGTGGCCCGCGACCGGTCGGTATCGGTCGACGGCGTCCCGGCCGCGATCGACGGCCTGACCGACGCGCTCCGCCAGGCCGCCCGGCGGCGCAAACGGGCCACCGCCGAGCTGGTGCTCGACGTGGACGATGAGGTCGACCATGAAACCGTGGTCAAAGCGATCGACGCCGCGGCGGGCGCGGAAATTGAGAAGGTTCATTTCGTCTCGCGTGGCCGCTCCACGCCTGGTCCGCGATCGCCGGGCAAATCGACCGCGCCCGGCGAAGAGCCGCCGCTCGACTTGCCCGGCGGCCTGTCACCCACAAAATGATTGCATGGCACCACGTCCGGCCGACTCCGAATTGATCGACGTCGCATGTCCCGCATGCGGGGAAGTGTACCATTTGCGGCCCGATTCGGTCGGCAAGTACCTGGAGTGCTTCAACAAGCTCTGCCGGCGACGGTTCAAGATCGAGCCGATCGTCGCCGGGGCGGAGGCCGTCGAAGCCAGTAGTCTGGAAGTGCTGAACGCGGCGCCGGTTGAGATGGAACAGCCGGTCGAGAGCGTGAAGGCAACCGCGGTGAATGCCGAGGCGGCTGACGAGGTGCCGCCGGTGCAGATCCCGCCAGCCAAGCTTGCCGCGTCGCCGGCGGCGATCAAAGCACCGAGCTTGCTTCCGGCGCCCGTCTCTACGGCCGTGGCGCCGAATTCCTCGTCGATTTCTTCCAGGCCCGCGGACGTGCCTCAGGCGGAGCAGCCCGATGCGGCTCCGTCGGCGGCGCCGCCGCACCCGCGGTCGCGGCGCCGCGGTCCGCCGAGGTGGGCGGTGAGGCTGGCGGTGATCGGTGCTGCGGCGCTGGGGGTGCTGGCAAGCTACGTCGGCGTCTTGCAGTTTCAAGAATGGTCGAAAAGTCCCGAAGAGGAATGGAAAAAAGCCCAGGCCCTTTATCAGGACCATAAATGGGACCATGCCCGAGCGGCGCTGGCCAAGTATGTCGAGCGGTTTCCTCAGGCGCCGCAGGCGGCGACCGTGCCGTTCTTTCTCGATATGTGCGATGCGGGCAATGAGGTCTTCTCTCCGACCGGTGACTTGACGCGCGGCATGGCGGCGCTCGATCGGCTGTTTCGCTCGCACCGCGACAGCCCGGCCTACCACGATTATGCCGGCGACCTTTTCCAGGCGCTGGGCCGGCTGATCGAGCGATCGGTCGAGCGGGCCAGGCAACTGAGCGAACTGGCAGAACTGCAGCGGGCGAAAAAGGCCGCCGGCGATCTCGATCGGGCGCGCCAGGCCCACGAGTTGTTGCGCACGGTCGCCGAAGCGATGAAGGATGCGTGGGTGCCCGAACGCGTGCAAAAGCTGGGCGAAAGCGTCGACGAAACAGCCCGAAGCGTGAAGCTGAATCTGACGCGCATTGAGATCGTCGCGAATTTTCGCCGCGTGCCCGGCTTCCCGCTCGAAGGCGACCTGGGGAGCGTTTATGCGCGCATCGAAGCGTTGCTGCACGACGAACCGGAGTTGGCCGACGACCCGCGGATTCTCAAGGAACAGTCTTTGGCGCATCGCTCTGAGTCGGCCCGCGTGCGTTATCGGCCGTTGCCCGCCGACGATGCGGAAGCGGCTGCCGTCGGCGAGACGGCCGCGGGACAGACCTTGGCCATCGTCTGGCAGCCGAGCGACGACGGCGGGCCGGCCGCCCCGGCCGACGACGCCTCGGCGGTCGTCGTGACTCTGGCACAAGGCGTATTATATGCGTTCGATGCCGCCGGCCGGCCGCGTTGGGCGCGACGCCTGGGACTCGACGTCGATTGTTTGCCGGTGCGGATGCCCGCCAGCGCCACGTCGGGCGAAGTGCTCATCGTGCGGTCGAGCGCCGAACAGTCCGTTTTGGCGCTCGACGCAACGACCGGCGCCGAACGTTGGCGTTTCGCGGCGCCGGCGGCCATGACCGCACCGCTGACGCTCGTCACCATTGCCGACCAAGGCGGCGGCAAGCCGCTCCTGCGCGGACTGCTGCCGACCGCCGACGGACGCATTCACGTGCTCGAACCGGTGCTCGGCAAGCGGCTCGGCTATTACGAGGTCGGCTGGCCGCTGACGGTCGGCGGCGCCTACGATCCCGTCACGCGGCGGATCTATTTCGCGGCCGACTTCGATCGCGTGCTGGCGATCGACCCGGCGGCCATCGACAACGGCAAACAAGCGGCCTGCTCGTCGGTCTTGTTCGCCAGACACGCCAGCGGTTCGCTGCGCAGCGGGCCGCTGGTCGTCGGACCGTATCTGGTGTTGATCGAAGCTTCCGATCTCGACCGGACGCGGCTCCGCGCCTATTTGCTTTCGGAATCCGGCTTCGCCGATGCCGACGCCTCGCCGTTGGCCGAGCAGACGGTGTCGGGGTGGTCGTGGTTTGCTCCGCAAGCCTCGCCCGACCGCTTGATGTTCGCCACCGACCAGGGCGAGCTGGGCTTGTTCGGCCTGAATCTCGACAACCAGTCGGAAGCCATCTATCGGCTGATCGAAGACACGGCGCAGCCGCCCAGCACACTTTTGTCCGGCGCCAGCGGCACACGGACGTTGCTGGCGCATGCCGAAAACCAGTCGCTCTGGGTGCAGGCCGGGCGGGCGCTGCGCCGGCTGTCGCTCAACATGCTTCAGCAGAGGGTCGATACGGTCTGGACGGGCGAAGAAACGCCGACCCACGTCGCGGAGATACCCCTGCACGAACCACAATCGAGGCGCGTCGATCGGCGCCTGCTGCTTTACTTGGGCACCATGAGCGGCGACGCCAATCGCTGCGAGCTGGCGGCGCAGGAAGCCGAGACGGGCACGGCGCTGTGGCGCCGCCAGGTCGGCTTGCATCCGGCGTGCGACCCGCTGCTGGAAAATGGCCGCGTGACAGTGGCCGACCGTGGCGGACGGATTGCCACCTTCGACCTCGACCGTCCGCCGTCGGGCAAAACGACGCTCGTCGAGCCGGCCGACCACGAGACGTTGCCGGCCGGCGCCGGCGGGCCGCTCATGATCGAGGCCGACGACGGTCGTCCGCGGCTGTTTGCGAGAACGGCCGATTCGAGCGCCGTCGCCGTCCGGCCGCTTGATCCGCAAGCGGCCTGGCAGGTGCTTCAGCCGCCGGCCGAAGTGCTCGGCCGCCCCTGCCTGTTGGCCGGCGCGCTGGCCGCGGTTTGCTCCGACGGCTTGCTCCATCGCATCGCGGCCGGCGGCGCCGCGGCCGATGTCAACGATCAGCCCTTTGTGTGGTCGATCGCAGCGCAGCCGTCGGGCACCGCGATCAGCGTCACGCCCGCCGGACACGAAACCGTGCTCGTCTGCGACGGCCGGGTCTTGCGGCGGCTGCAATACCAGGCGCGCGGTTCCGTTGGGCAATGGCTCGAGATCGGCGAGAGCTATGCGGCGGAAGGGATGCTGACCGGCCGGCCGCTCGTCTACGGCGAGCACATTTTTATCGCCGGCGTTTCGGGCACGGTAGAAGTACACGATGCCTACGACCCGGCGCACGTGGTCCACCGCTGGTCGCTGGCCGGAAGGCCGACGAGCGAGTTGTTCGTTCGAGCGGGACGCGTGCTCGTGGTCATCGACCAGAGCGTGATCGTCTCGCTGACGGCGGCGGCCGACGAATTGGCTGACGGGCCGAACTGGGCGAGCGAGCGTCGTCCGGGCGCGATCTGCGGTCAGCCGCCAGCCCACGGTGACACGTTGATCGTCACCGACGCCAGCGGCACGATTTGTGGATTGAACATGGACGACGGCAAAACCGTCTGGCAAACCCGACTCGCCGAAGGCCAGGCCCCGGCCGCGGCCGCCGTGGCGTCGGCCGAGGGGTTCTTGCTCGTACCGCTGGTCGACGGCACGCTGGCCGTGGTGCCGCTACCGTCACCCGGTACACAACTGACGGAGGCGGCGGAATGATCTATGCCGCACCACCCTACGTTCGTTGTCAGAACGAAAACCATGCGCCGAGGTCCCGCCTACCACGCGCAGCGCTGATGACCGCAACTTTTCTGATCGCGATGCTCATCGCCTTCCGTGCAGCACCACAAACCTCGGACGACGTCGCCCAAAGCGTCTATCCGACGCTGCACTGTGCCTATGCCGAGCTGCCCACCACGTGGCTGCCGCACAACGCACGGCTGCCGGTCGAGCGGCAGGCCGCGGAATTGCTCTACAGCCGGCTGGTGCGTCCGGTGGCCGGCGATGCAGGATATGAACCGCAATTGGCCGTCGAATTCCCACTCGCGTTGGCCAAAGGGCGGTCGTTCGAGCTGCCGCACGCGCCGCCGGCGAAATGGTCGGACTATTCCGAGCAACAGCCGCACCTGGTCACCGCGGCCGACGTGGCGTGGACGATTCGACTGCTCGGCCGCGAGGCCATGCCCGGTTTTTCGCCCGCCTGGTCGCAAGCGCTGGCGGGGGCCGGGCCCGCCGGGGCTGACGACCCGTTCACGCTCTCCATCCGGCTGGCCCGCGATCACTGGGATCCGCTGTCGTTCATGCACTTTGCGATCTTGCCCAAGCATCGCTTTCCGCAGGGCGGCACCCAGCAGGAGTGGCAAGCGTTCGACGAACAGCCCCTGGGAAGCGGGCCGTATCGACGGGCAGAGCACAACGACCAGATGGTCCGCTTTGTGGCCGGCTCCGACGTTCCCGCCAGGCCCGCCATTCGCGAGATCACCTTTCATGTCTTGTCGCCCGACGAGGCCGTGCTGCAGCTCTACGAAAAGCGGTTGCAGCTTGTGGCCGATTTGCCTGCCGCCTTGGTCAAGCAAGTCAAAGAGCGCGGCGGGCGTGTGGTCACGCTGCATCCGCCGAGCGTCTGGTTTTTGGCGCCCAACTTCCGGCATCCGGCGATGCAAAGTCAGGACCTGCGTTTGGCTCTGGCCCACGCCATCGATCGCAAGGCGATCCTCGACGCGGTCTTCCGCCCATCGGGCGGCGAGAGCGATCACGCCGAGTTGACCGGGCCGTTTCCGCACGACTGCTGGGCCTATGATGCCGACGTGCCCGCCTTCGACGGGCAGCAGGCAAGTCCGCTGGCCGACGAGGCGAAACGAAAGCTCGGCAACCTTCCGCCGCTGAAGTTGGTATACCGAGCGAGCGAGCCGGGCGCGGAACAGGCCTGCCGGCAGATGGCGGCCCAGGTGGGCAAAGTGGGCATCGAGTTGGAGTTGACGGGTTTGAGCGCCGCGGAGTTTTTTCCGCGCGTTCTCGACCTACACGATTTCGACCTGGTTTATTGGCGGCACGATTTCAGCGACCAGACGTTTTGGCTCGGCGGCCTGCTCGACCCCGACCCGCGCAGTCAGGCCCGCGGAGGGCCCAACTTTCTGGGCTATACGCCCGACGCCTCGGTGAACGAGTTTTTCCGCGACCTCGCTTTGCACAAGCGGTTCGTCGATTTGCAGCGGACGATGCACAAGTTCCACGCGCACGTGGCGCGGACGGCGATCGTGATTCCGTTGTGGCAGCTCGACACCTATCTGGCGATCGACGATGCGTTGGCCGGCGTCGAGCTTAGTCCCCTGACGCTCTTCGGCGACGTGGCGAACTGGCGGTTCAAAGGCGGGGAGGGTCAATGATTAACGTGTGGTGCAACATGATGGTCGATTATCAAAGCCGGCAATGCGCGTGCTTGCTGGCGTGTTTGATGAGTGTGTCCCTGGCCTCAGTCTCTCTTGCCGCGCAGGTCGACGCTCACGCTCGCGACCCCTATCAGATCACGGTCGTGCTCGACTTCGCCGACCACGCGGCCCTGACACCGCTATTGGCCGACACGGTGGAGCGCCAGACAAGCGATCAACTGCGCCGCTTATTCGGCGACTTGGCCCAGGTGCGCGTCGTCAGACGCCACCCGCTCATCGACCGGCTGGCCCACAGCGATCTCTCCGAGCTTTCGCTCTCTCACGCAGATTTCCGGTCGGCGGAATTGTTCCACGACGCGGACGATACGATTTTTCTGTTCCGGCTCGACTATGGCGACGGCTTTTATCGCGTCTCCTGGAGGCAGATCCTTCGCGACGTCGAGCAAATCGGTCCGCGCGGCACGAGCACGACGCCGGACCGCGCCTGGCTGGGCAAGGCCGTCTGCCTGGCGGTGCGTGACGACTTCGCCCCGACCGCCCTGCTGACGCCCACCACCGACCTGCACCAGGTCGAACTCGTATTCCGCGGTTCGCAGTCTCGCGGTTGGCGGCTGTTGGGCCGCTGGCTGACGCCGGGCAGCGTGTTGCAGCCCTTTTGGGTCGTGCTGGAAGGCGACGGCACGTTGGCCCGTGTTCCGGTGCCTTATACCGTGCTGCGCGTCGAAAACCAGACCAGCTCCTACTGGGCCAATATCGAAACGAACTTGCCCCGGCCTTGGCGGCGCGGCCCGCGCATCGTCGGCTTTCAGGCCGTCAGGCTGCCGACCCGCACGGGGCGGTTGAACTTGCGGCTGGTCGATCAGGCGTCGGGAGCTCCGGTGCAAGCGGCCACGGTGTATGCCAACGACCGCGGTTTCGAGGCGATCGACGACGCCGACCTGCTCGGCTCGCCCGACCCACGCGGGCAGGTGGCCGCGCCCCGCACGTTCAACCACGTGGCCTACATCCGCATTCGCCAGGGCGCCGGCTCGGCCATCGACTTTCCGCTGCCGATCACCGCCGACGAGTGCGACCTCGTTTGCCGCTTGCCGGTGGACCGTGCCGCCACGAAAAAAGGCGACTTCGAGCGAGAGCTGGGCTATCTGGTCGCCGACGTGCGGGCATTGCAAGCACTGCTGGCCGAAAAGATCCGCCAGATCAACCTGACCAACGCCGACAAGCGATATGAAGCGGCGCTACGCATCGGCCAGGCGCTGCTGTCGTCGCTCGACAAGCAGCTTGCCGGGCTTAAACGCAACGTCGGCATTATCCATCAAGAGGCGAAGGAGTTGGGCCAAGACAAAAACCCACGATTGAGCTGGCTGGCCCAGCAGCTTGGCGAAATCGAGCGGCAGCATGCCGGCCTGCAAACGCTGACGGCCAATCTTGCCCGGACCATCGAAAAAAACGACGCCCAGGGCCGTGCCAACGTGTTGATCGAGCTGGGCAACCAATCGCTGCGCGAGGGAAACATCGACGACACTCTCGATAAATACACGCTCGCGCTCGGCGAACAGCCCGACCAACCGCAGCTTGCGCAGCGAACCGCACAGCTCAAGAAGCAGTGGGAAGTGCAAAGCCCCGATCACGGCGCCGGCCGGCGGTTCTTTTACAAGCTGTGGCCGGCAGTCGACCTGCCGTCGCTGGAGGCCAGGCTGCCCGAAGCCGAGCAGGCCTTCGACCGGCTGGAGAAAGCCCAGGACCATTTGGCGGCGCTCAAAGTGTTGAAGGTCAACGAAAAGCACTTGGGCGCGCTCGACCAGTTGGTCGAGCAGCTTGCCGGAAAAAGCGGCGAGCAAGACCAGGCCGAGCACGAAAAGTACGTGGGGGTGCTGGAGCGATTGGCAAAGCTGCAGCAGCGCGTGGCGTCGTTTTGCGATGCCGACATGCCGCAGGCTCTGGCGGTCGCGTCGGAGCCGGCGGCGAACAACAAACCGCCGATCGCTGAACCGCCGGCGTCGCCGCAGAACGCGGTCCAACCGGAGAAGCCGACGCGGTCGGCTCCCAAGGCCGCGCCCGCCAAAACACCGCCGAAATCGAAACCAAAACCTGCCGGTCCGCTCGACGAGGAGGAGCCTCCGCTGAGCCAGGCGGGCGGGAGCCGCGCTTGAAGGAGCCGGCCTACTGATCACGACCGTGCTTCATCCGGCGGTTCGGGCAGGAGGCAAGCGAAGGCCGCGGCGGGTAGGAACAAGAAGCCGGCATAGAACAGCGCGAGGCGATAATCGCCGACCCCGTCGGAGAACAGGCCAAAAAAGACGGTGCCGATGCCTGCCACGATGCGGCCGAAGTTGTAGCAGAACCCCGCGCCCGTCGTGCGCAACAACGTGGGAAACAGCGGCGGCAGATACATCGTGAACAGGGCAAACGCCCCCTGGCACAGCCCGATCGCCGCGAACCCGGGCCAGAGAGCGTGGTGATCGCGCGGCACATAGTACGTGGCGAACATCGCCAGAAAGTAAGCCAAAAACAGGCCGGCGATGGCCAGCCGATATGTCAGCCAGCGTGCGATCAACCCGGCCAAAAAATTGCCCGCAATCGACGACAACATGACCAGCCAGACCGCCTGACTGACGAGTTGGCTCTTTTCAGATTCCGTCCAGCCGCTGATGTCGGCCATGTTTCGCAGGTGCTGCGGATACCAGAACGTAAACGCCCAATGCGCTGTGAGCGAAAGACCGCAAACCACGAGCGTGAGCAGCGTGACGCGGCGCACGCGGCCGCGGAACAGGTCGAGGAAAGGCGGCGCGACGTGCGAAGTTTGCCGCCGTGCCCGTTGCCATTCTTCCGGCTCGGGCACGGCGCGGCGAATCCACAACACCAAGAGCGCCGGCAGCACGCCGACCAGGAACACCGACCGCTTTGGGTAGGCGGCCAAGAGAAAGTTGGCCAGGCTGGCCAGCATGATGCCGCAATTGACGCCGGTTTGCAGAACGGCCGCCATCCAGGGCCGCCAACTTCGCGGCCAGGTTTCGGAGAGCAGCGACGCGCCGACGGCCCACTCTCCACCCACGCCCAGCGCCGCCAGAAACCGGAAGATCAGCAATTGCCACCAGGTGTGGGCGAAATACGACAGCCCGGTGAAGATCGCGTAGGTGAGAATCGTGAGCATCAAGCCGCGACTGCGGCCGATACGGTCGGCAATGCGGCCAAAAAAGCCGCCTCCCAGCGCCCAGCCGATCATGAACGCCCCTTGGATCAAAGAGCTGTAGTAGCCGACCTGGCGATCTTTCAGGTCCGATATATCGAGCAGTTCGGCAACGAACGGCGTCGCGACGAGCACATAGAGGTGCATGTCGAGACCGTCGAAGAGCCACCCCAGCCAGGCGGCGATGCCCGACTTGAGTTGCTGCCCAGACAAATCACGCAAACGTGAAATCTCCGGGCGGCGTGCGCCGCCGTCGGCCGATGCGGGACACGCTTGTCCAACGCCGGAGTCCGCTGCGGGAAGTTCTTCCGAGAGGGGAGAAGCAGGCGTCGCTTGAGGATCCATGTTCACGAGCAGGGTGTCTTGAGTACCGGAGCAGCATTGGATGGGGGTCGGTTTGGTGCATTCCAAAAATACTGCCCCATTGCACGGTTCGCCAGAGGTTGGCGATCTCCCGACCGGGCCACCCCGCCGGGCCGCGAAACACGGCAGACGCGCTTCTCGACAGTTCAAATCCCGTCGCCCCGACTTCCAGCCTGATGGCCGCGGTTGACGACTTGCCGGGGGCGAGTCGGTGAAGGCCAGCTTCGAGGAGCCGCGCCTTGCACGAGCGTCGCCTCGTGCCTGGTCTATGTCAGACGCAGCCGACGGCTGGCGTCGATATACGTCGCCTCGAGCTCGACCGGAACGCACACATCGCCTCTCAAATAAAGCGGGAGCGTCGGCAGAGGTTGCCCCAGAAAAAGCTCCGTCGGCCACATATCGACCACGTCGGCCGAATCGCGGCGGACCGGCCGATACCCGACGGCATAGAGCGATTCCTCACGGCCGAAGCGGAATCGTGACGCGCAGCGCATCAAGTCAACAATCTCGTTGTGCAGGTTTCCATGGCGGTTGGAAACGACGTCGATAACAATCAGGCTGACGCCTTCATAGAGGTAATTGGCACACTTCGCTGCAAAGGCCCGCCGCTCTTCGGCGCGGTCTTTGTTGCCCGGGCTGGCGAGCTCGATCGCGCCGACAAGAACCGCGCCGCCTTCGTTGCGGAACACCCGAACGCGAAACGCCCCTGGAAATACGCAGGGCATCGAGAGCGCCGCTGGGGGAGCGCTCCAGACGCGCATCGGAAGCGTCGCCGTCGCCAGCCCCCCGCCGGCCCCTTCGCCGGGCGCTTCGAACGTCGCTACGTCGATTTCTACGCGGCCCGTGGCGTGTGTTTCAGGCTCGGCGAAATAGTCCGGCGGCAAGAGATCCGCGTTTAACGCGTCGGCAATTGCGCTGGCCCAACGCGAGTGAAACGCCTCCCAGTGCCGTTGCGGGTGAAGAGGGGCATGGAAATGATCGAGTAACGGCATTTCTGAATCACTCTCGAATGAGTTGGATCTCTTCCCCGCGAAGCTTATGTCGCATTCTACACCGCCAGCCCCGGCCGACGCAACGCTCACAACGACTCGGCCCATCACGCGCTTGGCCCCAGGGCGGTGGGCGGCCGGAGGCAACGGTCGATCACTACCCTGCGAAGAACGCCAGCGCTTGCCCGTCGATTTCCGACCCGCATTCGTCCGCTCATGGCCGGTTCCTGCCGGGAACCAAAATCGCCGGCCGCTACCCAATCGTGTCCCTCGCCGGCCGGGGCGGCATGGGTGAGGTCTATCGCGCCGATTGCCTTGAAGCTCGGTCATCCGGTGGCGCTCAAATTTCTGCCGCGCGGCGTCGCCGAGAGTTCCCAGACGCTTTCAGTTATTTGTGAGCGAGGTGCGCTTGAGCCGGCAGCTCGCGCATCCCAATGTTTGCCGGGTCTATGACATCGACGAGATGGAGGGCCAGCACTTTCTGTCGATGGAGTTTATCGACGGCGAGGACCTAAAGGGTTTGCTGCGCCGCATCGGGCGTTTGCCCAGGGACAAGGGCCTCGAGATCGCCCAGCAGCTTTGCGCGGGTCTGGCGGCGGCCCACGAGAAGGGGGTGTTGCACCGAGATCTGAAGCCCGCCAACGTCATGATCGATGGCCGGGGTCAGGCGCGCATCACCGACTTCGGCCTGGCACGCCTGGAGGACAGCGCCAAAGGCGCCGGCGAGATTGCCGGCACGCCGGCCTACATGGCGCCCGAACGATTGGCGCGCGGCGAGACGACGATTCAGAGCGTTTTCGCATGCCGCGCGTGATTCAGGGATCAATACCGGGCATAACACCGAGGTAAGGCACAACCTTGAGATGGGATCATGTTGGCGCGCCACCCGCGACTTGTGGCGACTTTGGCTCGGCACGCGGCCGCGCTTTCTTGGTTAACACCTTAGCGACCCGCTTTCGTGCGGCATCAGCTTTTTCGTCTTCCAAGATTTCTCGCTTCAACACTTCGTCGATCAAGACCGCCTTGATTTCGTCGGCACTGATTTTCACATCCGGCGACACCCGGCGAAGTACGCGGCGCACCAGACTCAAAACTTGGTCCGATGAAATGATGGCGCCAATAAAATAGCGGTTTAATGCCTCCTTCCGCTCGTCGAGCAACTCGAGGGCCGATTTCGCCCAGCCCTCCTTGCTGATCGTATAGATTTTTTCAATGCTCGACTCCGACTTCCGGTCAAGTTCGCTGATGCGGAACTCAAGGACGAGCTCGCATTCAATGGGTTTGTCGAAGACGAGCTTCAAGACCTGCCAATGATCGCCGTTGGTCAGGACGACCCAGTCGATGCCTTTGTCGGCGGCATAGCCCCTCGCCTGGCCACGGTGGTCCCTCAGTTCCTTGCCGATCGCCTTGACCTCAATCAGAAGCTGGATCTTTTCCTCCAACTTGACGGCCAGGTCGGCAAAGTTCGCTTTCACTTTGCACTCGGACGTGATCTCCGAAAATCTGTCGTAACCAAAAAGCTCCGCCAGCATGTCATGCACGAGCGCCACCGTATCGCCCTCGCCGACATCTTTCGCTTTTGCGGCGGCGACGATTGGTTGGAATTTCTTGATGTTGGTGACGATCCGGTCACGCACCCGACTAGGAATGGCACTCATGGCTTCGGCTCCTTCGCAATTGTGGGCAGAACAACACACCCAAGGTAGCCCGGGCGTCCCGCCCATGCAAGTTTTGGGCTGCATGGCGAGTTCGCCCTTCTTGCACGGATCCATGACGTGGTTCGCGCCGATGACATGCGTCGGCGGGTGCGCGGTCTGCGGCTGCTGATCTGTGCGAACCGGCATCTCGTATACAATCGGTTCCTGACAGCTTTCTTGCCACGATGATGATCAACCGCCGCGTCGCCCTGGCAATGCTCGAGGCGAGTAAGTAAGGGGCGATCGCCAAAGGGCGCCCCGCCACGAAACCGCGCCCGTTTTTTTTCGGATGCGTTCGGGGGGGGGCGAGCCGCCACCGCGTTTGGCCAACGCCCTATCGGCAAACTAGCCCCACCCCATCGCCCCATCGAGCCGCTGGTTGACTGGCCATCTGCGGCACGCTTACACTTGGTCTGGGGCACGTTCACCCAGAGAACAAGATGAGCATCGAACAAAAGCTTGCCGCGTTGGAACGTCGTTGCCGTCGACTGCACGGATATTTGGCCGTTGTCGCAGTCGCAGTACTTTTGCCCTGGATGGTGGGGGCAAAAGACAACGTCCAGGAAGTCGTCCGCACCCGCAACTTTCTGCTCTATGATTCGGACGGCAAGCAGCGTGGTACGTGGATGTGCCACGCCGACGGAAAGGCGCACTTCTTCCTTACTTCACCCGACGGCAAGCTTTCGCTCGTGCTGGTTGCTGATAACGAGTCCTCGTCGATCGAAGCCGACCTGAACAACGAGGCCAAATGGATCGCTGAAGCCGACGCGAAGGGGGGCACGTGCTCCGTTATTTCGGCTGGCGGCAAACTGTCTATTGCGTTGCGCTCCGATGACAAGGCAGCCACGGCGGAAGCTGCACTCGACAATGCCGCCCAATGGATCGCCGGGGCTAGTGCGAAGGGGGGCAGATGGGCGATTCGACGCGACCCGACCAAGGACATCGAAGTCCGCGACTGACGGACGTTGAACAGTTGCGGCCGTTCTTGAAGTAAGGCGACGCCTTGACGGGTGCCGGCGCGATGGTAAACTCTCGGCATCGTGTGGCCGCCGATAGCTACGCTGGCGGCGCTAAGAATCTGGCCCCGCGGCTGGGCTGGCCCGACGAAGCAAACGTTTTCTCTCGGAGTACCGTACCGTGCGATTTGCCCTCGGCTTGGTGTTCTGTTTCGTGGGGTTTGCCGCGATCGCAGACGAGCCGCCAGAACGGCTAAAAGCCATTTGGGAAAAGCGGGAAGAATGGCTGGCGAGTTTGCAGCGACAGGCCGACAGCCGCGAAGCCGGCCGGGCGGCAGGCGAGAAACGACGTGAGATACAGGCCGCGTCCCGGCGACTTGACGAAATCAACAAAGAGCTATCATCGCAGCCGGACGCCAAAAAGGTAGCCGAGCTTAAAAAGAAGCTTGCAAGTCCCCGCTGGCCGGATGCGATGAAAGCAAAGTTCAGGAGCGACCTGAAAAGGGAAGCATCAAAAAGACCAAACGGCCGACGAACGGCAGAATTGAAAAAAGAAGCCAAGGAAATCGAGTCGAGGATGGCCGAGTTGGCGGTGGCTGAAAAGCAGCCGGTCGCGGCCCAGGACGTCGTATCAGCCAAACGAGCCGACCTGACCGCCTGGCCGGAACTTGACGTATCGGGTTTGTCGGTGGGCGATGTGGGTCGCTTGCCGGCCTTCCCGGTCGGTGAAATCAGGACGCCTGATCGAATCGAGATTCAGCGCGCGGCCGATGCGTTCGATGCAGGTGAAGAGCCGCCAGACTGGCGTGTGAAAAGAGTTTCCAAGTTCACGTCGCTAGCGGCCGTCAAGGGCAGGCACAACGTCAAGATTGTTCAAGTTCTGAGCGATAAAGAAGCGCTGGCCGCACTGCACGATATTGGCAAGGCCGGCCCCGCCAGTGCCGTGGTGTTTCGGCTGCAAGGCATTGATGCCTCGCAGCTCGCCGATGATTCAACGATTGCTGTCAACGGCGTCATGGAGGTTTCTAGAATTGAAAAGTACGAAACGATAAATGGTAGAACAAAAACTGTGTTTGTTCTTGAGCCGTTCGACGTCGAACAGTTCCGGCCGTTCTTGAAGTAAGGCGGCGACCCGGACGGGACGGCGGCGCGATGCTAAGCCCAAGGCATCATCGCGTGGCAAATGATCGGCCGATGGTCGCCTTGACGCGGCCCCCGCGGCGCCCAGCAGCGCGGTCCCTGCCCGCTGCACGGTTCCTCGGCTGGCACGAGCTACTGCTTCGCGGTCAACCTCGGGCGGCAAGCGCTCCAGCGTTTCAAGTGCGGCCGAGCGGGCAACGCGCTTGATCTCTGGGCCGCCGCGACCGGTCAAAACCTCTATGAGGCGGCCAGCGACTTATGCCACCGCCTGAACACTCACTTGCCGGCGTTACCCGACCCACAACCGAACAGAGAGGAGGAAACCGTGCTTCCTTGCCCATGTCTTGTACAATGCAACCAACGTGACCCTGTTTCCCTTGTAACTCGCTAACTCGATCAAGCGCTCTTCCAGATCAGGCTGAACAAGACATATGGACGCGCTGGTATCCTTTGCGTTTTTGATGTGGGTGGTCGTCTGCGGGACGGTCGGATATTGCATCGGTCAAGCAAAAGGGCAGACGGGCCGCGGGGTTTTTTGGGGCGCATTTCTTGGCCCGATTGGCTGGCTCGTGGCTGGAACGCTTGCTGACTTGCGGGTCTTCTGTCCGGCCTGTCGAAAGGCCGTTGACCCGGACGCAACAAAATGCCCTTACTGCCAATGCTCGCTGCCGTCGCAAACCAAACCCAAGGAAGAGGAGATCACTTGGGAGTCAACAAAGCAAATTAGTCAGGATTTAGTGGGGCCCTTCATCGAGCTGTTCGTAGAACTGGCCTTACTGACTAAAAGCATCGCTCTGTCGCTGTGGTCGGCGGCGAAGTTCGCCGCGACGGCTGTGAGGCAAGTCCCCGGTAAAACCAACGAGCTTCTTTGGTCGTTGACCGGTCGTGACAACGCGATTGTTCACCATTTTTTGTTGTGCCTGATGGGCGTTTCGCTTGGCATATCCTTCACGCTGCTGGTGTTGCTTTTTTTGCAGCGGTAGCTCTGCGGGTTGTTTCTTTGCCCCCTGGAGCCGATCGACCAAGAGCCTTGCGGAATGCGGCGGGGCCGTTTTGCGTTTGCGGGGCCTTGAAATCCGCCAGCCGCGCTTTATGATGCTGCGCATTCCTAACGACCAATTGGACGCTGGGCGCCTAGTCCGGCACTTCGGATTCGCTTGGACATGCAAGCAGTAGTTTGGCCAATTTGACTTTGGAAGGCAAACGCCTGCGGTGGGGCGGGCAATAGTCGTTGTGCCGCGGCTGTCGCAATGGTTTGCCCGTGTAGGTCCAGTTGAATGGATGGGCCATCGTGAAATTGTAATAATCCAGGAACAGCCGAAGCTTCTCTTCCAAGTCAGCGACTGACGGAAAGCTGCCTCTGCGGACCACCTTTCGCATGATGATCCCAAACAGGGTCTCGATCTGGTTCAGCCACGAACTGTGCTTGGGCAAGAACACGAAGCGGATGCGATGCGATACGTCGGACAAGAATTGGCGGCATGTCGCCTGACATTTCAGGATGCCTTCCTTCCCTTTTTTTTCCCAACGGCCTATTCGGCTCGCATCGTTCTGCCACCCATTCCACCAGCCCTGCGGACCAATGAATGTTGAGCGTGTCGACGATGAAAACCCAGTTTGCATCCGGATCGGCCGCCACCGTCCGCTCGATGTGCGAGACAAAATCGCTTTCGGTACGGGTCGGTCCCAGCGTGGCTTGGCACATCTGTCCCGTCACCACATCGAAGCTGCCAATCAGGGTCGTTGTGCCGTGGCGAGCGTACTCGAATTCCTCGCGGGCAACCTGATCGGGCAGAGCTGGCTTGGCAGGGGCGATCCGCTCCAATGCCTGAATGCCCGTCATTTCGTCGCAAGAGACGGTGTGCGTTGCGTCCTGTTCGTGAAGAGTCGGAGCCGCTTGGTAGGTCTTACAAACCGTTTCCACCTGCTGCTGAAACAAGTCCGGATCCTTCTCCGTGGTGTTCAACCACATCTTCCGCCGATGCGGCCGTAACGCCGCTTTCCGCAAAAAATGGCCGATGCGAGAGAGCGAGATTTCCTTGACGATGCCCCGCTGGATGACTTCATCCCGCAACTCACGTTGGGTCCAATGCGTGATCGGCCGACCGGACCTTTCGGGCGGCTCGCAGGCGACGGCCAGGATCTGGGCGATCTGTTCGGCCGTAAAGGTGCCTGGAGAACCAGATCGTGGCGCGTCGCGCAGCGTATCGCGAATGGCTTCTCGTAGTCGCCTTGGTTCGCGACATTCGAGGCAGGTCAACGATTCCCAAGCGTCCTGCCAGCGCCGTCGCCAAGCGCCGACCTGCTTTCGCTCCAGCCCGACCTCCGCGGAAATGTCTTCATTCAAGCACCCCTCAAAGGCACGGAGGACGATCGTTGCCCGCTGAGCAATGACCTTTGCTTCACTCCGCGAACGGCTGAATTCCTCCAGGACTACTTTCTGACGTTCCGTGATCGTCACTTTGGCTGCCTTCCCTGGCATTGCTACGTCTCCCAGTTCCACTGAAATCCACGAGATGCACAGCATCGTCAATTCCCGCATTTCATGGGAGACCAATTTGAAACTGCCGGACTAGGCGCACGTTAACGGAGGGGCGACACGGGTGAATACCTCCGCCAGTGGGCCGCTAGATGCGCACCAACGCATCGCCGCAGAGAGCCACCGCGGCAGACGGCTTTGGTGGGCCGGATGACCGAAACATCTCTGCTAGCGGCAGTTTGATGGCAAGTCGGTGGGGAGTGTCGAGTCCCCTCTACGCCTCATGGCGCCGGCTTGCCTTCTTTTTGCGCCGCTGATGCCTGATCGGCTCCAGGCCTCCCCTTTAGTCCCTGGCACCGATGGACGTGACAATCTCGAATCGGCTCCCTTTCTTGGGAGAACGTTTGCGGCTTGATAGAAACTGCCGAACCACGAACATCAATTCCGTTTCGGTCAAGGCGCGGTAGGCCACGACCGTGTAGTGAATATCGCGCTCCCGATCAATCACTACGTTTCCCACGTTTGGGGCTAACATCGTTTCTTCTCCGTTACGGGTGGTGAGCGGGCCGCAGCAAAGTGGCCCAATACTTCCAGGTTAAATGAGAGGGTGGCAATCGGAAGAGCAGAATCTTTGGCCCAGAAAATCTCCGTCAAATCTCCCGACTTTGCGGCGCAAAGTGGGGTATTTTCGCGTATTCTTGGGTCGTGACGGGTAGTCTGGATTCGACATCAACCCGTTGTGGTATAATGGATTACGTTGACCAGACGCAGAACGGGGTCAGAACGATTTGGGAAATGGTTTTTGACCCGAATGGCAATGCCTGCGGGCTTTACGGATTGGCAGTCTTGGTCTCGGTGGCGGCGAAAGAGGGGACCACTTTAGCGGCTTAAGCGGGCCGCGCCCGCGATGGGTCGATCGCGGCCAGAGCGGACCAGGCGAAGCGGCTGGCCGGGCGGATCGCGGGCCAATGGCCCGCAAGGGAATGTCATGGTACGCTCTGTGATTCGGGCCGCGGATAGGAGACGGCCCGGGAAAAGGTGGCAGGCCCGGGAAAAGGTGGCAGGCCCGGGAAAAGGTGGCAGGCCCGGGAAAAGGTGGCAACCCGGGAAAAGGTGGCAACCCGGGAAAAGGTGGCAGGAACCGTTCTTTTTGTCGAAGCCGGCTTTTCGTCGCGTGATTTAGGTGAGAGGTCGCTCGCGGTGCGCGGCCCAGCCCGCTGCGCGATGAAAACGCGGGCGCGACGGCCGTTGCCGCACCGCCGGGACGGCTCGGCAGGGCAACACTTAGGCTCGTTCGCCGCAGTCTTCCAGCAAAGCCCCGCCGCGATTGGGGGCACGTGAAGGGGAGGGGGCCATTTTCGTATAGGCACCATCTCCGCTGGGGCGGCCACCGGGTACTGACGATTGAATCGAGGTCGAGCCGCGCGACGGCATCACCGAGGACCTGATCATGGCCCTCTCGCGGCTGAAAGACCTGCGCGTGCCGGCACGCACGTCGTCGTTCGCCTTCAAGGGGAAGAACGAGGACATCCGGCGCATCGGGCAGTTGCTCAACGTGGAGACGGTGCTGGAAGGCAGCGTGCGCAAGTCGGGCAACCGCCTGCGCGTGACCGCCCAGCTCGTGAAGGTGCGCGACGGCTTCCATCTCTGGAGCGAGCGCTACGACCGCGAGATGAAGGACGTGTTCGACATCCAGGACGACATCAGCCGCGCCATCGTCGCCGCGCTGGAGGTGCAGTTGGGCGGCCCATCTCCATGCCGGCCTCGGAGAAAATGACTTGGCCTTCGCCGCCCTGGAACAGGCGTTGATCGAGCGTGAGCCCTTCCTGGCGTGGTGCGCGGTTCGGCGCAGCCACATGGAGCTCATCAGCTTGGAATCGGACCCGCGCTGGCCGGTGTTCATCGAGAAAGTGAAAGCGGCAGTACAGGCCGGTGCCAGCGCTACGATTTGAAACGCAACTCGCCTGTCACGCGACACGCGTGTCGCATCGGGGCCACGTCACCACGCCGTCGGCCCAGTCGATGCACGTCGAGGAGCACGACGTGAGTGGTGAGGATGCGCAGCGCTCACGAGCGAAATATGCCGTCGATGATTCTGTCGCCTTTTGCGGTTTTGTTTTGAACGTACGCTTCGAAGACCTTTTCGTCCTTCTTATATGGGTTTTCGAGCGACTTGTACTCGTGAGTTCGAAGGCCCGGATGTTTTGGGTCCGCCAGCAAATGCTCGATTGTCTTGTGGACTTGCGCGAAAAGTCCTTCTGCCTAAACAAGGGCTAACTTTTCGCCGCGGACGCGCTACTCGTCTGCATCTATGTAGGTCGCCATCGCCATCACCCAATCGAATGCGTGTCGGCCCTCTGGTAAGTGTAAGGCAATTCTCGCGCGAGTTCGGTGCGGCGTCAAGCACGCGGCGACCTCGCGAACGACTTGGGAAACCAGCGGCGGCCGAGCGATCCGGCCACCTAATAGTCCGCGCGATTGGCGTGCAAACTCCCGCCACTTTGTTAGCCTTGGCGGTAGGTCGGTCATCGTGAAATTGACACCAGGCGATGCGGGACATGTACCTCACCGAACCGCCCAGCTTCGGCAAAAAACGCTTTCTTCGAGCAAATGTCCGGCCGAAAGCTCAATCGCCGTCCCGGTCGAGCGTGATCTGTGCCGGCAAGCATCCGGCGGCCGTGATATCGCGCACCGCGCTGCCAATCGCCTCCGCGAGAGAGCCGGCTTCGCGGTCGAATTCGAGCGAAACGACGCCTTCACAACAACCAAGCGAGGCGTCGTCGCAACCGGCCTCGTAGAGTCGGTTGGCCAGCTCTTCGCTGACATCGTCCAGCCCCTCAAGGATTACCGTAAACGCAAAAGTGACGACTGCGATAGTCATCGACTCACCATGTTAATGAGGGCACTTGTCTACCGCTCGGCGTATGCGCCGCGCGTGGTCGATCCGTGCTGCTCGGCATAAGCAACCGCGGCCTCAAGGTCTTTATCGGGGTGCCGTGGTCTGGCCATCAAGCAATTGTAGTCAAGCGTCCATGAATGGCCAAGGAAACCCGCAACGCGGCCCCCGTCGCACTACCAGGAGCTGGTTTCGCACGGCGGCGAGCTGGCCGAAGACGAAGCGGGCCTGATGTTCGGCGAGAGCCTTCCCAAAGGCTTGCGGCTGGCGTCGGCCGGCCGGCCCGACGAACGGTAGTCGGCCGTCGCGCGCTCGGCGAGCTGCCTCGCTACGGTGGAAACGCGGACGGTTGCCGATTCGCTTTTGGCAGGCCCGGTGGCCGGGGCGTCGGTGTGCTGCCCTTGATCGTACGGCAAGTCGGCGATTTCGCCTCGCACGACCCGCGTCTGGCGCGGGGCCTCGATGCCGACGCGGACGGTTTGTCCCCGCACCTGCAAGATGGTGATGACAACGTCTTCGCCGATCTGGATTTGCTGCTTTATCTTTCGCGTCAGCACGAGCATGGCACACACTCCTTTGCTTGGTTTCGCCTCGTTCCTGTTACCGGCGGGCCTTAAAGCACGGCCCGTGCCAACGGCTGATCGGAAACGCGTGCTGGGACGCAAGTCTTTGGCTGGCGTCCCTTTAGAGCGAGGAGATCGGCCGGCCCAAGGTGTACGTTTGTTGCAACGGCGATTGTAAGAGCTACACCGGCCGGAAGAGAGGGAGCGAAGGAGAGAGGGAGCGATGGAGAGCCGCATTAGGCAGCCGGCAGAAAATAAACTACCCGCTATTGGGTTGGATTATAACGCTCCACTTGGGAAGCGCGTCGGAACGTCGGAGACGAGCGGCGAACGGGCGGAAGGCGGCCTTGGTTAGGCGCAATACCGTTCAAGTTTTCATAACTACGCACTGTTCAAAGCTTTTGGACAAGGGCTTTACGGGCCGATGAGTTGGACGCTTTTTCGGCCACTTGGACATTTT
>Ga0307372_10001300_pt1 | contig 43901 bp, 37 predicted proteins | sample OX1MG_FD_202533 | JGI IMG/M metagenome (GOLD analysis project Ga0307372, IMG submission 202533) | Soil microbial communities from Risofladan, Vaasa, Finland - OX-1 | ecosystem: Environmental > Terrestrial > Soil > Coastal area > Acid sulfate soil | place: Finland: Risofladan, Vaasa | collected...
AATTCGATGCTGGTGAGGACGTTGGTCTTTGTCTTGTCGTGGGGGCTTCCGGCGGGCGAGTAGACCTCGTAGAGGAAGTAGAGGTGCTGGTTCTGGCGGAAGACGTGGGGCAGGTTGGGGACGAGCTCCTGTCCGTCGTGGACGAGCGGGTTATCTCCGTCGCGCTTGGGCACGGGGATGCGCTGGGTGGCGAGGACGACGGAGCTCATTTTGAGCGGGAGTTTGCGCAGGTCGGGGACGTTGATGTCGGCCTCGAAGGAGCCCATGTGTCCGGTTTCGTTTTCGCGGACGACAAATTTGAGGTGGTATTTGCCGGTGGGTAGGTTGAAGCCGGTGGAGTACTGCACGTTTTTCCGGCGGACCTGTTCGGATTGATTGATTTTGAGCTTGACGGTCTGGCGGGCCTGTCCGATGACGTGGCCGGATGAGTCCTTGACTTCGCCGATGATGTCGAGGGTGGCCTTGTCTTTGTCTCCGCCCTGAATGAAGGGGATTTGCGAGCCTGGCACGACCAGTGAGACGGGGATGTAGTAGTGGCCGGGGCTGGTGCGGAAGTACCAGGCCTGGAGGTAGACGGCCATGTCGGTTGCGGGAAGCGCGCTGGCGAGCTCGTCCTCAAGTTGCTGCTCGCGCTGCTCACGATTGGAGTGTTTGTAGTCGGCGGGAGCGTAGTAGCCGTGGCGGTATTCGATGCGGAGGCCGGGGCGATCGATTTTTACGGTGAGTCGGCGGTAGCGTCCGTCGCGGCGCGGATTGGTGGAGCGATAGCCGAGGACGTAGTAGGCGGAGGTGTCGTTCTGGATGCGGGTGAAGGCGGGAGCGAAGTCGTTGGTGTCAAAGAAGGCCTTGCCGCCGGTGTCAGACGAGAGCGTGGCCATGACTTCCTGGGTGTTGAAGTTGGAGTCGAAGTTGTTCTGGAGGGCGGCGCCGTTGTAGCCGTTGGCTCCGCGGAGGCTGCCAGTGGAGGCGTCGCCGAGGGGGGAGATGGCCTGGAGGCCACGGGTATCAACGCTGTAGATGGCGAGGTTGGAGCGTACGGCGGAGTTGATGGCGGAGCGCAGGGAGGCCTGGTTCTCGATGCCGTCGCGCTGGATTCCGCCGGAGAAGTAGAGCATGGATTTCTTCTCGTTAATGTAGGCGAGGGATTTGGCGATGGAGGTGATGGCGAAGAGCTCGCGGTCGGTGTTGAGGTCGTTGAACTCGCTCTCGTCGGCGGAGAATGCGGTTGCGTCCTCGACCTGATTGGTGGTGCTGGTGGCTCCGGGAGCGAAGCCCTGAGAGGTTGCGCCGGAGTAGCGGTTGATGGCGTTGAGCAGGAGCTGCTTGTTCTGGGTGAAGTCCTGATCGATGGAGAGGTCGGTGTCAAGGGAGACGGCGGCGACGATGTCGGCGGGCTGCATCTGTTTGTTGATGTAGTTGCGGGCGGCCTGCTGGGCGCGGATGATGTCGTCGGGCTGCATGGAGGTGAGGTCGAAGAAGAGCACGATGAGGCGGTGGTCGCGCAACTGCTGCGGCGAGGCGACGGCGGCGGCGTTGAAGAGGCTTTGCGCGGGCTGGGCGGGGTTCTGGGCGGGGTTCTGTCCAACGATGGTGGCCTCATTGAGCTGCGCGGCCTGATCGACGCTCTCAAAGTCGAAGCTAGAGATGCGTTGCGGCTTGCCGTTTTCGAGGATGGTGAAGTCTTTGGCGGTGAGGCCGCGGACGACGGCTCCGGATTTTTTGTCGCGCACGACGACATTGGTAAGGACGAGGTCACTGTTGACCTTGAGGGTGAACTGCGACTGGGTGGTGGAGGGCTGCTGCTGCGCGCGCGCCGGGATGGCGGCGAGGATGAGGGCCGTGAGCGCGAGGGCCGTGAGCGCGGGGGCAACTTTCCTGGGAGCATGTTTCATAAATGGCCTGCTATTTCGAGTCCATTCCGCAGGGGCTAAAGCCCCTCGCATTATTCAAGCATTTTCGGCACGACTAAAGTCGTGCCCTGATACAAGACGGAGCCTTGTCGGCATGTACGAGCGTGTCCGGGTACGAAGGTCTTTCACATTCACAAGCATGGGCAGTCTCCTAGAACCGATAGCGTGCGGTGAAGGTGAAGCGGCGCATGGAGGCGGCCGAGGTGACTTCGCCGTAGGTTGCGGAGCCGAGTGTGGAGTCGACGCCGGAGTATTGGACGGTGTTGAAGAAGTTGTTGATGTTGGCGCGGATTTCGAGGGTCTGCATGTCGCTGAAGCGCTGCGTTTTGGAGAGCGAGACGTTGGTGGAGATGGTTCCGGGGCCGGGGATGGAGTAGCGGGATGCGGAGCCGTAGGTGTTGGCGGGGGTGGCGAAGGCGGCCTTGTTGAACCAGTTGTTGAGCGAGCCTCCGCCGGCGGTGAGGGATGCGCCGGGGACATAGTCGGGGCGGAGCGACCCGGTGCTGCCGCGGGCGACGTCGAGCACGGCGGCCTGGTAGTGCGGGGTGAGCGGATTGCCGGTGGCGAAGTCGAAGTTGCCGGAGAAGGAGAGTCCGTTGATGGCGGTGGAAAGGAAGTTGCCGCTGGTGAGGTAAGTGCGGTCGGGGCCGAAGGGGAGTTCGTAGAGGAAGTATCCGTTGAGCTTGTGGCGGACGTCGAAGCTGGAGTTGGATTCCTCGGCGAGCAGGTTTTGCCAGTTCTGGGCGATGGCGGTCGAGGTTCCACCGTTGCCTCCGATGGAGGTGGCGTTGTCGATGGAGTGAGAGTAGGTGTAGGTGGCTCCGAGGGCGACGCCGTCCTGCATTCGCTTGCGGAGTCGGACGGTGAGGGCGTTGAAGTTGGAGAAGGCTACGTCGTTGTCGTAGTTGTAGAGGACGCCGCTGAGCGAGCCGGTGGCGTTGCGTCCGGGAGCGTCGGTGATGTCGAGGTGGGTTCCCTTGGAGCCGTTGTAGCCGACGTTGAGGACGATGCCGAGCGGGAGGGTGCGCTGCACGTCGAGAAACCAGGACTGCACGTAAGGCAGGCGGTAATTTTTATTGACGGCGAAGTTGCCGAGGGTTTGGGGAGCGGGGAATCCGTTGGCGAGCGTGACGGAGGGCGATGTGGCGGAGGTGTTTTCGTTGGTCTGGACGTCGGCGAAGGGCGGCTGGAAGGCGAAGTTCTGGACAAATTTTTCGTACTGGCCGTTGGTGTAGTTGATGCCGTATCCGGTGCGGATGACGGTGTTGCGGAGCGGCGCCCAGGCGATGCCGATGCGCGGGGAGATGTCAGTTTTTTGCGGATTGACGAGGGTGCGGGGGAACTTGCCGCTGAAGGGGCCGATGGAGTTGGGGGTGACGGTGGCGACCGAGGCGAAGTCGTTGCCGGTGTCGAGCATGGCGAGGCGGTTGTACTTCTCAGAGTAAGGCGAGAAGTATTCGTAGCGGAGGCCGGCGTTCATGGTGAAGTTGGAGCGGGCGTGCCAGTCGTCGAGGAAGTAGGCGTCGATGATGTTTTCGCGGAGGTAGGACTTTTGATAGGGGGCCTGGAGGCTGGTTTGCTGCGGGAGGCCGAGGAGCAGGTCGGCAAGCGAAGAGCCGGAGTTTGCCTGGCCGGATGGGATGTTGGGGTTGGAGCCTGGAGCCTGGGTGTAGAGGCCGGTGAAGGTGAAGGTTCCGGTGGAGTTGGTTTGACCAAAGAGGTTGAGATGCACGCGGTGGACGTCGGCGCCGAAGCGGAAGTTGTGCTTCTTGTGGAGCCAGGAGCCGTTGTAGGCGAAGGCGATGGTCTGATTGAGGCGCAGCGTGGGTTGCTGCTCATTGATGGAAGTGAATTGATTGAGGGTGACGTTGGGCAGGCCATAGAGAAGCGGATTGCCGGGAAGGCCGTTGAGTCCGATTTGCGCGGCGACGTCGGTGGTGCTGGTGAAGTTGTTGGTGACCTGTGAGTCGTTGCGGTTCCAGTTGAGGTTGAGGTTGTTGGTGAGGTTGTTTTTGCTGATGGAGTAGCCGATGCCGAGGGAGTAGCTGTGGGTTTGCGACTTTCCGCCGAGGCCGGGGAAGATGTTGAGGTTGTCGCTGGCGGCGTGGCTGTAGTTGAAGTTGGTGTTGATGCTCTGATGGAGGCCGGGCGTGGCGAGTCCGAAGCGGCGGCGGATGAAGTCAGTGAATGCGGCGGAGTTTCCCTGGCTGCCGAAGTTGTGGACGAAGCGTGTGCCGATGCGCGTGGTGTTGGATTGCGCAGTGGAGATCTGGCGGTAGTTCTGGACCTGGCCGGGCAGATTGGGCGGCGGGACGTAGGCGAGCAGTTTGGTGGCCTGCGGCGAGATGCACTGGGTGGGGATGGTGTTGTTGGCGAAGGGCTGGCCGGCGTTGGGGTCTCCGGAGTAGCAGCCGGGATCGTAGATGGTGATGGGCGTGCCGCTCTGGGTGGTGAGGTTCTGGAAATTGCCGGCGCGCTCTTCGGCGGTGGGGACGGTTCCGTATTCGTTGAAGGGCGAGGAGGAGCGCTGGCCGGAGAGCATGAAGAAGAAGAAGTCGTGTGTGTCGTGGGTAACGAGGTGGGGGATGTAGGGCACGCCGAGGATGACGGCACGGAATTGGTTGGAGGCGTACGCAGGCTGATTGATGTTCAGGCCGCGGATGGAGAAGGGCTGGGCGTTGAGGGCGGAGTTGCCGCCATCCCAGGAGAGGAATCCGTGGGGCTGGTTGGGATTGAAATGGCGGAAGTTGCCGCGGAAGCGACCGCGAGGGGGGCCGCCACGACCGCCGCGGGGGCCGCCGCGACCGCCGGGGCCACCAAATCCGCGTCCTCCTGCGTCGGGGCCACCGGCTTCAAGGCGCTGTCCGAAGTTGATTCCGGCAAACGGACTGGTGAAGCCGGTTTGCCCGGCAATGGCGACGGATTCACTGGAGAAGCTGGAGTTGCTGGCGGCGGAGGGAAGTTCGGCTCCGGAGACAGAGGGTGCGCCGGAGGCGGCGATGAGGTCGGAGGCGGATCCGCTGAGCGATAGGCTTTGCGAGCCGCTGCCGGAGTACTGGCTGGCCTGAGCGCGCTGTTCGCGCTGCTGCTGCTGCTGCGCACGCGAGGCGAGCAGGAGGTTGAAGTCGAGGAGGCGGTCGCGTCCCGTGGCATTGAGCAGAGCCTCCTGCGTGACCTGAGCAAAGGCGGCGAATTGCGCACGGACGACGTAGCGTCCGTTGGCCGGGATGATCATGCTATACGCGCCGGTGGCAGTGGTGGCGGCGGAGTATGTCTTGCCGGTGAGGGTGTTCTGCGCGGTGACGGTGACGCCGGGGAGGGGGATGTTTCCGGATTTCACGGTGCCGTGAATGACGCCGCCGGACTGAGCTTGCTTTGCCGCGGGAGTGGGCGTTGGAGCTTGTGCGGTGGTGGGCACGGTTTGCGCGTGGGAGAGCGCGGGTGCGATGAGTTGCGACGCAGCTAACAGGAGCGAGAGATGAATGAGCCGGGGCATAGATTATTGATGGTGCTGTGGTGCGGGAGCGGTGTTGGGCTGAGGTTGAGGAGCGGCGTTGGGGGTATTGCCGGGTACGCCACGGTGGCCGGACTGGCCGCGCGGGCGGAAGCCTCCGGGCGGCATAACGGCGACGAGGGTGGCGAGGAAGGAGCCGTTTTTGATGGCGCCGCGCGCGGAGATGTTGTCGCCGGGTTTGATGTCGGGCAGGATAATGTCGTCGCGGCGGCGGCGAAACTCGGTGTTTTCATCGACGGCGACGGACTGGATGATTTTGTCGGGGCGCTTGATGGTGATGGTGGTGCCCTGGATGGACTGAACGACGCCGGTGGTCCAGGTTTTGCCGAAGTCGGCGCGCATCTGCTCAAAGCGCTGCTTGTCGATGACCATGACGAAGACTGCGCCGAGAGTTTTGGCTTTGGGGTTCTTGTCGCCGATGGCGGCGATCATGTCTCCGATGTGGAGGCCGGAAATTTTGATGAAGTCGCGCTGCTTGCGGAAGCGGGTATTGACGCTGGTGGCGATGGACCAGGTTTCGCCGTTGTCGGCTTTGACCTGGATGTTGTTGCCGGCGATGGAGGTGATGTCTCCGCGGACGCTGTGGGCCTGGAAGTCGCGCATGCCGCCGCCCTGGAACTGCGGCGCAGCGGCGTGGAGTTGGGGTAACAAAAGAGCGGCAGCGAGGAGTGGCGCGGCGATCGAGCGGAGCGGTTTCATAGTTCGAACAGTGTCTCGTGGTGTTTCAGATGCGAATCTGCCGGAATAGACGGCATAAATGCACCGCAGGACGCAGATGTGCGTGATTTGTGCAACCGAAGAGTGAGATTTTCATCCCATAGTGAAGCGGGTCGGTGTGTGTTCGGTATTATGGGGCGTCGGTTTGAGGTCGACGGGCACAGCAACGCAGGGCAGCGGGATGACTCTTAGCAGAGAGGGGAGAACGGCTTTGAAGAAGAGTCTGATCGAGAATGCTCCGGCGGGAGAGCGTGCGGCCGAGCGCTTTAAGTGCGTGCGGCGGCAGATGCAGGCATTGTGTGAACCGCTGACTCCTGAAGACATGATGGTGCAGTCGTGCGCGGAGGCGAGTCCGGCGAAGTGGCATCTGGCGCATACGACGTGGTTCTTCGAGACCTTTCTGTTGCGGGAATTTCTTCCCGGATACCAGTCTTTCCACCCCGATTTTTATTGGCTTTTTAACAGCTACTACAACGCGGTGAGCGACCAGCCGGTGAAGAAGCTGCGCGGGTCGTTTTCGCGGCCGTCGCTGGGCGAGATTATTGCGTATCGCGAGCATGTGGACGCCGCGATGGAGCAGTGGCTTGAGAACGGCGTGAGCGACGAGGTTGCGCGGCGCGTGGAGTTGGGGCTGCACCACGAGCAACAGCACCAGGAGCTGCTGTTGTACGACATCAAGCACGCGTTCTGGTCGAATCCGCTGCATCCGGCGTATCGCGCGGGCATGCTGACGGACGCTGGTGATGCTGAGCCGGTGGAATGGATTGCGCATGAAGGCGGGCTGCGGGAGATTGGGTACGCGGGCGAAGGTTTTTGCTTTGACAACGAGCTGCCGCGGCACAAGGTGTATGTGGAGCCGTTTGCGCTGGCGTCGCGGCTGGCGACGTGTGGGGAGTATCTGGAGTTTATGCGCGGCGGCGGTTATGAGCGTGCGGATCTGTGGCTATCAGAAGGCTGGGACACGGTGCGGGCGCATGGCTGGAAGGCTCCGCTGTACTGGTTTGAAAACGCGGGCGAGTGGCGGGTGTTTACGCTGCGGGGCGCGGTGGATTTGCGGGCGGTGCTGGCGGCTCCGGTGTGCCATGTGAGCTACTTTGAGGCCGATGCGTTTGCGCGCTGGGCGGGTGCGCGGCTGCCGACGGAAGCGGAGTGGGAGATCGCAGCGGAGGGATTGCGGATTGAGGGCAATCTGCTGGAGCAGGGCGAGCTGCACACGATGGCGGCGAAGGGCGGCGACGGACTGCAGCAGATGTTCGGCGACGTGTGGGAGTGGACGGCGAGCGCGTACCTGGGGTATCCGGGGTATGCGGCGCTGCCGGGCGCGCTGGGCGAGTACAACGGCAAATTTATGAGCAACCAGATGGTGCTGCGGGGCGGTTCTGCGGTGACTCCGGCGTCGCACATTCGCAGCACGTACCGGAACTTTTTCTCGCCTGCGTCGCGCTGGCAGTTCAGCGGAGTGCGTTTGGCCAACCGACAGGGATAAACGGGCCTACTTCATGCATAATTTTTCTTCTGCTTTGACTTTGCCGGAGGCAGCAACCACTCCGGTGGGCGCGGAGGTGATGCGCGGACTGACGGCGACGCCGAAGACGCTTTCTCCGTGGCTGTTTTATGACGAGGCGGGATCGCGGCTGTTCGAGGCGATTACGCGGCTGCCGGAGTACTACCTGACGCGCACGGAGCGCGGGATTTTTGCGGAGCACGCCGATGCGATGCTGGAGAGCGCGGGCGACGGCACGGTGAAGATGATTGAACTGGGTGCGGGCTCGGCGGCAAAGACGGGGCTGCTGCTGCAGGCGGCGACGCGGCGGCAGGGCAAGGTGGATTACGTGCCGATCGACGTGTCGCGGAGCGCGCTGGCGGAGGCGAAGAGGCGGCTGGAGGCGGAGATTGAAGGCGTGCGCGTGACTCCGCGCGTGGCCGACTATACGGAAGGGATTGCGGAGGTTCCGGCGGCGGGCGCGCGTCGGATGGTGCTGTATATCGGGTCGAGTATTGGGAATTTTGAGCCGGACGATGCGGTGGATGTTCTGCGCGAGGTGCGCAAGCGGCTGACGGCGGGAGATCTGCTGCTGCTGGGCGCGGATTGCGTGAAGGACCGCGAGACTCTGCTGCGGGCCTACGACGACGAGGCGGGAATTACGGCGGAGTTCAATAAGAATATCCTGGTGCGGATCAATCGCGAGCTGGGGGCGAACTTTAATCCGCGGCTGTTTCGGCACCGGGCGCGGTGGAATGAAGAGAAGTCGCGCATTGAGATACATCTGGAGAGCGTGACGGCGCAGGTGGTGAGGGTTCCAGCGCTGGACCTTGAGGTGCGATTTGCGGCGGGCGAGACGATCCATACGGAGAACAGCTACAAGTTCACCGCGGAGAGCATTGCGGCGATTGTGGAGCGGGCAGGGTTCAGGATGGAGCGCTGCTGGACGGATGAGCGGGATTGGTTTGGGGTTTATTTGGCGTCGGCTCGGTAGCGGTCAGCTAGCAAGCCCGGCTATAAAGCGGTCAGCTAAACGGCGGTCAGCTAAGAGGCGGTCAGCTAAGAAGATGCGGAAAAGCTACTTTCGAATAGCCGATGATCCGGGGAACTCGTCGTCAGAAACGCTGATCGATTCCCGCAAGCCGACTTCACAGGACTACTCCTGTAGAAGCAGCCCACCGGAAACTATGAGGGAGCCTCGCTGCCGAGGCCACAGCCACCGGTTCGCCATCGCATGTCCTTTAGGGCGCCGTTCGATGGATCCACTTCAATTCCGGCGCCAAGTACCATGCCCCAGAGGATTAGACCGTAACCGAACTGCGCTGCAAAGACAAAGAAGTCTTCTTCCAATTTGCAACCAGACCTATAAGCAAACCGTGAGCCATATGATTTGACATTAGATCGCGTGCCAATCGTCAAATTCGGGAACTGGTGCTTGAAATAGTCCGTTAGATTATCCGTATTCGGGTCCTGGATTTGGTATGCCGATGCAAAAAAACGATGGTTTTGCGTGAGAATCTTCTTTGTCTCTCGGTAATAGAGAGCGTGCGCTAACTTCTCGCCGATAGTTTGTACTGCCTCGTTCATTGCGGGCTTACGGGCTAGCGAAATCGCGACTGGGGATGGTGCATAGAGTCGCCCAACACGGTAGACCGGCTTCTGCTTTGTGACGTCTGGTAGCGCCTCCGGATACCGCTTCCTTATCTCTTCTCCGAGATGCAGTAACCGATTCCGATCTTCGGCGGTTCGGTTTGCCTCGTTGAAGTCGAGAAGCATCGAGTAGTAACCGAAGATCGTGTCGTGCCTCGAAGTTCCGTTGTTGCATTGGTTGCAAGACGGAAACTCAAACTGGTCCGGCCAAAAGCCGACCGGAAAGCACGCTTTAGGCGGTATGTGATCCAACGTCGTTGCCGGCCTAGTCCCGCCGCAAAAGCAGCAAAGGGGATGCTCCATGAGAAAGTGCTTTTTTCTGCTGATCCTTGGCATGCCATCATCATGGAGCGCCGCAGCAACCAAGTGCAACCGCTGCCCCGGCAGACCTCGAGACAACTTCCAGCCAGTAACGAGAAACGGGCTTGTGGGAACTTACCAAGCGTCGGCTCGTGGGTTGTTGGCGATTTGGAGACTATCTTCGAGGGGGCTTGCTTGGCTCTTCCGATGTTGAATGACGGCGATTCAGTTGGTGCGGATTTTCTTAGCGGTTGCGGGTGTAGTTGCCGCTTTTGCCGCCGGTTTTTTTCTCTAGCGTAATTTCGCGGATGACTATGCCTTTGTCTAGCGCCTTGCACATGTCGTAGATAGTTAGGGCGGCGATGGAGGCGGCGGTTAGGGCTTCCATTTCTACTCCGGTGGGCGCTGTGGTGGCGGCGGAGGCCGTGATCTCGATGCCGCCTTTGACGATGGTTGTGGTTACGTCGGCGTGGGTGAGGGGGAGCGGGTGGCACATGGGGATAAGCTCGGATGTGCGCTTGGCGGCCTGGATGCCGGCGATGCGTGCGATCTCCAGCGGATTGCCCTTGGGGTTGGCGGGCAGGGCCTTGAGCACCTTTGCGGACATGGCGACGAAGGCGCGGGCCTCGGCGGTGCGATGCGTGGCGGGCTTGGCGGTGACGTCGACCATGCGGGCGCGGCCTTTGCTGTCGTAGTGGGAGAGCTTCTTCATACAAGACAGAGTACTAGAGCTGCAGGGCCGTTACGATGTCTCCGGCGGCGAGGGCGGCTCCTTCGGGCACGACGAGAAAGCAGTTTGTCTTTGCGGCGGCGGATTGATCGCCTGAGCCCTGCCATGGAGTGAGCTGGATGGTGGCGCCGCCGATGGACGATTCGAGATGTGCGGGCAGGAAGCGGGTGAGGTTGGGTTTGGCATCGACGGGCTGCTGGAGGCGGGCGAGGGCAAAGTGGGGGCCGAGGGAGGTTTCTCCGGCGAGTGCGGCGAGGAGCGGCGCGGCGAAGAGGGTGAAGGTGACGAGAGTGGAGACGGGATTGCCGGGGAGTCCGAAGAAAGGAAGCTGACGGCTGATCGATAGAGGGAGTTGTCCGAAGACGACGGGACGGCCGGGCTGGATGCGGGCTCCGGTGAAGGAGAACTTTGCGTTCAGGTTGGCAAGCGCCTGTTCGACGAAGTCGTATTTACCCATAGAGACTCCGCCGGAGAGGATGAGCAGGTCGCAGTCGAGGGCGGCGCGGATGGCGGCTTCGCTGGCGTCAAGGCTGTCGGGGACGGCGGGGCGGAGGATGGGGACGCCGCCATAGCGCGTGATCTGCGCGGCGAGTGAATAGCTGTTGGAGTTGCGGATTTGAAAGGGCAGGGGTTGGCTGTGGATGGGGACGAGCTCGTCTCCGGTGGAGAGGATGGCGACGCGAGGCCGCGGGAAGACGGAGAGGGTTGCGTATCCGCAGGCGGCGGCGAGCGCGATGTGCTGCGGGCCGATGTGCGTGCCGGGGGGGATGAGCGTGGCTGCGGCGCGGGCCTCAGCTGCGGCGGGGACGATATTGTCTCCGGGCGCGAGGGTGCGTGTGGGGATGATATTGGATGCGCCGGTTACTACGTTCTCGACCATGAGGACGCAGTCGGCTCCGGTGGGGACGGGCGCTCCGGTCATGATTTCGATGGCCTGGCCGGAGGCGAGAGGCGGGCCGGACCAGGCTTCTCCGGCGCGGACGCGGCCGACGAGGGTGAGCGGCGCAAGCAAGTCGAGATCTTCAGAACGGACGGCGAAGCCGTCTCGCGTGGAGCGGGCGAAGGGCGGCTGGTCACGGTCGGCGACGATGGGCGCGGCGAGCGTGCGGTCAAGGGAGTCGAGCAAGGGGACGGATTCCGGGCGCGCGGGCCGGAGGGAGGCGGCGTATTCACGAACCGAGCGAGCGGCGGCGGCGTAGCTGAAGATAGATTTACTCACGCACAAATTGTAGACAAAAGCCGAAGGACGCTCACAGGGGAGCGTCCTTCGGATGGATACGGCTTCAGGAGCCGGGGTGGATTATTTGTGGTGGTACTTGGACTGGACCTTGGTGCCGAGCTGCGCGAGGATGGCTTTGGCATCATTCGCGAAGGGGCCGTTGGGGGCGAGCTCAATATACTTCTGGTAGGCCTCGGCGCAGCCCGGAGGGGCGACGATCTTGCCGGCCTTGTCGACGGTGGCGTGGTTGATGAGGGCCTTGCCCTTGAGGTAGTAGGGGATGGGGCTGTTGGGATTGGCGGCGATGGCCTTGTCGGCGGCGGCGACGGTAGCGTCGATTTTGCCGAGGCGGTCCATCATGATGGCCTCATTGCCGTAATACATGGCGGCGTTCTTGGGGTCGGCCTTGACGGCGGCATCATACGCGGCCTGGGCCTGGTCCACCTTGCCAATATCGGCAAGGATTTCGCCGAGGCTGTTGTCGGCGGCAGCCTCGATGTCCAGGTTGGGTTTTTTGGTGGCGGCATCGACACTGATGGCCTTCTGGAACGAGGTGGCGGCATCGGGGTATTTCTTCAGGCCCTTCTGGGCGCGGCCCAGCTCGACCCAGAGGACGGAGGCATCGGGCTTAAGGGCGGTGTCGCGGGTCATAAGTTCCTCGGCCGCGGCGTAGTTCTTGTTGTTGTTGTCCTCACGCGCTGTTTTGAGGTCGGCGTTGAGGTTCTTGATTTTGGCGTTTTCCTTGGAGATGCTTTCGTTGGCCTTTTTTGCAGCTTCGTAGGCCTTCTTCTCCTCGGGGTTCATCTTGGCGATGTAGTCGGGGCGGGAGAGATCGAAGTTCTGCTCCTTGTCGGCGCCGGCGGCAACGATGATGTTGGTGGCCTGATCGACGGGCTGCCCTTTTTTGTTAAATAGCGTGAAGTAATACGTTCCGGGGGCGATGCCGGCGCCTTTGTAGTCGCCGTTCTCATCGGTGGTGAAGATGTACTTGGCGGTGGTGCCATCGGTACTGAGCTTGACCTGCACGCCGACCAGTGGGACGTCGAGCGGGTCATTCACATGGCCGTGCACTTTGGCGGTGTTCTGAGCCAGCAGCGACGGCGCAGCGGCGACGATGAGCAGGGCCGCGAGCAGCGACGCAAGCCAGATTTTTGTCTTACGCATGGTGGTTATTCTCTCCTTCAGAATCGTACTTTCCGGGAGGGCATCGATTATGCCTCCCGCCTTACCAAGCTTGTATGAGTGTAGGGGATGGGGTCGGACGAGCCGGCCTCCCGAAACGCGCGCAGACGGAGCACGCAGCTCTCACATTCACCGCAGGCCAGGTCCGCGCAGGCATAGCAGGACCACGTTAAATGGAAGGGCGCACCGAGTTCAAGGCCGAGAGTCACGATCTCCTTCTTCCTTAGATGGATCAGGGGCGTGGTGATGGTGATGCTTCCTTCCTTTGTACCCGTCCGGATGAGCTGCTGAAAAGCCTGGTAGTATGCGGGGCGGCAGTCGGGGTATCCGGAGCTGTCCTGCTCGACGGCGCCGATGAAGACGGTTTCCGCGCCCAACACCTCAGCCCAACTGACGGCGGCGGCGAGAAAGTGCGCGTTGCGGAAGGGCACATAGGTGACCGGGATGGAGGCTCCGATGGGTTCAGTGGCCGGGGCCCTGGGGATCTTGATGTTGGCGTCAGTAAGCGCGGAGCCGCCGATGCGGCGGAAAAGATCGGTATTGAGGTGCAGGAAGTCGCGCAGCCCAACGGCTTTGGCGACGGCTCGGGCGGCCTGCAGCTCACGCGCCTGGGTGCGCTGCCCATAGCTGAAGTGCAGTCCGTAGGCTTCAAAGTCGCGCGCGGCGAGGGCTGCGCAAACAGCGGAGTCCATGCCTCCGGAGAGGCTGACGACAGCACGCGGGCGATTGAGGGCCATGCTCACTATATTAGTGCAAACCCGGAAGGTGTGTGCCGGGTTGCGGCGGGGGCAGAGCGAGATCAGAAGAAAGAACCCGGCGGGTGTGGGGGGCACACCTGGTTTGGGGAAGATTTTCAGGAGCTAGGCGGAGGCGTCGGTCTGGTTGAGTTTTTGGCGGAGGCTGCCGGCCAGCTCGGCCATGAGGCGGAGCTTGCTGGCGAGATGTGGCGGCAAGGAGGGTTCGGCGAGGGCGAGCTGGGACTGCAGCAGGAGGCCGGCGACGGTATCGCGGAGATTGCTTTCAAGCGAGGTGGTGGCGGCACGTGCGGCGACGGCCTGCTCCAACTGGCGGCGGCTGAGGGCGGAGCGGATTTCGCGGACGAGGCGTCCGCAGCCGGAGATGGCGAAGTTGATTTCCAGCGGGATGGCGAGGCCGGTGTTACGGAAGATGGCGTCGAGTTCGCCGCCTGCGGCGTCGAGCAGAGAGCTGTCGAGCACGACGAGGGCGTAGCTCTGGCGCCGCAGTGCGGCAAGGGCGTCACGACGGCATGTGGCGGTGTCAACCACGAGGCTGAACTGTTTGGCGACGACTGCCGCGCAGTTTTCAGCACCGGCAATGGCGGTGATGAGCAGCAGGTGCTCGGGCCGGGAGGATTCCTGCGAAACGGGGTGGGGCGAGATATGTTCGGGCATGGGGGGTGTCCTTTCGCAGTGCAGAACGAACCTGATTAGCGGATGCCGGCCGGCGTTTCGCCGATGCCGTATTCCTTGAGCTTGCGGTAGAGCGTTGTCTTCCCGATCCCGAGGAGGCGAGCGGCGGTGAGCTTGTCGCCGTTGAGTTGACGCAGGGTGTCGAGGATGGCCTGGCGTTCGAGGTCGGCGAGCGGGGTGACATCCGAGGCCTGGGAGGATTTTTTTTCTTCGGCGGAGGAGAGGGTGCGCCAGGTGTGAAGGTGGAAATCCTGGAGCTGGGTGGGCAGGTCGCTGAGGCGCAGGACGGGGCCGGAGCAGAGGGCACAGGCGCGCTCGATGGAATTCTCAAGCTCGCGGACGTTGCCGGGCCAGGCGTATTCGCTCATGGTGCGCAGGGCGTCGTCGGAGAGGGTGTATTTGGTGCCGTTGTTGCGGCTCATGCGGTTGAGGAAGTGGGCGGCGAGCAGCGGGATGTCTTCGCGGCGGTCGCGCAAGGGTGGAATGCGCAAGGCCACGACGTTGAGGCGGTAATACAGGTCCTTACGGAAGCGTCCCTGCGCCACCATGGTGGCCAGATCGCGGTTGGTGGCGGCCAGGATGCGGCAGTTGATGGGCACACGGTGCGTGGCGCCGACGGGGCGGATCTCCTTTTCCTGCAGGGCGCGGAGCATTCTGGCCTGGAGGTCGAGGGGCATCTCGCCGATTTCGTCGAGGAAGACGGTTCCACCTTCGGCGGACGCAAGCAGGCCCTCCTTGCCGCGGGTGGCTCCGGTGAAGGCCCCCTTGACGTGGCCGAAGAGCTCGCTTTCGATCAGTGTGGGGACGAGCGAGCCGCAGTCGACGGGGAGAAAGGGCCGGGTGGAGCTGGGGCTGTTGGAATGAATGGAGCGCGCGATGAGTTCCTTGCCGGTGCCGCTTTCGCCGAGGATGAGGACGGGGTGAGTAGTCTGGGCCACCTTGGAGAGGATGCGGTAGATCTTCTCCATCTCCGGGCTGTTGCCGATGAGGTTGCCGAGGCCCTGCTGGCTGCGGAGCTTCTCACGCAGGCGTCGGCTGGCGGTGTCCACGCTGCGGCGCTCCGCGGCGCGGGCGAGGACAGTGGCCAGTTCGTCAATTTCGAAGGGCTTGGAGAGGTAGTCATTGGCGCCGGTGCGCATGGCTTCAACCGCGGAGGTGACGGTGGCGTAGGCGGTCATGACGATGACCGCGATCTGCGGGTGAAGCAGCCGGACCTCCTCGAGCAGCTCAAGGCCGGCTCCGGCGGGCGACTTGAGGTCGAGGATAAGGATATCGACACTGTTGCCGCGGAGCAGGGAGCGGGCGGCGGCGAGATCGCTGACCCCGAAGGGTACGAAGCCGCGGGCGGCGGCGATTTCACAACATGCGGAGCGGACGGTGGGATCTTCGTCGACGATGAGGACATGCATGCGTCCTGAGCGCGTGGAACCGGAGGCGGACGGGGGGGGAGATGTCTTCTTCATAAATGAATCTTGGATGGAAGTTAACGGCATTCTAGGCGGCCTTTCGGGGCGGAGTCAGTAGCGAAGGTACCGTTAGGGGGTGAAAGGTACGTACCGGAAGTAATGTTTGCTTCCATGCTATGGATCAGGGGGATGCTGAGATCGAAGCAGGCGCCGCGTGCGGGGGGTGAAGACAGACGAATGCTACCTCCTGCAGATTCAAGCAGATGGCGGACAGTGCTGAGACCCAAGCCGCGGCGGTGCGGGGAGGAAAGCCCGGGGGAAGGCTGTCCGGGAGCCGGGGCGGGGCCGGAGCGGGTGGTAAAGCCGAAGTCGAAGACCTGGCTGTGAAGCCGCTCGGGGATGCCGGGGCCGTTATCGATAACGGAGAGCACGACGCTGCGGGGAGGGCCGATGGGGGCCGGGCTTTCGGGGTCGAGGAAGCTGTGGCCGTCGCCGTACTGGGCGGCAATGCGGACGTGGCCGCCGGAGGGCATGGCGTCCGCGGCGTTGCGCACCAGGTTGACGAGGATGCGGGTTAGGTCTTCAATGGCCAGCGCGGTGCGTCCGGCGCAGGGCATGGTGGCGATGGAGAGCTTGATGGCGGGTCCGGCGATGGCGGCGAGCAACGGCTGCAGGTGGCGCAGCTCGGCGGCTAGGTCGGTGACGGGCACGGTGGGTATGGGGACGGGCCTGGCTATGGGGAAGGCTGCGGGGGAGGCTGTAGCTTCGAGGGTCGAGCGTGACGGAGGCAGGACGGGCAGGTCCTTAGTCTGGTCCCAAGTCTGGTCCCAGGTCTGGTCCCAGGTTTGGTCTTCGGACTGCTGGAGGATCTTTTCCAAGAGCTGGGCGGCGGCTTTTGCGAGGCCTTCCAGCTCCGGGGCAATGTGGCCGTGATTAAGGCCGAGGACACCGGGCGCGGAGAGCAGGTCGCCGTAGAGCATGAGACTGGAGAGAACGTTGCGGGCGTCGTGGGCGAGGCGGTCGAGATTTTCAGTCCGGGCCGGGACGGGTTTGGAGGCGGGGACGAGGCCGGCGCCGGGGCCGATCCCGGAGGCGGGTTGGGATGCCAAAAAAGTGCCCGCTCCTCGATTGGCCCCGGAATCGACATGGGGAACGAAGCGGGGAAGACGCGCCGGAGGTTTTTGAAGAGCGGGCATAGGAGGCATGTTTCCTTTCGGAGGAACTCGGAAGCCGGGAGCGACCCTGGAGTGCCGCCAGCCCAACTTCCTTGTCTCGTATAAGTACACGCGGCGTGCCAAAGTGGAATTAGTTCTTAATTGACACAAAATAAATGGTTTAATGCTGGATGGCGAGGGATGGGGTGGTGCGGGGATTTGTTCCAAAACGGGACAGGCGGCGGGGTGGATTATGGGTAAGCTATTGAACGCAAGTTAGTTATGGGGAGAGTCGGGCGATTGTTCCGAAATGGGGCGGGTCTGAATTGGGAATGGGGTGGGACTGAGTCGGGAAAAAGCAGATTCGCAACTCAGGAAGAACGTATCGGGAGTGTAGATTGCCGTTCGCTCTCATCACTGGAATCAAGAGCGAGACGTGGGGCACGCCTGACCGGTAGGTTGGACTGCGTTTGAGATGTGGCCAGCCACCAATCGGCGCTAACAACTGAGGGTGAGGGAGTGGAAGGTGTGTGCCGGATGGTAGCGGATAAGTCCTCGCGGCATGGTGAGGTCTGAGAGTGACGCCTCCCACCCTTCGCGCGATGAGGCTGCGCGAAGGATGGGGCACCCTAAGTTGTTGTTAGGTTAAGGGTTGGCCACCCGGCAAAGACGTTCATGTGCAGCCAGTTCTGCGTGCCTCCCATTTCGCTCAATTGCTCGCCCCCCTGGCCGACCACGTAGGCGTTCTGGATGGCGAAGCCGTTCGAGGACAGGTTGCAACTGAAGCTGGATAGGGTTCCCTTGGCGATGCGGTCGCCGTTGCCGTCGTAGACATAGCCGTAGGTCTCTCCGGAAATCAGGCTGTGCACGGCGCAGACGCGGCCCTCGCCGTCGTAGATGTAATCATTGACCCGCCACACGCTTGTCAGTGGTCACGACATCACTCCTCTAAAAAAGTACAAAAATGAAAGCACGCCGAGTAAGGCAATCACAAGCCACCATTTCGAACTTCGCCAAGCTGCAATTATCGCAAACACTACAGAAATTCCGATCACTCCAAACCAGATGATAAGCCCATACGGTCTGAGCATTGCATCCAGGAATGTGTGGACGGGCTTGGGTGAAAATAAGGCCAGCCAAAAGATCACCAAACTGAAAATAGCAACTAGTCCAGCCCAATTACGTCGGAAGGCCAAGGCGTTCATTGGTTATATTCTCCAAAGTGGGCCAACGGTGAATACATGGGATTGTGTTCTCCGAAATGCATGCTACCGTTAACTTGCGGTACACCGTTTTTCGGAGGCACAAAGCCGCGATTCAAAATGAAGTGTCCGGAATTGGCACCTGTCCTTGGATCGCCAGGAGAGCGGAATTCGTCAGATCCGAAGTCGAGTCCGACCGGCCAATAATGAAATCCCGCTGATTGGATTGCGCTTCTTGCTTCGTCAAGAACTCCTGAGAACGTAAATGTCCCGGCTTCTGTTTGGCCCGCCTCCAGTTTGCTGTTGGTTAGCGTGTAAGTGAAACCGGAGAGTGCTCCGCCATTTGCCCATCCTGCATCCTGGAATGTGTTGTCTTTGTCACCGTTCTTATTTGTTGAGTTATTGAATATTCCCATGGAGCTGGTTTGTCCACCGTTATTGGAAAAGAACACACCGCTTCCGTTCGCGCTTCCGGTGTAAGCCTGACCCGTATTGATATCCATTAAACCGCCTTGGCCATCGCTCCCAATTTGAATTGCTGCGGACGATCCGCTCTCCAGTTGCACATTGGCCTGTATGACCGATCCATCAGTCGAGTTGAAGCCGACGAACCGCTCTCCACAAGGAGCATCACCGTCGCCACAAGACAGAAAAGAATCCAGACCTGTGGGGTCCGTGAGAGTCAAAGGAGCGTTGGTGACGTAGGCGTATTTGTTGAGAGTTTGTGGATTCTCGGGATGCCCGCCTAGCGGGTCGGGTGACACGAAACGCCCCGCGGTGGAACTGTAATACCGCGCGAGGAAGAAGTCGTTGCCGGACTCGCCGTCATGTTCTTTGGTCGTGTAGTGGTGCTCGGTGGCGTCGGGGCAGGTGCCGCTCGGGGTCAGCTCGTCTCCGTAGGCGAGGCTGGCGTAGGTGGAAAGGCAGGTGCCGTTCGGAACCGTCTCCACCCGCTTGGTGCCCAGCCAGTCGGACAGGGCAAAGTAGGTGGTTCCGCCTTCGTAGGTGGCCACCAGCTTGCCGCCGGCAAATACGTTCATGTGCAGCCAGTTCTGCGTGCTTCCCATTTCGCTCAATTGCTCGCCTGCCTGGCCGACCACGTAGGCGTTCTGGATGGCGAAGCCGTTCGAGGACAGGTTGCAACTGAAGCTGGACAGGGTTCCCTTGGCGATGCGGTCGCCGTTGCCGTCGTAGACATAGCCGTAGATCGCTCCGGAAATCAGGCTGTACACGGCGCAGATGCGGCCTTCGCCGTCGTAGATGTACTGGTTGGTGGTGTCGTTGAGCACGTTGCCTGCGGCCGCGTCGTCGGCCCCTCACATAATAATCTCTGGTCTGAAAAGCGAGACCTGGGGCTCCCGGCACTCACCTACAGCCCCACTCAAGCAAAAAACGCTTGAGTGGGCCACCCGCGTGTCATGTCGCTTGTTGCCCAGAATTCGATAGCCAAAATGCCGCAACTCCAATTACTAGAGAATAGATAATTGTAAACATCATCGCGATGCTTCGTGTATCGATGGCTTGCAACGTTAAAGCAGGTATAGTGATAAGAAAAATGCTCCAAGCACAGAAGCGGACTATACGTCTCCATGGCGGCTTTCGCCTGAGAGTCGGCGATCCCCAATATTTCCAAAGAAACACATTGATCGTGAAGACGACAAACATATAAATGAAAATAAGGCGCGCCGACTGTGCTTTATGAAGGATGGAGATCACTGCGGCTAAGATATAAAGGCAATCAAATAGAATCATTACAAAGAACTTTTTATGCATAACATCTGATCTCCATAAATGAGTTAAAGATAACAGCGTTCTAGTCGCGAAGCCGCGTCGTTACATGGTGATCAATGCATCTGTTGCTTGTCCAGTCCGCCGCAACTACTAAGTTGCATGCAGTTTTGTATATCTTTCTTTTGTGGCTGCGATTCATTATTGAGTTGGTTCACATTCTGCTTTTGCTGCTGCTGACGATTTTCCCCGTGGGAGAAATCCAACAACGTATGGATATCAACTAGCGTTCCTTTCAGTTCTTCGACAAGTGTTCCTGCGACGGTTTTTGAGCCTAGTGATTCAACGGCGGCGGCAGCTGCCCCTGCTTTTGGATTGCCAGTTTTTGCCAAGGTAGCGAGACCTAATACTGTAGTAGCTGAGATAGTAATATCAGCCGTTTCTTGAGATCCCTTGGCTATATTCGAAGGCATGACTGACCCAAACATTTCGGCGTATCCTGCCATTGTCTGACCGGTACCAGAAATTCCCAAATAGGCTGCGCCCGCTGCACCTGCAAGATTCGTCACCGGACTCGAAGCGCCGGCCGCCCAAGCCGCTGCCAGTTTAGCTTGTCCGTCGTTTGCGTCTACGAATCCGGTGACAAACATGGTAAGTCGGTCCCAGCCCGATAGCGGGCAATCCGGAGGACATCCGTGACCATCAGTATCAAACCGACTGAGCGGGTCGTTCCCTACATATTCATAAAGATTCAAACTCTGCGGATCACCGAAAGTAGCATAAGGCACGGCTTCCGCGCCGCTGGCCCAGTCGGGGCTGATGAATCTTCCTGCGGTCGAGCTGTAGTACCGTGCGAGGAAGAAGTCGTTGCCGGATTCGCCATCGTGTTCCTTGGTTGTGTAGTGGTGCTCGGTGGCGTCGGGGCAGGTGCCGTTGGGCGTGAGCTCGTCCCCGTAGGCGAGGCTGGCGTAGGTGGAAAGGCAGGTGCCATTCGGAACCGTCTCCACCCGCTTGGTGCCCAGCCAGTCGGACAGGGCGAAGTAGGTGGTCCCGCCTCCGTAGGTGGCCACCAGCTTGCCGCCGGCAAATACGTTCATGTGCAGCCAGTTCTGCGTGCCTCCCATTTCGCTCAATTGCTCGCCCGCCTGCCCGACCACGTAGGCGTTCTGGATGGCGAAGCCGTTCGAGGACAGGTTGCAACTCCATGTTGTGATCGTTCCCTTGGCGATGCGGTCGCCGTTGCCGTCGTAGACATAGCCGTAGATCGCTCCGGAAATCAGGCTGTGCACGGCGCAGACGCGGCCCTCGCCGTCGTAGATGTACTGGTTGGTGGTGTCGTTGGTCACGTCTCCCGCCGCGTCGTAGGCCCAGTTCAGCGTGGACGAGCTGGTCTTGACGATCTGGTTGTTGTTGGCCGTGCTCATGTTCGCCAGCCACGATTGCGGCGCTGGCGCGGAGGGCGAGCCGGAGGTGGCCTGTGCGACCCGGTCGCCGAAGGCATCGTAGCTCCAATGTCCCCCACACAAGCAGCTTGTGTGGGACAACTGCCCGTTTGGTAATTGTTTCAGGCTCTCTGACTACATGTGACAATCGCCCGCGCTATAGGTTTCATTTCTGTCTGCGCCTCAAACCGGAAGCTATCAAAGCGTGGGTTTGGGTTACTGCAGGGAACGCAAGAGCTATGCCAAACCAAATATGGCGTAAGTAGAAAAATACACACGCATTGAACCCGCAGCTGAATGCCAGCAAAACTTCGCCCCAAAATTGCGCACGTTTGCTTTTCGTGAAATAGCCAACATACAAGACGCTAATGCATATAAACCAGGATGCCCAGATAAGAGGTTCGAGGACGCTCATCTTGTTCTTAGACGGAGCGCTACTGCTCCGACGATGTTTACGAGTAAAAGGCTAATGATTCCAACAAGAATAATATCTGACAGCTTCAACCAGCCCAGTGCCAAGAAGAGGCCCAGCGAAACGATCGTTGTGAGGTTAACGATAAGCATAAATTTCTTGGCATTCATTTGCTGTTCCTCCATCGTTTGCAGTCATCATCTGGATAGCTGTCATGGGATTTTCGTGCCATCCTGACATCTCTTTCTACAGCTTGGTATAGTCTGCAGAATTCGACCGTAAAGGCTTTTAGTTGCAGGCGTTTTGTGTCGAGCAATTTCCCGCTTTATTTTGTTGTTGCTGCTCCTGCTGTTGTCGCTGTTGAATAATGTTCTTGGTCGCCTCGCCGGCTTCAGCGCCGCTTAAACCGGCTTCCCCAATCTTGATAGCCTTTGCGGCGGTGCTGCCTTTGAGCATATCGGAAGCGTTGGCGCCTGTTATCGCAAAGTCAGCAATGGCTCCAGCTGCCGCACCTTTCTCCGTGTTTCCGGTTACCGCGGTTGTAACTTGCGCAGCTGGATTTGCAACTGCGTCGAGGCCTTTGGTCGCTTCCGAAACATCTGTATTGGTAGCCGCTCCAGCGATATTTGTAACGCCCTTTACGATTGACGCTGTTGAACCTTGCGCCAAGAATACGACGCCAGCAGTAGCAAGGCCGCTGCTTCCAACTTCGGTAGTCCCCGCAGCAAGCAACCCGGCTGTTCCGACCGCTATTTGGCCTGCACCCTTCAACGCCTGCATGGTTCTAGGGTGATCCGCAGCATATTGCTTTGCAGAATTGACGAGGCAAGTAAGACACATCCATTGATGACCGTTTAAATCAGCTTTAGCAAATGGGTTGTTGCCTACGTAAACATACAGATTCAAACTCTGCGGATCACCGAAAGTAGCATAAGGCACGGCTTCCGCGCCGCTGGCCCAGTCGGGGCTTATGAATCTTCCCGCGGTGGAGCTGTAGTAGCGCGCGAGGAAGAAGTCGTTGCCGGATTCGGCGTCGTGTTCCTTGGTTGTGTAGTGGTGCTCGGTGGCGTCGGGGCAGTTGCCTGAAGGCGTGAGCTCGTCTCCGTAGGCGAGGCTGGCGTAGGTGGAAAGGCAGGTGCCGTTCGGAACCGTCTCCACCCGCTTGGTGCCCAGCCAGTCGGACAGGGCAAAGTAGGTGGTTCCGCCTCCGTAGGTGGCCACCAGCTTGCCGCCGGCAAATACGTTCATATGCAGCCAGTTCTGCGTGCTTCCCATTTCGCTCAATTGCTCGCCCGCCTGGCCGACCACGTAGGCGTTCTGGATGGCGAAGCCGTTCGAGGACAGGTTGCAACTGAAGCTGGACAGGGTTCCCTTGGCGATGCGGTCGCCGTTGCCGCTCATGGTGAACTCAATGCGAAATGGGCGGCGGCGCCGTCGCGGGCGGTCCGGTTCGGCTTCCGCGGCGGGAAGGATGCGAGCATCACCGAACTCGTCGTGCCGGAGGTTGGGGCCAAGTAACGGGGCAAGGCTACGGCCCGGGCAAGCCCGCCAAGTGGTCTTGCCGCTCACTTCCACCAGGAATATCCGACGCTGAATTGCAGCGTGATGTTAAGCCCGGGATTGTGGTCGCCTAACCCTGCATTGGAGATGTGTACGAACTTCATCGCGAATTCGAGGCTGCGGCGCTTGCTGACGAAGATGTTCTCGCCTATGTCAACCTGCGGTGTAAAGTTGATGACGCTGGTGCTTCCGCCGAGCAATGGGAACTTATGGTTGGTCCAGAGCAGGCCGCCACCCAACTGGGCCCACGGTTGGAATCGGTGGCCTTCATCGTGTTCAAAGTTCCAACGGAAAAGCGCAGGGGTTACCGAGGCGCCATATCGTTGATATGGCCCCCAATGGAATGGCAACGGAGCTCGGTTAGGGAAATCCGACGAGTACACATATTGAGTTTGGCGGGGATAATTGGCTAGCCAGAACGGAATAACTTCAAGTATAGCTTCGCCTCGTCCGCGCAATACCCGTGGGCCATGAATTCCTGTAACCATTCGCCCGATCTCGAAACCTTCGTTGAAGAGATTGAGCTCGACGCCGTAGCGTACTACGCCATAATGTACTTCATACGAAGGCACAAAGCCGGCAGCAAAGAAGCCACCGAACTGCCATAATGGTTCGGATGATTCGCCTTTTACATGCGATGAAGTTCGGCCGGGGGTGGTCTGAGCGTGCGCTTCTCGGCCAGAAAAGATCAGCAACGAGCTTATTAACAAAATTGCAATGTTCAGGCCGATTTGGTAACGGCTCTCTCTCAAGGCTGGCACTCTTCAAGCTCCCTGGTTGTTTGTTGCTGCTTCTTATGCTCCCCCCGGTTTATGCTGCCGCCGTACCTCGATCGCGTGTCTGCGGTTACTCCTACAGCCTGCGGGATATTCCGGTGAATGGATATCATGTTCCTGTAGAGATTTATCGCCCGAACGGGTCCGGCCCGTTTCCGCTCGTTTTTGTGCTGGTTGGCTCGGCCGGGGCGCTTACCAGGCGCTCGGTAAAACAGCCCGCAACCGACAATTTTGGCGAACAGCAACTGGCGAGCCACTGCTTCCTTGTCGTGCTGCCGCACTACCTCGAAGCCGTTGGACGGAAGAGTCTTACGTCGCGTGAGGAAATCATCGCTCGGTTCCCGGAGCTCTTGTCTGCGGCGGCGACTCTGCTTGACGATGGGGAAACACGACCGCGGATGAAAGGACGGCCCGTTTTTATTCTTGGAGATTCGCTGGGAGGATACATCGGGGTTGCACTTGCCCTGAGGCGCAGCGAAGTCACTGCCGTCAGTGAGGTCAGCGCCGGCAGGCCCAAGGGATACGATCTGGCGAGAAAGAATGAGCCGCGAATCCTGATCTCCCACGGCAGCGCGGACGCCGTCGTGCCGGTATCTGAAGCGCAAAAGCTGAGGCAATATTGCATCGCCCATTCTATTCCTGTGGTTATGAACATCTATCCTGGTGAAGGTCATTACCTCTCGCAAACAATTCAGCAACGCATAATTCTGCGTAGTATCAAATTCTTTCTAAATAACCATCAGGCGCCCGACCGGAGAGCAAACCGGTCCGATCAGGCACCCAGAAAGTAACTGCAAAAACGATCATCTTATCAGCCCTTCGCCCGCTAATATGGGCAGGTCTCCGACGATCCCTGGTCATTCGTGGTGATATAGCATTCGTGCAGACCATAGTCTGCAGCAGCAAGCAGTCTGTTGTTCGTTGGGTCCCAAACGGTGAGTACGGTGATTCCCCAGTTCGTAGGCGCCGGGACATAGAATTGCGTCGACGAGGATGCCATGCCCTGGTAGCTTTCGCCACCGTTACCGCTTGTATCGTAGGCTCCCGAATCCAGCGCGTAGGTGGTCGGATAGCCGGAACCCGTGATGACAATTGTTGTTGGACAGGTGTTCTGCTGGACATTGTTCAGGTAATTGATTGTGCAGGTGATCTGTTGTTGGACCGATCCGCAATAGAGATCGATGCGGCCGTCGTTCGACACCGACGTCCAACCAACACTCGCGCCAGATGAACAGTTGGAGTCAGTCTCGGCTGCTGCTTCCCAGTCATCTGGGAGCGCGTCGGTCGTTTCGACATACTCGCCCTGGCTCCCGTCGTCTACGGGCCCGAAGCTTGTATTACAACCAGTGCTCCCTTGACTGCAGGGCAAATAGCTCGGATCAGCATAGCCAGTGACGGTGGCATCGGGCCATGCGCCAGAGCTGAGGTGCGTATAAACGCCAAATGAGCCGCCGCCGCCGCCGCCACCACCACTGCATCCCGACTGGAGCAGGGCTGTAACTGCGAGCGCGAGCGAAATTGCGAGAATGCGAGTGTATTTGCGCATCAGAGAGCTCCTTTCGCTGTTGCCGCACTCGCTTCCGGAGTACTGTTCTTCGCGGACGTGGTTTGTTTACGAATGCCGAGATCGTCAAACAAGTGATCAGCGGCGGGCAGGAGGTCAGCCACGCTGACAGAGCTCGAACGGCCCTGGATGATGTTGAGCATGAGAGTTTCCCGTCTTTGCTGTTCAGCCACAAGGGCCCCGCGGACTTGGCTCTGGTACTGGGCCCGCTCCTTATCGCTGAACTGGAAGTCGCTGCTGAAAGTCTTCATGTACAACATGGTCGTTGCGATGTAGCCCGCCTCAAGCGGACTCATATCCGGGCTCAATAGTTGGTGGTGTCCCTGCGCGTCGGGCGGCGCATGACTCACAAATAGCTGAGGGATTGCAAGGAAGAGGCGGACACGCAGCTTGCGAACCTCAGGCTGCGTGGTATGTGCCCATGCGGGCAAGCCAAGGGAATTGGCGAGGTTGTTGACAGCCGTGACTATGTCCTTTTCATGAATCGGTGGAAGCGTTCCCTTCTGGTATTCGGTCTGCGCCTGCACTACCCGGCGGGTGTAACCGAATGAGTCCGCAATTTGAGTTGGGATACCGGCATTCCTGAACATTTCATGAGCAAGGGCAACAGTGGCATCTGCGTCGCCGGCCCGTGATAATGCGACTTCTTCATTGGCGATGGCATAATCAGACTTGCCCCTGGAGGCTGTGGGTTGTGCATGCTGAGTCCCTGTGCCATTTGGGTAGGCATAGAGGCTGTAGCTTACCGTCAGCAATGCAATCAAGGCCAGGGAGGAAAGCAGGACGCTTGCGCGGAATTAGACGCATGTTATCTCCTTTTCAGACTTGGCGGTCTTTTTCGGTGACCTGTCCAGGTCGTCTTAATGACTACTGACTACTTTGCAAAAGCAGCTGGTCGCAGACAGAAGGAGGGACTACTACAGGTACTGCACCCTTCAACCGGCTCTAGCTAGACGACTACATCCGGAATACAACTCGAAATAATGCAGGAACGCATTCTTGGACAATTACCTTTCCTATGTCAATAGAAAAACAGTAGGTATTTCCACATAGCTATCGCCAAGAGATAAATAACATCCATATAATCAGCTATATACGTATGCTTTAAAAAACAAAGAAAATCGCTTTTCTTGGGCTTTGTAGCATCATGACGGATCTAATAATATGCGAGGCGGAAGGGGCGCCGAAGTACGGGGCCTTACAATTCAGAGGATGACTATGACGAATCGAGTAGAGACGAAGCAGGGTATGGCGAAGCAGTTTTTTCGAGCGGGGGAGCGGGCGGCGGGTGCGATGCGTGTGGTGCGGCTGACTCCGAACTACGTGGCTATGGCTGAAGGGTCGGTGCTGATTGAGGTGGGCAATACGCGGGTGCTTTGCAATGCGACGGTGGAGCAGGGGGTTCCGGCGTGGATGCGGAACAGCGGTCGCGGCTGGGTGACGGCGGAGTATGGGATGCTTCCGCGAGCGACGCTGACGCGGACGGCCAGGGAGGCGGAGCGGGGGAAGATTGGCGGGCGGACGCATGAGATTCAGCGGCTGATTGGGCGCTCGCTGCGCGGCGTGGTGGACATGACGGCTCTGGGAGAGCGGACGGTGATTCTGGACTGCGATGTGTTGCAGGCCGATGGGGGGACTCGGACGGCGGCGATTACGGGGGCGTGCGCGGCGCTGGCGATTGCGATGAATCGGATGGTGAAGTCGGGTGCGCTGAAGGCGAGCGCGCTGAAGCAACTGGTGGCGGCGACGAGTGTGGGCATTGTGGAGGACACGGTGCTGCTGGATCTGGCGTACGAGGAAGACTCGCAGGCCGAGGTGGACATGAACGTGGTGATGACCGAGGACGGCGGGCTGGTGGAGGTCCAGGCGACGGCGGAGCGGGGGACGTTTCCGCGGAGCCGGATGCTGGAGATGATGGACCTGGCGGAGGCCGGGATCAAGGAGCTGCTGGAAGCGCAGCGGGCGGTGATTGCAGGGGCGTGATGGTGGGCGTCGGTTGCCGGTTGTCGATGCGGCGGGGTGCGGTTGCGCTCTGAATGCCCGACGGTTTGTATAGTGGAGCCATGCAGAAGAGAATGCTCCGTTCCTTGCTGAAGATTTTCTTTGGGGTTGTTTGTGTCGCGTTGCTGAGCGCTGCCGCTCATGCAGCGCGATTTTCTGTGCACAGGATTTCGAAGCTGCCGGCGCTTCGCGCTCTGGCGATGCGCGTAGGCGGGCGCGTGCTGGTGACGCCGTCGGCTACGGCGAACAGCTTTGGGGGCAGGGACTATACATATCAGTGGCCGGGGACGTATTTCCGGGCGGCGTTTGCGGGGACGCGCGTTTACTTCAGGGTGGTGAAGGGCGAGGAGATTCTGCACGTCGTTGTAGATGGGCAGGAGAGCGCTCCGCTGGTGAAGCCGAGGCCGGGCGTGTATGAGGTTGCGGGGCTGGTCGAGGGGAAGCACCGGATCGGGGTGTTTGTGGCGACGGAGAGCCAGTCGGCTCCGGACACGTTTGGCGGCTTTGCGATTTCTGCGGGCGAGAAGGGGCTGAGGGTTGCGGGGCGGAAGCGGCAGATTGAGTTCATTGGAGATTCGTACACGGTTGGCTTTGGGAATCTTTCTGCGACGCGGAAGTGCACGAATGCAGAGGTGTGGAGCAATACGGATGACCCGAAGGCGTTTGGTCCGATGACGGCGCGGCACTATGACGCGGATTACCAGGTGAATGCGATTTCAGGACGCGGGATTGTGCGCAATTACAACGGGTTCAAGGGCGACACGGTGCCGGAGGCGTATCCGTATGTGCTGTTTGATAAGCAGCAGAAGTACGTGGACCCGAAGTGGCATCCGCAGGTTCTGGTGATTGGGCTGGGGACGAATGATTTTTCGACGGCGCTGAATCCGGGAGAGCCGTGGAAGACGCGGGATGCGCTGCATGCGGACTATGTGCCGGCGTATGTGAAGTTTTTTGACGCGCTGCGGGCACGGAATCCGAAGGCGTACATGATTGTGTGGGCCGCGGATGTGGCCCAGGGCGAAGTGGAACGCGAGGCGCAGAAGGCCGTGCAGGAGTTCGAGAAGCAGGGAGGCGGGAACATTTTGTTTCTGCCGGTCAGCGGCTTGCAGTTCAGCGCGTGCGACTCGCATCCTTCTCTTACGGATGACAAGGTGCTGGCAGGCAAGCTGGAGCATTGGATCGACGCGGACAGGGGAGCCTGGAAGCAGTAACAGGGGAAGTGGATTCGTCAATCTGTTAGATTTCTCGTCGAGATGAAAATGCGACGAATGCCGGTTTGGGCCGGTATTGCTCTTCTTGCTGCGGTTGTGCCTGCCGCGATGTTTGCGCAGGCTGGCGCGGCGCAACCTTTCGTCAAGCCGGTTCAGATCGAGGTGGATCTGAATGCGCGCAGCGGGCCGTTCCCGCCGATTTATGCGTGGTTTGGTTACGACGAGGCCAACTATACGACGTTGCCGCATGGGCGCGAGCTGCTGCGCGAGCTTCATGATCTGAGCCCGGCTCCGGTGTACATCCGTGCTCATAATCTGCTGACGTCGGGGAGCGGCAAGCCATCGCTGAAAGTCAGCTCGACCAATATTTATTCGGAAGACGCGAGCGGGCATCCCCATTACAACTTCAAGATTATCGACGGCATCTTCGATGCGTGGCGAGCGGCGGGTGTGCGTCCCCTGGTGGAGCTAGGGTTTATGCCGCGCGATCTGGCGGCGAGGCTGCCGAATCGTCCTGGCCAGCCGTACCAGGTGTATTTTCCCAAATCGACGATCTCGGGAGCGTCGAACAATCCGCCGAAGAGCTATGCGCGGTGGGAAGAGCTGGTGCGGGTTCTGACTGCGCACCTTGTGCAGCGGTACGGCCGTGCGGAGGTGCTGCAGTGGTACTTCGAGGTGTGGAATGAGCCGGACATCCCGTATTGGCACTCCACGCCACAGAACTACTTCAAGCTGTACGACTACACGGTTGCGGGCGTTCGCGCGGCGCTGCCCGGTGCGCGGGTCGGAGGTCCGGCCACGACCGGGCCCGGCAGCGGGAAGGCGTACCAGTTTCTGCGCGAATTTTTGCAGCATGTGGCGGCGGGGCACAGCGAGGCGACGGGAGGGTCGATTCCTCTGGACTTTATTTCCTTCCACGCGAAGGGATATCCCACGTTCCATAACGGCGAAGTGACGATGGGGCTGAATCATGAGCTGAACGACGTGAATCGCGGGCTGTCGCTGGTTGCGTCGCTTCCGCGCTTCCGGCATCTGCCGGTGATTTTGAGCGAGGCCGATCCGGAGGGCTGCGCGGCGTGCTCTTCCAAGACGAATCCGGCGAATGGCTATCGGAATGGGACGCTGTACCCGGCGTACACGGCGGCGGCGTTCAAGGCGATTCTGGACCTTCGGAAGCGCGATAAGGTCGATGTGATCGGGATGCTGAGCTGGTCGTTTGAATTTGAGAACACGGATTATTTCGATGGCTTTCGGTCGTTGGCGACGAATGGGATCGACAAGCCGATTCTGAATCTGTTTCGCATGTTGGGGATGATGTCGGGCGATCGGGTGCGGACGAGCAGCAGCGGGGAAGTTCCGCTGGATACGCTGGTTCATACTGGAGTGCGGCAGTCAGCCGATGTGGATGCGCTGGCGACGCGCGGCACGCACTCGGCGGAGGTGCTGGTGTGGAACTACCACGACGTGAATGCGCCGCAGCCTCCGGCTCCGGCGAGCATTACCGTCCGGGGGATTCCTGCCGGGGTGCATCGGGTGCTGCTTTCGTACTTCCGCATCGACCACACGCACAGCAATGCGTACACGGTGTGGCAGGCGATGGGGTCGCCGCAGCCTCCGGACGCCAAGCAGTATGCAAGGTTGAAGGCGGCGGGGCAGCTTGAGCTGTTGACCTCGCCGAAGTGGCTCGCTGTGCATGACGGGAAGGTTGAGATTACGACCAGCCTTCCGCACGAGTCGGTGTCGCTGCTTCGTTTGCATTGGGAATAGAGGGCGAGGGCGCTGCGCGAGAGCTGAGCGGCGCCTGCGTGAGCAGAGGCTGAACGGAGAAAGACGGAGCGAGAACGAGCGTGCGTGGCAGCCGGGTCAGGCGCGGTATTGGTCGTCGGTGACGTGTTCGAGCCAGTTGACGGTTTTGCCGTCGAGTTTTTCCTGAATGGCGATGTGGGTCATGGCGGTGGTGGGGGTAGCTCCGTGCCAGTGGCGTTCGCCGGGTGCGAACCAGATGACGTCGCCGGGGCGGATCTCTTCGACGGGACCGCCTTCGCGTTGCACGCGTCCGCAGCCGGCGGTGACGATGAGGGTTTGGCCGAGCGGGTGGGTGTGCCAAGCGGTGCGGGCTCCGGGCTCAAAGGTGACGCTGGCGCCGGCGACGCGGGCAGGCTCGGGCGCGGCGAAGAGCGGGTCAATGCGGACGGTTCCGGTGAACCAATCGGATGGGCCGGCGGCGGAGGGCTGTGTGCTGTTGCGTTTGATTTCCATAAGCATTCCTTTTCTATTTATGGTTCGTGGTTACGTGTGGTTCGTGGTTCCGCCATCCGATGCATGCGGCGGCGAGATTCAGCGGCCGACCATCGCCTCATTTGCATACGGGCCATAGGCTTCCGCAGTGTCAAAGAAGGTTACGCCGCGTTCGAAGGCGGTCTGAACGATTTTGATGGCCTGCTGCTTCTCAGTCGCGGGTCCATAGCCGTAGCTCAGACCCATGCAGCCGAGGCCGAGGGCGGAGACTTCGAGGTTGCTTTTGCCGAGTTTGCGCTTTTGCATATTGATCCTCATCCTTTGGCCGGTGTTTGCGCTTGATGGCCGTGCTTACAGTTCTAACGTAGCGGGTGGCGCGGGGTGGGTAGTTTCCTGATCCTGCCGATTATTTGCCTGATTCTGTCTTGGTATTGAATTTTGTGCACACCGGAGGTACGGGGGCAGGTCCCCCTCACAGGATAAAGTGTCTTCATGTCTGTTTGTTCGATGGGATCGTCCGCGTCCACCCGATCCTAATGTTTTAGGACGGAAGACCTTCGCCGCGATTTCTGCCGTCGAGGGCTTGAAGCTGAGTGCTGCCGGTAAACGGCGCATGAAAAAGACCGGACAGCTTACTCCAGGCCACCTTGCGGGTAAAGCGGTTTTCAAGACCGCCTGTTTCAACCACTCACACATCCCTCCGCGGGGCGCGGCGCGATCTTTCTTTAGGATGCCCCGCCTCCCGGATGTCCTCCCTCAAAACCCTCTTTCTTCAGATTTTTGCATCCGTCCAACCACTAGTAGGATCAAAATAGATATCTCATGAATCCACCGCCCGACGACCAGCCGCACCATCATCACAGCTTGCACTCCTTTCAGCGAACCCTGGAGAGTGCCAAGCGGACCATGATGTTCAGTGAGATTGTGAAGCTGGCCATTGACAGCTTCAAAACCAGTAAGGTGCGATTCGCTCTCACCGCGCTCGGCATGGTCATCGGCTCCGCCTCGGTCATCCTCGTCGCCACCATTGGCCTCACCGGAAAGCAGTACATCCTCAACGAACTCTCCAAGATCGGCACCAACATGGTCGATCTCAGCTACGCCGGCGGCGGCTCCGCGGGCGCCAACGTCACCTCCAACAACGACTTTCTCACCCGCGACGACGAGCTCGCCGTGCAGCAGCAGGTTCCGGCCGTCGCCTACTCCTCGCCGCTGCTCCAGATGCACGACCGTGTCGCCTTTCCCGGCGGTGTTGTTAAAGACGTACTGGTACTCGGTGTCAGCCCCGCATACCGCCAGGTCCGCAACCTGGTCGTGCTCTCCGGCCGCTTCTTCGACGAGGAAGACGAAACCACCCACACCAAGGTCGCCGTCGTCACCGTGCCCTTTGCCCGCCAGCGCTTCGGCAGCGCCGATGCCGCCATTAACCAGACCTTCCAGCTCCGCGGCATCCCCTTCACCATCGTCGGCACCTTCAAGGAGAGTATTCCTACATTCGGCACAAGCGAGATTGAAGACCAAACCATCCTCATTCCCTACTCCGTCGCGCGCTATTTCACCGGAACCGACAATGTAAAGGACATCTTCTTCTCCATCCGAGACCGTAACGACGTCGAGGATGCCGCCAAGGAAATCGTCGCCATCGTCAAATCGCGCCACCAGCCCAACTCCGTCTACACCGCCACCACCCTCACCGCCGTTCTCACCACGGCAGCCATCGTCGCCAACGCGCTCACCATTGTGCTGTTGCTCATCTCCGCCGTCACCCTCGCAGTCGGCGGAGTCGGCATCATGAACATCATGCTCGCCACCGTGCGCTCCCGTATCCGCGAAATCGGCATCCGCAAGGCTCTTGGCGCCACCGCACGCGAAATCAAACTCCAGTTTTTGATTGAGGCCATCTTTATATCTCTCAGCGGAGGCCTCGTCGGCGTTGGCGTGGGCCTCGCCGTGCCTCTATCCGCGCGCATGTTCACATCCTTCATCATTCCGATCAGCCCGTGGTCTATCGTCATCGCGCTTTTTACCTCGGCGGCCATCGGTGTCATCTTCGGAACCCTCCCCGCCAACCGCGCCTCACAACTGGATCCCGTCGAATCCCTTAAGTACGAGTAATCGCGCGCTTCGCTGGTAAACTGGAACAGTAGAGAACTTGCCCGCACATTACGCCTTTTCCAGGCGCAGCAGGGGAGCATCAGGCGAACCGGAACACGGTCGCCACACATTTCACCGGCTGTATTCAGGAGCCGGTTAAAGGCATTTCCCACGGCAGCCCCGATCAAAACCATGGGTCCTTTGTGCCTCAACGACCAACAAGAGAGAGTATAGGAAATCCCTGTGAGCACCATCCGCAACATCGCCATCATCGCCCACGTCGACCACGGCAAAACCACCCTGGTTGACGCCATGCTCCGCCAGTCCGGAACCTTTCGCGCCAACGAGACCGTCGCCGAGCGCGTCATGGACTCCAATGACCTCGAGCGCGAGCGCGGCATCACCATCCTCGCCAAAAACACCGCCGTCTTCTACCACGACCAGAAGATCAACATCGTCGATACCCCCGGCCACGCCGACTTCGGCGGAGAGGTCGAGCGCGCCCTCAAAATGGTCAGCGGCGTCATGCTTCTCGTCGACGCCTCCGAGGGGCCGCTGCCCCAGACCCGCTACGTGCTCTCCAAGGCGCTGGAGGCTGGCCTTCCCGTCATCCTCACCATCAACAAAATCGACCGCCCCGACGCGCGCCCGCAGGAAGTCCTGAACGAGGTCTACGACCTCTTCATCGACCTCGACGCCAACGAGGACCAGCTCGAATTTCCCGTCCTCTACACCAACGGCAAGCTCGGCACCGCCACCATGGACATCGCAATTCCCGGCGTCGATCTCCAGCCTCTCTTCGAGCAGATTCTTAAGACCACCCCGCCCGCCAGTGGCGACGCCTCCGCGCCTCTCCAGGTGCAGGTCACCAACCTCGACTACTCCGACTACCTCGGCCGCCTCGGCATCGCGCGCGTCTTCAACGGGACCCTTCGCACTGGCGATGAAGTCTATATCTCCAAGCTCGATGGCTCGCTCGAAAAGACCCGCATCACCAAGCTCTTCAGCTTCAGCGGGCTCAAGCGCACCGACATCACTGAAACCGAGCTGGGCGACATCGTCGCCGTCGCCGGAGTCGCCGGCATCACCATCGGCGAGACCATCACCTCCATCGAGAACCCCTCGCCCATGCCGCCCATCGTCATCGACGAGCCCACCATCGCCATGCAGTTCTCCGTCAACAACTCGCCCACCGCCGGGCGCGAAGGCAAGTACGTCACCTCGCGCAACCTCCGCGAGCGTCTCGACAAGGAGCTGCTCACCAACGTCTCCATCCGCGTCGAAGACACCGGCTCGCCCGACACCTTCAAGGTCCTCGGTCGCGGCGAACTCCAGCTCGCCATCCTCATTGAGATGATGCGCCGCGAAGACTTCGAGCTCCTCGTCGGCCGCCCTGAAATCGTCACCCGCACCATCGACGGCAAGCTCATGGAGCCGGTCGAGCACCTCACCATCGACATCCCCGACACCTTCGTCGGCACCGTCATCGAGCGCCTCGGGCCCCGCAAGGGAGAAATGGTCAAGATGAACGGCCACGGCCGTGTCCGCCTCGAATTCCGCGTTCCCTCGCGCGGACTCATCGGCCTCCGCAGTGATCTGCTCACGGAAACCCGCGGCACCATCGTCATGAACTCGCTCTTTGACGGATACACGCCCTACCAGGGCGAAATCCCCCAGCGTCCCACCGGCGCGCTGGTGGCCGACCGCACAGGAACTACCACCGCCTACGCGCTCGAAGGACTCGAGGACCGCGGCGTCCTCTTCATTCCTCCCGGAGTCGAGGTCTACGAAGGCATGGTCATCGGCGAGCACTCCCGCGACAATGACCTCGACGTCAACGTCGTCCGCGAAAAGAAGCTCACCAACATGCGCGCCTCCTCCGCCGACGAGGCCGTCCGCCTCACACCACCCCGCGCCATGAACCTCGAGCAGGCCATCGAGTTCATCGCCGAGGACGAGCTCGTTGAAGTCACCCCCAAGTCCCTCCGCCTCCGCAAAAAAATCCTCAAGGCCAACAAACGCCCCAAGCGCAACGCAAGCACGAGCTCGTAGCCCTCGCTTTACCCAAACAACAGAAAGGCCGGAATCCCTTCGGACTCCGGCCCTTTTGCTTGTTCAGTTGTCGTCTATGAGCATCCGGTGAACGCCAGCGGAGTGCTGGTCAGATCAACCATCGCCGAACTGCTCGACGTCAGCGTTGGCGTCACTTCTTGCACTTCTCCGGTCGTGCTGCACCCGGCTGCAACGCCGTCGATCGTGTACGTGGCCAATCCCGTCCCCGGGCTCAGCGTTGTTCCGCTGCTCGACCAAGCCCCGATGTTCGGAGCAGCCACTGGCAGGTTCGTCGTAAAGTCTGCGCAGAAGAGTCCGCTGGGGCATGCCGGTGTCGATGTCGTACTCGTCGCCGTCATCAGGTTCAACACGCCGCTTGTGGAAGCAGCCGCCGGAATCGGAATTGTGTACGTCGTGCCACCCACGGTCTCGAAGGTGCTCAGCACCACCTGTTCGCCTACCGTCGCATCCGTCGTGACCTGCCCGTTCACCGTGATTGCGCCAGTCGGCACACCAGAGGTAGCCGGATAGGTCGTCGTCGTCGATGCGCTCACCGGATACACGTTGATCGTACCCGTGGTCTCACCGTTCGTGACTCCGGTGACAATCGATGGCTCATAGACGTTACCGCTCGAATCCATCGCCACGACCACAACATCATAAGTTCCCGTCGGTATCGGGCAGAACACAAAGCTGCCGTCCGAGTTCGCCTGTGTGATCATATTAATGCCTTCGGCGCTGACTAAACCGCTACCGCTGGCGCTGGTCGTTGACTCCGGTTCCAGCGCAACAAGTACGCTCCCGCTGAATGCGGTGCTGGTTCCCGTTGCTACGCTCACCTTGCCGTTGATCGAGGTCGAAGTAGTGCTCACCTCGCCCGCATGCAGAACTGGCTTCAACCGGTACTGGTTGTTGCCTTCCTGCACAATTGAGGCGCATGTGTTGAAGTCGATATTCAGGTCCTTGGTCTGGCCCGAGCCAATATCAAATCCCCCTGAGGCAATTTGCCCCGAGGGTATCTTGATGCCTGTCTGAGCTTCACTCGAGAGTTGCAGCGGATACATGTCCTTGTTCGTATCGTCCAGCACAATGCAGTTCGCGCTGTTTACGCTCGCGCACGCATTGCCGCTGACCGACGTATTGCTCGGCGCCAGAATCAGACGTATCTGCTGGTAGTTCCCCGCCTGCAGCTCCTGCGCATCTCCCAGCGTCGCCAGAAAGCAGCTGTTGTTTGCCTGCCCCAGCAGGTCAATCTGCTTCGGGCTCGACTTCAGGCTCGGTGTTAAGTCTACCCACCCGGAGCCACTGTCGCTCGCCGTCGCGCTGGTATTCGCCTGCACGTCGGTGATCGTTACATAAACGTTGCTATAGGGCCCGCCACCCGACGCTGAACATGTCGCCGGATCGCTTATGGATACGGTGGCCATGCCCGTGCCGCTCGCCGTTCCTCCAGTGGTTGAACCGCATGCAATCACAACCGCGCCGATTACGCCGCAGGCCAGTACAGCTGCACTTCCAACAATAAACCGCATCTTTCTGGTAATCATCGATAAGTTGCAGCGTGAGCAAGCAGTCCATGCTTGCGCGCGCTGTTGAACCTCCACATCTAAAATATCTCTCGAACGCGAACGCAGCAGCAGTGAAAGTGAAATTGTTGCAGAGGGAGCCCTTACTCAGCCTGGAATAAGGCTTGATACAGTCTGATTAGACCACGGCTTTGTTAAGAAAGTTGCTGTTACGCAAGAGAAAAGTTTTCCAGGTTACCCATAACAGGGTAGTAACCACATCCCGGCTCTACATCCCGGCTCTTTTCAAAATTCTGCATCTCTAAGAAAATAAGTGGATTGTCGAAAATCCCGTTCGTCATCGCACGGGCAGCGTCACTCAGTCGAAAGAGGCTTGAGCTGGGCCGCCTGCATCTGAAGTGCCCCCCCCCAAAAAGCGAGACATGGGGTAGTAGGCCTGAATGGGAGGGTATTTCCGGCAAATGGAAGTGCTGGATTTTGTTTGGGTTAGGTGGAATGGGGGCTTGACAAGGTTCTTGGGGTGCTGGCTGGTGATGGGTGCGGCTCCGCTCGGGGAAAAGGCGGCTTGCGTGGGCTACCTGCGTCATTGAAAGGCGAGACCTGGGCATCCGGGTTCGGTTCATACGCCCGAGCAAGAATGCGTGTTTTGCAACAATCGACGTCCGAAGTTCGACATACAATAAAACGGCTGTCACGATAACCTATGCCCATCAATCTTGATAAGCCCCACCGGTGGAAGGCCGACACCCGCGCCTCCGTCGATCAGTTTAACCAGTGGTTCATGCTCTTCGCGCCCAAAGCCTATAGGGATTCGCGGGAGGTGACCATTGGTATGGTCGAGCAGGGTTTGACGTTGACAAGCGATCTGACCAAAATCGACCCTGCGACTATCAAAGCAAATCCTGGCGTGCTGCAAGTGTTACGCATGACGACCTGCCCGCCTCTCGCCCGCGACCGGTTGGTAGGGCTTGCGGACTCCAGCAAGAACTTCGTCAAGAAATTGGAGGATGGAAAGCTCCCACCGCGATTGCCTCCCGAGTTGCTGGAGGAGCATTTGGACAAGATTTCGGGCGTTCTTTCGAAGTTGCTCGATACCGATATATTCCCGTGGATTGCCGAGAAGCGCAGACCAACGTTAGAGGAACGCTATCGCTCCTCTACCATCGTCGCTGACCGCCTGTGCGGTGCTGTTGCTGACCCCATCGTGAGAAACGCTCAAGAGAAGCGCCAACTTGATTTGCTGGAAAAGCGCCTGCTGAACAAGAGCTATAAGCTCAAGCCGCATTCTCCGGCTTTACCCATAAGCGAGATGGAGCCAGGAACCTTCGCCTTTCGGATGAACGTCTTAGTCAAATCGTCGCATGAAGGTGGTAAAGAAATCCGAATACCTGTCGATGCAGTAATTCAGCCCATGAAAGCCAAGCTGCCGCATCTTCCCGTGCTAATTGAGGCCAAGTCAGCAGGCGATTTCACCAATGTCAACAAAAGGCGCAAAGAGGAAGCCACAAAGATGAACCAGCTTAAAGCGACCTATGGAGCAAACGTCGCGTTTGTGCTCTTATTATGCGGATACTTCGACGCGGCTTACCTCGGCTATGAGGCAGCCGAGGGCATAGACTGGATTTGGGAACATCGTATCGACGAAATCGACCTCTTGGGAATCTGAAGCGGCATGGCGAACTCGGCTCAACTTAACATTGAGGCTTTCCGTCAGTTGGAACAGATCCGACTCGACGGGCTCAAGAACGCTGCTGAACGCAATAAGTGGGGGCAGTTCGCCACGCCCGCGCCTCTTGCCGTCGGCCTGGTACGATTCGCGCATTCGCTTACGTCCGGTAGGCCCGTGCGTTTCCTTGATCCCTCGATCGGAACCGGGTCCTTCTTTTCTGCCCTATTGGAAGTGTTTCCACGCGAGGAAATCGCTGCCGCTCAGGGAGTCGAGCTAGACCCTTCGTTCGCAGAGACAGCCAAGGAGTTGTGGGAAGAGGAGGGGCTTGAAGTCGTCAAAGGCGACTTCACCACGCAGCCCATACCAGATCGCCGGTTCAACCTCATCATCGCCAATCCGCCGTATGTGCGTCACCACCACTTGACCGGCCCCGATAAAGAAAGGCTCAAAGCGAAGCTCCTGCGGTCGCTTAGTCTCGAAATCAGCGGTTTGGCAGGTCTCTACTGCTACTTCATGCTCCTTTGTCATGATTGGATGGATGAACAAGGTCTAGCAGTCTGGCTGATTCCGTCTGAGTTCATGGACGTGAACTATGGCGCCACGATCCGTCGCTATCTCACCGAGCGCGTTACGCTGATTCACTTGCACCGGTTTTGCCCCACGGATGTTCAATTCGCGGACGCTTTGGTGTCGTCTGCCGTCGTTGTATTTAAGAAGATCAGCCCGCCGCAGGAACACAAGGCCAAATTCTCGTTTGGAAATGCAATTGAGACGCCTGACGAAGAGGCTCTCATTCCGCTGGAGACGCTGAGACGGGCCCAGAAATGGACCCAATTTCCCCAAAATGTCGCTATTCCCGAGGTGAATGAGCTAAGGCTTGGCGATGTCTTTTCAATTAAACGTGGCCTCGCAACAGGTTCAAATCAGTTCTTTATTCTGTCCGAAGATGATGCCTTGAATTGGGAAATACCAGCGAGTTTCCTCAAACCGATACTTCCTGGTCCCCGGCATTTGATCAGCGACATTATCGAGTCGTCTTCCGATGGACTGCCCATAGTTTCGCCACGCCTCTTCCTCCTTGATTGCAGGCAATCCGAAAAGGAAATTACCACTCGATGGCCCCGCTTTCACGAATATCTAGCGCGTGGTAGGGAGCAAGGTATCCATTCGGCTTATCTCTCAAGCCGCAGGAATCCGTGGTATTCCCAAGAAGATCGGCCACCGGCACCATTTGTCTGCACTTATATGGGGCGCTCTCGCAACGGGAAACCTCCCTTTAGATTCATCTGGAATCGCTCAAGGGCCACCGCCCACAATGTATACCTAATGCTCTACCCAAAACCCCAGCTTCGCAATTTGCTAAATGAACATCCCGAGCTTGAAAAAGGAGTTTTCGAGGCGCTTAGAGGCATTGCTCCGAATAGCTTCATTTCAGAAGGGAGGGTTTATGGCGGCGGCCTTCACAAGGTTGAGCCTAGGGAATTAGCCAATATACCTGTGCCACTGCTCTCTGAGAGGGCTCCCAGTTTGGCCTGTTCCGATAAGCAACAAGAATTATTTGCGTTGTGATTGGCGGGTGGGTTGCGTCCTTATGCCTTACGGACGCAACCGCCGGCTTTTCGCGTAGATGTTAGTTGAGTTTTTTGATCATTATGTTGCGGAAGACTAGTTTTACTCCGGGTTCGCCTTTGGGTTCGGTGCCCTGGAGGGAGATGTGTCCTACGTGGTATTTGCTGTAGCCGGGGAAGTGGGCGAATTTTGTTCCGGCGATGAGCTTGTTCCAGTTGGCGTCCCAGAGGGTGGTGTCGATGACCTTGTGGCCGTTCTGGAAGAGCTGGAGGTGGCCGTGGTCGGCGATGATTTCAAACTGGTTCCACTGGCCGGCGGGCTTTACCCACTCGACGGGGTCGGAGATCATGTCGAAGATGTCGCCGGAGCGCTCCTTTAGGATGCGGCTGTCGGGGACGGTGCAGGCGAGGTCGGCGATCTGCATTTCGACGCCGGTGTCGTAGGTGTTGTGGAACTGGGGCGACTCGTGGACGTAGAACATGACTCCGCTGTCGATGCAGGGGCGGGCCTTCCACTCCAGTTTGAGGTCGAAGTTTTTGTATTGGCCGCTGGTGACGATGTCGGCGTAGTCGGCGGGTGGGTCCTGGTTGGTCTTGCTGAGCTGGATGGCTCCGTTGACGACGGACCAGTCTTTGGCGACGTCCTTTTGCAGGTAGGAGTGCCAGCCGTTGAAGTTGTGTCCGTTGAAGAGCAGCTGCCAGCCGTCCTGTTTTTGCTGCGGGGTGAGGGTGTTGGGCGCCTGGGCGCGAGCGAATCCTGAAAATAAAACGCAGCCAGCGACTGCGAGCCACAACTTCGAGCGGGTCATTCGTTTCCTCCGTAGTTAGAGGCTGCGATTCACTTCAAGGCGCGTGGCGTTGCCGGTAAAAGCCAGGAATACGAGGCAGAGTTCGCGGCAACCCTACGGGACGGGGTCCTGTTTCCCCCGCCTGTTTGCCGCTCGCCGCTCGGATATTCTCGATATCCGCCGCGCCTCGTTGCGCGATGCGCGGAAAAAAGCCGGTTCCCGACGCCACGCGCCCAAATAGTGAATCAAAGCTTCTAGCAGTATGCGTTAGCGGAGGGTGTAAGGGGAAGGCGGGTGTGGTCAAGGGTGCGAGAAGGGCGGTGTTTACTGCGGCACATTTTTTTCGGGACTGTTGAATTGGTGGTCAACAGTTGTGGCTGGTGTCACAAGCCGGGAGACTGTTCACGGTTTACGCTGTGGTGTGCCTTAAAAAACAAAGAAAAAGCGCAGGAATATTTCTTTTTGTGTAACGCGCGTTCTGTTGGTTGTCTTTCTTTCTATGAAGGCTTCGCGGATGAAGGAGGAAGCAAATTATGCGGCAACTTTTGATTCTTGGCGGCGGAACAGCAGGCACGATGATGGCCAACAAGCTGGCCCGTGTTCTGGATGAAGGAAAATGGCAGATTACTCTGGTGGACGCGACGGAGGAACATTATTACCAGCCGGGCTTTCTGCTGCTTCCATTCGGCACCTACCGATTGCGCGACCTGGTAAAGCCGCGCCGGCAATATCTTCCGCCGCAGGTCAAGGTTATTATTTCGGCGATCGATCATATAGACGCCGCGAAGAAGACGGTAACGCTGGGGAACCGCGCGGCCCTCAAATATGACTATCTGATTGTTGCCACCGGTGCCGATATACATCCTGAGCAGACCGAAGGGCTGCTTGACGAGGAGTGGGGACGGAGCAAGTTCGACTTCTATACGCCGAAGGGCGCGGAACGGCTGGGTGCGTTTCTGAAGACCTGGCAGGGGGGCAAGCTGGTGGTGAGCATTACGGAAATGCCCATCAAGTGTCCTGTGGCCCCACTGGAGTTTCTGTTTCTGGCGGATGCGTATTTCACGGAGCGAGGCATGCGCGACAAGGTTGAGCTGCAACTGGCCACGCCGCTTTCCGGAGCGTTTACAAAGCCCACGGCAAGCCGGGTTCTGGGGAGCTTTCTGGAGCAGAAGAATATCTCAGTGGTTTCCGACTTCGGGCTGGGGCGGGTGGACAGCAAAGAGAAGAAGCTGATTGCCTGGGACGATACGGAAGTGAGCTACGACGCGCTGGTTTCGATTCCGACCAATATGGGAGATGCGAGTATTGCGCGCAGCGGTATGGGGAACGAGCTGAATTTTATCCCCACGAATAAAGAGACGCTCCAGGCAGAGGGCCTTGAAGATGTGTTTGTGATTGGGGACGCGACCAATCTGCCGAGCTCGAAGGCGGGCTCGGTTGCGCACTTCCAGTCGGAGATTTTGTTTGAGAATTTTCTGGAGCATGCCGAGGGCCGGCCGATGCCGGCGCGCTATGACGGGCACACGAACTGTTTTATTGAGTCCGGTTTCGGCAAGGGACTGTTGATCGATTTCAACTATGCGACAGAGCCTTTGCAGGGAGAATTTCCGCTTCCCGGAGTAGGTCCATTCAGCCTGCTGAAGGAGAGCCCGGTCAATCACTACGGCAAGCTGATGTTCCGGTGGTTCTACTGGAACATGCTGCTGCGCGGGATGGAGCTGCCGATCGGGACGGCCATGTCGATGGCGGGAAAGAGGGCATGACGATGACCGGCACACTTGATGAAGACCGCATTTCCGCGATGGAAAAGAAGCTCGACTTTATTGTGGAAGAGCTGGGGCATTTGCGGGGAATTCGCAACAGCGCGGAGGACCTTATCGCTGACCTGACGCTGGTGAGCAAGGATGCGCTGGTTGATACGAGCGAGGCCCTAGGTACGATGCAGTTGAAGCCCGTGGAGGTGCTGCAACTGCTGAAGACGGTTGCGCAGGAGGCGAATCTGCTCAGAGCCGGGATGCAGCAACTTGCGAGTGCGGCGGATTTTGTCCAGGATGCACAGCCGATTGTTCGCGACCTGTACCTCCGGGCGGTGGATGGCAGCCAGCGTCTGCATGACAAGGGCTATTTCCATGCCGCCGCCGCCGGCGCGCAGATCGCCGATGCGCTGGTTACGTCGCACACATCCAAGGATTGGCAGCAGGTCGAGGCCAGCGTGCCATATCTTGTGGGTTTTCTGCGCGAACTCACCCAGCCCGAGGTTTTACAGGCGCTGCAAGCCATAATCCACGGCTTTGGACGCGTGCAGGCCACGATGAATGTGAACAAGTCAATTTTTGCAATCCTTCGCGATTTGAACTCGGAAGACGGACGGAAAGGGATCGCGATCCTGACAGAATTTTTGAAGATCGTCGGTGCGCGGAGCACAACTGTCGTGCCGCTGACCCAGTCGTCAACCCAACCACAGTAGAGGTGATCCATGGCAACCGTAACACTGCTCGGCAAGACAATCGAACTCGATGCGGATGGCAACCTTGCCAACCGCAGCGATTGGAACGAAGACCTGGCGCGCGAACTGGCCGCGCAGGAAGGCATCCCGGAACTGACGCCGCAACATTGGACGGTGATCCACTTTATGCGGGATGTATTTGAGAAGGAAGGCGACGCGCCGTCGATTCGCCGGCTGACGAAGGAGAGCGGAGTCGATACGAAGACGCTGTACCACCTCTTTCCCAAGGGGCCGGCCAAGCGCGCGGCCAAAATAGCGGGACTTCCCAAGCCGAAAGGCTGCATCTGATCGCGGAGGACGAAATGACAGAAGCTGCTGCACCACCGATTGAGAAAGTCGCCATTGTGATTTCACGGGGTTCGCTGGAAGGCGTGTATCCGGGGTTGATCATGGCCAACGGCGCACGCATGGAGGGAATCGAAGTGTCGCTTTTCTTCACATTTTTCGGGCTTGAAGCCATCATTAAAAAGCGTATGGACCATTTGAAGGTGGCCACGGTGGGAAATCCGGCCATGCACATGCCTACTTTGCTGGGTGCATTGCCGGGAATGTCCACGTTTGCCACGTCGATGATGAAGAAGGAGATCGAGAAGCTGGATATTCCTCCGGTGGGTGAATTTATAACGATGATTCACGACGCGGGAGGGGAGATCTACGGATGCCGCGCGACGGTGGAGATGTTTCATCTGAAGCCGGAGGACTTTTGCCCGGAGATGGATAGCGTGATTTCGGTCGGGCAGTTCTATGAGAAGGCGGCCGGCGGGCAGATCATCTTTACCTAGGAACTCGTTGAAATTCGCCGCGTCGTAGCGTCTTTCCTGGCGATTTGCGCTTCTTCCCGGATGAAATCTGTTTGCAATGCAGGTCTG